>Ga0070699_100006662_pt1 | contig 10041 bp, 12 predicted proteins | sample KBSK1503metaG_FD_65473 | JGI IMG/M metagenome (GOLD analysis project Ga0070699, IMG submission 65473) | Corn, switchgrass and miscanthus rhizosphere microbial communities from Kellogg Biological Station, Michigan, USA - KBS K1-50-3 metaG | ecosystem: Host-associated > Plants > Roots >... | reverse complement strand
CATCCGGACTGCGTGAACAGGCCGGACACATGACTGCAAGCGACTTCTGTGCGGCACGCTACATTTTCTCTTGCCAGGCGGGGGCCATCCACACATGAAACGGCGCGAGTTCATCACGCTTGTCGGCGGCGCCGCGGCTGCGTGGCCGCTCGCGGCGTGCGCGCAGGAGCGTGTGCGGCGCATGGGTTGTGCACGTGAGCGAGGGCGGCCAAGCGCTCATCGGGAATATGAGCAGCGAACGCTAAGCCAAAAGCCGTTTTGGCGCATTGCATCTCTTGGGGCTTCTGGCCAGACACTGCCGCATCTTCAGAACTGCTCATTTCAGCCCATCATCCGCGGAGCAAGGCGATCAACATGTCCGCGAATTGTGCGACCTGGACTTCGGAGCGCATCGAACTGATGAAGCGTTGCCTCCATGCCGGGCTTTCATGCGGCCAAATCGCCCGCGAGATCGGAGTCACCCGCAACGCCGTCATCGGCAAGATGAACCGCCTGGGCCTATCGCGGCCCAAGGATGTGATCGGCAGGCAGCTGGAGCAAAGGCGTGCCGCAAGGCTTGCGCGCCCCAAGACTCCAGGGACTTGGCGCTCAAAGCGTCCGCGCCTGAACATCTTCGCCCAGCATGAGATGCTGATGGCGGCGTTCCCGAGGCCGCAGCCGCCTGCTGAAGACATCCCTATCTACAACGGACGCGGATGCACGCTGCTCGAGCTTAGCCAGATGAAATGCCGCTGGCCGATCAGCAACCCGGGCGCCGAGGACTTCTGCTTCTGCGGGAACGAGCCAGTCAAAGGACTGCCCTATTGCCTGGGGCACGCGCGCATTGCATATCGGTCGGTCGGCACCGCAGCAGCGCGGACAAGACTGGGTGATGTCTCGCTAATTCTCGGGGATGTCGGCCGTATTTTTACAAACGCCGTCAATGCCGTTCTCGCCGCCGCCGGCTTAGCCGCCCAGCTCAAATCGACCTGAAAACGAGTTCTTCACGGACGACGCAATCAGATTGCTTTTCGGGTAAAGTAGACCCGCCCCTCGACAGGCATAAGATCGAAATCGCACAAATGCTCGCTCTGCGCTGCAAAAGCGGCGAGATTGGCTCTTCCAATTTCGTCCATCTCACCGAATGCATACTGGTCATCCATTGGCGAGAACAAGGCCCGCGCCTCCGACAGCGTGAGAGCACGGGCCTCTGACAGCGTGATCCATCCCCGCTCTCCGACGGGTAGAGCCCTGAGCGATGCCGATAACGCCAGTTCGTCAACTGCGCTGAGTCTTCGTGCGTCAGGCGGCGTAGATGTGCCGGGAGCAAACGCTGCTTTAATGGTTTTCCATATTCCCATGACGGAACGTTACATTGCAGCACTGCATGGCACCACCGCAGCGTTGCTGTGCTCGCTGGAACTTGAAGCTCTGCGACGTCAGGTGACCATCCCGCCGCGACAGCGTCCAGGTCGCCACAGCTTTCATCCCCAGACCGGCTCCTGTGGGTGTGCCTCTACAGGATTTGGCAGGTCATCGACGCGAGCGTGGTCAATGACATCGCAAGGGCGTCCGGCTCTGGGTCGACCTGCCGCACGCTCAGGTCGTGCTGGAATCACTGGCTTGCACGGGTCCGCATGTAGGTCGCAGCGGGCTCGAGCTTCGCCTCCGACCAATACGCGGCAGCCGGCGCGCTCGCGAGATATTTCACGAATGCCGTGACGGCTTGGTCCGTGCTGGGCTTTGCTTTCACTCTTTCCGGCATACCGTTGGCGGGCGCCTCGAGGCCGCCGCAGTCTCGCAAACGGACGCGGCGCGGGTGCTCGGCCATACGATCGCGGGAATGTCCTACGGCGTCTATTCGAGCGGTCTGGGCTTGAAACGGCTGGCGGCCGTGGTCGAGGCGATCGAGTATGAGGGATTGAATCTTGCGCCCGCGCGCTAGGGCGACGATTTCGTCACCCGCTTATTTAGCAAAACGGCCGATTAACTTGCCCGACACGTTGTCCCACTTGCATTCGCCGGCCTTGGGGTTCTTGAAGCATTCCGCGATAACGGCAATCGGAAAGGCTCTTTCTGCTCCCGCCTCGCCGACAAGCCCCCTCTGCGTTGGTTATCGGGCTAGTGGCATTGCTTTTTCGAGCGGGGCGACATTGGACCGACACCATTCCAGCGAGGCGACCATGCGCGCGTTGTGCTCAATGTGGCCGTCGGCAAAGATTTTGACGGACACAAACACGGCCTCACGGCGCGCGTCTTCTGGATTGTATTGAGGCTTAGGCGGCTCATCCCCCTTCAAATCCTTGAATGATTTCACATCATCCTGGAATGCTTTCATGTTGCCTTTGTCTTTCCCATGCGCGGGCATGGCGAACAGAGCAACGGCAATGATTGCGTTTCGGTACATCATGGTGCTGCCTCCCTTCCCCGAGCGAACGCGAGCCATGGTTTCTACAAGTGTCTAGCGACGGGGGGATGACCCGCCTTTTAATACGTCGCGTATTTCAGTCAGGAGCTTGACCTCGGGTGTCGGGCCGGGAGATGGCGCGGGAGGTTCTTCTTTTTTCAGCCTGTTTATTCCTTTGATCGCCAAGAATAAGACCCATGCGATGATAAGAAAGTTCAATGCGATGGTCAGGAACTGCCCCCAGCCGAGAACCGCACCTTGCTTTTTTGCATCGACGTAGGAGAGGCCAGGCTGCACTTTAGAGGATAGCGCCGTGTAGTAATTTGAGAAATCGAGGCCGCCGGTGACGGCTCCGATGACAGGCATGATGATGTCCGCGACTAAGGAGTTCACGATCCCACCAAAAGCGGCACCGATGATGACGCCAACCGCGAGATCGATAACGTTCCCGCGCATGGCAAATTTTTTGAATTCTTCGAGCATTGTTTCCTCCGAACGTCACAAATGATCGCCCCTAGCGAGCTCGCACAACATCGAGGCTTTATATCATCGTTTGCCAGAGTGAAGCTTAGGAGTTCGAGACGAGGATTTGCATTTCGCAGAATTTTAAAGACCGCCGCGCCCGTGCTGCCCATTCAGATTGAGTGTTATTGGCGAGATAGCGCCGCCAGTGCTCCGCGGCCTCCGCGTGTTTGTTGTTTCGTTGGAGCAGGAGGGCGAGATTGAACATTGCATCTATGTAGGCCGGCGCGGCGGGAAACGGATGCTGGTCTCGGAATTCACCCCCATGTTGCACAAGAATTTTTGACTACTGCAAGCGCTTCCGGCGATCGACCGCTGCGGCGCCCCGAAATACAGGGGCGCCCGAAGGGTCCTTGGACCTCCGCGCGCCCCTTCCCCTTTCCACCCGATCCCCAGGCGGACGGAGCAGCAAGAGCGTGTCTGTGTTTTATGGCTGGCTTGGGGCGGCTTGAACCAGAGCACTGAGACGACTAAGTATGGGCTAAGGCTGCTGGACGGCCCCCTACATCCCCCCGATCCCCAAGGGTTGTCCGGACAAAGCGCCGAGCATGATGCCTTGCCCCACTTTTGCGGGGTTTTCTTTGGTCCTGGCAAGCGCGGGAATGCCCTAAACTCGCCATCCTCTGCGCGTCAACTTCTTCGGGCGTTAAATCCCCACTTAGCCCCGCTTCGGCGGGGCTTCTTTATTCCACGCCCGCTGACTAGTCCTCGCCAATTCGATATCCTGCAACCCGGCCCTGCGGGACCGAATGCAGTCCGATCAATTGAAACGACGCGAGTTCATCACGCTGCTCGGCGGGGCGGCAGAGCTGAACAGGTATGGGACAGGAGAGTTCAGATGCGCGAGATCAGTTCTGGAACCGACGAGAGAGGATCGACCATGAGGATCGCCTTCGCTCGCGCCTGCCGCCTCGCCGCACCGCTCGCGGCCGCTCTGCTGGTGCCGACGCTCTGGGCCTCGCCGGTCAAGGCGGAGACGCGCGTCGAGAAGCCTCACCTCAAGCTGGGCTTCATCAAGCTCACCGACATGGCTCCGTTGGCGATCGCCTATGAGAAGGGCTTCTTCGAGGACGAAGGGCTCTTTGTGACGCTCGAGCCGCAGGCCGACTGGAAGGCTTTGCTCGACCGGGTGATCGATGGCGAGCTCGACGGTGCGCACATGCTGGCGGGCCAACCCCTCGCTGCCACCATCGGCTGCACAACGTGCTGGATGAATGGTTCGAGACAGTGGACCCAGGCGCACATCGTCACCCCGCTCTCGATGGACCTCAACGGCAACGGCATTACCGTCTCCAATGAGGTGTGGGCGATGATGAAGCCGGGTCTGCCGATGGGGCCGGACGGCCGCCCGGAGCACCCGATCAAGGCCGACTATCTGAAGCCCGTCATCGAGAAATTCCGGGTGGCGGGCCGGCCCTTCAAGATGGGCATGGTCTCCCCGGTTAGCACGCACAATTACGAGCTGCGCTACTGGCTCGCTGCGGCCGGCCTGCATCCCGGCTATTACAGCCCGAATGATGTCTCGGGCCAGATCGCGGCTGACGTACTGCTGTCAGTGATCCCGCCGCCGCAGATGCCGGCGGCACTGAAGACCGGAACCATAAACGGGTACTGCGTCGGTGAGCCCTGGAACCAGCAGGCGGTGTTCGAAAGCGTCGGCGTGCCTGTCATCACCGACTACGAGATCTGGAAAAACAGCCCGGAAAAGGTCTTCGGCCTGCGTGCTGATTTCGTTGAACGGTATCCGAACACGGCGCTGGCACTGACCAAGGCGCTGATCCGCGCCGCGATCTGGCTCGATGCCGACGGCAATGCCAATCGCGGCGAAGCAGCCCAGATCCTCGCCCGGCCGGAGTATGTCGGCGCCGACGCCGAGGTCATCGCCAGGTCCATGACCGGTACCTTCGAATACGAGAAGGGTGACCGGCGGGCAGTGCCGGACTTCAACGTGTTCTTCCGCTACTTCACGACCTACCCCTATTACTCCGACGCGGTCTGGTATCTCACGCAGATGCGGCGCTGGGGGCAGATCACCGAGGCCAAGCCCGACGCGTGGTACGTCGAAACCGTGGCCAAGGTCTACCGTCCCGACCTCTATCTTCAGGCTGCACGGCTGCTGGTGAAGGAAAGGAAGGCCGAGGCCGCGGATTTCCCCTGGGGCAGCGACGGCTACCGCGCCCCGCAGGTGAAGTTCATCGACGGCGTCGTCTTCGATGGCCACCTACCCAACGAGTACCTCGCCCAATTTGCGATCGGGCTGAAGAGCGGTGAGCGCATCGAGAACGGCCGCCTCGTCACCTCCGGGCCCTAAGTCGCCACTCGCGCTTGCACCGATACAGAAGCCGGCGGGCTATGTTATTAAAGTGCCGCTTGAGGAGGCCAAGGACGACCAGAACCGCATGCGGAAGCAGGAGGCGGTGCCAATGGCCACGCAGAATTCGCCCAACCTTTACGAGCGGCTCGGCGGTGTCTACAGCATCGCGACCGTCGTAGACGACCTCATCGACCGCGTGATGGCCGATCCGCGGCTCAATGCCAATCCCTTGGTTGACGACGCGCACCACAAGGTACCGCCGGCAGGCTTCAAATACCTTGTTACCGAGATGTTGTGCTGGGCCGCCGGAGGTCCGCAGAAATACACCGGCAAGAACATGGAGAGCTCGCACCGGCACCTGCGCATCACGCCGGGCGAGTGGGACGCGTTCATGGACGACTTGGCGCAGACGCTCGACAAGTTCGCGGTCCCGGCGGCCGAGCGCGCGGAGGTCGTGGCCATCGTCGAGAGCACCCGGGGTGACATCGTCGTCTAAGGCGCCGCCGAGCGTGCTTAGAAGTCCGGTAATGGGTACTAACCGGGCTGCTATGAGCAATATTATACAGACGCGGCCGCATAATGGCTTAGGCTTACTAATACCGAGCGCTTTCCAGTCATCAGCCCCCGACTCAAGAGCGCCCGAGGACGCCCGCCGATGTTATCGGTTCGTGTCTGTCTGGTGTGCGTTATGCGTAGGCGTACAGAGCCCCGCAATGCGGGGCTCTAGCGACCTATCGAGCTGAACGGCGACGATCTTCGCCGCGACCAGCTGAACGTGCGCAAGGCGAGCGCTGTCGAGCTAGGCCGCGTCCTCGTCGGTCCAAACTCAGCCCGGGTCTTGCGTCGGTTAGGCGTCGCGGTCCCGATCTCGACGGCAACTATAGCGCACAAGCAACTCAAGGGAGCGTATCAGCTCAAAGGAGCGTATCATGTATCATTTCGCCACAGCTTCATTCTCTCAAGGTAGGCCAGAAAGATTTCTCCATTCATGGCCCCGTTAATCAGCATTGTCGCCACTATTCCGGTATGACGCAGGCCCGCAACGAATGTCACCGTTTCCCAATGCCCTAGTGGTGTGTATCCGATCAAGCGCTCTCCCCGCAGAGAGCGGCCATTCTGTCGCACCATGTTGGTACTAACGGCCGTCTCGTCGATGAACACGAGCCTTGCCGGGTCGAGGAAGCCTTGCTCACGAATCCAGCGCCCGAGCTACGTCGGCTCGCTCCTGTTCTGCTGCCCGCAGGCTTTTTTTTAACGGGATGCCGCGACGGGCGAAGAAACGCCAAAGCGCGGTGCGGCTTCCGCAGATTCGTTTCTTGTGCATTGCCGAACCGAGCTCATCCAACGTCAGATCCGACTGTTCAGCAACAAGAGCAAGAATTGTTTCTGCATGCTCCTCCAACGGAGAGATGCTCCCTCCGCGTGGTTTTGGCTCGCAACTACCGTCCTCGCGCCAGCGCTGCAGCCAGCTAACTGCGGAACTCGCGCTGATCTCTAACTGCTCAGCCGCCTCGCGACGCGAAGCTCCTGCTTCCACAAGACCAATGACGCGCACTCGCATCTCACCGGGATACGTTCCGCGCATGTCTCAGCCCTCTAGCCGAATCAATGCGCATAGACTCGCTCCCCACTCTGGCCCTTGGGAATCCCCGATTCACCTTGGGCGGAAAACGCTTTAGTTCGATATCCTGCAATCCGGCCCTGGCTGGCAGGGGACCGCATGCGAGTTCATCACCTTGCTGCGCGCCGCGAGCGGCCAGACATTCCGACTTGGCTTACGCGAACTTGGCATGGCAGTAACAACATTGAGCGGCACAGATGCACCTTCCGCCAAGTGCGTGATTGATGTAGCGTAAGCCAAGGCTGCCATTGGGGACGTGCCGAAATCCCCTATTGCGGCGGCGCTTTGTGCTGTCGGCGGGCTTTAAACTCCCACCATGCAGATTGCGACACGTTGCGACTCGCCCGTCACAAAAAGGAGCATGTAAATGCGAGGAAAGATCCTGGGATGGCTTGTTCAGGCAACTCCATGGGGTCTCGCTGCTGTCTTGGCTTTACTAATGGCAGCCCCAATCCCTACGGGAGCATTCACCGACGATCCCTCGGCTCCGAGCCAGGGGCAAAGAACTGAGCAGGACCGATGTAAATTCTTGATGGAGAACGTTCGTGCCATCGTTTTGAGTCTCAACCGCGAGGGCGAGATTACGTTCCTAAATCACTACGGCCAAAGCTTCTTTGGCTACTCAGAAATGGACGTTCTCGGCAAGCCGATGTTGGGTACATTGACGCCCCTTACCGGCTTTGGGGGCCGAGATATGGCGGCTTTTTTGGCAGAGCTCGTGCGCCACCCGAATCGCTATGCCTTCAGCGTTCATGAAAATATGCTCCGCAACGGCGAGCGGGTCACGATCTTCTGGGCCAACAAGGGTATTTTCGATGACCAAGGGGAGGTGCGGGAAGTTCTCAGGGTCGGCGTGGACATGACTGAGAGAAAACATCGGCTCCGGGCCGCAGCCCAAGAACTTCGAAGCATTGGCGACATGTTGCAAGGTCGATCTTGGGTTCAACGGACAAAACTTAAAGAGATCACAAGCCGCATCGACGAGATTAGTCATGACCTGGAAAGGGCATGGCTGGAAAGTGAGACGGGGCTCTTCGAGAGCGTGGTGCCGCCCAACCATTAAGATTGCCGGCGGATTGCATCATCGCGAGCGGGGGTTATCGTGAGTTAGCTAACCGGACGGGCTTCCGGGTGCCTGTTCAGATAATCTTGCACGCCGTCGTCCACCGTCGGGAAGAGCCGATCCTCCCCGATCCTATCCAGCAACCCACAGCGCCGAAACATGTGACGGACCGGATCCTGAATCTCAGCAAACAGAACCTCGGTCTCTGTCTTCTCAGCTTCGGCGACTAAGCCCAACAAAGTATCAGTGGAGGATAGATCGATGCCAAAATTTGCGTGAAGGTTGATGAGAATCGCTTGGAGCGGGGGTCTGCCCGAAAGCAGAGAGCGTACTTCGTTGCGGAATCGCAACGCGTTGGCAAAGAACAACGGCCCATTCAGGCGCAAGATCTCCAGGCCCCGAATGGGCGAATCAGCAGAGTACCGTCCATCGCCGTAGCTATGCTCCCGGCCCGGTACGGGGCGCAGTCGAGAGATCGAGAGATGACTCGCGCCCCAAATGAATCGGACCAGCGATAGCAATACTGCGATACCGAGGCCCGGCAGTATCCCCAGAGTAACAACTCCGAACAGGGCCAACATGGCTTGCGCGAACTCGCCGGCATGGAATTGATAAAACCGCTTCAGTTCTCCGACCTTCATCATCCGCACCACTGCATGGATGACGATCACTCCTAGAATGGCTTCGGGCAGATTGTAGAAAAGCGGCATGAGCGCAAACAGAGTGATCAATATCATGCTCGCTGCCGCCAGCGACGAGACTTGGCTCTTAGCGCCCGCCCGGTCGTTCACCGCCGTGGACGACATGCTGATGCCGCTCACTAACCCTCCAAGGCAGGCCGCGGTCACGTTTGAGATACCGATAGCGATTAGCTCTTGGTTCGGCTTGATATCGTATCCGTGTGTTCTAGCGAGGGTATGTCCCACCCCCAGGGCCTCGGAAACGACGAACAGGACAATCGCAAAGGCTCCCGGCAATAAATCCAGCACGTCATCTAGCATTACCTTCGGCAGCCTCAACTCGGGCAATCCAGCTTGCATGGCACCGACTATCTGGACGCCATGTTCGTCCGAAAGTCGGAGGACCGAAACCGCTATGATTCCGGCCGCCATGATGACCAACGGCGCTGGCGTGCGGGGACTTCGCGCCTCAAGGAGGTACAGCAAGGCCAACGCCCCGGCGCCGAGGAGGAAGGTCACCCAATTTGCCTCGCCCATCTGCCCAACAAGATGCCAGAGTTGATAGACAGTCTCGCCGTGGCCGTGGGGCAATCCAAAGATCTTGGGCGCCTGGCTCACAGCGATATGGATCGCCAGCCCGAAAATGAACCCGGTCATAACCGAGTGAGAAATGAACGCGGTAACGAATCCCAGCCGCAGCAGCCCACCCAGCAAGAAGATAATGCCCGCGACGAGGACCAGAAGGACTAGTAATTCGCCCAATTCGTTGGTGGGGTTGGTTACCAGGAATGGCGCGACTACTGCGGCCATCATGATTGAGGAGCCCGAGGTCGGAGCCGAGACCGCCTGCCGAGTGGTTCCCAGTACGGCATAGACGAGAAGGGAGGCCAAAAGAGTGTAGAGTCCAGCCTGCGGTGGAGCGCGCGCCATGACCGCGTAGGCAATCGCTTCAGGAACCAAAATCCCCCAGAGCGTGAGTCCGGCGAGAATGTCAGCGCGGAGCCACGTAGTCTCATAGGTGCGCAGCCAGCCAACAATAGGAAGAACCTGCGCAACGGCGCCTGGCTTAGTTGGTAATTCCCTTAATCGCATCGTCCATCTTTTGGCTGGTTTGCGATCGCGCACCGTCGATCGATGGTCTGATGCCTGTAGAGTCATTGCGTTAATCACGACCGGGGTCAATAGTTCGTGCGATGGAAGCATGCGCCACGGTGTCGGGCTCGGGCCGGTCATCCTGCTGCTCGTGCTGTCGTCGCGATGTTCGGCGGGTGATTCCTCGCTTCGCGCCCGCGACCATTTCGTTTGAGTCCGACACGCTGCTGGCGTCTGCTTGGCTGGCGCTATCTGGCGCGGTAGCGCCGCCAGCAGCGTCTTGATGGCCATTGCGCGCACCTCGCGTCCGTCTTGCCGCAAGGCCGGAAAAGTGCGAATATTCATATTAGTTCGGGCGTCATC
>Ga0070699_100006661_pt1 | contig 10042 bp, 15 predicted proteins | sample KBSK1503metaG_FD_65473 | JGI IMG/M metagenome (GOLD analysis project Ga0070699, IMG submission 65473) | Corn, switchgrass and miscanthus rhizosphere microbial communities from Kellogg Biological Station, Michigan, USA - KBS K1-50-3 metaG | ecosystem: Host-associated > Plants > Roots >... | reverse complement strand
AACTCTTTTTAAGGCAGACGCGGGAAATTTCCCGTGACCTGATTCTCGATTTGGGACGAGTTCTTGGTGAAGAAGGAGACTTGCAAGGGGCCTTCCAGTGTCCAGCCCTCATTCTAGGGAGGATGTGACGCATTCTAACCGCATCTCAGAATGCAGGAAATCCTCTGCTTCGCAGAAGCCACTAGTCCGGCCGAAGATACCGGGAGTCTCCTCATTGAGACCGCCTGTCAGCAAACGGTGGGGCGAGACTGTTAAGCCAAGGATACGGGGAGTTTCTTCTTTGAGGCCACCAATCAGCACACGCTGGGATGAAATTCCAGCGGCACCCTAGCTGCCGGGCTCCGGTAGTTGGAGGACAGGGGTTTCTGGTCGGCAGCAAACGCCGTACCGCTGCCAAAGCCGGAACCAAGGGCTGTGCGCGAGCTTATCGTCGTGCCGTCGATTCGCAGCCGAGAGGTCGCTTCGGCTCATCGGTCTGGCGTCCGGCACAGCGAAGATGCGCTCTAGACACTCGATTTCAGCGATGATCTGTTCAGCGTCCATCTGCCTCCATCATCTAGGACGAACGGGCGACGGGTCAAACGGAAGCGGCATTGGTTTTTCCCAAGCGGTTCGTCCGTTGCCAGTCGATGCGCCAGCGTCCGCCTGCCACAGGCACCCAGCAAAGTGTCTTTATGGGCGTGCCTCGCGCATGATGGTACAAAGCAGCCGCTCGCTCATAAAAGCCGCGTGTGTGCCACGAGTCCGCAAAGTCGAACTTCTGGAAATCGAGATGATGGCAGAACTCGTGGCAGAGGGTGCTCAGGAACGTTCCGAAGGATGTGATTTGCTTCCGCACTGCCGTCCGCATCCAGACCCGGATCATCATGGTTTCGGGAGTGTAGTCCCCGAAAAGCTCGGTGCTCCAACTTTCACGGACTCGTAATGGTCGGGCTGCAAGCACTCGGATGCCGCTGTTCGGGACTTCGTAGAATTCGGAAGCGGCTCTAAGAAACTCTGCGCACGAAGGGCGCATTTCGGAGCCCTTTCCGCATTTCATCGCCGATTCGATACGTTCTGCGACGGAGAGCAAATGTCCGTCCTGCGGCAGGTCGAGCGTCTTCATCTGCTCACTCTCCCGAAAACCTGCGAGGTTCGCCTGGCGCGGAGGAGTGTCGGTGAGCATAGGTAATCTTTAACCGAACGGAGTGGGAGCGTCCAGCACGGTTTCAGAAACCTCAGGAATTTGCGTGGCAAGCACTGAAAGTCCCAAGAATTGCTGTATCACACCAATAAGGAGAATTCACGGACAGCCAAAACATTGCTCGGAAGGAGCTGACCGTCCCGCTGCCCGTAATCTTCGAAATCGTCTTCCAAGCACGCCAGAACGTTTCATCCGGACGAAATCACCATCCCAACCCACACTCAAAATCAGCTATTCTCGTAAACACAATGAACAGTGACGAACGCATGCAACGTGAGTCCAGCCTGATCGCTACCATCAGGAAGAAGCTTCCCGATTTCGCTAGGATGCGCGCCTCCGATGTTGAGACTGTCATACTGCACCAAGACGCCTTCGCCGCCGATTACCAAGAGGACGAATACACGTTCGTCGGCATGGCGATCAAGTACGCAGGTCTCCGGGGGAAAGAAGTGCGTGTGATTGGGAAAAACCGAAGCAGCCTCGGCGAGGAGGACAAAATCCAGTGAGCGTGATTTGAGGTAGGCTTAATCCGTCCGCTTTGAGGAGGTCTCCATGGCAGATCAGTCTCCCGCTGACATCGTTCGTCACGCTTCTACATGGTCAATCGTCTGGGGCGTTTCGCTGATCGTATTTGGCATGCTTGCGGTGGGTTCGCCATTCGTTGTTGCCGTGGCGGTCAGCGTGGTTATCGCTTGGCTCATCATTCTGGCAGGTGTAGTCCACCTGATCCTCGCTTTTCACGTGCATCGTGCTGGCAGCTTGATCTGGAAGCTGTTGGTTGGGCTGGCATATTTGTTCTTCGGCGCATACCTGCTGATGCATCCGGTGCTTGGTGTGGCATCGCTTACCCTAGTGCTTGCTTCGCTGTTCCTGATTGAAGGCATTTTGGACATAGTTTTGTTCTTCCAGATGCGATCAATGCGAGGATCAGGCTGGGTGCTAGGCGATGGGATCATCACACTTTTATTAGGACTGTTGATCTATCTGCAATGGCCGTCAAGTTCGGTATGGGCGATAGGCACATTGGTCGGTGTGAGCATGATAATCAGCGGCGTCACTCGCGTGATGTTCTCGTTGGCAGTCCGTAAAGTGGCTGCGGCGGCGGCGTGACGCTCACCGCCAACGAACGAGCGGTCGGAGCTATTTGCGATCCAATTACGAAATGAAACACCGGATTATCCACACGCTTCAGAAATTCTTGCTTAACCCACCAATTAAGCTTGCGCTTGCGATGGGTTTGCCGCTGCCGGGATATGCGTTGCTCGAAACCACAGGGCGCAAGAGCGGACAATCACGTCGCACGCCAGTGGGAGATGGACGTATCGGTAAGCAGTTCTGGTTAGTAGCAGAGCACGGCATGAAGGCCGGATACGTCCTCAACATAGAACGCAATCCGCATGTACGTCTGAAGGTGCGCGACGGGTTAAGGAGTCACTGGCACACGGGCACTGCCCATCTGCTTCCCGACGACGATCCGCGTGAGCGCCAACGCTGGCTGGCTACTCACTTGGCTAGCAGCGCAGGGAATGCGAGAGCAGTGCGCCTTTTCGGGACGCAACTCCTCACTGTTCGGATTGATTTGGATGGCTGATTTGGAAGTCGAGAGATTAAGTGATTCTTTCGTTGGTTTGCCAGATACTCGCGGACGGAGCAGTCCTCCCCAGCCCCCTGCTTTGGGCAGTACGAATCGGAGTTCCGCTCTCGGCTATTCTCATCTCGTCGGGATTCTTTTTCTCGGTACTGCCGCCGACTGCTATTCAAGTCAGTGGAGCCGTCGCCCTGATCTACGCCGGGGCGGTGATTCTCGCCTTTCCCGTGGTCTCACTGGGTGTTGGTTTGCTCAGGCATCAGGTTTGAGCGGTTCAATACGCGGACGCCCCCGAGTAATTTAGCCTTCCGGCAGTTGAAGCACCGGAGCTTCAGGCCGACAACAGACGCCGTAGCTCTGCCACAGCCGGAACCACGGGCTGTGGGCTAACGCCTCGTCGTGCCTTCGGTTCGCAGCAGAGATGTCGGTTGCGCTGAATGGCCTCGTATCCGGCGCTTCGAACATTTCCTCTATCTGCTCGATTTCGTCAATAATGCGTTCAATGTCCATGCGTCACAATCATCGTAAAGAGAAGGCGCGGAGGTCAACCTGAAGCGGCTACTAGCGTGAAATACCTCGTTTTGTGACCAGATAAACCGCAAAGCTTCCCAGCCAATGACCTCCCTCGTAATGCTCACCTGTCACAGCCGCCAATCCTGGTCTTTCGTGTGCCTTTGCGGTCGCCATGATCGACGGCAGCCGCTTGTCGGCCTTCGGCAAACCAGCAGCGATTCCCTCCAGCATCCATGCTCGGCTGAGATTAAGCCCGTCCAAGTGCGCCAGCTTAGGATCGCTGGGATCGGGCGACACAACGGGCTGCAACCATTTACCGTCACCTGTAGGAATTTGGGGCATGAATATTCGGAGCCAGCGTGCAAACTCTTGGTTTGGCAGCACACGCCGCATCAGGTCGGCCTCGCCGAGGCATGGGGACAGAAAATCCTCTCCCGAAGGCTCATAAGCCAAGGGGCAGTTCTTGTCGCCGAGGTAGAACTGCTTGGCTTTGGAAACGACTAATTCGGCGAACTTCTGATCGCTATTTCCGTGCGCATAATCGAGCATCAGACCGAGTGCGAATGCCGTCTGGTCGTGCTCGCCGATCCGAACGGGATTGGAGAGTTTGGGTAACCAGTTTTGCAGACGTTCCAGTACGACTTGCTCAAGCGGACGCAGATTACCCGCCATCTCTTTGGCTTGCGGATCGTCCCATTCCTTGAGTTCCGCCGATAACTGCAAAAGCCAAGCTAGCCCATAGGGACGTTCAAAACTGGCGCGTCCTTCTCCTCGCAGATATGCGGCCTCCTGCACGATGTCTTGTGCTGTGAGGCTTTGCCGCAGTGCTTCACGAGCAGCCGGAACAAACGGGCCGTCAGGGAAGGTTCTAATCAGTCGAACGAGGAGCCAATGCCCGTGCACCGAAGAATGCCAGTCATAGCAGCCATAGAAAACCGGTGTCAATTTCCGGGGCGGTTCCGCGTCGGCATCGCTATTCAGTGTGTGGCTAATGTGATTTGGGTACTCTTTGTGCACGCAGGCGAGGGCAAGATTCGCAAACCGCTGAGCCGCTTTGATGTCGAACTGACCTGTGTTTTGGGCAGTAGCACTCATGGTAAAGAGCAAGGACAAAGCGCAGAAGATGAATCTCATCGGCTGATACTTTAGCCGAAGATGGAGGACGCAGGCGAGGGCGAGCTTCACCGCAGCCCAAATTGCAGACGATCACTCATTGCGAGCGGAATCGAAGAAGGTTTTGATCTGAGCCCAATACTTCCTGACGACGTAATCTGTGCTGATGTGCCCGCCGCGCTTGAGCGTCTTGAGTTTTTTGCCTGTGATCTCAGCAAATTTCTTGGTTCTGGTGTAGGGCACATTCGGATCATCTTTGGCATGAAACATCAGCACCTTGGAACCATCGATTTCGTCTCGGTGGTGCCACGGGTTGTAGAACGCGCCGCTGCGGAGCTTGCGCCAGTTCGCGTCCGAGAGCCGATAGGCATTCCCGAATGCTTCGCGGATGTACTCCGCGTAGTTCTGTTTTGAGGTCTCGGTTTTCTTAGCCTTGTCCAGAATGCTCCAGTCCACGACCGGGCAGTTTGCGATCACCCGGTCAACTCGCAGATCAAGCGACAACAGGATCGCCGACGCCCCACCGAAGCTTCCGCCGATCACGAAGACTTGATCCGGTGCCAGTCGGAATGGGTGTCCATTATTATTAATTGTCCATTAGTAATGGATATGTAATAATAGTGGACATCATGCGGATTGAACCGCCATGGGCACCCTTTCTAGAACAGCTCCGAACCCTGCATTTCGTTACCGACATTGATTTCTCCGCCGAGGGCCGCGGCACCGATCTCGGGATCGATGGCATTCTCAAGGTGCGCACTCCAAAAGGAACCCATGCCTTTCTCGTCGAACAGAAGAGGTCATATCTCGACAGAGGGATACTCAATGCCCTGGTCGCTCAAGCCAAGCTCCATGCTGAAGTTCGTAGTAAACCCCTCCTGTTGTTCGCACGCTACATACCCAGACCTTCCGCAGAACGGCTGATCGAATCAGGCATTAACTTTCTGGACCAAGCCGGCAATATGCATCTCGTGCTTGGTCGAAACTACGAGCGCACGATCATCGGAAACAAAGAAAACACCGCTCCGAAAGAAGGCCAGCGCGTCAGTCCAGCTGTCGCTCAACTCATGTTCACCTTTGCCACGAAGGAACCAGCCGGAAGTTGGTCCGTCCGTCAACTGGCAGAAGCGTCCGGGCTGAGCAAAAGCAATGTCGCGAAAATTCGACGGCAATTGGTTGACCGGGGAGTTTTGAGAGAATCGAAGCATGGCACCGTTATCCGCGATAAATCGCGCTTACAAGAAGAGCTATTGAGAGGGTACGAACTTGCTCTGCGGCCCAAACTTCTAATCGGGCGTTTTCGTTCCGCCGACAGCGACCTGGACGCCATGCTCGTCACCGTCCGAGCGGCTTTTGCAGATCTATCAATTCGGTGGTCGGTAACGGGCGGACCCGCTGCTCATGCTCTGCAAAAGTTCTATCGAGGATTGGAACTACCAATCTTTGTCGACTCCTTCCCCGACCCACTTCGTCGTCGGCTGCGGATCCTTCCCGACAAATCCGGGCCGCTCATCCTCTTGCGTTCCTTCGGTACCATCCCCTTTTGGCGGGAAACCGTGCCGTTCCCGCTCGCGCCTCCGTGGCTCATCTATTCCGAACTGATGTATGCTTCCGATCCAAGGGCGCACGAAGCTGCCGAGGAAATCAAACGCGAGTTCCTTGCCTGAGCGATGCCCGAACTTACCGACAATCAAATCGCTGACCTGCGTGTCCTGCAAAGCCATTGCAGAGCACTCGACGCGGAACTTGTAGTCATTGGGGCAATTGCGTACCAGGTGCACTTTCCAGCGGAGTCCCGACACACGGGAGATATTGACTTCGCTGTAGCGCTCGACCTTGATGAATTCGCGGAACTTGAACGCCGGCTTCTTGCCGACGGCTGGGTCCAGTTCGCAAACCGAGAGCACCGGTGGCGGAGCGCGCAGGGAACGATCCTCGACCTGATTCCAGCTGGACCTAAACTTCGCGAAGCCAAGCAAATCACTTGGCCCATCAGTCAATTCACAATGAGTCCGATGGGATTCGACCACGTCTTCGCAACCGCTCAGCCAGTTCGATTTGCGCCAGATCTTACCTTGAAGGTGATCTCACGCACTGCCCTGATGCTTCTTAAAATCGTCGCGTTCATGGACGATCCACAGCGGCGAGCCAAGGACCTGGATGACATACGAGGTCTGCTTGTGCAATATGAAGCCGACAGTGACCGAGTCTTTTCGGATGTGGTATTAGATGCCGCTCTTACGGACTATGGGCTGGCACCTGCCTTCCTTATGGGCATCGATTTACGTGCGCTATGCAGGGATGATGAAGTCATAGTTGTCCATGCGTTTCTAGACGCGATGGATGAAGACAATCCGGCATGGATGTCCTTCGTTCGAGCCAGAGGTATTGGGGATCATGTCGAGGAATACGCTCGCGCCCAGCTCGATACCTTCAGGCAAGGCTTCAACCACCAGGCCTGACCAGCGAGAAGCTGCTAAGGAGAATCTTCGAACGGGCGTCTCAATGCAGCCGTCGCAAAGAGCTCATCGCACCATGCCCAATTCTGCCTGCGCGTGCGTGCGTGTCGAGGTGCTTCGCCCGCTAACGCGGCGCACCTGGTGCGACCCTGACACACACGCCCTAGGCGCAGGTCGTTCTCCGCTATGGTTCGAATGAGGCTTTCCTGCGCTACGTGTCCACCGCAGCCGAGTCCTCAGCTCAAGTCATAGTCTCCAACTATCAAACCGAGCCAGCAAAATCTTGGACTGGCACGCCTCTCGCTGGCTACCATCCCTCATCGCTAGCCCGATTTGTTCCTCACCATGCGACTCGACCTTGGCATTCCCGACGATATCCCGACGCTCGCAGGGAGCGCGACTCTGAGTACCGGCCCAGCGAAACTTCGCACACCCCTCGCTCGATCCCGGCGCTGCCGCCTACGCCGCTCGAACTCAGACGCCAGTTGATGAAAGAAGAGGCATCCCACAAACGCCCACTCGACATTCCCAAGCCCGCCAGACGGCAACCTCCGATCCAAGACAGCCCCGACCCAAAGCGAGAACTTGTCCCAGAACGGCCGCGGGAAACCCAGCCGCGAACTAGACGAGACCGACTCCCTCCTCGCCACTTGGGTCTCCAACTCAGGCCCGAAGAAGTCAAGCTTCTCAGCGAAGTTGGTCGTTTTCGGGTCATCACCGCCCGCGACCTCATCGAAACCGTGTATCACGGCCAGAAGGGGCAGCTCACCCACGATCTCCAATTCCTACGCGATAACGGTCTGATCTCCACCGACTTCGTGAACGCTCGCCGCGATGGCCGACTCCAGAAAGTCGAGCGCATCGAGGTCGTGACCCACACCAGAACCGGCCGATCCCTGGTCCGGCATAGTGGCGAGGTACGTCCGGATCAGGAAGTTTACGCTGGCCTGGTCAAACGACGCGAGGTCGAACATGACTCCCAAATCTACCGTGCCTATCTGAAAGAGGGAGACGGGATCGAGCAACTCGGTGGCAAGAACCCTCGCGTCGTCCTCGACTTCGAGTTGAAGGCAGGTCCAACGGGCGATTTATCAGGAGCGAAAAGCCAATCCCGAACGCGACCTGAAAGACATCCGCCAGGAGGTCTCCGACGAAATGAAGCTCCCGATGGTCGACGGTCAGATTCAAATCCCCGACGCCCGCATCGAATATGAGCTCGACCAGGGAGCGCGGACCGCGTTCTCCGACATTGAAGTCGCGACCGCTGCTTACCGTCCCGGTCACCTCCGGGCCAAGGCACAGGCCGGCTTCCGCATCTACGCCTCGGCTCGCGACCGCTCCCGGTTGAGTGCGCAGATCGAGGGCGAGCATCACATGCTCGACCACATCCTCGATCTCTGATGAGTTACGATCCCATCCCGTTCATCGAGGAACTGGGCTACACGCCCCGTGAATCCACCTTCCTCTATGCCGTGGGTACGCACTCCGGCTACTTCCTCCGCCGCCAGTTTGATGCCTATATTGGCCGCGTGAAGGGAGCCATCTCCCAGCATTTTCTAAGGAAGGCGGAGCGCCGCGGCCACATCCGCGCGCTCGACTACGGCCAGAACCGCAAGGTGTTTCATCTCTCTTGGAAGCCGATCTATCGATTGCTGGGCGACGAGGACTCCCAGCACCGGCGCGTGAAGGGCGACTTGCAGGTCAAGATTCGGCTGATGATCCTGGACTATATTTGCGGGACACGCAGGAACATTTTCTGGAGACCGAGCAGTCGAAGGTGCAGTTCTTCACTCAATCATGCCGTCTCTCTGTCGATGTCTTGCCTGAAGGCGGTCCTAAGAGTCGGTATTTCCCGGACCACTTTCCGATCTCGACGCTGCCGCACGGAAGAGACAAAGACCCGACGATCCGCTTCGCCTTCATTGACGAAGGGTTGTTCTCGTTGCGGAAGTTCGAGCGCTTTGTCCTGCAAAACGAGAGGCTCTTCCGCGCACTCGGGCGGTTCAGGGTCGTTTATGTTGCCGACGCTCAGCGAAACCTCGCGGCGGCTGGCAAATATCTCGCGCAACGCTTTCCCCGGTACCCCGATGCCCTGAGAGAGGAAGACTTCCCACTCGGGATCGAACACTTCCTCGAATACCTGGAAGCGCGCGATGTGTTCGATAACACTCGGCTGGTCCCAACTCCGGAGGAAACGGATGTGCTGGAGGAAGGCGAACGCGTGTACACGTCACCACTCCACTCCGAACTAGAAGACGTCACACCACGGGTGGTGGCTACGATAAGAAGGCCCAGCCGCAGTTCATCCCGCGCAAGGCATCCGGCGGCCCGTGCGACGACCCCACGGTCAGCCGACGGCAGTATCTCCTCGACGCCCGCTTCGGCGTGATCGTCGTGGGCGACCGGTCCCTGTTGGAGCGCGCCGCAGCCGCTCTGCAGGACCCGGTATGGGGCCTGTGGCTCGGTCGCAAGAGTTGCATCCCGGCCGAGCCAGTATATCGCGGTTTATTCGATAGCGAACCCCAGGCCCAACGCGGGCTGGTGTACGACAGATCAATCGAATCTTTCACTACAGTCAGCGAAGTGAACGATTTCGCTGAAGGTACCGACTCGATCGGAGACCAGCCCGTCAGCTGGCGATGCCAGCAGTAGCGGCCCAGACAAGCGCCAATTCGCCGTCCGCCGCAATCAGGTGAAACCGGGCATTCGACAGTCGTGATTTAGCACTCGCTGTTGCATCATGCCTATCTTCGAAAAACCGCCGTTGGAGACGATGGTCCGTAGTTGGGACAGTAGACCGCGCTTGAACACGTCGTTCTCCCCACGTACGTGGGGATGGTCCGTGCATCTCGTAGGCTTTCGCCTCTGCTAGTGCGTTCTCCCCACGTACGTGGGGATGGTCCGAAGATGTACTTCTGCGCGTAAAAGTTCCATCGCCGTTCTCCCCACCTGCGTGGGGATGGTCCCATGCGGAAGAGGCTGCGATATGGGCGCCGAAGGGTTCACCCCAGGCGACTGTGCCCCAAATTGTGCCCCCTACTGGCCACTACTGTGCCTCACCATAGGCCGTTATGGGGGCCCCAACGAGAACTTCGTTCTCGTAAGGACTGAATCAGGCAGCGAGCTTTAACCCGACCGCAGCGACTAATTCATCCAGGGCGGCAGTGACAGATCGGTAAAGCTTGT
>Ga0070699_100006660_pt1 | contig 10043 bp, 14 predicted proteins | sample KBSK1503metaG_FD_65473 | JGI IMG/M metagenome (GOLD analysis project Ga0070699, IMG submission 65473) | Corn, switchgrass and miscanthus rhizosphere microbial communities from Kellogg Biological Station, Michigan, USA - KBS K1-50-3 metaG | ecosystem: Host-associated > Plants > Roots >... | reverse complement strand
GCGCCGACGCCGCCCTTCGCGCCGATGAATGCGAACCCCTGGCTGGCAGCCGGCGCGGATTGGTGCGCCGTGACCCGCGTGATCGCCGCGTCCAGCTCGCTGTGCGTCACCGGTTCCGCGATGCATTCGTTGGCGCCGGCGCGCATCGCGGACAGAATCAGATCGGGGTCCAGCGTCTTCGCGACGATCACGACACCCGTTCCTATGTGCTGTCGCTTCAGCGCGGTCAGGCCCGGCGGCACGCCCGCGTGCTGCCGCAGATCGAGCACGACGAGATCCGGCTGTTTGAACGAAGGCTGTGCGAGCGCCGCCAGCTCCGTCATGGGCACCATGCTCGGAGTCGCCCCGCACGCACGCAGCGCGGCTTCGAGCTCGCGATCCTGGCCGCCGACGACTGTCACCCTGAGGCTCAATTCATCACTCCTTCAACGCGTCAAGATCGCCGTCCGAAGGAATGCGAATCCGTAGGGCACGAACGGATGGCCGTATTCGGCCGCACCCGGGTAAGTCGACAGGTACCCCACGATCTCGCCGGTGACCGAGTCGATGAACAACCCGGCAAAGTTCACGATTTTGATCTGGCGAGTACTCCCTCTCGTCGCGTCGTACAAATCCGGATCGAACATCGGAACCGCCACGAGCCGCGGCGAGATTGGCGCGCACGGAGGAAGATCGGCGGCGCAGCTTCCCCGAATCCGCTGCGTTTCCGTCCAGCTCGCGCCCGGGTCCTGCGCCCTTCTCGCGGCGGCGCCCGCCTGGACCTGCGCGAAGCTGGCGCTCGTGTCGAGCGTCAGAGCGTCGCCGATGCGGACGGGAAGCTGGTTACACGACGTGAGGTTCGCTACGAATCCGCCGCCGTCGCTCCGCGGAATCTGCACCGCGACAAAGTGGCTCTGGTCGATCGCGGGCCATGGCTCGTCGGGTGTAGGAACCGCAGGTCCTGTTAGCAGCTCTGTTATCGTGAGCGGATCAACGAGCGTCGGCCCGAGCGTCAGCCTCGAAACCTCAAGGCCGCTCCCCAACGGGTCGATGCTCTCGGGCGGATAATACGAATCGGGTGTCGTCAGCGGTGGAGCGGACGGAGGGTACTGGTACTTCGAGAACGTCTTATCCTGCGGGTCGGAGTTCTCCTCCCACAAGTCGGGAATGGCCAGCGGCCAGACACAAGTCGCGGTGTTTGCCGGGGCAACCGCGGCCGTGGCCTGCGCCTGAACGTCCTGGGACTTCACGCCAAAAAGCGCCGCAAAGTACGTCGGCAGCGGGTTTTTGTGAGCCTTGTCGGCGTACACCTTGACGGTCGCGCTGAAGAGGGTCCTCTCTTGCGGCAGCGGAAGATTCTTGATAGCGGGACACGTCGGGGTGACGTCCTCGCAAAACGTGATGTCGGCTTCGGGCACCACCGGCGGTTTGCCCCACACCGCTGCACGGGATGCCACTGCGACCGCGCCCTGCTGCGCAAGACCTGTGGCCGTCACAACACCACTAGGTGGGTCCGTCACCACGTCGAACGCGAGTGAGGTGGCCGCTGCGAGCGCGCCCGCGTCGGCGGCGTTCTGAGCCTGCGCGCGTGCCACCCAGAACACGCCGTAATCGATGGCAAGACCGCAGAACCCCAGAAGGACGATGGACGCCAGCGCGACCTGAATCATGACGACGCCGCGCTCGCCGGCGAGCAATCGGCGCCGACGCATAGGACCAGCCCAGGTCGCGGGCGGAGTCATTGCTTCCGCTCCCTCGCGGCAGGCTTCGACGCGGACTTGTCAGCCGGCTCGCGGCCGCCGTCGAGGAACCGAGAACCGGGCTTGATGAATCGCTCAGGATCTACCGGCAGCGGCGGCAATTCATCCGCCTCCAGCGGCCGGACGAGATGGGGCGTAATCAATACGAGAAGTTCGGTTCGGCTCTGCGTGTCCGACTTGCTCCGGAAGAGGTGTCCGATGATCGGCAGATTGCTGAGGAGCGGGAACGCATCGTGATTCTGCATCGACTGGTTGTCGAGAAGGCCGGCGATCGCGAACGCTTGCCCGTCACGCAGCTCGACGTCCGTTTGCGCTCTTCGGGTTCTCAGCGCCGGCACTCTGAATCCAGCCAGGCTGAGGCCGTTCGCGAAATCGATCGTGCTCACCTCCGGTTCGACCTTCAACCGGATCGAGTCGCCGGCGATCGTTGGAGTGAACTTCAGCCTGACTCCGAATTCCTTGAACTGGATCGTCACCTGACCGCTGACGCCCTGAACGATTGGAATGGGGAACTCCCCGCCCGCGAGGAAACTCGCCTCCTGGCCGTTGTAGGCGAGCAGATTCGGTTCCGCGAGGCTCTGGAACAAACCACGTTCACGAAGAGCCTTGATCGCGCCCAGCAATCCTTCGCTTCTCCAGAAAACGAACACGTTCAAAAAGTCAGGAACCACAATCGGCGCGGACTTCGTGGCATCGATAAAAGGAGCGGGAAACTGCTGCGTCGACGTGCGGGCATCGAACTCCTTGCGGTTGGCAAGAAGCGTCGTCCCCAGCTCGACGAGCGCGTTGTGGTCTACTTCAGCGAACTGCACTTCGAGCATCACCTGCTGCGTGTCGGGTCCGCCCGGGCGCTGCAGCATGTTGATGACCTTCAGCTTCGAAGACGAGGCCTGCGCGACCTCTCCCGCGCGCAGCACGACCTCGTTCGTCGAAGCGTTCCCCGAAAGCACGACCGCTTCTTCGGTCGTGCTGACGCGGATGTCTTCGCCGGGAAAGATGGCCTGCATCTGCTGCTGCAGTTGCGGCACGCCGGTATCGACGGCGATGTCGTACTGAGCCCGTCTGTCGGCGCCCCACAGAATCAAGCTGGTGACACCCGGCGCCTTGCCGTCGATCAGGATCTGTCTCGGAGTCACCCGGTTGGCGTCGGCGATGGCGTTGCTCGTCACGTCGATTCGAGTGACGTCGAAATCCGTCACGAGAACATGGGATCGTCCGGCCGTAAGCGGAATCCGCTCGAAAGATGGTGCGGCCGACTGCGTGTGAATCGCGGGCGCCGGCGGAGCCGTCGTCTGGGCTGCGGGGCCGATCGAGCTGACTGCGACCGTGCACACCACCAGGCCAAACGTCGACGCGCGTCGCGCAGGGCTCCAACGCGATCGAACTCGCAGCAGCATCACAGAATTTCCTCCGTGCATTTGCCGGAGATGCACTTCTTGAAAACCTTCTTCTCCGCCGGTGGCGGAGGAGGCGGTGGCGGCGGCACGTGGGTCGTGTCCCTTACGACGCGTGGACGTGGTGTAACCCGTTCGGGCGGCGCCGACCGCGCCGTCAGCCTTGCGGTGTCGGCACAAGACGTGAGCGTCACGTCTCTATCGAGCGGGTTGCGCAGGGCCAGCATGATCTGACCTTCGCTCGCCGCCAGCGAGATGCGCTCGGCGTCCGCCGGCGAAACCATCAGCGTCACGACGGTGCTCTGAATCGGCTTGCCGTCTTTCCTGGCTTCTTCGTCATACCTCGTTCCTGCTGTCAGCACTTCGACATTGCTGACGACGACACAGGAGAGGCTGTCTTTGTTTTGACGGAGCGTCACGATGACGTCGACGCGCGTCTTGGGCGTGACGAACCCCGCAACACCGATAACCTCGTTGACTTTGACCGACATCGCACGCATCCCGTTCGTGATGATTATCGGGAGGCCACCGCCGGCTTCCTTCGGCGCCAGCTTGCTTTTCGTGATCGGTTCGTTCTCGGCGACTGGTGCGACCAACCCGCGGTCGACGACATCTGCAACGTTCGCGAACGCACCCGCGATCTGGTTGCGCGCAGGCCAGGCGATTACCTTTACTCGCTCTTTGGTGAGGCTGACGCCCATTTCGATCGCTTGCGCCGCGACGACGACATCGATCATGGGGTCCCCGGGTGGCAGCGGCCGGCGGATGATGGCCTCGTTGACGCCGAAGCTGGCGAGCGCGGCGGTCACGACCGCAATACCCAGAACGATGAAGAGACGCGTGTTGCGCTTCATCTAGATGCCTCCGGCAGCGACCTCGGTTCGCATCTCTGACACCGCGACGAGCGGCACCTTGCCGTACGAACCGCCGAACAGTTGCGCGATCGATCCGAGGTACTTGAACGTGTAATCGACCGTTACCGTGACCTTCATCGCGCCGATAGGCGCAGCCCCACCCCCTGGCGCGATGAGCGTGGGAACTGCGGTCGTCAGGGCCAGACTCTTGACGCCGCTAGCGTTCAAATACGCGGCGACGCGCTTCTTCACGTCCGACTCCGTGTAGCCGGGCAACACAGCCATCCGGGCGCCTTCGCGCGCGGCGTTCGTCACGACTTCGTACTGCTGAAACAAGAACCCGAAGTCGAAGATGCCCACAACGACGAGCAGCAGCAGCGGAAGCGTCAGCGCGAACTCGATGAGAACGGCTCCAGAACCGTCGCTACGAAACCTCGCCATCGCACGCGACATCGTGTCCTCTCCTCACGCGGGACCGAGCCACAGCGCCAGGATTGCTCCGATGCCGATCGGCACGGCATACGCGAGCCGTGGCCCTCGCCCTTCGCTCAACGTCATGTCCGGAACGCGCGCCGGACCGACTGTCCGCCAGACCGCCGCGAGCGCGCCCACGTTTCGAAGCGCCTCCAACAAGTAGCCGCGCCGCGCGGCCACGATGATCGCGAACGCACCGCCGACGAGCGACGCACAGACCGCCGCCCCTAACACTCCGATTGGACCGAGCCACGCACCGAATGCCGCCAGCAGCTTCACGTCGCCGCCGCCCATGCCGCCCAGGGCGAACAACGGCAGGAATACGCCGAGGCCGACCACGTACCCCAGGAGGCTCGCACCCAGTCCACCGCTGCCCCCGTGGGCCGCGGAGAACAAAAGCCCGATCGCCGCGGCACCGAACGTCAGCGTGTTGGGCACGCGCCCGGTTCGCACGTCACCAAACGCCGCGACGACGGCCAGCGTCCCGATCGCGGTCCACTCGACTGCTGTTGCCACCGGCTAACAACCGACCAGTGCTGCGGGGGCAGGCATTTGCCAGCACGCCTGCGTCGCGGTATTCCAGCTGACGTAGGTCGTCTGCATCCCCGTCTGAACCGCGAGGATTGCCGCGGCGCTGGCGAGCGCGACCAACGCCGCCAGCAGCGCATACTCGACCAGGTCCTGTCCCTCTTCCTCAGCAACGACACGACGCAGGAAACCGAGCATCTACTTCGCCGCGTTGGTCAGATCCGTGTTGACCTTCGTGAACAACGTGTTGATCCCGTTGCCAACGAGGCCCATGGCCGCGATACACGCGAGCGCGATGAAGGCCGCGAGGAGCGCGTACTCGATAAGGTCCTGCCCCTCTTCTTCACGAACGAGACGACTGAATAAACGCTTCATGGCTGCTCTCCTCTGAAAGAAAGACCGTTCTGCCGCCTTTGTCCATCTACACGATCAGAGCTTCGCCTCCGAAGACTCGGCTCTTGTCGAGCATCACGTAAATTGCGCGCCGTAATGACGACGGTCGGCGCGTCGGAAGGAACTCGGCTCCAAGCCTGTACCTCGTTCCTGTTCCTTCGAGCCGCCGACACCGGGTAATCCGGACCTCCTCGGAGTAGGACCGGCCGTCAATGGCGACCCGCAGCTTCCCAGCGGCGCCGGGCTCTATCGGACACTCGCTTTCGAGTAAGCACCCGGTGCGACTGATCTCGAGGACCAGGATCGGCGTGCTGGTCAAGAGCGTTCCCAACGGCCTCCCGCCGTTGTCCAATCTCGGTTTGACCGCTGCCACTGATGCCTCCTGTCAACCGACGATCTCGAGGCGAAGTCGGTAGCGCACGCGGCCGTCGACGATGATCGGTGTCGTCTCAGCCACGTGGACGCGAAGGGTCGACCGCCGACCCGAACCGATCACATCCAATCTGAGTTTTTGTCCCCGTCTCACGGGCACATCGCTCAACGCGGTCACTTCGCGCTCGTCGCGGCGCTCGATGTCCACGTCCTGAAACGACACAAGCGAGCCGCTCACCGGCTTGGACAACCTGTATCGCGGATCACGACGATGCGCGCGCATACACGTCCCTGCGTAGAACTGCAACGCATGTACCGAAGAGATCGGCGAAGTCCCTCGGGTTTCTTGGCTATTGCGGCGTGCCGTCTGGTCGGGACCAGACGTACGTCTAGCCAGGACGAGAAACGCGGGAAATATGTCTAGCGGGGTAGGGTATTGCGCGGTTCCAGTTGCAGCACATCACCACGTTGCGTGCCCGAGTCCGTTACCGCGCCGGCCGCCAATTCGATCGCCGCAAAGGCTCGCCATGCGACGGCGATACGCCAAGGCCGCAGGTGCGTGCACACTTTCAGCACACACCCGCTCCGGCACACGAAGACGACATCGATCGGGAAGCGCATGAAGAACGTATGCACGCTCGCGCACGGCGCAAGGATCATCGCCGCGCCGCGATCGAGCTCGGTTCGGCCGAGCAAACCGCGCCTCCGGCGCCGCGAATCGAACGCCGGTTCGAGCTCGGTGGCCACCGGCAATCGCGTCCGCTGGTTTCGGAGCAGGTAACGTCCGGGGAGTGCGTCGATCAGAGGCGCAAGAAAGCTCGCCATGGCAGCTAAGTTTGGCGGGGCCTGGCGTGGCGGCGGAAGGCGGACGTCTTACGCGGCTCCGCCGCGGAACGTTTCTTTCGATCGTCCGCGCGCCGCGTCCTCAGCCGATGCGATGGCCTGCCCGGCGCGATCGGGCTTCCCTCGGCGATACGGCCCCGAGTCGATTCTGCAGTCGTGCGCAGCGATGAAATTGAGGAAGCGTTTGTAGTCGGACCCGTCCATGCCGAAAAGCGGAACGAGCGCGCGATAGCTTCCGCTCGTGGTGACGAGTCCGCGGCGAATCACTTCCCGAAGGTCGTGCCGCGTGAGGTCACGGCTCAGGAACATCTCGTAGATCTGATTCCAAAAGGAGAACGTACCCGCGACGAGTCCGGCATAGACATCATCGGCCAGTTGCCGCCGCCTCTCGCGGACCGGTACCGGCTCGCTGCTCGTTGCACGGACGGCAGCCGGTAGGTGGTGCGCGTCAATCACTTCGGCGCCGGACATCCAAACGACCTGCTCGACGACATTCTGCAGTTCGCGGACGTTCCCCGGCCATCGGTATGACTCGAGCGCAGCCCACGCCTCGTCGCTGAACCGAATGTTGCGGCCGGCCCGGCCCACCGTGTGCTCGACGAGCGCCCGGATGTCGTCAGGGCGATGACGCAGCGGCGGCACGTAGATGTGCGCGACCTGGATGCGATAGAGCAGGTCTTCGCGAAACCTGCCGCTTGCGACCAGCTCGGACAGGTTGCGATTGGTGGCCGCGATCACGCGGGCGTCTATCCGCGTGCTCGACATGTCGGCGCCGACGCGTTGAATCTCGCCGTTTTCGAGGAAGCGCAGCAGGAGCGCCTGCATGCGCGCGCTCATCTCGGCGACTTCATCGAGGAAAATGGTGCCGTGATCCGCGAGCTCGAGCTTTCCGGTTTTGTCCCGGTAGGCGCCTGTGAAGCTGCCCTTCGCGTGGCCGAACAGCTCGGATTCGAGGAGTGTCTCGGTGAGCGCTGCGCAATTGACAGCGACGAACCGTCCGTGCACGCGTGGCGAGCGCGCGTGAATATAGCGCGCCACCAAATCCTTGCCGACACCGCTCTCGCCGGTGATGAGCACTTTCGCATCACCGCCGGCGAGCCGGTCGGCCAGTACGAGCACCTCTTCCATCGCAGCGCTCGCGCGCACGATGTCAGGCTCCCGCCCGAGGCTATCGGGCGTCGGACGCGACGTCGATGAGTCGTTGCCCACAGATTTATTGATGAGTTGCCAAGACGACTTTAACGGATTGTTTCTGGCAATTCAAGCAACAACTTGCCAGAAACGGCGTTACTGACAGGCCTCGTTCGATGATCCGCCGCGAAGCGTGCGTTCTTAAGCGCTTACGCATTTGATCCGGGTTCGATTGGCCGTGAACACATCTACTTCCCGTCAGGTGTGACACTTCCCGTCAGGTAACTCTTCCCGTCAGATGACTTATGTCGCGGGCGTACCACTCCTGAGGCCGCGCACCAACGGGCCAACCGGGACCGCACATCCGTCACCGGCCCCGTTCGTGCGGAACATGGAACCGACGGCTTCTCACGACGCAAGGGACGCCATGACCAGCCCCGCGGACGTGCAGGCGATTCGACACACCGCCATTAATTAGTTAATATGCTAATTATGAAAGCAAGACGACGGCCGCCGTCGAACGCGGTCTTCCGTGCGCTCGCCGACGAGACGCGGCGGCAGATCCTCGAGTTCCTCCGCTCCGGCCCCCGCACCTCCGGCGAGATCGCCGACCAGTTCCATTCGAGCTGGCCCACCATCTCGCGGCACCTCGCCGTGCTCCGCGCCGGCGGCCTTGTCGTCGCCGAGCGGCAGGGCCAGGCGATCTACTACGAGCTGAACACGTCGGTCTTTCAGGATCTGATCCAGCACTTCGTCGGCTGGATGAAACCGTTCCGGCAGAGTGCGCCGTCGAGGCGACGCACACAGGAGGCGTAGCGATGGCGGTGAAGTTACACGTCCAGGCGCGCGCGATCGCCGTGCTTGCCGTCGGCTACCTCGTCGGCCTGATCGCGTACCCGTATCTCCTCGGATCGTTCCTCGATGAGAAGGTCTCCGCGCGCGTGCTCGTGGCGTTCACGCTGCCGACCACGGCGCTCGTCATCTACGCGCTCTTCGGCAGTCTCTGGAAGCACGACCGCATCCGAAGCGGCAACGGCGCCTTCGAGCTCACCTACCACGCGATCGTCCTGCGCGTGCTGCTCTTCATCCTGGCGCTGCACGTGCTGGTGATGATCGAGCTCACCCGGGCGATGGCAGCCGTCGGCGTCCCCCTCGTCTCGGCCCGCGCCGTCGTCGTGCTGCTCGGCGTGATGCTCGTCACGGTCGGCAACCTGCTGCCGCGCACGCGGCCGAACGTCGCCGTCGGCGTCCGCACCACACGGACGCTGGCGAGCGCGCAGCTCTGGCAGCAGGTGCATCGAGCCGGCGGCTACGCGACCGTCGGACTCGGCGTCGTCATGGTGATCACCGGTCTCGTGCTCGCGCACGAAGTGTTGGGAGCGGTGATCAGCGCCGCCGCGCTCGTTGCCGCCGCCAGCGTCCTGGTCTCGTATCGCCGGCACGCGCGCGCCTGACGCGACGAGAGCCTGCGAAGGGCCTGGCGGTGGACCCTTCCGACGTGCAGCCGCTGCGGCTGTAAGGTTACTGAGACCCGTAGACCCGGTTGCGGTCTGAGCTACCCTTTGTAGCAATGGCCGTCGACCTCGTCGCCTTCGGTCCCCATCCCGACGACATCGAAATCGGGCTCGGCGCCACGATTGCGCGTCACACCGACGCCGGTTATCACGTCGGCTTGTGCGATCTCACTGCCGGCGAGCTCTCCTCGAACGGAACGCCGGAGCAGCGGCGCGGCGAAGCCGATGCGGCGGCCCGCGTGCTCCGCGTCGCATGGCGTGAGAACCTGGGCTGGCCCGACGGTGGAATCGCGCGCACGCCGGAGTCGATCCGCTCCGCCGTCGAATTCATCCGCCGGCATCGTCCGCGGACGATTGCCGTTCCCTACTGGGACGATCGTCATCCCGATCACCGCGCGGCGAGCGAAGTGCTCCGCGTCGCCGCGTTCACGAGCGGCCTGCGCCGGTACGAGACGAGCGGGCCGGCGTGGCGCGTCGAGTGGATCTGCTACTACTTCATCAACGATTCCGCGCCGCCGTCGTTCGTCATCGACGTGTCGGCGCACTACGAGCGCAAGCGTCAGGCGCTGGCGTGTTACGCGAGCCAGTTCTCGCCGCCCACCGGCGACGCCGTGCCGACGCGCCTCACGGCGGCCACATTCCATCAGCTGATCGAGAGCCGCGACGCGCAGTTCGGCGCGCTCGCCGGCGTCGCGTTCGCCGAGGGCATCGTCGTGAAAGAGCCGGTTCAGCGCGGAACGCTGCTGAAGCACGTTCCATGAGGATCGGGATCGTCTGCTACGCCTCGCTCGGCGGCAGCGG
>Ga0070699_100006659_pt1 | contig 10045 bp, 10 predicted proteins | sample KBSK1503metaG_FD_65473 | JGI IMG/M metagenome (GOLD analysis project Ga0070699, IMG submission 65473) | Corn, switchgrass and miscanthus rhizosphere microbial communities from Kellogg Biological Station, Michigan, USA - KBS K1-50-3 metaG | ecosystem: Host-associated > Plants > Roots >... | reverse complement strand
AGCGCGGCGTGGAGATTGCCATATTCAGCCTCCAAACGGTCGAGCCACGCCAACTGTCCCGCGCCGCGAAGTTCGATTCTGGCTTTCTCTGCCAAATCACAGAAATAAGCTAGATGGCGATCCCGGATTTCCTTTTCCTCCCCCAGTTCGAGCAAGCGCTCGCGGGTGAATTCTTGAATCGTCACCAACATCGTGTAACGAGCTTCGCCATGTGCTTGATTTTCAAGAGCGCGTTGCACGAGGCTTTTATCCAACAACGACGCGACGAGACTGGAAATGGATTGCCCTGTGAAGGTCTGAGAAAACATCGCTTCCGCCGCGTCCAGCGTAAAGCCGCCCGAAAACACGGAGAGATACGCGAATAGTTTTTGCTCTTCCACTGAGAGCAGGTTATAGCTCCAACGGATGGCATTGTTCAGAGTCTTTTGACGTTCGGTGGTCGAGCGCATCCTATCAGCAGTAAGGATAAACTGACCGCTCAGCCGATCCAGTAATACCTGAGGGGGCATCAAGCGTATCCGTGCTGCAATCAGTTCGATGGCTAACGGCAGACCATCCAGCTTCACGCAGATGGTCGAAACGGTTCTGACGTTGTCCGTGGTGAGTACGAAATCTGACCGCACGGCGCGGGCGCGTTCGGCAAAGAGCATCAGCATGGGAGATTTCGAAGCGGTTTCCAAATCCAACAGCGTATTTTCTTCGGGCATGATGCCAAGCGTGGGGACAGCATACAGCCATTCGCCGGGGATGCGAAACGATTCGCGGCTAGTGGCGAGAATCTTGATGTGAGGACAGATGGAAAGAAGGTCGGAAGCGAGCACGGCGACTCCTTCGATGAGATGCTCACAGTTATCCAGCACAACCAGCATCTGTTTGTTGCCAATGCCTTCGCGGAGTTGTTGCTCCGCAGGACGAGTGGCATCCTCCACGAAACCCAGCGTTTGAACAACGGCGCGCGCGATCAGATTCGGATCACCCATCGGGAGCGAAGCGAGAGCGACGAAGAAAACGCCATCGGGAAACTCAGATAACGCCGCGCGCGCCGCCTCGATGCTCAACCGCGTCTTGCCAATGCCGCCCGCACCCGTCAGGGTTACCAGGCGGTTCTTCACCAGGAGGGCAATCACTTCTGCCTGTTCTTTTTCGCGGCCGATGAAACTGGTCAGTTCAATGGGCAAATTATTACGATGGGTAAGCGTATTAAGCGGCGGGAACTCGGATGGCAAACCGGAAATATTCAGTTGAAACAAATGCTCGGGGTGGATCAGGTTTCTGAGATGATGTTCCCCCATATCGCGCAATTCTATATTTGCAGGCAGTGAATCTTTGACTAGATCCGTTGTTGCGAGTGAGAGAAGAATTTGTCCTCCGTGCGCAGCACTCAGAATGCGCGCCACACGGTTTAGGGTTTGATTGGATGCATACCCACCAAGCAGATGGTTATCTGAAGTGTATTCCGCCTCACCGGTATGAATCCCCATGCGGACGCGTATGGGAAAGGGCAGATCCCACGACTCTTGGTACAACACCTGTTGGGCTGTTACGGCCGCAGATACCGCCGATAAAACTGTTGGAAACGCGGCGCAAAATGCATCGCCGACAATTTGAAAAACAGCTCCCCCATTTGATGTAACTGAATTTTGCAAGATCTCATGATGTCGTTGCAAAGCAACTTTCATCTTCTCGGGAGCCTGATCCCAGAGTTTGGCACTACCTTCGATATCGGTAAAGAGGAAAGTGGCAAGGTGAATAGACGGATTTAAGGAATCTCCGCCACCCGTTGATGGCGGAACAAGCCAAGGAAGAGCTTCAATACCCTCTGCCCCCGCAGGCGATTTTGTCCAATCGCCGCGGGCATATTTCAAAAAGTTAGCTTGTTGGTTTGGGGGAATATGGAAGATTTCTGCCAGCTGCTCGACGATTTGCACTGAGGGGCGGCGCTCTTCCGCTTCGATCTTGCGCAAGGTGACCACTGCACAACCCACTTGGTGTGCCAGTTGTTCACGAGTCAGCCCCTTACTCATTCGTTGACGCTTCAGCCATTCTCCAAAGGATACTTCAATCAACCTATCCCTCTTTCAACTGTATCACTCTTGTATCACTTAGTAGTACCAACCTGAATCGCCGGTCGTGTACAGTGTGACTATCGAACGGAGTATACCACCAGAGAATGGTCCCTCCCAAAAACATTCACTTTCAGAAAGAGGCTACTCATGAACATCAAATTTTCCATCCATTTGTTTTTTGTCGTCATTGCTCTGATCGTTACTGCCAGTTCAAGCACCGATACCCGCAGTTCTACACCGATTGATCCAGCTCAATTTACGGAAAATGAGACAGTCGCCCCAATACCTGTTACCGGCGATCCAGCGGCAGAAGCACAACGTCTGGAGACCGAGCCCAGATTGCAGTCCGGTGAAATCTTCCTGTCTGACAATGAAAATCCAGATGTTCAACTGAACAACATCCAAACTGGCAATCAACAGGACTTGCAGCAGACTGGATGCATGTCAGGAGACGAACAGCCTCGTCCCCATAGTGGCTGCGTGGAATAAGAATCGGGGCAGGTAGGAGAAAGATTGGTCTCTAATCTGCCCTTTTTCTCCTCACAGGGGTGACCAGGAAGGTTGCTTTCTGGTCACCCCAATCTTAAAGGGGATTTTAAAAATACCTCAACCACCCTGCCTGTCCGTGTTCTTTATAACGTGCGAACAAATAACAAATTGGATAAAGTATGATCACAACTCCTATCCAAGCCAAATATACGATCTTAAGTTCATAACCATACTCTGGAGGTAATCCGCCTCTAAACATCCAGCCCGTGCCAAATAGCCAGGATGCTTCACCATAGCGAATGTAGGAAATCACAACCGCAATTGTGTGGATAAGACTCAGATGCAGTACGTAGTAAAACAATGGGACGCGACCAAATGTTGAGAAGATGCATGTTAGAAGATTACTGGCATTGGCGCGGTCAAGGAAAGCTAAAACGATCAGGGCGGGACCTAAAGTCATTAGTAGGAATAACAATGAAGGCGGATATTTCGTCGTGTTGATAAATGATAAGAACTGTAGCGTCATATCTGAATAAGGTATCAAACTTTGTGGATCACCATAAACATTCACCCAACGAAGGAAGATAAGAGCGAACGTCAGACCAAGTCCAAGTCTGAGCAGCCATTTGCGCCGTTCATCGGGCGACTTCAAAAGTATGGGACCCAAACCATAACCTACTGCCATCACACCAACCCATGGAACCAATGAATAAAGAACAAATATTTGCCGACCCTGTCCAAACTCAATTGTGCCAGGTTGATGCAGGATGATCCATAGCCATTGAACGGAACCGAACTGGTGAGCACCAATACTGTCAAGGAGATTGTGACCGACGATTAGGATGACGCCCATCAGAGTCAATGCCCACACAGGCACACGCAGCGCGATCAAAACCGCGAGAATAACCATTGACCAACCAATCATCCAAATGACCTGAGCCAGCAAGTAGTGATAATCGAAATTAAAAGACCAGCCAAAATGGACCAGTGTGAATTCAAACACAATAAGTAATAATCCACGTATAAACAGGAAGCGCGCAATCTCAAGATTAGAATGTCCACGTGCGCCGTAAAGATAAGCACCAGCACCTGCTAACAACACAAAAGTGGGAGCACAAAAATGCGTAATCCACCGCGTGAAGAATAATGCCGGTGTTGTCCGTGCGAGATCAAGCGGATTGAAAAAGGCACTCGAGAAGAAATCCCGCGTGTGATCCAGCGCCATCAAGACCATCACGATACCGCGCAACAAGTCAATGGAAGGGATGCGCTGCGATGGAGGCGCTACGGCGTGGGCATCATTTTCAAAGGACTTCAAGTTATCTCCCGGATGATACTTCTATAAAATCTTATCACCAATACACCAATGGATGAGTAATTGTTCCAAACCGAGGATTTTGCATCGCTTTGAAAGATTAAAAGAAAATCATATCTCCACTGAACTTCCCCAAAATTCATTTGGGAATGGTAATATGCTTGAACACTTCAGCCGAGGAACATAAAGAAACCTTATAGCGTTGGGATACTATGCAGAAGATTTTTATCAGTTATTCACGCAAAAATGTGGACTTCGTTCGCAAGCTGGCAGGGGATCTGGAAAAGGCTGGCTACGATGTCTGGTGGGATGTCTCCGATCTGCGAGGCGGAGATGACTGGGCGCGCCGAATTTCAGAAGCGATCAATACCAGCCAATTTGCTCTAGTAGTACTAACGCCTGCATCCCTTGAGTCAGAGTGGGTGCGGAAGGAATATATGCAGGCGCTGTCGCTGCGCAAGAAGATCATTCCCATCATGCTGGTGCCCAGCGCCATACCTTTTGGTCTCAACACCCTTAATTTTGTCAACTTTGCAACCGGTGAATACGTGGATAACTACAAAAAACTTCTCGAAGCACTGGAGTTCACCGGCGAGCTGCCTGCCGTCACGCCTTTCACAAAATCAAACATCCCTCCTGAATTGATTAAATTCGGGATTCCCATTCTCCTGGGAGTTATCCTAATCATCATCATTTTTGCGTTAAATCGGACTCCCCAAACTCCACCGATTCCCACCTCAACGGATACAGCTACGCTTCATCCTTCACAAACAGCGACTCATACCCCTGAACCCTCTACTCCCACGGAAACTGTTACTGCCACTCCCACCGCTTTAAACACGCCCACTTCTACAAAGACGCTGACTCCCACCATCACATTGACCGCCACCTTAACCAAACAACCCTTCGAAGTCTTGAGTTACTGCGTCAATTCGTTATATGCAAACACCATCAACGTCCGCTCTGGTCCAGGCACAACATATCCGCCGTTGGGTGAACCATTAGCAGTGAACAAATGCCTCACCTTCAGAGCCAAGAATGAAGAGGAAACCTGGCTTTTGATTGCGCCTAATCAAGCTGTTCCTGAATTGAGGCAATATGAAGGCGGTTGGATCTTTCGAGAATTGCTAGGGCTTGGGCAAATCGGTTCGATTGACCTCCCAGCTGTGACACTCACACCAACTTCAACGCCTTCGATGACCCCCACGATCACGGCAACCTTCACGCGTACGCCTACTGAAACCCCAACCGAAACACCTACATCTACTCCTTCACCAACGGAGACTGAAACCCCGACTCCAACAGAAACTCCAACTCCTTAATCCATCTGGATTTTCTGGTGAAGTAAACCCCAAGAGAGAAAATAGCTCTTTAGCTAAAATCAAATTCCAGCAAAGAAAGAAGCGAAACATAAAAAGAGGCCAGACTTTAAAAGTCCGGCCTCTTTTTATGGCAGTTCAAATTCTTCACTTATTATTCCGTATCCTTCACCTGATTGTCTGAAGTTTTTGACTTCCATAAGGAAGCCACGACGGAGAGCGTAAGAATCCCAGCCACAACTGCAAGTGAGGCTCCAACCGGGATGTGATAAAAATCCACGATCACCATTTTGACACCAATGAACGTGAGCACAAAAGCCAGTCCAATCTTCAGGTATTGGAACTTGTCCATGACGTTTGCCAGCAGAAAGTACAACGCCCGCAACCCCAAAATGGCAAAGACATTGGAGGTATAGACGATGAAAGGTTCCTGTGTCACCGCAAAAATAGCAGGTATTGAATCCACTGCGAACACCAGGTCTGTGCTTTCGACGATCAGCAAAATCAGGAAAAGAGGTGTGGCCATTAACTTCCCAGCACGGCGGATGAAGAATTTGTCATCTTGAAACGTTTCGGTGACAGGCATGAATCTTCGCAGGAATTTGACCACTGGATTCTTATCGGGCTGCACTTCCTCATCCTGGTGCAGCGCCATGCGAATACCGGTGAAGATCAAAAAGACGCCGAAGATGTAAATGATCCAATGGAATTCATTGAGGAGTGCTGCACCCACAGCGATCAGCGTGCCACGCATGACCAACGCGCCCAGAATACCCCAAAAGAGAACCCGATGTTGATAAGCTGCTGGCACGGCAAAGAACGAGAAGATCAGGATAAAGACGAAGATGTTATCAACGCTGAGTGATTTCTCGATCAAATAGCCTGTGAAAAAAGCGAGAGCAGCTTCACTATTAGTGTAATTACTGGTTGGCATCATCTTATCCCAAAAGAAATAGATGATCGCGTTAAAGACCAGCGATAACGAAATCCAGACCAGGCTCCAAGTTAATGCTTCCCTGCCTGAAACGGCGTGGGCCTTGCGATGAAAAACGCCCAGGTCCAATGCCAGCATGGCCAACACAAACAGGTTAAAGCCTACCCACAACCAAATTGATCCTTCCATAATACAGATCTCCTTTTTGAACTTGGTCGGGGAAATAAAAAACGAGACTCCACGACCATACGTGGTAGTCTCGCCATTAGTGTTGTCACACATACGGTCAACCGAGAGCATTCGCTCTGTCTTGACGACTGACCGATGACGCCCTCGGCGCCAAGGCTACTCCCTACTTGAGTTTTTGGATGTTAACATACCCAGATAAGTCCTGTCAATTATATTTTCTTAGAGTTCTGTAAGGAATGATTTCTGTCTTAAGGCTGCTCTCATAACGCCACAGCCAGGCCAAAATCCTGAGGAATCAGCGAATATATGCGGGCGTCGTAAATCGCCCGGCCAACGACCATTCGATTCAAAAGAATTCCCTCAAAGTGAGCGCCCATCTTTTCAGCCACACGCATACTCTTTATATTGCCCGCGGCGACTACAATCTCGGCCCGAATAAGCCTGCCCTGTTCAAAGCCATAGCGTGCGGCAAGTTTTGCGGCACGCCCCGCTATTCCCTCGCCGTGCCGTGATGTCCGCACCCAATAGCCCACATTGCAATAATGATATATCGGGTGTTTATGACTTAAACTACATCCACCCAGAATCTCCCCTGTGTTTGCATCTGTAATGGCAAAAGCATAGAGTGTATCTTCTTCCCAACGAGCCCGCGTAATCCTTATGAAATCCTCTGCTTCCTGCGGCGAATATCTGTCATGTGCCCAACTCATCCACGGCTTGAGTTCCGTCAAGGATTCGTGGACTGCTTGATATAACTGTGCTGCTTCCTCAACATGGAACGGGCGCAAGGTCACTATGTTGTCAGTCAGGTTGGTTGTAAGCAACATCATCACTCCTTAACAAAAAAACGGAGTTGCATGGAGCAACTCCGTGATTATACAAGTTTCAGATCACATCGAAATATTTTCCCGCAGGCTGTGCTCCACAGCATACGCAGCCGCCTCAGCCCGATTACTGACACTTAACTTTGAAAGAATACTGGAGACGTAGTTCCGCACGGTCCCTTCGCCCAAAAACAACTGCCTGGCGATCTCACGGTTTGTCTTCCCTTCCGAGACCAGTAACAACACATGTTTCTCCTGTTGGCTCAAATGTGCAAACGCCGAAGCTTCCTCTTCCTTCCCTGCGCGACGCACTTCCTGAAAGACTCGCTGCGTCACGGCCGGGTCAAGCAGAGCTTCGCCGCGCCCTACCGCTTCAAGTGCCTTCACGAGATCATCACTGCCAATCTGCTTCAAAATATAGCCCGAAGCTCCTGCCCGAATTGCGGAGAATAACATCTCGTCCTCTGCGTACGAAGTGAGCATGATCACCTTGACGTTCGGGTATTTTGTCACAATTTGTTCGCAGGCTTCAATTCCCGATATGCCTGGGAGGCGGATATCCATGACCACTACGTCTGGTTTAAGTTGGTCTGTTTTTTCAATGGCTTCACGTGCCGAGCCAGCCTCTCCAATGACAGCAAAATGCGGATGGCGCTCCAATAAAGACTTTAATCCCAACCGTACGACCTCATGATCATCAACCAAAATAATACGTTGTTTCGGAGCTTGTTTTGGCATACGCTGGATTTTACACCAATCTAATCAACACGCTATGGACAAACTACCCGTCTCCTCGCTCTAACCGTTGGCTGTCTCTCATCTCAAGCTCTTATCCTCCTCATAGTTTTTTCCTGATTAAAAGAGTAGGTTGAGATTTTATCTCATCTTACTTGCTCGTTATTTCGCTTTGATACTGATAGCCTTCGGCCTGGCTTCCTCCGCCTTGGCAGAGTAATTGTCAGGATGCCGTTTTCAAACTCAGCTTTTGCCTGGTCCGCGACTACATCAGTTGGCAAAACAACTGAGCATTCGAAGGAATCCCAGAGTTAAAGGATTTTCAGAAATTTCACGCGTTTGCATTTTCCTTCTTCCAACAGTAAGGGCAGTGACTACCACGGTACTTATGCCCACGGCTGCAGGTTTTCCAAACACTTTTCTTTTCTTCCTTTTTCATTTTTGTTTTATTTACCATATGCACTCCTTGACAGACTATCTATATCCAGTCTATCTTTGAAAGGCAGTCTTCTGTATTAAATCACCTCGGTAATTTAAATAATAACAAGCCGTATTAGAGAAACATGGGCTTGTTATAAAAACGTCATTAGAAATGGATTATGACAAATTTAATTGTTCTAAATTATTAAGATGTTTCCTTTTTCCTTTTGTAATCCACAAAGCGATAACCTACTCCCCGCTCGGTCAGGATGTATTTCGGGTTGGCAGGATCTTTTTCCAGCTTTTGGCGCAGGTAGTTGATATACAAACGCACGTAATGGGGCTCGTCACGATATTCGTAGCCCCACACCTTTACAAGGATTTGGTCATGCGTAACCACCCAACCCGCATTCTGAACCAGATGATAAAGCAGACGATATTCTGTAGGGCGCAATTTGACGAGTTTCCCCTCCAGCCAAACTTCACGGCGGTCGAAGTCGATCTTCAGGCGTTCATCCACTTCGATGATATCGTGCATGGAGCCGCCAGCACTCTCCGTGCGGCGAATAACAGCCTTGACACGGCTGACCATTTCACGCGGACTAAATGGTTTGGTAATGTAATCGTCGGCGCCCAGTTCGAGTCCACGCACCCTGTCATCTTCCTCGCCTTTGGCGGTTAGCATGATGACAGGCACATTGCTGCCCTCACGGATGGTTTCTAGTACTTCAAAACCATCAATATCTGGCATCATCACATCGAGCAAAATTAGATCGGGGGTTACATCACGCAGCTTTTGAATCGCCTGACGGCCGTTGAAGGCTTCAGAGACCTGAAAACCATCATGTTCCAGATTCATGCGGATGAAACGCACCATGCGCTCCTCGTCATCCACAACGAGGATACGCCGGCGGTCAAACTCTTCAGGCATCTTATTCCCTCACAAAGCCAATCAGATTTTCTTCCTCTCCACTTTCAAGGACCTCGATCAAGGTGATTTGAGTCATGGGCCAAATTACCTTGACCACATTTTGTTCAAGGTAATGAATATCCTTGCCATCGCGTAAACGCGGGTTGCTGACGATAATAATGGTATCAGTCAACTTGGGAAGATCATCGATCTCGCCAATGATGGAGGGTTCTCCTGAAATATGCAAAATAACTGAGTGCGCCATGAACGCATGCCTTTCAGATGTTACGAAGCAGGACCTGAATCTTGAGTTTGCCCAGGGCAACCACATCGCCATGATTCAGAGATTCTTCCACATGGGGGTTCAGGCGCCGACCATTCAGATAGGTGCCATTGGATGACCCCAGATCCATGATGACAACTCGGCTTGACTCACGCTTAATCACAACATGCAGACGCGACACACCCGAGGCATAGGCTTGGTAGGGTGTCAGGTCAATATCCGGCATGATGGGCTGGCCTTCGCTCAGACGACCAAGCGTAAATTCATTACGGGAGGCCAATGGCAATATTTTGCCACTATCCATTAAATGCAGTGAAATCCAACTGTTGATGGGTGAAGACGGCGGCTCAGGCCGTTGTTTCTTTTTCAATTCCTCGTTAATTTGTTCCTGAGTGATGGCCTGGGTGGTTAGAGTTTCCACACCATCCAGTTGCGCCCCGCATTCAACACAGAACAGGGTACCTGAGACATTGGCGTGCTGACAGTTTGAGCAGATGATCATGAAGCAAACTCCTTCTTCTTTTTTGATGGCGCAAGGAATAAGGCGCGCGTCCCATAATT
>Ga0070699_100006658_pt1 | contig 10047 bp, 22 predicted proteins | sample KBSK1503metaG_FD_65473 | JGI IMG/M metagenome (GOLD analysis project Ga0070699, IMG submission 65473) | Corn, switchgrass and miscanthus rhizosphere microbial communities from Kellogg Biological Station, Michigan, USA - KBS K1-50-3 metaG | ecosystem: Host-associated > Plants > Roots >... | reverse complement strand
GTGCGTCGGCCAGATCCCGCTCGATCCCAGCCAGCGCGGTGTCAGCGGCGCAACGGCGGCACGTAGGACTGTGCTCGGCATCAATGTCTGTCTCGCCAGCCGTAAGGTCGTGGCCACCCTTGTCCGGGCGGAACAGCGCGAGCGCTGCCCGGATCGTGTTTGTTTCGGCGCTCACGCCGGCAGGAAAGCGTTGGGCGCAGCCCTCGCCTTGCGCGCCGCCGCCTGCTCGTTCGCCACCTTGCGGGCGATCGCGGTGAGCGGGCCGAGACCCATGCCCCACTCCGTCTCGTCCCCGTAGCCGTCCTTGCCGGGCGCACGGCCCGCGCTGAGCGAATAGGACGAGCCGCGGCCAAGGCCGAGCTCCGTCAGTTCCGGGTGGTCCCCGGTTCCTTCGGTGATGCACAGGAAGTTGCCTGCCCGGAACGTGTACACACGAGTGGCGCGAAGACGGCTCTCCGCCTCCGGGTGAACCACGTTTTCGTCGGTGTCCATAACTGCCTCCTTCGGGTTGACCCCGCAAGTCTCACCCACCCGTGCCGCCACGTCAAGCGGTGCCGTCCGCCCCGGACGTGGATAATGGCGGCGTGCCTCTCGAGGATTGGCAGCCGGTCGATGCGGATGACGCGAACACGATCGCGGCCCGCATGAACGCGCTGCTCGCCACGTTGCGGGTGTCGTTGAACGACGACGGCTCGATCAAGGCCGACGTGCTGCCTGCGGGCACGGCGAAACAGGGCTTGCGCGGCGACACCGGGCCGCCCGGCCCCCCCGGCGAAACCGGCCCCCCAGGTCCCCCAGGAGAGAAGGGCGCGAGGGGCGACCCGGGCGACCGTGGCCCCGTCGGCCCCGTCGGGCCCGCGGGCGCACCATCCCAGGTGCCCGGCCCGAAAGGCGACCCCGGCAAAGACGGCATCGGGTCGCCCGGCCCGCCGGGTGAGCGCGGCCCGGTCGGCTACCCGGGTCCCCGCGGACAGCAGGGCCTGCCCGCGACACCACCGACGATCGGCTGGCTCGACCCGGACCACGCCACCTGCGCCGACATCGTGCGCGCATTGACCGACGCCGGCCTGGTGAGGCGGGAGCCGTGACGGTCAGGTTCCGCAACTGGCTGAAAGTGTTCCAGGGCGGCCAGGACTTCACCCCCGAAGTCCTTTCGATGCTCACCCAGTTGGAAGAAGACCTTGCGGCGGGCGGGGGTGGCGGGGTGCAGTCGGTTTCCGCCGCCGACGACACGATCACGGTCGGCGGGACGGCGCAGGACGTGACGTTGGCCGTGAATGGCGGTTCGCAGCCCCTAATCGACCTCGGTCTGCTCGACGTGACCGACTGCAACAGCGGCCCGGTCACGGTGTACGAGCCAGACGACGGCGACTACGTGATCGTGCGGCACAGTCTCGCCGGGTTCGTCGCACACGACGTAGATGACGGTGACGGCGAACTCGGCATCGGCTATCTCGGCAACCCCGGCTCCCCGTTCTTCGGAAGCATCGGCCCCGGGCTCCTTCTCGCGGCCGGTGATGACGGAGAAGGCGATCTGAGCGGCGGAACCGCTTTCGAGGGGCAGTTCGGAGACGCAGCCAAGCCTCTGCCGATCAACGACGGTCGGGTCATTACGGCGATGGTGACCGGCGGTGACGACACTTTCCCGATCAACGCGCCGGTCGGCGTCTGGCAGGCAAGCCACGCCTACGCCGAAGGTGCCCTGATCTTCGGCGGTGACGGCCAGTGGTATCGCGCCGACAGCGCCGGAACAAGCGACGACACGGAACCCGCCTGGCCCGGCCGCACACTCACCGTCACCGACAACGACTTCGATTGGCTCGGCGTCGGCATCCCCGCAACCGTCGGCGCGATCCATCTCTACGCGCTGCGCCTCGTTCCGGCGGCACCGTAATCGGGCCGCTAGTCGAGACCCGCAGCCAGTCCGTCCGCCCCGTTTTGTAGCCTCCCCGTCGTGACGAAGATGAACTGGGCCACCATCCTCGGCGACCACCAGACCGTCGCATTCGAGCCGATGGGCAACGACCGCTGGATCGCAGAAGTCCACACCGACGGCAGCGACAACATCGACATCTACGCGCTCGAACAGTCGCCGCTCACAGACGCCGGACTCCAAGCAGCCGCCGACCTGCTCCGTCCGACCGACCCGTCACACTAACCCCGCCCGCCCAACCAGCGGACACGCGGCCGTCAGAGGGTGGCGTCCAGCCACGCTCAGCAGCCCGGTTGGTGCGGCCAGGGATCGACCTGAAAACTCGACGGGAGGACCCGGGAGACGTGAGCCCTTCGCCTTCCGAACCACGCTCCGAACCCCACTACGAACCCGGCCCAAAACAACGCCGTGCGCGAGAGGGCAGTGCAGCCGCTGACCGCCACCGCCTGCGTCCCCTCCCCCGCCGGCCCTCAGGTGACGGTTTGTTGCTCGTCGAGGCGACGCAGTTCGCTCTCCGCTATGCGCTGCGTTGCGCGAGCAGAGGCGAGGCGACGCTCCAAGGTCTCACGCGCACCGGGAGGCCCGGCCAGGGGGCGTTGTGCTTTGGCGGCTTGTGCCAGGGTGGCGGCGTGGAGGTCGTGGAGGAGGCGTGTTGCTAGGTCGTGCGCGATTTGGTCGACTGCGGTGGGGTCCGCTTGCAGTCGGGTGAGGGTGGCGGGTGTTAGGGCTACTTCTGCTGCGACGGTTCGGTCGTAGATCGCACCGATGGGTGCGTCTATGGCGCGGGCTACTGCGGGGATTCGGTGGGCCATTGGTGCGCGTTGGCCGTTTTCGTAGCGTTGCCAGGTCGAGCGGTTGACGCCGCAGTGTTTGGCCGCGCGGTCCTGCGTGATGCCTGCGTTGACGCGGAGCTCGCGGATTCTTGCGGCTAGTTCTGCTCTTGTCACTTGGGCGGATGGTAGTAGCGCCGCGAAAGTTTCTTTGTGTAGTGACTTGACACGAAGGGCGGGCGGGAGTATAAGTCGCCTAGCGTTACTTTCTATACAGAGGAGGGGTACTGTGAGTGACAGCGACAATCAGACCGTGGCGGACCTTGATTTCGCGGGTCGCGGCGGGGATTTGGCGCGGGCGATAGCGGCTCAGGCTGTGCGGGATGTGGCGGGCGCTATCTACACCGATGGTCACAGCCTTACGCTGACCGTTGGCCAGCGTGACGCGCTCAGCGTCGCGGGAATGATCCGACCGCATCCCGGGCGGGGGCGCGACGGCATCACGTACGACGATTTCATCCTCGCGCCCGGCATCACTTGGGACGACATCGCAGCGGTTCTGCGGTCCAAGGTGGCGTCGTGAGCGCGTGGCTTCCGTACCTGTTGCTTGTGCTGGTGCTGCTGTTCGCCGGGCACATCCGGTCGAGCCGATGAGCGTTCATCGCCCGACCGTGCGCGTTAACGAGTTCGGCGTGAAAGCGTTTCCGCCCGACCTCGGCGCCGCGATCACGGGCCGTACCGTGATCGTGCGTGACTGGTACGGCACAAACGAGATCCTTGCGACCGGGGTGACACTCGGCGCGAGCGGCTACCCGTCGGCGATCACCTTCACCCGTCCCGATGGGCGCGAGGGCGCGTTTTCGCTTCACTCGGCGCGCGAAATCGAAGAGAAAGAGGAGGACTGACACTGTGAACGACACCACGACATACGTCGAGCGCGACTGTGTTTTCACGCATGAGGGGCGCTCGTTCGAGGCGGGAGGCGCCGCGATTCACTTTTTACATCCGTCGAGCCCATGTAGGAAAAGCGGACCGGGCCACGAACGCGGGACCTTGCCGCCACGACCCCAGCTTCTCGCCGTGCCAGTCACCCAGCACGCCGCCGACCATCGGGTAGGCGACGATCCATTCGTCATCCAGATCGAGGCGACCGTTCAGGGCATCACGTTAACACGGGTCGCGGCTTCGGCATCGGCTGTATCTACCGTGGCAAGCGCAAGGCGTCTCGCGGCTGACTGCTGCGCTTCCCGCCTTTCAGGGGCGGGGGGCGGAACCGTCAAACCACAAGGAGGCACACGATGATGCTGCTAACGAAGGAGAACCGCCGCGACCTGCCGCCGCTCTATTCGCAGGACGGCCAGGGGATGGAGGCGGTCGCCTACGTCAAGTTCTTCGGTGGCGGCCGCTGGACGTTCTACGCAACAGAGTTCGACGGCCAGGACACGTTCTTCGGCTGGTGCGTTTCGGCGCTCGGGCCGGACTGCGACGAGCTCGGCTACCTGTCCTTGGCCGAGTTGGAGGCGATGCGGTTTCCGCCGTTCGGTCTCGGCGCTGAGCGCGACCGGTATTTCCGGCCGGCGAAGCTGTCCGCGATCCTCGAGCCTGCATCGAGCGCCGCGTGAGCGACCTGCACAACCTGCTCGACCGCCTAGACCGGGCCGCCGCGCTCACCCCTTCGCCGCTCATGCGCGTACGGCAAGCCGGCCTAGCGTTGCGCGACGCGGACCAGGAGCTCACCGACGCGATCCGGGCAGCCTGGTACACCCGCGAGACGGTGACGGATATTGCGATCGCCGCCGGCTTCACCCGCGCCACTATTTACGCGCGGCTCAGGAAGGCGGAGGAGCAGCACAAGGCGAGGAAACTACAAGCCAAGGAGGAACTGTGACCGTTACAAGCGAAAGCCTCGGCTGGGCGGGAAATGGCACGCTCAGGTCGAAAGACCATCTAGCGGTGGTGGAGCCGTATCAGATCCGCGCGCTTTGCGGCGTGGCCATTACCGAAACGCGGGAGATCCGCCCGCGCCTTTCGACAAACGTATGCCCGAACTGCATCCGCGAGGCGCGCAGGCTTGGCGTCGAGTGGTTTGAGGTCGGCATCGAGAACGACCTCGCATGATCCCGCGCCGCTACGCCTGGCTGCTGCGCGACCCCGAAACGATGTGCGACGCCGACCTTGGCCACGGCCACGCCTGCCGCGTGTGCCGCGCGACAGGCAGGGGCGAAACCCGCCTGCCCGCAACGGCTGTGCACGCGCATTGGGTCGGCCATCGGGCCGAGAAACTCACCGACAACGAGGAGGAACTGTGACCGACGTTTCGACACTTCGCGCGAACCATGCACGACGCATGAGCGAAGACGAAGTGCTCAGCATCGCCTACCACCGCAACGGGGTGGGCGGGGACGGCTTCTACGTCGCGCTCGTCCGTGTCCATGAGGGTGACCAGCGTGTCCTCGTCTGCATCGTGCCCGCATGGGCCGTGTGGGCGAACGACGACGACGAGACGCCGCTGACGGGGCGGCAGGCGGCCGAACTGAGCCCCGGCGGGGGACTGCCGTGCTTCGCAATCGACCCGGGACTTGCGAGCGGGCCGTGGACGAAGCCGGGAACGGTTGAGTTCGGCGTCAACTCGTGGCGCGGCGACCACTACTTCGACCTCGTGGCGGCCGCCGCTCGCGCCCGCAGAGAGGAGGCGTGATGTTCCCTCACGACTCGTTTCGCCTCGCCCGCCTGCTCGCCGCCTGCAGCGCCGCAACGATCGCCGCAGCAGCGGCGCTCGCCGGTATGGGCGTGTGGGAGGCGGGGGCGGTGGTGGGCTTGTGCGGCGTCCTGTTCGCTCTCGGAGCACGGTACGAGGCTCAGGGGGTGCGCAGGCTGAGGCGTGTCAGGCGGCTGCGCCGCAAAATCGGCCCGCACTCATCGGTCATGGCGATCTCCGCATCCCCGGACGCAACCGCTGAGGCGATCCGGGCGTGGCTCGATGCGAACCCGATCGCCCTCGAGCCGCTGGCATCGGCGCATCCGCCGCTCGGACGCTGGGGCGTCACACCATGACCGACAGCGACATCTACATCGGCAACTCGTTCAGCATCACTAGGATCGGCGGCGACTGGGCGATCTGGCGTTTCAGCGGCGGAGACGGCGACCGTGAGCAGATCATCCTCACCGACGAGGCGATGAACGAACTGGCCGACTACTTCGCTGACTGCTTCGCCGAGGACAGCGGCAGGGTCGCGCCGTGACCGGCGAACAGTGGTGCCCAACGCCGCCCGACCCTGAGCCAACCTGCCCGGTCTGCGGCGAGCCGACCTGGGACGACCGGCTCGGGCGGTGCGCGTGCGGTGCGACGATCGAGGACGTGGCCGAACAGGTCGCCGCCGAGACAGAGGCGAAGCGATGACCCTGCCACCCGTCCTGCGCGAAGTCCAGGACACCCGCCGCTGGCTCGACCGGACAATCGCGCTCAATCGCGACCGCCTACGCGGAGCGGTCGCCGCCGCCCGCCGTGACGGCTACACGAACCAAGAGATCGCGGATGCGTGCGGGATGAGCGAAGCCGGCATCCGCAAACTGATGGCGAAACGGAAGGAGTGATGCCCCGCGCAACCGCCGCCCGCATATGAGTTACCGAGGCCCGCCCGAAACGGCGGGCCTTGACTTACCCCCGCCAACACTGCCAAACTCCCCCGGATCCTCAGTCGAGCGCCCGTGAACGCACCGGGCGCGTCCGAGCCTCGCCGGTGGCGTGGCAACCCGGAAGCAAGGAGCAGGCAGGTGAAGCTGACGCTTCAAACAGTGTGCTGCGGCGCCGTGTGCGCCCTCCTCACGCCCACGCAAGGGTTGGCCGACCGTGGGGCACCCCCCGGCTGGTGGCTCGCACAGGCGGCTTGTATCCGCTCTCATGAAGGATGGCCCACAGCCGCGACAGGGAACGGCTATGAAGGCTCCTACCAGTTCCTCGCATCCACGTATGCGTCTGCTGGTGGCCGTGTCGTGTACCGAAACGGCAAGCCGTGGCACTGGGCGTCGCTCGACTCGCTCGCGGAGCAGACCTACCGTGCATGGGTCGTGTGGCGACGTGACGGCGGATCGTGGCGGCAGTGGGGGACCGCGCGAGCGTGCGGGCTACGTTAGAGCGTCCGGACGACGATCATCGCTCGAGGGCGGCCGTACATCTTCTCCGCCGTCACCCTCGCGAACTGCGAATCGTCACGCACCACGATCCCCGTCAGAGAGTCACCGATCGCGCGCAACAGTTTGTCCGCGTCAGGCTTCGACGTGTGAAAGACCGGCGCCGACGCTTTAAGCTCGCCCACCTTGCGCCCGGTGCCGTAGTGGGATTTCGGGCGCGGGAAAAAGAACAGAACCTCGAGAGACACAGGGCCGGTCAGGACGGGTGCCTCGCGCATCGCCTCAGCCGCCGCAGCGGTGACGGTCGCGCGCCACGGGCGGGTGTTCGGGTTCGCCTCCGACCCCCACGGCGTCTTCGACCCCTGCGGTGCAGGGATGCCATCGACCGTGAACTGCACCTGCGTCAATCGGGCCTGCGCGCCCGGTCGAAATACCTGCGCGCATGAGGCACCAAATGCCGGGTCGCCTCCACACCGAAAATGCGGCGCAACTGGTTCGCGTACCCCTGCGCCGTCGCCTTCGTTATCAGCATCATGTCGGCGGTCTCCCTAGCGTTCATGCCTTGGTCGCCGAAGCACCACAGCGCGTCCTCCTGCCGCCGCGTGAGACGCACAGGCTTAGCCACCGGACGGTCCTTTCACTTCACCCTCGTGAATGACACGCTGCCCGAGATGTAGGCGATCCCGTAGCCGAGGTTGTCAGCGATCCGCTGTAACGCTGAAATGTCAGTCGGGCTGAACGACAGAGTAGGCGTAACGTTCACGTAGTACGTCTCGCGCGGCTGGAATCCGTCGCGGACGCCGACGCTGATCGTGTGCGACTGTCCGAGTACCACAAGCGCGTCCGAGATCCGCAGCGCCTCGTCACGGGCCGACAGCGACTTGCGCCTGCTCATTCCGCCGTCGCTTTCAGGTACGCGGCCGGAATGTCCTTCCTGTACCGCACTCGCAGCTTCTGCCGCAGCGCGTTGCAGTACACCCGCACCGTCCCCGGGGCGATCCCGACGCGCTCGCCGATCTCGTCCAAGGTGAGGCGGCGCGTCAACCCGGTGCCATCGTCGACGACGAGGCAGAGCAGGTCGGCGACCTCCTTTTCGCGGCGGGTGAACGTCGGTGTATGCGTAGCCACGAGGCAAATCTAGCACCTTGCGTACTACTCCGCAAGGGTGTATGGTTGGCTGGTCAACGGATAGGAGGAAGCATGGACGACGCAACGACACCCATCCTCGAGGCCGCGCCGGAGCCTCTGCGCCAGCAGACCTACCGTGTGTTCAAGCGCGACCAGAACGTGCCCGGGAGCGCGTGGACGGACTGGGGCGATCTGTTCGGCGAGGGAAAGTACGGCTACGAGCCGTCGCCGCAGGAGCTCGGCGAGGCGTTCGGCACCGGCGAGTATCTGCTGGTCGAGAAGGACAAGAACTACTACAACGCCCGCTTCGTGACGGTGATCGAGGAGACCGTGTACCGCGTCGCCGACGACGAGGGGGCGTGATGAAGCGACCCATCAGTGTCGAGTCGGCGAAAGATGAGATCCGCGCAACCGTCGCGCGTGCTCTCTCCAATGCGCTCATCACCGGGATCGACAACGCGAGCGAGGAGGGCCACCCGTTGTCGCAGGTGCAGCAGATCCACGTTGCGACCATGACCATCATGGCTTACAGCGAAGCCCTCGACGCCTGCCGCAACATGGACTTCGAGGCGGACGTGCTCGTGCCGAACGCCCACATATTCGCGGAGTCCCGGTAATGGGCGTCCGCATCCTCAACGGCGACGGCCAAGGCGACAGCCAAGGTGCCGTCCTGTACGACAGCGTTTCCGGGTGGGCGTTCGGGCCGATCTTCCCGGAGGGCTACCCGGAGGCGCAGGATTTCCTCGAATGGATCGACGAGGAGCGCCTGCCCGACCCGCGCGGAATGGCCGACCTGGAACTCGAGCGCCGCGTCCGTGAGTGGCGCGAGGCGCGCAAGGTGGCGACATGAGAGAGGTCGTGAGCGCCGCAACCATCGACGCAGACTCGGCGCTCACCGCCGCGCTCGTCCGCGCGCAAGCGAAGATGCCGGCCGTCGAGAAGGACGCGATCAACCCGCACTTCCGGTCAAAATTCACGTCGCTCGACCACCTGATCGCCCGAACCCGCCCCGTGCTGAACGAGGAGGGGCTGGCGATTGTGCAGTTCCCCGCCGTCAGCGATATCGGCCAGCCGGTGTTGCGCACTGTGATCGTGCATGAGCAGGGCGGCCAGATGTCCGCCGACGCCCCCCTGTTTCTGCCGAAGCAGGACATGCAGGCACTCGGCTCCGCGATCTCGTATGCGCGCCGCTACGCCTGGGCTTCGGCGTGCGGGATCGCGTCGGAGACAGACGACGACGGCGAGCAGGCCGTAAAGGCGAAGCCGGAACCCACACAGGCCGCCGCCCCGCCGCCGGGCGAGAAGAAGGAGCAGCCGGTGAATATGAGCGACGCACGGCAGAAAGCACAGATCCACGCGCTCATCGACGAGATCAAGCTGCCCGACGAGCAGTACCGGCAGGCGCTCGAAGCCACCTACGGCGTCACGTCGTCGGCCGACCTGACGCAAGACCAGGCCCGCGACCTCGTGGAGCGGCTGCGAGAGGCGAAGAAACTCGCCGGGGTGACGACGTGACGTTCGTGCTGCCCGAAGCGCCGGAACGGACGGACGACTGGCCGAAGCCTCTGCCGCCTGTCCTGTCACCGTCCGCGATAAACCGCTTCCTCGAGTGCCCTGAGCGGTACAGGCGTGCCTACCTCGCCGGGGAGCCGTTCCGGTCCTCCGGGGCGCTCGTCATCGGCACCGCCGACAGCGAAGCCGCGGCCACGAACTTCCGCTCCAAAGCCGTCACCCACGAGGACATGCCCTTGGCCGAAGTGCAGGACGCTGCGAGGGACGCGCTCAAGCACGCGATCGAAACCGAAGACATCCTTTGGGAGGACAAGCCGGGCGAGAAGTCCCCTGGCACCGCGTTGGACACCACCATCCGTGTGGTTACGTTCAACCATGGTGCGGAGTACCCGCTGGTCGACGTGCCGACCCGTGTGGAGGAGCCGGTGGAGCTCCAGGTCGCCGGCGCCCCGTTGGTGCGGGCGTATGTGGATGTGGCGACGGCCCGCATGGTCGTGTCGCGGAAGACGGCGGGGCGTGCCCCGTCGGGGGTGTCTCGGCCGTGGATGGTGCAGTCCGCCATCGAATCCGCCG
>Ga0070699_100006657_pt1 | contig 10047 bp, 8 predicted proteins | sample KBSK1503metaG_FD_65473 | JGI IMG/M metagenome (GOLD analysis project Ga0070699, IMG submission 65473) | Corn, switchgrass and miscanthus rhizosphere microbial communities from Kellogg Biological Station, Michigan, USA - KBS K1-50-3 metaG | ecosystem: Host-associated > Plants > Roots >... | reverse complement strand
GCAGGGCCTCGAAGCGATCGGGGTCAAGGATGTTGCGGTGGGCGCTCCTACGGAGACAAGCGTTAGCCCGGCTCCCGACCGGACCGAAGTCGAAGCACCTGCAGTCAAAGTCGTCGCCTCCCGCAAGCGGGCTTCCGTTGCAACGCAGACGTCCGTTCGCACAAGACATAAGTTGGGCAAGGCGAAGACCAAAGCTGGCTCCTCGCGCGAAAGCCGGCCAGGGTCGAAACAAGCTCGCGTGCTCGCCATGCTGGGTCGAGCGGAGGGTGTGACGATTGCCGCCATCATGCGCGCGACCCATTGGCAGCAGCATTCGGTGCGCGGCTTCTTCGCTGGCGTGGTGCGCAAGAAGCTCGGCCTTGATCTGCGCTCGGAGAAGGTCGACGGGAATAGGGTCTATCGCATCGTCCACAGTAGCAGTGCAAGCCCCTCGCGTCGTCGCGCAGCTTGAGTGCCATGCCACGCGTGGTGATCGATCCGGCAATGCCGGATCGAGCGTTGCTCGACAACGAGATCGCGCGTTTGCGCGGTCTCGATGTCAGCGACCTGCGAGCCCGATGGCACACGGTGTTCAGGCGGCGCGCACCCCCTCCCCTGCCCCGCCACCTGCTGTTCCGTATCCTGGCTTATCGGCTGCAAGCTGATCGGCTCGGCGAATTGGATGCCGGCAGTCGGCGGCTGCTGGACCGGATCGGATCGGGATCTTTGGACGGTTGACCGGCTTGTGGCGGACCTCAACCGATCCAGAACCGAGTTGAGGCCCGACACCCTGCTGACGCGCGAGTGGGATGGTCAATTGCAGCGGGTCATGGTGGTGGCGGACGGGTTTTCCTGGAACGGCAAGACCTACCCAAGCCTGTCTAAAGTCGCCTTTGCGATCACCGGCTCGCGCTGGAACGGGCCCAGGTTTTTCGGCCTGCGCGATAAACCGGCATCGCAGGTACGGCCGTGAAGAAGGGATCGACCAAGCCGGTTCGCTGCGCCATCTATTCTGATCAAGTTGCGTCCCATGGATCGAGAGCTACGTCTAATTAAGGGAGGTCGAAAGTCCCGTGAACCGCGGGCCGGGCGCCGCCGATCGCTGAAGCACAGCGAACAGGTGACCTGCTGGAAATGCGAGAACGAGCGCGGCATTGCGACCAGCCGATTTCACAAGGCTCGATTGGCCCCACGACGTCGACCCGATGGAAAGATCATCGGCGGCACCGACGTGTGGGTGTGTGATTATTGCGGGACATCATTCGGTCCCGCCAAATAGCTAGACCCGCATTAGTGATCCAGCCAAAAAGTGGCGGGATGGCTGACACCCGCTTTGGCTCTTGAAGGTGCGACGGCATCCCCAACTTCGGTGTCGCGCTCACGATCATCCAACTGAGACCCTCGCACGCTCGTGTACGTGGCTAGCCGTTCGCCACGCCGATCAGATCGATTTCGACGATTGAGTGTTTCACCAGCAGGCCGGCCGTGCCGATCGTCGTGCGCGGTGGCGGGAGTTTGAAGTATTCCTTCCACACCTCGTCGAAGCCGTTGAAGTTGTTGAGATCGGTGAGAAAGACCTGCGCCTTGACGACCTGGTCGAGCGAACTTCCTGCTGCTTCGAAAGTCTTCTTGAGGTTTTCCAGGATGTATCGCGTCTGCAGCTTAATGTCCGAGTTGTAGTAGGGGAAGTTCGCATGCCGACGAGCTTCCGCCGGAACGCCGGATCTGAAGTCGCTGGCGAGCTGGCCCGCGGCGAAGACGAGACCGGCGACCTTGAAGGCTTCCGTATAGTTTGCAAGCGGCTGCGGTGCGTCCGACTTCACCGCCTCCTTGGTGGTTCCTTTGCCGGTCACGCACCCGATCAGGTCGATCTCGACCAGCGTGTCCTTGACCAAGAGGCCAGTGGTACCGACCGTCGTGCGCGCGGGCGGGAGCTTAAAATACTCCTTCCACACCTCATCGAAGCCGTTGAAATTGTTAAGATCGGTGAGGAAGACCTGCGCCTTGAAAACATTGTCGAGCGAGCTCCCAGCCGCCTCGAACGTCTTCTTTAGGTTTTCCAGGATGTAGCGCGTCTGCAGCCTAATGTCGGAATTGTAAAAGGGAAAATTCGGGCTGCGCATGGCGTCAGCGGGAACGCCAGTCTTGTAGTCGCTGGCGATCTGGCCCGCGGCATAGATGAAATCCCCGATCTTGAAACCCTCGTTATAGTGGGCGAGCGGGCGCGGTGCGTTTGACTTGATTACCTGCTTGTCGACCCCCTTGCCGGGGACGAGGCCGATCAGATCGATCTCGACCAGCGTATCCTTGACCAGCAGGCCCGTCGTGCCGACTGTCGTGCGCGCGGGCGGGACCTTGAAATATTCCTTCCACACCTCGTCGAAGGCAAAGAAGTCGTTGAGGTCGGTGAGGAAGACCTGCGCTTTGAAAACATTGTCGAGCGAGCTTCCCGCGGCCTCGAAGGTCTTCTTGAGATTTTCCAGGACGAAGCGGGTCTGAAGCTTGATATCCGATCCGTAGAACGGAAAGTTCGGATGCTTGCGCGCCTCTGCCGGCACGCCGGTTTTGAAATCGCTTGCGAGCTGACCGGCTGCGAAAATCCAAGGACCCGCGACCATCGCCTCGGAATAGTTGGCCAGCGGACGGGGTGCGCCCGATTTTACAACGTCGATCTTCATTGCACATTTCTCCTTTTCAGACTAGCGCGCAGAAACGCAGCCGTGTTGGTGATTGGCAGGTCGAGCCAAACGCGGCGAGGCCACACCGCACGGCCCTCCCGCCTGCAACGACTTCGTGGCGCGGCACGCTATTTGGCAACGCAGCTCGGGTCGATTTCGAGCAGCGGTCCGTCGAACATGATTCCGGTGCTCGGAACGAAAGCGAGCGCCGGGCTCTTTGCCGGATCGGGGAAGCATTCGCGCCAGACTCGCATGAAGCCACGATAGTCGCGCCGCGGCTCGATGAGATAGACGCGCGCGTGGTGGCAATGCGGCCAGTCCGTGTCGTTGGCCTCGAGCTGCCGGGTCAGCATGTCCATCAGGAAGCGCGTCTGCACTTCGATGTTGGAATAGTGATGGGGCAGTCCGGGCGGCGAATGGTGGTACGACATGAAATCGGGGCTCGGCACCTGGCCGGCAAAGTAGCGCCACTGTCCCGCCTTGAGGGTCGGAGAGAAGTTGACCTTGCGGACCTTCACGGGGTGCCAATTGATGCCTTCGAAGGACTCCTGTTTCTGGTGGTCCTTGTCGGGAACGAGAACGGTCAGGTTGGGAACGAAAACGGCGCCGGGAACGATCAGGCCTTTCATGCCCATCGAGCTGCGGCAAGGCGGAAGTGGCATGTAGCGGCTCCAGATGCCGTCGACATCATGGAACGTGAGCAGGTTCGGCTCGTAAAGCTGAGATTCGATGGCCTCCTCAAGCGACGTGCCGACCTGCTTGAGGACGCGGTTCATACGCGTGAAGACATACTCCGCCTGCATCTCCGCGTCGCTGCCGTAGTTTGGGAAGCCCGGGCGCTTACCGACTGCAAGACCGTTCTTGAAGTCGCTGGCGGTGAAACCGGAGCAGAAGACGAGATTGCCGGCGCGAACGGCGTGCGACGCCCCTTCGGCCTCAATGGGATCGGCGCCTTCAGGATCGTTGAGGACCTCCCATTTTAGGCTGGAGTCGCTCGCGAGGGCGACCGCATCAATATTTAACCGTGCGCCGTGGAAGGGGAGCGTATCGCCGACTTCGACGGTCGTGCGAGCGGGTGGATTAGAGGGAAAATGCTCGTTCCACACAAGCTTGAATTCGTAGAAATCGGCGGAGTCAACGAGATGCACGTCGGCTTTGAGTAGCCGGTCCATCGAAGCGCCGGCTTCGGCAAACATCTTCCTGAGGGATTCGAGGCAATGCCGCGCCTGTATTTCCATCAGCGACGGACGAACTTCGTCCTGCGCCCCGTCCAATCCAACGACCCGTCCGGACTCGTCAACGGGATAGACGGACGAGGTAAAGATGTAGTCGCCCGCACGGACGGCGCGCGGTACCGGAACCAGCGGCATCGTTCCGAATCTTTTTAGGGTGATTTTGCTTGCCATGAGAACTTCCCCAAAGTCTGCGAGAACAGTTACGGACTAGCGCACGGCAGCGCGGACCCGAGTGGTGGGAGGATCGTCCGGTCCGCGCTTCCGGATCTTCTGCATGCGCTTTCGAGTCGACCGATCCCGCCGAACCAAAAGCGGCTTTCACGAGAATTCTCGCGCCGATGACAGCCTCAGCGCGTGTTGGCTTCCTTACCGTCTTTGACGATAACCACGGTCGCCTGCAGGGTCGGGTCGCCCTTTTCGTCGAACTTGAAGTGGCCACGAACGCCGTCGAACTCGACAGTTCGAAGCGCGTCACGGACCTTCGTTCTATCGGCCGCGCCGGCTTTCTGAATCGCCATGATGGTGGCCGTCAACGCGTCGAAAGCTTGGGCATGAACGAAGTCTGGATCTTTGTTGTACGCAGCGCGGATTTTGGCGGTGAAGTCTTGCGCGACCTTGTTGCCGCCGATGGCAGTAACGCTGAAGTGAGTCGGGTAGTACGCGCCTTCCGCCGCGCTTGCGGCGAGTTCGCGGAATTTGGGATGCGCCTGCCCGTCCGACCCGAAATAGGGCATGTTGATGCCCATCTGTTTCATCTGCTTGATAATGAGTGCTCCTTCCGCGTAACGCGACCAGTCGACCATGAAGTCCGCGCCTGATGCCTTGATACGGCTCAGTTGACTGGTGAAGTCGAGATCGCCGCGCGTGTAACGCTCTTCGGCGACGATTTGGAGGCCGTATTTCTGTCCTCTTGTCTTGAATCCCTCGAAGCCGCCCTTGCCGAAGTCGTCATTGACGTAAATGAAAGCGACCTTTTTCTTTCCGGCGAACTTCTCGTTGATGAAGTCGACGAGGTCGGCGGCGAACGCGGTGTCAGGAATCGCCGAGCGGAAGACCCACTTGTTGCCCTGCGTGGTGATCCTTTGAGCAGTGCCGGAGATTACAATCTGCGGCGTTTCGCTCTGCTGGGCCACCTGCGAAGCCGCGAGACTCGCCGGACTTGAAATGCTGCCGAGCATGATGAGAACTTCATCGCTCGCCGTGAGGCGCTTGGCGACGCTGACGGCCTGTTCCGGCTTGCCCGCATCGTCGCCGTAGATCACGGTGATCTTTTGGCCGAGCAATCCGCCGGCCGCGTTCCTTTCCTTGACCACGAGTTCGACGGCCTCGCGCAGGCTTTGGCCGTAGCCGGCGGCATCGCCGGTCATGGGGCCGAAGACGCCGATCTTGATGTCCGCACGCGCTGTGCTGGCGCCGGCCAAAATCAGTGCCGCCGCGGCCAATGCATGCAACTGCCAACCGGGCTTCATCAATCTTGTCATGTTCACCTCCATGCGAATCTTGATCATTCGACACGGAACCTTGACCGGTTCTCTGGTTCAGGTTTTTCAGTGCATCATTCTGCCGTTCGCTCCAGCGCTCGAACTACCGCCGAGGTAGCTTTCGATAACTCTCGGATTGCGTTTCAGACTGGCGGAGTCGTCCGAGAGGACGACCCGGCCGGTTTCGATGACATAACCGCGTTCGGATAGCGCAAGGGCGACGCGCGCGTTTTGCTCGACGAGCAGGATCGTCACGCCCGAACGCCGAAATGCAAGGATTGCTTTTGCCACCTCCTCGACAACGCGTGGCGCGAGTCCCAAGGATGGTTCGTCCAGCAGCATGAGCCGCGGGCGCGACATGATCGCCCGGCCGAGGGCAAGCATCTGCTGTTCGCCACCCGATAGCGTTTCGCCCAACTGACGTCGACGCTCTTTCAACTGGGGGAACATCGCGTACACTTGGTCAAGCGTGTCGCGGACGACCGCCGGATCGCGGATGAGATATGAGCCGACAATGAGATTGTTCTCGACGGATAGTTGCGGAAAGACGTGTCGGCCCTCGGGTACCAAGGCGATGCCTCGCGCGACGATCCGGTCGGGAGAGAGGCCGACGATTGAATGCCCCTCGAAGCGGATGCCCCCAGCGGTGGGGGCCAGAAGGCCGGAGACAGTCTTCAATGTCGTGGTCTTACCTGCGCCGTTTCCACCGATCAAGGTGACGATCTCGGCCTCATTGATCGTCAGCGACACGTCGCGCAACGCCGCGACCTCGCCATAGCTGACCGCGAGTCGCTCGATCTCAAGCATAGGCAACGATCCTTTCCTCGAAGCCGGCGCGGCCGAGATAGGCTTCGATCACGCTCTCGTTGGCGCGTATCTCGGCTGGCGTGCCTTCGGCGAGTTTCTGTCCGTAATTGAGGACCGTAATGCGCGAGCACGCGGCCATGATCACGTCCATGTGGTGTTCAACGAGCACCACGGTTACACCCTGCGCATTGATCCGCCGGATCAGCGCCACGAGCGCTTCTGCCTCGGTCGGATTGAGGCCGGCGGCCGGTTCGTCCAGCAGGAGAAGCGTCGGGCGTGCGACGATCGCGCGGGCGATCTCCAGCAAGCGCCGGTGGCCGTAGGCGAGCGCAGAGGCCGGACGGTCGGCTTGGTCGACGAGACCGACGGTTTCGAGCACCGTCAGGCTGTCCCGATGCATCATCTCCTCCTCGCGGCGCTGCTTGCCGGTCGCGAGGATTGCTGCGAATACGCCGCTCTTTCCGTTCGTGTGGAGGCCGATCATGACGTTCTGCAGCACCGTCAGTTCGGTGAATAGCTTTAGGTTCTGGAAGGTGCGGCGGACCCCGCGCTGCGCCAGGCGATGCGCCGGCTCGCCGGTTACATCCTGTTCCACGAGCGTCATCCGTCCCGATGTCGGCGCCGTCAGGCCGCTGATGAGATTCAGCGTCGTGGTCTTGCCGGCGCCATTCGGTCCGATCAGACCGCGGATCTCGCCCCCTTCAACATTCATCGAAACTGAGTCGACAGCCGTGACGCCGCCGAATCGGCGGGTGAGTCGGTCGAGAGCGAGGAGCGCCGTCATCGGCGGCTCCAGCGCGGGGCGGCTACCGCATCCGCCTGCGGGGTCGGACTGCTCGCCATGTCCGATTGCGGCCGCAACCGCAACAGGCGCATCGCGATCGCCGCCGACAGTCCGGCCAGTCCCCTGTGGCCGAGCCCCATGAAGGCGATCAGCATCGCGCCGAAAATGACCATGCGGTACTCGTCGAGGACGCGCAGATATTCAGGCAGCAGCGTAATGACGAAAGCCCCGACGATGGCGCCGGCAAGGCTCCCGATGCCGCCAACAGCGACCATCAGCAGAACTTCGATCGACTTCCAGAAGGTGAAGTCGTTCGGATTCAGGTAATGCGCATGATGGGCGAAGAGGGAGCCGGCAAATCCGGTGATGACGGCGGCAACGACAAACGCCTGGCTCTCGTAGTAGGTGACATTGATACCACTTGCGCGCGCTGCATCCTCGTCCAGCATGATCGCCTGCAGCGCGCGGCCGAACCGGCTCGGGAGCAGCCGATGGAGCGTGGTGAAAGTCGCGACCAGAACGGCGAGGCAAAGAAGGTAATTAGCGGTCTCGCCTTTGAGAATCCAGGGGCCCAGACTCGGCGATGGGATGTTGAGTAGACCGAACGAGCCGCCAGTGAGCCATTCCTCGTTAAGAAGGACAAGGTGGACGATGATCGAAAAGCCGAGCGTGGCAACCCCAAGATAGACCCCACGCAAGCGCGTGATGGGCACGAGCGCGAGGCTCGCAATTCCCGCCAACATTCCGGCCGTGATGAACGCAATCTCGAACGGCACCTTGTAGGTCGCTGTGACAATGGCCGAGGTGTAGGCGCCGATCCCGAGAAAAGCCGCCTGTCCGATCGACAGCAGGCCCGTGAAACCGAGCAGCAGTTGCAATGCCAGCGCCGCGATCGCGAATATCATCGCCAGACTCACGATGTGCACCACATACTTCTGCGGATAGACGAACGGCAGGACGATGAAGATCACCAGAACCACGATGCGGGCGGTCCACAGATAGGCGGAAGGAAATTCGGACTTGAACACCGCCGCGTTATCTCCCTTGCCTGAACAGACCCGCCAGGCCCTCGGGCCAGGCAAGAAGGATCAGAATGAGCAGGATCATTCCGACGGCGTCCTTGTAGGACGTGGAAATGGAGATGGCCGCGAAGGTCTCGATCAATCCGAACAGGATGCCGCCGGCCATCGCGCCGCCGATGCTGCCGAGCCCGCCCAGCGTTGCAGCCACGAACGCCTTGATCGCCGGCAGGAAGCCCATGCTGAAGGATGCGTAGAAAAGCGACCCTAGCAACACTCCGGCGCCGCCGCCGAGCACGCCGCCGATCCCGTAGGTGTAGGCTGTGATGCGTGTGAGATTGATGCCCATCAATTGGGCCGTTTCCGGACTCTGCGCGGCCGCCTGCATCGCGCGGCCTGTGCGCGTGAAGGCGAGGAAGAGCTGCAGCAACACCATGACGAGAATGCCAAGAACGATGATCCATACGAGCTGCGGCGCAACTCGGGCCGACCCGATTGAATAGACGTCCGTCGCGAACAGCTTCGGATAGGCGATCGGCTCGGACCCCCATACCAGTTGACCCGTATTCTGCAGCAGGATGGACATGCCGACGGTCGCGATGATGATGTTCATCAGGGGAACGCGACGCACGCGGAGCGTCCGGTAGACGCCGAGCTCGATCGCCACGGCCGCGAGGCCGCCGAACACCATTCCGACCACCAGCAGCGCGATGAACGGGAGCGGCAACAGGTGGTGCGCCGTGACGCCAAACATCGCGCCCAGCATGACGACCTCGCCTTGCGCGAAATGCAGCACGCCGGTCGCCCGGATGATCATCGTGAAGCCGAGCGCGATGAGGCTATAGATGCAGCCGATCGCGAGGCCACCGACAAAGAGCTCGATGAATTGCGAGCCGCTCATCGCATGCTCCGTTCTGTCATGGACCATCGCCTGCGGGCATCCCGCCCATCGAGCTAAAGACAGCGAACCACCAGGAGGCAATGAAGGCCGCCGTCGGGCGAAATTGGTATCGTGGGATGATCTTTTGCTTTGGTTGCTGGGTCAAGCGGATGGTTCGAGCGTGCGGTGTTTGCGGGTGACGGCGATGTCGGTGAACAAGACCGCCAAGACACTGGGCCTCACTTTCCCCATCACGCTGCTCGGCTGCGCCGACGAGGTGATTGAATAAGGCTGGCAACTTCCGTTGGCACGAAGCTGCCGATCGCGGCTCTGCGGACATCACGGCAGATATTGAGGGTAGAACAAACATGTCACGGACGTCGCGGGACGGCCGAGTCTGCCCCCTGAGCGGAAGTCGTCCACTGACCAGGAGTGTGTCGCAAGACCAATTTGGCGCCGCAAACGGAGTGCGTGGCACCCGAATAGGGAATATGGCCGTACAATCCGCTGTTAGTTGCAACCCTGCTTCCGCAACTTCTTCACTCGATGCTTCTGATAATCGATGACCGCCGCCGCAAGGGGCATGGTACGGGGCATCCGCACATGAGTGATCGAGATGAAAAGTGCTTCCTTTTTGTCCAGGGGGACGATGTGGCAAACTATTCCACCTTCATCGCCGGCATAGGACAAGTCCGAGACGATACGGTGTGTCTGATCGGCATGGGCTAGGCTTTGAGCTTGAAGTTGTTTGACCACCTCTGGCGTCAACTCGACTTCGAATGGGACAGCCGCCTTAAGCGCGGCCATGAGCGTTTCGGTCTTCCTCGGATTGTCGAGCATCTGCGGCCTTTCAGATCAAGTGATTCGGTGTCGCCAATGATAGGGAATATGGCTCAACAGAGCCATTTGGCGCTGCCGCTGAAAATGGATTTTCGGCACGTCCCGCTGGGCAACTCGACGGTTCGGCTAGCTCAATCTCGCGACTGAGCGGAAGAGGCATGTCGGCTTCGGCATGAAGCTGGCGTTCCAGCGGGTGATGGCCGATGGGGTTGCTTGTCAGGAGTTCGTTGGAACCTCTTGAAGGTCCTCATTTGCGTCAATGTGACGCCATTGCGACGGACCCGTATATGTCCATCGACCTCTAGGGGACGGGAGGGATGCAATGTTGAGTCTACGCACTTTGG
>Ga0070699_100006656_pt1 | contig 10047 bp, 14 predicted proteins | sample KBSK1503metaG_FD_65473 | JGI IMG/M metagenome (GOLD analysis project Ga0070699, IMG submission 65473) | Corn, switchgrass and miscanthus rhizosphere microbial communities from Kellogg Biological Station, Michigan, USA - KBS K1-50-3 metaG | ecosystem: Host-associated > Plants > Roots >... | reverse complement strand
CTGGCCGATGCCGGCTATGGGCAGAGCGCGCCGTTCCGCCAGGAACTCACGCGTCGCAACCTGACCTGGGCTGTCGGCATCCCCCGTCACCTCAAAGTGTACCCTGTCGGCGTGCAACTGATCTTCCCAATGGCCAAGCGCGGGCGTCCGCGTCAGCGCTCGATCCCCGATGTTCTGTCGGTGGCGGCCGAGGACATGCTGGCCGATGCCAAGTGGCAAACCATCACTTGGCGTACCGGCACAAAGGGGAAGCTCAAGGCCCGCTTCGCCGCGATCCGCGTGCGTGCAGCCGATGGACCCCCGCAGCGCATCAAGGACAAAGGCCAGCAGCATCTGCCCGGCGATAAAGCCTGGCTCGTCGGCGAACGGCGCGCGTCAGGCGGCCGGCACCAAACTGCGCACGCTGGCTGCCACCATCAAGGCGCGATGGGTCTGCGAACAGGCCCATCAGCAGATGAAAGAAGAACTCGGTCTCGATCACTTCGAGGGGCGATCCTGGCAAGGCCTTCACCGTCACGCGCTCATGACGATGATCGCCTACGCCTTCCTCCAGCACCGTCGCCTCGCCGCAGCGAAGCGGGAAAAAAAGAACCGACGGGCCACCGCCTCAGCCCAGCTTGCCCGCGGTGCGAAATGCCATCGTGAGCCTCATCATCCGACCGCTTCATCGATGCCCCCACTGCCGAAGATCGATCGACCGTCTCCGCCCTAAGGCAAATCTGCCAAAGTAGTGCTAGGGCGTGTACTCATTTGCGTGCGTGGTTTCTCAGGTCGCCCAGCGTGCGGGTACAGAGTAGGATAGATCGAGGCACGTGAGTCACGTACCTGAAATGCATGAACCGCGGCGTTTGCGGGTTTTCTGCGGCTATCAACCAGCGCCCCCCGTGACGCGAGCCTCGTGCGAGGTGATCGAACGGTTCGCCAGTGAGAACTAATTCTACTCCGTCGTGGCGCTCTGGCGTTTTCGCACGGCCAAGACCCAAAGCGGACATCCAGCGAGATTCTGATCGGTACCGCGCAACCGCAAGCCTCGCGCTTGCTTCGCCACTCATCATCAGAGGTTGTATTGGGGTGGTGTGCTTATATCTGACCTCCGAGGAGTTCGCATGAGCGGGACGTTTTCTCAACGGAACCTGTCGCCGCCGAAAGTTCCGGGGAAGTGCTTTAAACGATCTCTTTTTTCACTCCGTAGGACAGGACTGCCGCGTCGAGCATCCCTTTGGCTGCGTGATCTCGCGCTTCCTCGCCTAGTTCTGCGGCAGGCCCAACTTGCCACTTGGCAAGTGTACCGCCGGGATCGGTGATGTAGGGAGGAACGACCTTGTTGGGCGAGAAATTACTGTCAATGACCGGATCTTCTTTGTTCGCTCTTTCCTGCGACATTTCTCGCGCTCGGTGCTCGCTGTCTGCGATGACCGACGTGCTGATTTCTACGAAGACAGGTTTTCCGCTACTAGTGATGACCTTGGGATCTGTCCAGGATAACCGGCAATCGTATATTTTGAGCGTAGCAGCTTTAGCGAGATTCGCCTTCTTGTTGGCCGAACTCGCCATGGAGAACAGCCAGCCGACGAACGCTTCGCGGATTGATGCAGCCATAGTGTTGACTCCTGTGTGCGTATTAGCCTCAGGGGAAATTGGGCGCGGGTATCGGCTCAAGTATCCATTTATCCACATCGCCGCTGGTGCAACCATCTATGATCACTTCGAAATTGCCCGTCGGTCCTTTCCGCGTCTGCAGGCACATCGGGGGGGCGCCTTCGCGGTGAACCACTATGAATCGACGTCCGTCTGATCCGCCTCCTCTGATATTCCATTGGGTGTGCGGAGCGCAGCTTGTGCTGACTTTCTGTGGCAACTTGATAATTTCACCGACGGGCGGCAGCGTAACGCCGAGGCATCTGATCTCTTGCTTCGACAGATGAATGATCAGACTGGCCTGATTAATGATACCTGAGCTTCCGTCCCCTAATACGTCCCCTATCGCCTCGACGCGAGCGTCAGGTGTTGAGCGGCACGGATCAGCAATTCGGAACTCCCCAGGGCTCGATCCTTCGGCGCCCTCGACAGCTAGACACCCTCGTATGCTCAAGCTGAACTTGAAGAAGTCACCCGCGTTGGTGGGCGAACTCGAAGCCCAAGAACCAACAAGAGAGGAGACCACAATCAGCAGCCCACCCAGTTTCTGGTTCATCAGCAGTGCCATGTTCGGTTGACGGTTGTGAAGTGATCGCGGTTCAAACGGGATGGGCCTAAAACCGCATCTCGCGCGCGGTAGGCCCTGCGCTTTGCTGCACGAGATGGCGGAGGGTGCCAAGTTCGGAAATTACCTACGACGGTTTGCGTGCTCATTGTGCACACCGCACGCGCAACGCAGTAGGACACTGAATTCCCAGGGAAATGATAAGCTCCGGAATTCAACGCTGGAAACTCGCATTTGCTTTCCGTGAACGCGGCTTGCTTCGCTGCTCACCGAATCTGGCACGAACTCACCTTCATGGCATGATCGCTGTAGCCGTCGAGAAAAGGAAACTTATTGCGGCTCCCTGTTCCCCGGACCAAGCGCTGACTAAATACGTCCGCTTCCTTCTCGTTCTCTCCCGGAACAATTCCAACCAGCTCCCGTTTTTGCAGGAGCGACTGGAGATTGTATCTAAATGGCGATGGTCCCCTCTCTCATTCTCGCCGCGACTCTCACCTTGGCCGCGATTCCACACTCACATGAGCCGTCCGCCGAGCTGAACGACGGCAACGTAGTAAGCGAGTTGGTTTTGCGCTGCGAAGCGGAGGTGCCCGGGAAGCTCGATTGGGAAGCTGCCGAGATGTTGGCCGAACTGCTGGGAGCTCCGGTCTTTGCGGCCGGAGGGCGGGAGATCGGAAACGTTGCCGACATATCCTTCGATGAAGAGGGCCGCGCCAAACGGCTCTTGGTGACGACGGAAGCCAACCTGGGTTTTGGCACTCGGACAGTCAACATTCCGATCGGCACCTTCATCGTCCTGCGCGGGGCCGTGGTACTTGATTTGACCCCAGAGCAGGTACGACGCCTTCCTGATGACAGATGCTACAAGTTGCGATAGCAGAATGCACGCGTCACCGCTTACGGGGGTAGCTTGTGAGCCTGTCGCTCAGTCATCGCAATGCGATGGGGGTGCGCACCGGTGCGCGCTGGTGGACGCCGCGAACCGGCCGTTCTGACACGTACCCGAAGCTCTGCCCAACCTGCGGCCAGCCGCTCGCCAATCCGCTCGACAATCGGAGGCTCTCCTTACGAAACAAGACATCGCTGCGACCACCCGCCAAAGGCGCTCAGCGTGACGCACGCATTTCAGCCTTGGCGGCATCAATCCGCCGCACCGCTGAGGCGATGCTGGACGGCGTCGAAGGCGATGCTGTCATCGCCGACAAGGCCATGACAGCATCGCGATCCGCCACACCATCGAGGATCATCGCAGTGGCGAAGATGATGGACTGGATCGAAGGCAACAAGCCGAATTGATGCTGGCTATGCCACCGCGCAGACCTTCAGCTACTGGCATGCCCTGTACCGCCGCCACCAATACGAGCTACCCGTTGCAACGGCGCGACGGCGCATCCAATCGCAATCAGAGTTGTAGCCGTAGCTGGGGCCGACATAAATGCCGAAGTCCGTACCTCGCCGGCCATGATGGCCGTGATGGCCATCTCTGTTGCCCGAGCGAAACTGTGTACCGCGACCATGGTCGCGGCCACCGTCGCCGCTACGCACGCCATCTCGACGTGACCCGTTGCCTCTACCCTTGCCAGCGTCCGTGCCGCGCTCACCGTGCTGCACCTTGTGTAGAGCTCCCTCGGGACCAACGGTCTTGCCAGTTGGAGAGAATGCCGCCGCTGGTTCAAAGCCTATGCCGATGGCCAGCGCGGACGCTGCCACCGTAGCCATAAGAAGATATCGCATTGGGTATACTCCTGGTTCGCGCCTGTGAGCCTTGCCGGAAGCAAGGGCCACCAAGTCAGGATGACCTGAGGCGCGGGTGTTGGGGATTGCGGCCCCTTGCGGGGACAAGGTGCTGGCGCCGCTTAGAGGGTGAGCCACCGCTTCCCATGTTCTCGACCGACCGGGGGAAGCCCGGAGGGCCGCTGGTTACACAAGCTCACACACCAACCCCTTGAGCCAGACTCGGAGAGTACCCACGATAGAGGCCACCTGCCCGCGCTCGGCCGTAAGCGGTGGAAGCAACCGCGTGTCGGCATGTGATGTATTCAGTCGTCAGGCAGCGCATAGTAAGCATCCGGCGAAGGCCGCAGGGGGGCTTTGGCCGGGTCGCGGTGGCAGGGGAGATGCGGTCAGGCGGCCTGCTGGGCGGTCTGGCTCTCTCGGGCGGCCTTCCAGTTCCAGGGCAGCAGGGCGTGGATCTGGTGCACGGGATGATCGGCGATGCGGGCGAGCACGTCGGCGAGCCAGGCCTTGGGATCGACTCCGGAGAGCTTTGCGGACCCGATCATCGTGTACAAGACCGCCGCGCGGTGGCCGCCCGAGTCCGAGCCGCAGAAGGTCCAATTTCGTCTGCCTACCGCTATACCGCGCAGCGCGCGCTCGGCGGCATTGTTCGACAGGCAGATGCGGCCGTCGTCGAGGAAGCGGGTGAACGCCTTCCAGTGGTTGAACGTGTAGTCGATCGCCTTGGCCAGCGGCCCCTTCGAGGAGAGCTTCTTGCGCTCGCCTCGCAGCCATGTCTCAAAGCTGTCCACAAGCGGCTTCGACCGCTCGCGGCGCATCGCCAATCGACGGTCCGATGGCTGATCGTTGATCTGGCGCTCGATCGCGAACAGCTCGTCGATGCGGCGCACGGCCTCGATAGCGATCGGCATCTTGCGCAAGCGCGCCAGCTCGAAGAACTTCCGTCGGCTGTGCGCCCAGCACGCGGCCTCGACGATCGGGCCCGGCTGGCGACCCTCGACAAACAGCCCGTTGAAGCCGGAGTAGGCGTCGGCCTGGCAGATGCCGGTGTAGGCCGCGAGCTGGCGTTCGGCGTGCTCGCCCTCGCGCGTTGCCGAGTAGTAGAACACCGCCGCCGGCGCCGCCGTGCCGCCAAACGGCCTGTCGTCACGCACGTGGGTCCACAGACGGCCCGTGCGGCACTGGTTCTTGGCGAGCACGGGCACTGTCGTGTCATCGACGTGCAGGCGCTCGGCGCCATGCACGTGCTTCTCGATGGCGTCACGCAGCGGCATCAGCGTCGCGGCCGACGCACCGACCCAGTCGGCCATCGTGGAGACATCGAGATCGACGCCCTCGCGCGCGAAGATCTGGCTCTGGCGGTTGAGCGGCAGGTGCGCGCCGTATTTGCCGAACAGAACCTCCGCCAGCAACTGCGGGCCGGCCCGGCCGCGCGCGATCGGGTGCGACGGGGCGGGCGGCTGCGCGACGCCAAAGCATGCGCGGCACGTCCACTTCTCGCGCACGTGCTGGATGACCTTCCACTGCGCCGGTATCCGCTCCAGCGTCTCGGTTACGTCCTCGCCGAGCTTCCTGAGCTTCCCGCCGCAGCACGAACACGCCGACGGCGACGGCAGCACGACGCGCTCGCGCGGCAGATGCTCGGGCAGCGGACGGCGGGCCGGCATGCGCCGCTGATGTCGTGCCTCGGGCTTGGTCGCGGTCTGCGCCGCAGCGATCTCATCGGTGGCCGTCTCCTGCGCGCGCCGCTCCACCAGCTCGCCGAGCTGCAGCTCGAGCTGGTCCATCAGCACTGATGTGCGCTCGGACGAGTTACCGAACCGATCATGCTGCAGCTTGCCGATGGTGAGCTTCAGGGTCTCGATCTCGGCGTCGAGATCATGAGCACGCGCCTCGGCCGCGACCGCGCGCTTGTGCTCAGTGAGCAGCAGCGCCTTCAGCGCGGCGACATCATCAGGAAGCGCGGCGGGATCGAGCACCATGGACCGCGACCATAGCTGCTTCGCGCCCCGCTTCGGTCAGCGTTGTGACGATGATCCTCGATTATCGTCGGAACGAGTCGTGGGCGCCACACCGGTCGAGCGCGGCGCCCCGCTTGCACCTCAGCCCGCGACCTGAGGCCGCCAGGTGTGCTGCGGCGCGCGCCAATCGATGCCTTCGAGCATGTAGCCGAGCTGCGCCGGCGAGATCGTCACGGCACCATCAGTCGTGCCGGAGGCGCGCGAGGAAGAAGCGGTCGGCCAGATGAACCGGCCGCGCTCCAGCCGCTTGGAGAACAGGCACGCGCCGTGCCCGTCGTGCCAGACGATCTTCACGAGGTCATCCCTGCGACCGCGGAAGACAAACAGGTGCCCGCAATGCGGATCCTGCTTCAGTGTCTCCTGCACCAGCACGGCCAGCGACGCAAACCCCTTGCGCATATCGGTGTGACCGGTCGCCAGCCACACACGCACGCTGCTGCCCGCGATCGTCTGCGTCGGCATCGGGATCATCGCCGCGCCTCCAGCGCCTCGACGATGCGCAGCAGTGTGACCGTGTCGACATCGCCGCTCACGCGCAGCGTCCGTCCGCCGTCGAGCACGATCTCGATCGTGCCCGGCCTTGTCGGCGTGTTTGCCGGTATCGACGGCGACGACAGCGTGACCGGAACGAAGCTCGTTGCCGGTGCGGCTGTTGCGGTGGCGGCGTCATCCGGCGGCGTGCCCATCGCTGACCCGAGCTCGCGACGCCAGCGGAACAGCACATTCGTATGAACGCTGTACCGCCGCGCCACCTCCGACAGCGTGGCGCCGCCCACGTCGATCTCGGCGACGATCGCCTTCTTCTGCTCCGTGCTCCAGTTCCGCCGCCGCTTCGCCCCCACATCGCCGCGAGGGCTCGTTCTCATCCCGGACATGGCACAGTCCCCTTTCCAGTTGCCATCAACCGGAACGAGACGCAGCTATTGCTGTCCTTGGTACAAGGCGGCTCTCACCGGACGCTTACAGCGCATATAAAGTGCGTTTGAAATCTCTGGCTCGCTTAAGGTGATGGATGATGCGGCCGATCCGACTCATCGAGGCGAACCGCAGTCGTGGAGAACGCCGTAGACGAGCTTTGCTGCACAAGAACGTTGAGCATGGCGGCCGCGCCAATCGCGAGGATGATCGCGACGGAACACGCGATGATGAAGGCCCGCATTGTCACCTCCTTGGCCGGTTTTCTAGCAACGTCTACGAGCGATGGAGCTTTGAAGCTGCGCTCATGGCGTCCTGTGGCGACAAAACGCTGCGTCAGGACGAGTGGGCGTTTGAGCCTAGCGGACAGCGGTCACGGAGGGAGCCTCGGGAACTACTCATGTTCGAACGCGGCGCCGTGCTTCTGACGGGGCGGTCATCTCACGCAAGCTGGGCACTATCCGAGTCTGTCCCCCGCAGCTAGGCTGTCCTAATCCTTCAAGTTGCGGCTGGGGCCACTGCGACGCTCATTCCCGAGCGTGCGCTGAAACGGTCGGTGCCCTCGATGCGTCCCTGCACGAGGAAGCGGTTTCTCGGAGTTGAAAAGATGGCCAACGCAAATCGCAAAACTACGGCGGAGTTCATCAGCGACTATGTCGCCGGCAGGCTTGACGGTGAGGATCTGCAGGTCATGGAGGAGGCGATCAAACAGGACGAGGTCATCGCGGCTGCCGTCACGGCTGCGCGTCGGGTCCATTCGCGAACAACAACAGCACTCGCGACATCAAGGTTAGACGCGTCGAGGCCGAGATTGTGATCCGCCCCTGCAGGCCCCAGCTTGCGGGGCAATGCTTAGCCGCAACATAGGTACTTTCCGACTCTTCGCACCTGCAGGCGTGTCGTGCATTCTTGATCCGGGCGGTACGAGATCTGTCCAAGCGTACTCGTGGCGCTCACCTTCCGCGGCACGCCGCCCACGACACTGAACTGCGGCCCTCTGGCCGCTCTAGCGCGCAAGCCCGACAAAAGCTGGGGCCTACTGATGTCAGGCGATGCCCGAACCGCCTACCTGTTCCAGTGCGACGGTGAAGACCTCTTCGCCGTAACACCCGAGAAGAGCGGAGCCAATATTCCGAGGAGCAGTTGCACGCAGGGCTGGCTACTTCGGCAGGAATTCCGGCTCAGCGCGCAAGACCCGGTGCCCGCTCCTATCCGGTCCGAGACCATCATTCGGGGCATGAACGCCATGGGTTACTACATCTGGCGCGTGGGCAGGTGACAAGCAACAACGGAACCTAGACCCACCACGCAATGCGAACGCAGTCGCGCATCTTCGCATCACTACCCGGAATTCTCGAACCTCAGGCAGGGTATGTATCTGCCGAAGGGTTCGTGCGTCGTGCTCTGGCGATCCGGTCAACCGAATCGCAATGTGCGAGTGGAACATGCCACCAGCTCAGTCGTTCGCAGAGTTGTCCACTGCACAGGGTAGAGTGGCTGCCGCGACGTCGCCCATAGACCGAATTACAGAGGCCACAGCTTACGGTGATTGGCTTGGGCAGAAGGCAGGCCGCTCACCGTCGTGTTGGCAGCGGGATTCCGTCACATCGTCCAATTGCAACGAGCGATGACTGATATGAAACGAGCCCAAATTTTTCGGCCCAACGGCTTGCGTGGCGCGATATCTCGCTCGGTGTCTTCAATCTGGCGAATGGCCACCGCATGCGGCTTACGCTGGGCTTGGGGTCGAGCCTGTCGCGACGATCGGGCGAACCGAAGGGAACGGTCTGGGCGATTGCCGATCGCGGCCCCAATCTCAAGATCAAACCAGCCATCAAGCGCTACGCCTGGAGCATCTTCGGCCGCTGGCAAAAGTGGACGGGGCCAAGATCATGCCGCGTCCCGACGTCGGTCCCACAATCTGCCAGCTCCGATTGCAGGGCAGCACAGTGAGTCTGGTGCGACGCATTCCTCTGCGCGGCGCAAGCGGGCGAGCCATATCGGGTCTCCCAATCCCTGCAGGGGCAGCCGATGTCGAACCCGCCTTCGACCTGGAGGGCGCACCGTTGGGCATCGACCCGTCCGGCGCCGACACCGAGGCCATCGTCGCCCTGTCGGACGGGACGTTCTGGATCGGCGATGAATACGGGCCATCGCTGCTGCACGTCGGTCCGGAAGGCGAGGTGCTGCAGCGTTGGGTTCCGAAGGGCCTCGAGAGGATACTGAACGGGGCGGACTACGCCGTCAAAGGTGTGCTGCCGGCGATCGCCTTGTGCCGCCGGATCAATCGCGGTTTCGAGGCGCTTGCGGCATCGCCGGATGAGCGCTGGCTCTATGCCGTATTCCAGAGTCCGCTCGTCCATCCTGACGCGGCCTCGTTCAGGTGCGCCCGCCACGTGCGCGTTTGGAAGCTCGACGCCCTGACGGGCGCCGTTGCCGCGCAGTTCCTCTATCCCCTGGACGAGCCGGCAAGCTTTCAGAGCGACCAGGCGGCGGGGGAGGTCGAACTGGCGGACGTAAAAGTCTGCGAGGCCGCCGCCATCGGCCTCGATCGATTGCTGATACTGGAGCGGATCTCGCGAACCACGAAGGTCTACTCTGTGCGCTTGGACAACCGCTTGACTGTCGCGGCGTCGCACTTGAAGGGCCGGACCCGGCCGACGCTCGAGCAATGGAGCGCCGCGGGTGAGGCGCCACTTGGCGTGCCGGTTCTTGCCAAGTCGCTCGTGCTCTCGACCGACGGTGCACCGCAGCTGGATCGCGACCTGGAGGGAATGGCCGTGCTGTCGCCGCACGAGCTCCTCCTCGTCAACGACAACGATTTCAGCGTCGAAGGCGCCCGCACGCGGTTCTGGCGCATCCGGCTCGAGAAACCGCTGTTCTAGCCCAACTTCCGCAGTTTCGGGGGTGCGCGTGAGTGTTTTCAAGGACTTGGGCTCGATCGGGATTGGCGGCGCGAGCTATGCGATCATGCTCGGCATCATGGTGCTTTCGATTGTCTACGATCGGGCGCTCGAGCCCGTCGTCACCTTCGCCTTCGATGCCGGGCGCAGCATCATCGGTGCGATCGACTCCCTGGTGTCCGGAAGCCATTGGGGCCAGGTGGCGGCAAACCACCTGCGAGAACGGGTGAACATGACGCACGTCGTGCTGTCGATCCCGGCGATCATC
>Ga0070699_100006654_pt1 | contig 10048 bp, 9 predicted proteins | sample KBSK1503metaG_FD_65473 | JGI IMG/M metagenome (GOLD analysis project Ga0070699, IMG submission 65473) | Corn, switchgrass and miscanthus rhizosphere microbial communities from Kellogg Biological Station, Michigan, USA - KBS K1-50-3 metaG | ecosystem: Host-associated > Plants > Roots >... | reverse complement strand
TTGAGATACGCCGGCAGCGTCGCGACGAGCGTCTTGCCCTCGCCGGTCTTCATCTCGGCGATCTTGCCGTTGTGGAGCACCATGCCGCCGACGAGCTGGACATCGAAGTGACGCATGTGCAGCGTGCGCTTCGCGGCTTCGCGCACGACGGCGAACGCCTCGGGCAGCAGTTCCTCGATCGTCGCGCCCTCCGCGTGGCGTTTTTTCAGCTCGCTCGTCTTGCCGGCGAGCGCGGCGTCGGAAAGGCTGGAAATTTCCGGCTCGAGTGCGTTGATCTGCGCGACCGCGCGCGAGTACTGCTTGAGCAGCCGCTCGTTGCGGCTGCCGAAGATGCGCGCCGGCATCCGCCAGAGCAGCTCGGCGACGCGGCGCGCAAACTGAAGAAATTTCACCATGACGGGCGCGGGCCCACGCGGGGCCAGCGGAAAACGAGCTCCGGGAAAGGCGGCAATGTTATCACGCCGAGGCGTGTGCCCCGGCCGCGGCGGCGCTACTGCGAAGCCTGAACCTGCACGCTCGCGCGCGGCGGCGGCACCGAGGCCGCGAGGAACTTGGTCGGGTTCTGCGCGACGCCGCGGAAACGCACCTCGAAATGCAGGTGCGGGCCGGTGGAGCGCCCGGTCGAGCCGACTTCCGCAATTTTGCGTCCGCGCGCGACGACGTCGCCTTCCTTGACGAGCAGCTTGGAGCAGTGTCCATAGCGCGTGACGAGGTCGTTGCCGTGGTCGATGTCGACCACGTAGCCGTACTGCGGATGGAAGCCCGCGAACACCACCACGCCACCCGCCGCCGCAACCACCGGTGAGCCCGGATCGGCGAGAAAGTCGATGCCTTCATGCATCGCCCATTGTCCGGTGAACGGATCGATGCGCCGTCCGAAGCCGGAAGCGTTGTACGGCGCGCGCACCGGAAGCATCGTCGGCATCAGCTTCTTTTTCACCGCCTGCTCGAAGAGCTGCGATTCGAGCACACCCAGCATGTCGTTGCGGTTTTCGAGCTCGCGCGAGAGCTCGAGCAGCTTGGCGCTGAAGTCGCCGAGGGAAAGGTTCTGCGGCGGCATCAGCGTCGGCGCGGCGCCGCCGATGCCCGGCGTCTCGGCGAGGCGCACTTCGCGCATGCCCGCGAGCGAGGCGAGCCGCTCGCCCAGCGCATCGAGCCGCGTGAGCTGCGCCTGCATTTCGCCGAGCTTCACCGCCATGGCGTTGAGGTTCTGCTGCACGAAGGTGCGGCTCGTCTCGGCTTCGCTTTCCTGCACGGAAAGCACGAGGCGATGCAGCGCTGGCAGCGGCAATTCGCTCGCATAGCGCAGCGTCAGCCAGTAGACGCCGCCGGTCGCAGCGAGCACGAGGAGGCACAGCGCCATGGCGCTCGCGAACAGGTGCGCCGCTGACAGGCTCAGCGACCGCGCCTTGGCCAGGCGATCCGAGATCAGGATAATCTGCACGTCTCCCTCCCGACTGCGTGACTCGTTTGCGCCTTCTCAAGCTCGACCGCATTTTGTCGGCCGATGGCGAACTGCAACCACTGCTCGCGAAGGCGCAGGATCTGCGCGCGCTCGCGGGGCTCGTTCAGCGCTTCTTCTCCGCGGACCTTGCCCGCGAGGTCCGCGTCGCCAACTTCAAGGACGGCGAGCTCGCCCTCATCGCGCCGAATTCCGCCGTCGCCGCCAAGCTCAGGCTTCTCTCACCGGCGCTCGGCGAATTCCTCCGCGAAGGGCGATTTCAGGTTAATTCAGTTTCGGTGAGGGTGCAACCAAACCGGCGGGCGAACGGTGCGCCGCAAGTGCAAAAAGCTGTGCATTTCTCCACACCTGCGCTGCACAGTCTGCGTGCGTTGCACGATCGCTTGCCCGATTCGCCGGCGCGCGAGGCGCTGGCGAGAATGCTGCAGCGCCACGGGGCCTTGCCGGAGAATTAGCCGTACTGGGTGGCGAGGCGCGCCACGCCGGCGGGCGTTTCCTCGGCGCGCTCGAAGCTGACCATCTGCAACGCGTCGGGCTGCGCGAGCACCGCGCGCAAAAGCCGGTTGTTGAGCGCGTGGCCGGACTTGTGCGCGAAGAACGCGCCAAGGAGCGGCCTGCCGAGGAGGTACAGGTCGCCGATCGCGTCGAGCAACTTGTGGCGGATGAATTCGTCGGCGAAGCGCAGGCCTTCGGCGTTGAGCACGCGGTACTCGTCGAGCACCACGGCGTTGTCAAGGCCGCCGCCGAGCGCGAGGCCGCTGTCGCGTAGATCCTCGACCTCGTGCATGAAGCCGAAGGTGCGGGCGCGCGCGATTTCCTTCAGGTACGAAGTCTCGGCGAAGTTCACTTCCACCGATTGCGTCGAGCGCTCGATCACCGGATGCCGGAAATCGATCGAGAACGACAGCTTGTAGCCTTCATAGGGCTCGAGGCCCGCGCACTTGTCGCCTTCGCTCACCTCGACGCGGCGCAGGACGCGCAGAAAGCGCTTGGGCGCGCCCTGCTCGACGATACCGGCCTGCTGGATGAGCAGCACGAATGGCGAGGCGCTGCCGTCCATGATCGGCAGCTCGGAAGCGTCGAGATCGACATAGGCGTTGTCGACGCCCAAGCCGCCGAGCGCGGACATCAGGTGCTCGACCGTGTAGACCTTGACGCCGTCGCGCACGAGGCACGAAGAAAGCCGCGTCTCGCCCACCAGGTCGGCCCGCGCCGGAATGTCCACCGGCGTGGCGAGATCGATGCGGCGAAAGACGATGCCCGTATCCGCGGGCGCGGGCCGCAAGCTGAGCCTGACCTTCTGTCCGGTATGCAGGCCGACGCCTGCAGCCGAGATGAGCTTTTTTAACGTGCGTTGCCGCAGCATCGGTGAGCGCTTATGCGAGCGGCGATTCTAGCAAAGCGCGCGCTGGCGCGAGCGCCGGGACACCGCCGGCAAGGAGGCGGTGTCCCGGAACGACGCGCATCTCAGTCCGCCTGCTTGCGCAGGAAGGCGGGGATGTCGTACTTGTCGACGCCGCTCTGCTGCAAGGCCTCGACCGTGGAGGCACGGTTGCGACGGATCACCGCCGGCACGGCGTCGAGCTGGTTGTAGTCCACCGGGCCGGGCAGGTTGTCGGTGCCGGTTTTCTGCCCGCCGACGTTGTTCAGCACGAGCTGCGGCTTGGGCTGCCGCGCCGCCGCCGGCGCGCCGAGCCCCGTCGCCACCACGGTGACGCGCAGATGCTCGGCCAGCGCGTCGTCGTAGACGCCGCCATAGATGATGGTCGCGTCCTCGGCCGCGAAGGTGCGCACGATGTTCATCACCTCCTTCGTCTCGCGCAGCTTCAGGCTCGACTTCGAGGCGGTGATGTTCACCAGCACGCCGCGCGCCCCCGCGAGGTTCACGCCTTCGAGGAGCGGGCAGGCGATCGCCTGCTCGGCGGCGATGCGCGCGCGATCGATGCCGCTCGCGCAGGCCGACCCCATCATCGCCATGCCCTGCTCCGACATAACGGTGCGTACGTCCTGGAAGTCGACGTTCACGAGGCCCGGGTTGTTGATGATCTCGGCAATGCCGGCGACGGCGTTGTTCAGCACGTCGTCGGCGGCCTTGAATGCGTCTTCCTGCGTCACGTCTTCGCCGAGCACCTCCTCGAGGCGGTCGTTGAGGATGACGATCAGTGAATCGACGTGCGGCCCGAGCGCTTCGAGCCCCTGCTCGGCAGTCTTCATGCGCTTGGAGCCCTCGAACGCGAACGGCTTGGTCACCACCGCCACGGTCAGAATGCCGAGCGACCGCGCCACTTCGGCGATCACGGGCGCCGCTCCCGTGCCCGTGCCGCCGCCCATGCCCGCGGTGATGAATACCATGTGCGCGCCGGCAACGGCCTCCTCGATGCGGTCGCGGTCGGCGATGGCGACGGCGCGCGCCTCCTCGGGCTTGGCGCCGGCGCCGAGTCCGCTCGTACCGAGCTGGATCTGGTGGCTCGCCTTGTTGCGCGAGAGCACCTGGGCGTCCGTGTTCACGGCGATGAACTCCACGCCCTGCACGCCCTGCTCGATCATGTGGTTGACGGCGTTGCCGCCGGCGCCGCCGACGCCGATGACCCGGATGATGGGCCCGGTAACCTGACTATCTACGATTTCGAACATATTGTTATCTCCTTGCCGTTGTTTTTGACTTCAAAAGTTGCGTTGAAACCACTCCCTCATGCGCCCCAGCACCGCCTTCATCGAGCCGCTGTGGCGTGCGAGCTTGCCGTGATTCATTTGTGAGACCCCTTCGAGCAGCAGTCCCACGGCGGTCGCGTAGCGCGGCGCGCGTACCACGTCGGCGAGGCCGCCGGCGTAGCGCGGCACGCCGACGCGCACCGGCATGTGGAAGATCTCCTCGCCGAGCTCGACCATGCCCTGCATCACGGCCGAGCCGCCGGTGAGCACGACGCCGCTGGACAGGAGCTCCTCGAGGCCCGATTCACGCAGCACCTGCTGCACGAGCGAATAGAGCTCTTCCACGCGTGGCTCGATCACCTCGGCGAGCGTCTGGCGCGAGAGGGAGCGCGCCCCGCGATCGCCGATGCCCGGGACTTCGAGCATCTGGTTGGGATCGGCGAGCTGGCGCAGCGCCACGCCGTGGCGGATCTTGATCGCTTCGGCGTCCGCGGTGGGTGTGCGCAGCGCCATGGCGATGTCGTTCGTGATCTGGTCGCCCGCGATCGGGACTACCGCCGTGTGGCGGATGGCGCCGTGCGTGAACACGGCGATGTCGGTCGTGCCGCCGCCGATGTCGAGCAGGCATACGCCCAAATCTTTTTCGTCTTCCGAGAGCACCGCGCGCGAAGAGGCGAGGGGCTGCAGGATCAGGTCCTTCACCTCGATGCCGCAGCGGCGCACACACTTGATGATGTTCTGAGCGGCCGACACGGCGCCCGTGACGATGTGCACCTTGACCTCGAGGCGCACCCCCGACATGCCGATCGGCTCGCGCACGTCCTCCTGGCCATCGATGATGAATTCCTGGCGCAGGACGTGCAGGATCTGCTGGTCTGTGGGGATATTGACCGCACGCGCCGTTTCGATGGCCCGGTCGACATCCATGACGCCGACCTCACGGTCCTTCACCGCGACCATGCCCGTCGAGTTGAAGCTGCGGATGTGGCTGCCCGCGATGCCGACATAGGCGGAGGTGATCTTGCAATCGGCCATCAGCTCCGCCTCTTCGAGCGCGCGCTGGATCGCCGCCACGGTGGCCTCGATGTTGACCACCACGCCCTTCTTGAGTCCCTTCGACTCGTGTGAGCCCATGCCGAGGATCTCGAGTGAGCCGTCGGCGGCCGTCTCGCCAACGAGGCAAGCCACCTTCGAGGTGCCGATGTCCAGGGCGACGATGAGATTCTTGTTTTCCTTGGGCATCAGCCGCGCGCCTGCACGGTAAAGCCGTTGGGATAGCGCAGGTCCACGACATTGCGCGAGAGCGCCCGCGCGCCCGGGATGCCGGCATAGGTGGCGACGAATTTCGCGAGCCGTGCCTCGGCGAGCTCGGCATCGCGACCGAGCATGAGCTGCAGGCCATTGCCGAGCGTGAGCTGCCATGCGCGGCGCTCGCTCAGCGTGATGCGCTCGAGCGGGCTACCGAGCGGCGCGGCGATGCGCGACAAGCGCTCGTAGCGGCGCGCGATTTCCGCCTCGCTGCCGGGCGGGCCGACGAACACCGGCAGCGGCGCGTCGGCTTCGCCGGCAAAGCGCTCGCCGTACGTGTTCACGAGCCCGCCGGCGCCCCAGCGTGCCAGCGCCACATGCTCCTCGATCGTGACCTCGAGGCGATCCGGCCACGCGCGCCGCACCGCCGCCTTGCGCACCCAGGGAAGGCGCTCGAGCGTGGCGCGCAGCTCGTCGATGCGCGTGGCGAAGAAATTGCCTCCGCCGAAGCGCGCCATGGCGGCCTCGATGCTTGCCCGCGGCGCCTGCACGAGCGCGCCGCGCAGCTCCACCGTGCGCACCGAAAAGAGCGGTGAATGCGCGAGCCAATAGAGTCCGGCGACGCCTGACCCGAACGCCGCCATGCCGACGAGGAAGCCGGCCCCGGCGTTGAGCCATCGCGCCTTAACCCACATGCGCAGCCTCGAGGATCTTCACGCACAGATCCTCGTAGGAAAGGCCGACCGCGCGCGCCGCCATCGGCACGAGCGAGTGATCGGTCATCCCGGGCGAGGTGTTGACCTCCAGCAGGTAGGGCCGTCCCTGCCGATTGAGCATGAGGTCGACGCGCCCCCAGCCGCGGCAGCCGAGCGCGCGAAAAGCGGCGAGGCACAGCGTCTGCAATTGTTTTTCCCTCGCCTTCGGCAGACCGCAGGGAATGAGGTAGCGCGTATCGTTCGCGATGTATTTCGCCTCATAGTCGTAAAAATCGCGCGGCGTCTCGATGCGGATGATCGGCAAGACCTGCTCGCCGAGGATCGCGACCGTCAGCTCCGGGCCGTCGACAAATTTCTCGGCGATAACCACGGGGTCGTAGTTCACCGCGAGGGCAAAGGCTTCCTCGAGCTCGGCCGCGCGCTTCACCTTGGTCATTCCGACGGAAGAGCCTTCGCTCGCCGGCTTGACGAAGAGCGGCATGCCGAGCCTGCGCGCCACCGCTTTGAGATCCGACGCCTTCGTGAGCACGGCGTAGGACGCCGTCGGCAGACCCTCCGCCTGCCAGATGCGCTTGGTGCGCAGCTTGTCCATGGCGAGCGCGGAGGCGAGGACGCCGCTTCCGGTGTACGGAAGGCCGAGCCACTCGAGGATGCCCTGCAGCGTTCCATCCTCGCCGAAGCGACCGTGCAGCGCGATGAAGACGCGCTCGAAGCGCTCCTTTGCGAGCGCAGTCAAATCGCGCTCCTTGGGGTCGAACGCATGCGCATCGACATTGCGGGCGCGCAATGCCTTCAGCACCATGCCACCGCTTTTCAGCGACACTTCGCGCTCCGCCGACCTGCCGCCGAGCAGCACGCCAACCTTGCCGAAGTTCATGCGGCGGCCTCGCCGACGATGCGCACTTCCGTCTGCAGCACCACCCCCTGCATCTGGTAGACCATGCGCTGGATGTGCTCGATCAGCCACTCGATGTCGGCGGCGCGCGCAGCGCCCTGCGGATTGACGACGAAGTTGGCGTGCTTCTCCGAAATGCGCGCGCCGCCCCGGCCAAAGCCCTTCAGCCCGCAGGCCTCGATCAGGCGCGCGGCGTGATCGCGCGGCGGATTGCGAAATACGCTACCCGCATTCGGCAGCGAGAGCGGCTGGGTGGCGATGCGCCTCGCGAGCAGCTCCTTCATCACGCCCCGCGAGGACTCACCGTCGCCGTGCTCGAGCCGGAACCAGGCGGCAGCGAACCATTCTTCGCGCTCGGGCGTCGCAGCGCAGTGCCGGTAGCCGATCTCGAAGTCTTGCCGGCCGCGCTCGACGATGGCGCCGTGACGATCGACGGTCGCCACACGCTCGACGATATCCCAGGTTTCTCCGCCATAGCAGCCGGCGTTCATCGCCAGCGCGCCGCCGACGCAGCCCGGCACGCCTGCCAGGAACTCGGCGCCTTCGAGGTCGTGCAGTGCTGCGAAGCGCGCCACCTTCGGGCTCGCGACCCCGGCATCCGCATAGATGAGCCCGTCCTCCACGCGCGGCCGCCGGGCGGAGGCGTGCGTCATGACGACCGTGCCGCGCCAGCCGCCATCGCGCACGAGCAGGTTTGAGCCCAGGCCGACGAAGAGCAGCGGCTCCCGCGCAGGCAGCTGGCCGAGGAAGCACGCGAGATCCGCGAGATCCGCCGGCACGTAAAAGCGATCGGCGGGGCCACCGGTGCGCCAGCTCACGTGGCGGCTCATCGGCTCGTCGCGCCTGAGCTCGCCGCGCAATCCCTCGAAGTGAAGCGCCTCGGCCATGTTCATGTCAGCTGCGCGGCGACGTTGCCGATGGAGCCCGCCCCCATCGTCAGCACCACGTCGCGGTCGCGGGCGACGCGCCGGATCGCGGCCGGCATCTCGGCGATGTCCTCGACGAACACCGGCTCCACCTGCCCGGCGACGCGCAGCGCGCGCGCGAGCGAGCGCCCGTCGGCGGCCACGATGGGCGCCTCGCCGGCGGCATACACCTCGGCGAGCAGCAGCGCATCAGCGCTCGACAGCACGCGCACGAAGTCTTCGAACAGGTCGCGTGTGCGCGAGTAGCGATGCGGCTGGAAGGCGAGAACGAGCCTGCGCCCCGGGTACGCGCCGCGTGCCGCGGCGAGCGTGGCGGCCATCTCGGCCGGGTGATGGCCGTAGTCGTCGATCAACGTGAAGGCGCCGGCGTCCTCGAGCCGCACTTCGCCGTAGTTCTGAAAGCGCCGATCGACGCCGTGGAACTCGCCGAGCGCCTTGAGAATCGCGCCCTCGCCCACGCCGAGCTCGTCGGCCACGGCGATGGCGGCGAGCGCGTTCAGAACATTGTGACGCCCCGGCAGGTTGAGCAGCACGTCGAGCGTACGCGCGCCACCCCGCTGCGCGCGAAACTGCATGCGCGCGCCGTCGTGTCGGATCGCCTCGGCGCGGATCGAGCAATCCGGGGTCGTCCCGTACGTCACGATCGGCTTGGAGACGAGCGCCAGGATGTCGCGTATGTGCGGATCGTCGCCGCAGAGGATCGCCGCCCCGTAGAAGGGCAGGTTCTGCAGGAACTGCACGAAGGCCTGCTTGAGGCGCGGGAATTCCTGGCCGTAGGTGTCCATGTGATCGGCGTCAATGTTCGTAACCACGGCGATCACCGGCTGCAGGTGCAGAAACGAGGCGTCCGACTCGTCGGCCTCGACGACGATGAAATCGCCGCTGCCGAGCCTCGCGTTGCTGCCGGCGGCGTTGAGCCGCCCGCCGATCACGAACGTCGGATCGAGCCCGCCCTCGGCGAGCACGCTTGCCACGAGGCTCGTCGTGGTGGTCTTGCCATGGGTGCCCGCGATCGCCACGCCGCGCTTCAGGCGCATGAGCTCGGCAAGCATGAGCGCGCGCGGCACGACAGGGATGCGCCGCTCGCGCGCCGCCACCAGCTCCGGATTGTCCGCCTGCACGGCGCTCGACACGACGACCGCGTCGGCGCCGTTGATGTGCTCGGGCCTGTGCTGCAGGAACACTTTCACGCCGAGCCCGCCCAGGCGGCGGGTCGCGGCATTTGCGGCGATGTCCGAGCCGCTCACCTGGTAGCCGAGGTTGCTCAGCACTTCGGCGATGCCCGACATGCCGGCGCCGCCGACGCCGACGAAATGGATGCGCCGCACCTTGTGCTTCATCGCGCTAGCTCCATGCAGCGTTCAGCGACGACTCGGGCGGCGTCCGGCTTGCCGAGCGCGCGCGCGTTCTGAGCCATCCTGAGCAATGCCGGCCGGTCGAGCGACGCGATGAGCTCGGCAAGGCGCCCGGGGCTGAGCTCGGCTTGCGGCAGCAGGATGGCCGCGCCATGCTCGGCGAGGAAGCGCGCGTTCGCCGTCTGGTGATCGTCCACCGCATGCGGGAAAGGCACGAGGATGCTTGCCATGCCGCCTGCCGAAAGCTCGGCGATCGTCACTGCGCCAGCGCGACAGACAACGAGGTCGGCTTGCGCGTAGCGACGCGCCATGTCATCGATGAACGCGATGAGCTCGCCCTGAACGCCGGCGGCAGCATAGTGTGCGCGCAGGCTTGCCAGGTGCTTCTCACCGGACTGGTGCACGACGAGCGGCCGCTCGGCGAGTAGTGCCAGCGCGCGCGGCACGGTTTCGTTCAGCGCCTGCGCGCCGAGGCTGCCGCCGACGACGAGGACCTTGAGCGGCCCGGCGCGCCCGGAGAAGCGCTCCTGCGGGCCGGCCATCGCCGCGATGTCCGCGCGTACCGGGTTGCCGGTCCATTCCGCGCGCGCGAGCGCGTTCGGAAAAGCGACCATAACCTTATCCGACACACCGGCGAGCACGCGGTTGGCGAGCCCGGCGACGGCGTTCTGCTCGTGCAGCGCGAGCGGCCGTCCGAGCAGCGAAGCCATCATGCCGCCGGGAAAGGCAACGTAGCCGCCGAGACCGAGCACGACGTCCGGGTGGATGCGGCGGATGTGGCGCGCGCTCTCCCA
>Ga0070699_100006653_pt1 | contig 10049 bp, 14 predicted proteins | sample KBSK1503metaG_FD_65473 | JGI IMG/M metagenome (GOLD analysis project Ga0070699, IMG submission 65473) | Corn, switchgrass and miscanthus rhizosphere microbial communities from Kellogg Biological Station, Michigan, USA - KBS K1-50-3 metaG | ecosystem: Host-associated > Plants > Roots >... | reverse complement strand
ACTTGCAAGTGTTCCGCGAGGCCTATCCACGTGTGCGTCTCTTGCTTCGCACGGCACGCAGCGATGAGGTCAGCACCCAGGTCCAGCAGGGCGAGGCGCTGCTGGGTTTGAGGTACTTTGCCGATCCTCGCCCTGACATTCGTTCGTTGCACGTCATGGATGAGAGGCTCCTGGTTGTCTGTGCCGCCCATTCCCGCTTCGTCACCGGCACTCCAACCGAACCGGCGGCACTGCTGGGTGTCCCCTGGCTCAGCTTCCCCTTCAAGGCAGGATCATCGGGCGAAGCGCTGGAACAGCAATTACTCAAGCATGAACTCGAGAGCGCAGAGAGAATCGTGATTGATAGTTTGACCGCGCAGAAGCGATTGATCGAAGCCGATTTTGGCGTCGGACTCTTGCCAGAGAGCAGTATCGAAGAAGAACTGCGCCTGGGGACGGTACGCGTGCTGCCGATCACGGCCCTGCAAACGGTCATGCCGGTGATGCTGATCTACCGTCGTCACGCCTACCTGAGTCGGGCTGCTCGCTTTCTGCTCTCGACACTGGTGCCGCAGGCTGACGTTGTGGTAGACGAGAGCCTCAGGTGATCGCAAGGAGGAGGTTCATGACATCAGCACTGATCGTGTTTGTCGACCCTGGAGGTGTCATCATCGACAAAGACCAGCAGATCACTCAGTGGCAGGGTCTCGTCGGTGAGTGCTTTGTGAGGCTGCTTGGTGGAACCCGAGAGGCATGGACCCTCGCCCATCGTATGGTCACCACTCGGCTGGAGAAGTGGGAGGAAGCTTATGGTCAGGCACCGGCTGATTTCCTGAGCTTCTATCGGAGCTATCAACTCCACTGGGTCACAGGCACGTATGAACTGCTGGGGATTCTGATCCCAGCCGGGGAGGAGTGCCTTGGACTCGCCTATCATGCGATCGCCTCGATCACTCGTTGCATCCAGGCCAGCTTGCCAGGCGCAGTGGAGGCCATTCGTATCTTGCACCAGCAGGGCTACCCGCTGCATCTGGCCTCGGGATCGTGTTCACTTGAACTGGCTGGTTATCTTGATGGCCTGGGCGTGCGGCACTGCTTTGGCCGTCTGTACGGTGCCGACTTGATCAATACTTTCAAGGATGGGCCAGAGTACTCTAGGCGTCTCTTCGCCGATTTCGGCATCCAGCCTGCAGAGGCACTCGTCGTTGATGACAGCCCTCACGCGATCAACTGGGCCGCACAGACTGGGGCAAAGACCGTCCTGGTAAGCACTGCATCGCATCCCGAGTGTGGCGGGCTACCTCGGATCGGGAGTCTGGCTCAACTGCCAGCGTTTCTCCAACAACGAAACTGATGAGATCTTGTCATCCGGGGTGGGTCAATGCTCAGTTTTTCTGAAGCAGTCTTTTTTGTCAGTGTCACGGCCGGGATTTGGAAATCATCCCTGGCGAGGTTTGCGACATTCCTCCCTTTTTTGCAACGTAGCCTCGAGCTTGACATATTGTACCATATATGGTACAATATGTGCATGAATGACTCGCTGAAAATTCTCCCAGCCAGGTTCTTCAAAACTGCTTCCGGTACTGAACCGGTGAGGGAGTGGCTCAAAGAACTCGACAAGGAGGATAGTCGAATTATTGGCGGGGATATCAGAACAGTCGAATACGGTTGGCCCATCGGCATGCCTGTGTGTCGCTCCATCAAAGGATATAAAGACCTTTGGGAAGTTCGCAGTCATCTATCTGATGGGAGAATTGCACGAGTGATTTTTCATATCAGCGGTGGTGAAATGATTTTGCTGCACGGGTTTATCAAAAAGACCCAGCAGACTCCACAACAAGACTTAGAGTTAGCAGATAGGCGCAGAAGGGAGTATGAAAGCCATGCCTGAACATCCCAATCGAGGCTCCTCATTTGAGGACTTCCTGAAAGAGGAGGGCATCCTTGAAGCCTCTACTACCACAGCAGTGAAAAGGGTACTGGCGTGGCAGATCGCAGAAGCGATGCGCACCCAACATCTCACCAAGTCAGCCATGGCTGCCCGTATGCACACCAGCAGATCCCAACTGGAAAGACTTCTCGACCCTGAAAAGACAGGGGTATCACTAGAAACGATACAACGTGCTGCGGCTGTCGTAGGCCGAGAGTTACGGGTTGAGCTGGTTTAAGCGGTTGTGTCGCAAGAACTATCAGAGGAACGCTGGCGGCGCGAAATCTCACTTTCCTGTTCAGCTTCGACAGCCGCTCCAAACTGGCTAGCGATAAATTTCGCTAGCCTTCTGCCATCTCCTTCTTCTATGCCACGGAACGGTAGATCGTTCTGCTCTAGCAGATCTGTTTCCTTTTTGCAATACAGCTCCCTTTCAACACATATGAAAAACCGACGATTGTTTATCGGCGTTAATAAATGCGTACCTAAACCGGTCCAGGGAACGCTCTACCAGGGCAAATCCTCTGATGATCCCATCTCTTTGCAGTCGTGTCGTATTGAGCGAGGAATGAGAGAGCCTTTTTCTGTTCCTTAGGAAGTTTGAGGGAAGATTGGCTGAAAGATCTGTTCCTGTACCGGTATGGAATTGCACGAAGGGCAGTTGGGAGCCCATCGATTTTCGGAATGGACAACGAGTGGGGGAGTGGCCTCACGGCTTCCGGCAAGAGCTCCTGCCCATTCCTGAATATCAGGAAGGTGATCGTGTGCAGTTCGTCCAGGACGAGTGCTGTGCACGCGACGGTACTGTCCGACTGGTTCTCTTCCAGGGCGATATTTCACGCTTGCAAGCAGAGCAGGGTGAAGCGATGAAACGCCCGAACCTGGGTGCTGATGACATCATCTATCTTGTCACCGCACGTGGTCATGATCATAGGGTCAAAGCCTCTCATATCCTGGGGCGCTTTGTCACTCTCGAACGGGTCTCGCGTATCCTACCCCCACTAGAATAGCTGGAGCTTAGTCTTTTCCACGGTGCTCGATGCTTTGTCTGGCTCCCTAGGGAAACGAGCGAGGAGAGAAGAAGCTCTAGCTACCTACTCTGTTGAGAAATGGACTTGCTGGGAAAAATCATCCCAACTGCCTTGACAAACCGTAGAGATAGAGATCAGGGAACGACTTTATTTTGCCCGTAATACCCGTTCAAGGGTCCCAGAAGCTATTTTGGGAACAACTTAAATTTACATTAAACTCATGCATTCGAGCGGGAAAGGTCTCCATTTTGGGAACGACTTTATTTCCCCTCTACACTGGTTGTATTCGTGGAATTAAGTTGTCCTTTTCCGGCGTCTGTGGAATTAAGTTGTCCTTCTTTGATGAGGATAGCTGTAGATGTAGGCGTAAAATACAGTCTTACACCGAACAGCTGGTGAACTCTGATTTTCTTCGGAGGTCATCAGCTGTTTATCTCCTCAACAAGGTTACCGCAAACCGTCCATGTGTGGAAGTTTAATAAAATTGTTCTCCGGTAAATCAAGTCGTCCTCCTTTGACCTTTTGGGTATTTGGTCTGCTGAAAATTTCTTGACGAAAGGATACGCCACTCGCTGGAGTTTATGTGACGAGGAAAATCTGCAGCGTTGCGAAAAAAAATATGCAGTTTAAGAATGTTGATTCGCTCATTAAAGCGCCAACACGTTGGGAGTCACCTATTGAAGTTTCTCTACACGAGCTCTCATCGGTGAATTGCAAGAAATGAGGCAAAGCGACGACCGTTAAAAATGGGCGGTACGGGTGTGCTGGCTACTTCGCACATCCGTTCTCAAAATGAGTGATTTGCTCTTGATTTCTGCATGTTCTCTGAGCTCTAGCATGCACCGATGAAGGGATGCCCGAGTATTTCGTGTTTCTCCATCCATGTATGCAGGAGGACGCAGTTCATCCTCTCCTTCAGTGGGAGACGAGAGGACGGGAGTTCCTTTCAGGCAGTTCAAAAACACGAAGGGATGCGGAACTCAATCTCTTCAGGTAGGATGGCTTGCCTCTTGAAGCGCTTAGGCCACTCTTTGGTACTCATGGTGTAACCCACCTAAGACCGGAACCGAGATGATTCGATTCCCACGCTGATTTGAGAGAACGGAGGTGACTGCCCCTTGCGGCACCTGCTGATGGATCCCTTGATGTGGTCGTGCCTCGTTGAAATACTTGACGTAAGCACGCAGGACACGATGTAACTGCTTCTCATGGAGGATCAACACGTGATCCAGGCACTCTCGTCGGACACTCCCCAGAAAGCGTTCACAGATCGCATTGGCTCGGGGCGCGTGATACGGTGTTTTGAGTATCTTGATGCCACTTGTTGCTGCCACGCGAGCGAACCAGGGTCCAAACTTGCCATCATGATCGCGCATGAGATACCTGGGGGCTTGTCCATAGGGAGTCGCCTCCCGCAGTTGTTGCGCGGTCCAAGCGTCGGTAGGCGATCGCGTCACGCCGACATGGATGACTTTCCGAGATTTGAGCTCGATGATGAAGAACGCAAAGAGCGAACGGAAAAAGAGATCAGTGACTTGGAGGAAATCACAGGCCCAGATTTCTCCGGCATGATTGCGCAGGAACGTCGCCCAGTTTTGCCCTCTTGATCGAGGCGTACGCACATACCGGTGGGATCGCTGTCCAAATGGACAGATGCAGATGGCAACCTCTGGAGCTTCTCTATACGGATGGTGAGACGTGTACCAAGAAGAGCATTGAAATGAGTGTTCTGTTGCTCGTCGAGCAACGAGAGCATGATATCTACTCATCAATTCACCAAACCGTTCCGAGAGCCGTCGGACTGTCTGCGCCTGCCGCCGCCGAACGGGTCCGCAAAATGGAGGATGCCGGCGTAATTACTGGCTACAGTGCACAGGTGAACCCAGCGAAGGGGGCTACCACTGTTGGCCTTGATCCAATTGCATTGTACTCCTGGCAAGTGCCTGTTAAAAACCAGCAGCGCCGAGGAGTCCCCGGAAGTACTGGAGATGCACAAACTGAGTGGCAGCCACTGCTCCCTGCTCAAGGTGGCCCTCTCCTCGATGCAGCATTTGGAAGCCTTCAATGAACGGTTGGGAGCGCATGGAACGTTGGTGGTCAACATCGTGACCTCCAGTGCGTTGACCAATCGCATCCTTGACTGGGAACAGCCCGACGTGAACCTCACCCCTGCACTTGATCCAGGCTGGAGTGGGCACAAAGAAGTCTAAACAGAGGAAGCGAAGCCGAGAAGGAAAGTGGCGAGAGTAACTACCGAAAAGTGTTCGCCGCCTAAAAACCCCTGTTCAAAAGGCCAGGACATTTCTGGCAGGAGGGACAGCCTGTTTCCGACAGAAAGATGCTATCCTTCAGCCGGAAGGAACAGAACTACATGTGTCCTTCTTCAAAAAACAAACGTGAAAGCTTCTATAGCACTCAGCATCACATGCAAGAGGTATGGCATGAAAAAATTATACATTGCAACCGACAAAGCACTGGCCATCGCACGTCAGCACGATGGGGAATGGGTTGTTGATCCGCAACTAACTGGCCTGGCTACACAATGTCTGGCTGTTGATCCTCAACAGCCAGAAGAGGTCTATTGTGGCACCTTTGGTCAGGGATTGTGGCATAGTAACGATGCTGGAAGAACGTGGGAAAAGGTAGGAACACACATCATTCGTGAGCAGGTCATGTCGGTTGCCATCAGTCCATTAGAGCGTTCCAATGGACAGAGCGTCATCTATGCAGGAACAGAACCCAGCGCCATCTTCCGTTCGGAGGATGGTGGAGCAACATGGCGTGATCTCGCAACCCTGCGTCAGTTACCCTCTGCTCCAACCTGGAGTTTTCCACCCCGTCCATATACTCATCACGTTCGCTGGTTGACACCTGATCCACTCCAACCCGGCCCTCTCTATGCAGCCATTGAAGCAGGTGCACTTCTTCGCAGTTTCGACGGTGGTGACACCTGGGAAGATCGAAAACCCGATGGACCTTTTGATACGCATACCTTAGCCATGCATCAACTTGCGCCCAATCGCCTCTATTCTGCGACTGGGGATGGCTTTATGCAGGCAGGAAATGGCTTCGTCGAGAGCGATAATGGTGGAGAGACATGGTATCGGCCCGATGAAGGTCTCACCCACCATTACCTCTGGAGTGTAGCGGTTGATCCCGCTGATCCGGACACCATTGTCATTTCTGCGGCACACGCTCCACAGCAAGCTCATAATCCCATGAGCGCAGAGTCAGCAGTTTACCACCGTAGCCATACCAGTCCATGGCAACAGGTGCGAGCTGGTTTGCCCGAGGAAAAGGGATTATTGACCTCTGTATTGACTGCCAATCCGGCCGAACCGGGAGTCTTTTATGCGGGCAGCAATAAAGGCATTTTCCGCTCCGCTGATGCAGGGGTGAGTTGGGAAGAGCTACCTATTCGCTGGCCAGACACTTTCCAGATGGGACGTGTCCATGCGCTTATGGTCGTAGAAGAATAGCGTCACTTCTTGAGAAACCTGTTCCTTGAGGGAACGCAAGGCAAGAATCCCGGCTGCCGCAGATATTACCTTGCGCTCTTCTACTCCAAACATCAGCATAGCCTTGAGCGCATCGCACGGAGCGTCCCTTAGCGTGCGACAATCAATGCCCATATCAGGACGAAAAACGTCAGCACCTGCAAGGTCGTTCGGACCGCGCTCCACCGTTCAAACTTGTCCAGCTTGGCTGTCAGGATGGTCTCGTCATCAGGGGTGTGGCGCAGACTCAGCATCACGGGAGCCGCCTGAGACGTAGCCAGGAAGTGGCCGATGCTGGTGAGCGAGGCAATGCTGAGCGGTACCAAAAGCCCCGTTGGCTGCTGCTCGACGTATGCGACAATGGTCGCGATGAAGGTGAGCAGTGCCGCGCTGATGGCCCAGATCGGATAGACCACCAGCCCGTTGCCCAGGTCATTGCCACGCGCAAAGGTGGCGTAGGCGATCACACCAATGCGCCGACGAGCGGGTAACTTGACCAGGGAGCCCTCCAGGCTGCCGCCAGCCAGCCCGCCATTGAGGGCGGTCGCAATCACGATCAACCACAAGAGTAGATTCATCGTAGAGAGCTCCTCTCTTTGTCCTGTCTACTGCTGAGGTACTAAGAGCAACGAGTGCGCCAAGCAACGGTGCCCAACGCATGCTGGTTGCGACGAGACTAGCAGCAAGCAACGTTACGATGATGATGCCCAGGAGAGGCAAAAGGCGAACCACTCCATCAGTTCCTCTCCTGCTAGCCATGATTCGCGCTACCCTGAAGAACGAGCCGGACGAGTGTCGCGACCTGTTCGGATGGAGGAGGCTGCGGGATACCGTCAGGCGCAAACAACCCGCCGCCGAGGGCATAGGTGAGCAAAGAACCTGTCAGCAGGCGAATGACCGGTTCAAGATCCTCTCCCCCAAGTACGCCATGACTGCGAGTACTCTCCAGGAGAGCCTTGAGGAATGCTCCCCCTTGCTGAGGCACGGCTTGGGCGAACAGTGAGCCAAGGCGTGGAAAGCGCGGCAGTTCAGCGATGAGCAGGCGCATGAGCCCTATATAAGTAGGTTGCATGATGTTCTCGATGGTCGCCTGCGCCCACACGAGTAAGGCGTGTTCCAGGGTTGTGCTGGCTACATGGGACATCCGTTCTCAGACTGGACAGATGTCCCATGTAGCCAGCACAGGGTATTTACGCAATGGTGGTACGTGACAAAGGGATGCGTTGGGTCAGATCTAATGGGAGCGTTAGTTGGCGGCTGATCTTGTCACATCAGTATTCTTTTGACGCATCGAGGTTTACACGCCACAGTTGCTCAAGTGTTTTCAGATCATCCATAAATTCGGCCTGGCTCTGTTCAGACTTTTGTTCAAGTTCCTCAAGCACTTCAAGCGTAAACACTTGAGCTCCCAACTCATCCCAATCCTTTTGCAGTTTGGGATGGACAGTGGAACCTGTGGTAATCGCGAATTGAAAGCGGCTTAGCACGCTTTTCAGGTTCGCGGTATGGCCTATGAGGTACTTCCCACTCAGGGTATTCGTTATCGTGTAGACACCGCCACAGAGGTTGCGCTTCTTATATTCGTTGATGATTTCTTTTCTTCTGTTCATTTTGCAAATGTTCCTTATACATGTCCATTCTCATCTCTTCCATCGATGGGCTGGTCACCTCGCCTAGTGGCGGGAAGGTTTGGGTGAAGGAGAAGGCAAACGGCGTTGTTTGTAGCAAACCTTTCATTCTTCCGGCAGTCGGCGTTGGTCGCGCAAGCGTTCCACCTGAGGTCGGAGCACGCGCTTATTCTGCTGAGGATTCGCCACTGAGGGATCAGGGACCCATTCCAGCAACCCGTTGTCAATAGCACGTCCGATGCGCATGCGATTCACCTGGGTGTTTTCACCAAAGGCCAGTGCAGCAGCATTGCTGATGGTAATCAGGTCATCGGCGGAGATCCACCAGCGTACACGCGAGACCAGGATACCGATGTCCGTTTGCCAGAAGCCGTCTGGGGGATGCGCTTTGCTGTGCAGCGCGTTCCCCAGGAGCAATTCCACCAGGCGCGTGAGTGCCAGTTCGACCCGTCGAACCGTCTCATCCGTTCGACTATATTTACCATTAGCCACTGCGATCAACAGCTTTAGGTCATATTGCAACGCACTCGGCTCGTCCGATTGGTCTGAACGCTCTTGCTCGGACAACTTCCCCAGTGCTGTTCCCAATTCCTGATACCGTTGCCTCAGCAGCGTAGTTATTTCCTGAGCAAGTCTGTCATCAAAGAGAGCCATAATGCGCCCTCCTTGTCTTTGAGATCGTCATCTGAGATGATGGCCACCATGCACAATGCATTGCTAGTATAACGTAACTAACGTGAGTTGTCAAGAAGAATCTCTGCCGGTGACTGTTCGGAAAGCGGTAAAACTGGTAAAATAGCAAGGAGAGAGAAACAAGGGAGGTTCCTATGCTGGCTACGAAGCACATCCGTTCGTAAAGTGAATGGTTTTGCTCTTGATTTCTTCATTAGTAGCCAGCACAGGAACCTCTACGGCCTCATCCCTACAATTGAAAACACCGTATCTTCCACAGAAGCCATTTCCCCGCTGAACTCCTTGAAGATCTGCATGCTGGTGAACCCTGTCTCTTCGTACAAGTACAACGCTTGTTGTTGGGTATACCAGCGAGTGGCTGGCGAGCGTACATGCATCTCTGTAGCAACCACGGCACCATCCCGCAGCACCTCGTAGCGATCTTCCGTAGCCTCAATCTGCTCAGCAATATCGAGAGTGGAACGGGTCCAGCGGCGGATAGTGCCGCCATCCTCAGGCCTGACCGCCTCGCCATTCAGTTCCCATGCGCCCTGGACGATCCGTTGGGTGGATGGCCCCCTCCACAGGAGCATAAAAGGCATAACTAAGATACCCCCTGGCTCCAGATGGCGGAAGAAACGGCACATGGCCTCTTGCGCATCGTGTGGGTCGGTAAGCAGTTGAAACGAACTCGACGGCACCATGATCGTGCGATAGGTGCGGGGGAGTTCGAGCTGCTGCATGGTTTGCTCGAACAACCTGGGGTGTAGACCAAGCTGTTGTGCCTTCTCAGCGCAAATGGCCAGCATCTCAGGCGAGACGTCGACCCCATCAATATCAATGCCTTGCGCCAGATAGTCAAGCAGCAAACGACCCGTGCCACATCCCACATCCAGAACAGGGTGGCCATACCAAACAATCAAATCGCGATAGAAGAAGCGATCAGGCCAACTGGAGGTATCACCACGCAGGAGGTCCCAGGCAGTAGCCATCATGCCCCTATATTCGTAGCTTTCCATTGCGCATTCACCTGGCGAAGCAACATCTCAAATAACGCAACGATTTCGTTGCCGCTCAAGTCAAGCGTAGCTTCTCCAACGGTCAATTCAAACAGAGTAAAGCCGGGAAGCAACGTGGGAGCCAGCCGGTAAAACAGCCAGGTGCCAGTCTGCTGTGCGACATCCAATACAGCCGCCTCCAATTTATCCCGTTCCGCTCGCATAACCAGGTGCATCATATTGGTATGCGGAGGATTTGGCACGATTCCAATCTGCGCACATGGCGTAAGCAGAGTCGCTATTTCCTTTGCCTT
>Ga0070699_100006652_pt1 | contig 10049 bp, 8 predicted proteins | sample KBSK1503metaG_FD_65473 | JGI IMG/M metagenome (GOLD analysis project Ga0070699, IMG submission 65473) | Corn, switchgrass and miscanthus rhizosphere microbial communities from Kellogg Biological Station, Michigan, USA - KBS K1-50-3 metaG | ecosystem: Host-associated > Plants > Roots >... | reverse complement strand
CGGCCGATCATGGCGCCCGAGGTGATCGTCGAGCAGGTGTCCGCGAAGGCGAACTGGAAGATCCAGAACGCAAGGAAGGCCACGCCGCTCGTGCCGTACGTGGCCGGAACGCCCTGGAGGAAGAAGTATTGCGTCCCGACGATCGGGGTGCCGGCGCCGAACATGAAGGCGAAACCCCAGGCGTAGAAGAGGAGCCCGCAGAGGCAGGTGTCGACCACGCACTCCATGAGCACGTTCACGGTCTCACGGGAGCGGCAGAAACCGGCCTCGAGCATCGTGAAGCCCGCCTGCATGCCGAACACGAGGAAGGCGGCCACCAACGTCCACATGGTGTTGATGGGGTTGACGATGTCGTTCCCCTTCAGCACCGGAGCCTCGTCGGCGCGGACGTCGCCGCCGACGACGCTCGAGACGAACACGATGGCGCCGAGCACGAGCGCGAGCCCGACCAGCTTGCCGGCGATCAGCAAGTAGCCGTACCGGCGCCACTCGGCGTCGCAAAGTCTCTCGCGGAGCCGGGTCAACCTGCTGACGCCGTTCCGGGCCCGGAAGGTGGTGCGTGCTGCGACTTCTCTCATCTCGGCCTCCTCGTGCTTGAATGACACTGGTCGATCAAATCGCGTCGGCGTTCCGTTCGCCGGTTCGAATCCGAACGATCTCGTCCACCGTGGAGACGAAGATCTTTCCGTCTCCGATCCGCCCGGTTCGTGCAGCGCTCGTTATGGCTTCAACGACCTCCGCCACGTGGTCGTCGCCGATCAGCAGCACGATCTTGACCTTCGGCAAGAACTCGACCACGTATTCGGCGCCGCGATAGAGCTCCGAGTGACCCTTCTGTCGCCCGAATCCCTTGACCTCTTCGACCGTCATGCCGTTGATCCCGATTCTCGAAAGGGATTCCTTCACCTCATCGAGCTTGAATGGCTTGATCACCGCCTCGATCTTCTTCATCGCGCTCCTCTGGCCATCTGTTGCGCGGACCCGCAATGTGTCCGCGCTCGACGGCGGCAGGGAGCAACCTGGATGCCACCCAACGAAAGATGGAGAGGGGCACCCAACCTACGATGGAGCGATGACGGACGGCGTGGGCGAACGATCAGTCCGAAAATGTTCGACGCCAGACGCGCGTGCCCAACCGGTACGCGTCAGCTGCGTACTCGTTGAGCAGGTCGCTAACGGGCTCTCTCGTGAATCCCGATCAGCCCCGTTCGGATCGCGTACAGCGTCAGCTCCACCCGGTCGCGGATCTTCAGCTTCTGAAAGACGTTGTTCAGGTGCGTCTTCACCGTGACCTCGCTGATCGAGAGCCGCTGCGCGACTTCGGCATTGCGGAACCCGAGCGCGACGTGCCGGACGATCTCGCGCTCCCGCGACGTGAGCGCCTCGGGCGCAGGCTGTGACATCTGCGCGGTCAGCTCCGCCTGCATCGCGGGGGGCATCCAGACGTGCCCCTCGGTCACGGCCCGCAGCGCCGCCATCAACGTCTCGAGAGCGAAGCGCTTGAAGACGACGGCGCGCGCGCCGGCGCGGATTGCCGCCAGGGCGTCCGCCGGCTGCTCGGTGGCCGTGACGACCACGACCCGGACGCGGCGGGCCAGGCTCTCGATGTCGGCGAGCGCGTTCCGCTCCATCTGCAGGTCGAGCAACAGGACGTCGCACGGCGTCCTGTTCAGGGTGGGGACGATGTCCGACACGCAGTCGACCTCGGCCGCCACGGACACCTCGGGTCGAAGCTTCAGCATCGACTTGAGACCCTGCCGGAAGAGCGCGTGGTCGTCGGCGATGACGACGCGAAGGGGCTCCGGCATCGACGTCAGCACTCCGGAAGCTCGACCTGCACGTGCGCCCCGGGGTGATCGCGGCGCAGGTGGACGTCGCCCCGCAGCTCGGCCGCGCGCGACGCGATCGACCACGGCGGGGCGGCTCCCGCCGGAAACCCGACGCCGTCGTCCTCGATGGTGATGTGCACCTTCTCGCTCTTCGCGTCGGCCGTGATCGTCGCCGAACCGGCGCGAGCGTGCCGTCCGACGTTGCGGGCGCCTTCGAGCATGATCTGTAGCACGTGCTCGACCAGCAAAAACGACCCGTCGAACTGCGCCCGGATCGAGAAGCGCGTTCCGTCGTCGAGTGTGGGCGGCGCCGGCGGCCGCTCGGGATCGACCAGCGAGCGGATGTAGGCGCGGAGCTCGTCGTGCTCCCGATTCACCCCGGCCTGGAGCTCGGTGAGCTCGGCGAAGGCTTCGCCCTCGTGTCCCCGTCGCAGGAGCTCGCGACACGTCTCGAGGCGCAGGTTCACGCCGGCCAGGGCCTGCATGTAGCCGTCGTGCAGCGACCGTGCGATGCGTTCGCGCTGCGACGCGGCTTCGAGCTCGCGGATCCTCGATTCGAGAACCATCCGCTGCTCGCCGAGGTACCCCACGAGATAGCCGGTGATCGCGAGGTAGGCCGGACGCATGATGTAGAATTTCAGGCCCTCGGGACGCGACACGAGGATCAGGCTCAGGTAAAGAACGACGCTCGCTCCCGTCACCGTGAGAGCCCGCCGCAAACCGGAGCGGAAGCCGGCCGCCAACACCGCGAAGGCGAAGAAGACGTAGAAGGGGCTGTTGGCTCCCTCTGTCACCAGTGCCACGAACCCGCCGAACAGGACGTCGGCCAGGGTCGACAGGGTCGCGATTTCGGCCGCCGTGATGAGCTGGTAGCGGACGAGGAGAACGATCGCCACGCTGTACGTGAAATGCAGGAGCATGACGGCCAGGGCGGCGGGGTCCAGCGTGAACGCTCCGCCGGTGAGCGGCAGCCAGCGAGTGAGCGTCGGTCGTGTCGGGTCGACGTAGACGGCGAGGAACGCCGTCACCGACAGGATCAACCTGCACCGCGCGATGGTTCGCTCGACCTCGACGACGGGGGTCTGTCTCATCGACGACGATCATAGACGCGTTCCGCCGTCTCCCGCTAACGACTTGCGGAAGACGAGACTCCCTGCAGAGCCACCTTGCGAGTCGCGAGCGGGAGAACCGTCGGAGCGCCGGCGACGAACCAGATCGCGATGAGGGTGTCGAAGACCAGGCATCCGAACGAGGACGTCGGCATGAAGGGCCAGATCGGGTTGCCCCAGAAGTGATGCGCCAGATCCCAGCCGGCGTGCATGAGCCACGCCAGCCCGATGAACCGGTGCGAGCGCAGACCGAGATAGACGACCGGAGCCGTGATCGCCGGATAGAGCAATTCCCAGGGACCGAACCCGCCGCTCAGGTAGACGCCGCTCGCGCCGGCCACGAAGATGGCGTTGAAGCTCCGCCGAGCCGGCTCCCTCACGAGCGACATGATCAAGACGAACACCACGGCCCCGACGGCCGGACCGACCCAGTCCATGACGTGAAGCGGTGGCGAGCTGTGCATGAGCGTTCTTCCTCCTGGTCGGATCCTACGAGATGTGGCAGAGTCCACCAGTGGCTAGGAAGCCAATGTTCGCAGGATTCGCGCCAAAGCGAGCGAAGCGCCCCGTGCGGCGGCACCTCGTTGGCGTGGCGGCGTTCGACGGCGTCGTGCTCGGTGACCTGGCCGCCCCGTGCGAGGTGTTCGGACGGGTCCGCGGCACCGACGGGCGCGCGGCGTACGACGTGCGGATCTGCAGCATCACGCCGGAGGTGGAGTCCGAGCACGTCACGCTCGGGGTACCGTGGCGGCTGGCGTCGCTGGACCGTGCCGACACGGTGATCGTCCCCGGCATCGACGATCTCGACCGGGCAATTCCCGAGCCGGTGCTGCGCGGGATCCGCCGGGCGGTCGACCGTGGGGCGCGGGTGGCGTCCATCTGCAGTGGCGCCTTCCTCCTGGCGGCGACCGGAGCACTCGACGGCCTGCGAGCGACGACCCACTGGCGCAGCGCGGCCGAGCTTGCGCGGCGCCACCCGGCGGTCGACGTCGACCCCGACGTGCTCTACGTCGACAACGGAAACGTGCTGACGTCGGCCGGTGCGGCCGCGGGCTTCGATCTGTGCCTCCACCTCGTGCGGCGCGATCTCGGGGCTGAGGTGGCTTCAGCAGTCGCTCGCGCGGCCGTGATGCCTCTCGAGCGCGCCGGCGGGCAAGCGCAGTTCATCGTCCACGAGCCGCCGGCGAGCGATGGCACTTCCATCGGCGCGCTCCTCGCGTGGCTCGAACAGAACGTCGACCAGGATCTGTCGCTCTCCGCGATCGGGCGGCGCGCGGGCATGAGCATCCGGACACTCAGCCGGCGCTTTCGCCAGCACGTGGGCACGACGCCGGCGCTCTGGGTGGCCCGCGCGCGCGTTCGCCGCGCGCAGCGCTTGCTCGAGTCGACGGACCTCTCGGTGGAGCGGGTGGCGGCCGGGGTGGGATTCAGCTCGTCAGCGGTCCTGCGCGAGCACTTCGGTCAGGTCGTTGGGACGAGCCCGCAGGGGTATCGACGATCCTTCAAGGTGGTCTGACCCGGCGCCGGCGCGCGACTTCGGGTCGGGCGGCGCGCGCCTCAGTACTGTGTGAGGAGGTTGCTCACCGAGACGCTCCCGAGCCCGGTCGTCATGTCGTATCCGGGGGCCGCCTCGTAGTCGCCGTTGTCACCGTCGACGACGTCGTGGAAGACGTCGGTGCCGCAGAGCGCGTACAGGCGGGCCGCCGGGTTCCCGGCGCCGCCCCCGCTGTCGCGGCCCGCGCGCAGGCCGCGCTGGCTGGCTCGCTGGTTCAGCTGAGCGAAGAAACCCGCCCATTGGGGCACAGCCGCCGAAGTCCCGCCGGTCACGTGCCAGGCGCCGGCGTGACGGTAGAAGATCCCGGGAAGAGGATCCGCCGCGAGTGCCACGTCAGGCACCAGCCGGCGCGAGCCGTCGGGCACGCCGCAGCCGTGCTGGAACGCCGGGCGAGCGAAGAACGTGCTGTGGCCCCCGCCGGACCCGCTCCACGCCGTCTCGTATCCGTACCGGTCGCAGGTCGCGGGGTTGTCGCACACCGGCGTGGTGCCGCCGACGCCGACGACGTGCGGCGAGCTGGCGGGAAAGTCCACCGAGGGCACGTCGTTGCAGTCCTGGCTTCCGTAGTCCCCGGACGCGGCGAACCACGACTGACCGATGGCGTTCGCGTTGGCCAGGATGTTGTCGTAGCTCGCCAGCCAGGCGTCGGGGACGGTGCTCTCGCACGTGCCGAAGCTGGTGGTGACCACCCATCCCGTGGAGCCGCGCGCCGAGCGCGCCGCGCGCCGGCCGCCTCCGGCGACGACCGTGTTGTAGAGGACGGCGAAGTCCGCATAGGACGGCGACGCCGCCATGTAGTTGATGATCTTCGCGCGCGGCGCCGTGGCGTGAGCGTACTCCACGTCGAGAGAGACCTCGGCCGAGAGGTTGGGGCTGTACACGCAGCCCGCCGCGCGGGGCGAGCCTCCGGTGCAGATCTGCGTGCTGCCCGGGGGAAGGGGAGGCAGACCGAACAGTCGATCGAAAGCGCCGACGTCCGTCGGATTCCAGGCGTAGAGACCGACGATGGCAATCGTCTGCCCGCGGCCGTCGTAGGCGGTGTTATTGTCGTAGAAGCGCGCGAGCTCCGGCGGGCCGAAGGCACAGCACGCATCGCCGGGCGCCTGTCTCGGCGCCGGATGCGGCTTGACGTGCGGCTTCATGTCGCCGGCGTCCCCGAGGCCGAGGACGCCGACCACGAAGTCCGCGAGCTCGGGAGGCAGCGTCGGCTCTTCGAGCGCGGCGCGCCGCGCCTCGCCGCCGACGACGAGGTCGTGCATGCGCACGCCGAACGCCTGCTCGGTGGCCGCGACGGTTCCCTCCCCGCCGACGAGGAGCCGGTTCGCCGCCCGATACGTGACCCGAAGGCCGTGCTGCTCGAGGTAGGCGACGACGGCTTGCTCCTGACGAACGGTGGGCGCGTGATGGGCGACGAACTGCCGCTGCGTGAGGAAGCGGTGGTAGCGCGGCGACCTGGGGTCCTGGACGTCGAGGAGGAAGCGCTCCAGCGCGCTCCGGCCGCGGAGCGCGAGCGACACGAGCACGGTCGTCGAGGCCTCGGCCGGCGCGGGGCCGAGGTCCCGGGCGGCTGCGAGGCGGGGCGAGAGCGATCGTATCCGCGCCTTCCGCGCTGGCCCCCCAGGCTGGGCTCCCGCGCAGGGCACGGCGAGCACCAGCGTCAGCAGAAGCACGTGCAGGGGGCGACCCATTGTCGGACGTGCAAACCGGGGCATCGTATGCACGGGGGCTGCCAGGCCGGCGCCCCGGACGATTCGACGAAATCGCGAACCGGAGAGCCAGGCTCGTCACACTCCGGCACATGCGCCGGAGCGGCGAAGACTCACCGTTTCGGGGGGTGGGCCATGGCGGTCGCGGTGCCCGTTACAGCAGCCGCAGCTGCTCGCCCGCGCGCGCCGGCCGCCGGAATGCGGCGGTACTGAGCGGCGGCAGGTGGCCGTCGAGGCCGTGCTTGCGGGCCGACACGGCGAAGAGCTGCGCGATCTGCTCGGCGTACTCCCCCTGGCCGCGCTGGCGGCGGAAAAACGTCGCGTCGCTCAGCCGTCCCGCCCGGACCTCGCGGATGTGGCCGAGGACCCGCGCGCGCCGCTCCGGGTAGTGCTGTGCGAGCCAGGCGTCGAACAGCTCGTCGACGGGCTTCGGGAGCCGCAGCAGCACCCAGCTCGCGCTGCGCGCGCCGGCCCGCGCCGCCGCTTCGAGGATGCGCGGGATCTCGGCGTCGTTCAGCCCCGGGACCACGGGCCCGATCATGACGCCGACCGGGACGCCCGCGCGCGCGAGCGCCGCCATCGCCTCGAGCCGTCGCTCCGGCCGCGCCGCCCGCGGCTCCATGCGGCGCGCGAGCTCCGGGTCGAGCGAGGTCACCGAGAAGAGGACGTGCGCGGCGTCGTGGCGGGCGAGCGCGGCAAAGAGGTCCGCGTCGCGCGCCACCAGCGCGGACTTGGTGATCGCCGAGACGGGGTTCAGGAACTCGGCGAACACCTCGAGGCAGCGCCGCGTGATCTGGAGCGTCCGCTCGGCGGGCTGGTAGCAGTCGGTGTTGCCCGAGAGTGCCACGACCTGTGGCTCCCAGCGCGGCGAGAGAAGCGTCTGCCGCAGGAGCTCGGGGGCGTTCTCCTTGATGATGATCCGCCGCTCGAAGTCGAGGCCGGCGCTGAAGCCGAGGTACTCGTGGGTGGGTCTCGCGTAACAGTTGTGGGTCGCCAGCCCCGCCGCGTAGAACGTGCCGGTCGACGTCTGGATGTCGACGACGTCCGACAGTGGGCCTGGTTCGATGGCTCGAACGGGCTCGGGTTCGAGGTTCATCTCCCAACCGAACAGCGCGTGCATCTTTCGCGCGATCGCCGGTCGGCAGGTGGAGAAGAACCGAATACGCTCGATGAACCGCCCCACGAGACGCGGAGTGCTCGCCTTGCCAGGGCGCGGCTCCAGCTTGAAGTCGAAGCCGAGACCGGCGCCGTAGCGCTGGACGCGCTCCAGAATCGAAACGTCGACCTGTGAGATGCGAAGCGAGTCTCCGTTGTGGCCCTCGGCGTCGAAGAAGCCAGCGAGGAATCCACGTCGATAGCTCGAGCTGTCGCGCTCGCCGTTCAAGAGGCCGTGAATGATCGCGAGCCTTGCGAGCGACCGGACCTCGACCTTTCTGAGTGGTCGGCCGTTCCCGCCATCGGAGAAGGGCCGTATGTTGGCGTCCACGCCGAAGAGGCGCAGGTACTCGACCAGGCGCGTCAGCGGCTCGTCGTCGACGAGTGCGACGCGCCAGTACGCCGCGGGGAAACCGAGCCGGTTGCTCCTCCAGCCGGGCTGGTAACGAAACGTCCCGTCACCGAGCGACAGCCCGGCGACGTAGCCGCTGCAATAGTCTTCGTCGGTGCCGCCGTCGAGGGAGGCCGGCAGATAGCGAAGCTTCCGGCCCGCCGTCAGCTGGTGGGTCGATGACCACCGAAAGTCACGCGACTGCAGCCATCGATGCTCAGGAGTCGTCACGACCTCGGCCCGCTCGGTGATCAGACGTCGCGTCGGTTTCCTGGACCAGCAGACCGCTTCGACGACGGCCTTCCGAAGCTTCCGTGTCCTGCCCGGCTCCGGAAACTCGTCGAATGCCACGAGCTCGTCGCACAGCCGCACGTCACCGATCCGCTTCCAGGTCATGTCCGCGTGAAGGATGGGTGTGTCGGGGCCCAGGCAGTAGATACATCCGTGCTCACAACCCCGATACGGGTTCAGGCTGAAGCGGAACCCGACGTCCGGGCTGTCGTTCTCGGCGAGGATCGTCCGGCTCGTGTCGCGGTAGAGAATGGTCGGAAGCGCGGCGGGGCCGAAGCTGTCCTCGCCGTCGTCGGGATCGAGCTCGACGTGGAACGGCTCGTAGCGATTCGGCGGGTTGTTCTCCGTCCCACGGCCGGGGAGGTCGGAACGCGACATCGAGCGAGGATTGTGTCCTCGCGCGTCGGCCGCTTCAACCCGCACTGGGTTGCTCGCCGACGGACTCGCGGCGTAGAAGCGGCGCCATGCACGTCGAGCCCTTCCGCATCCGCGTTCCGGATGCCACCCTCACCGACCTCCGCGAGCGCCTCGGCCGCACCCGCTTCCCCGACGAGATCGCGGGCGGAGGCTGGGGCTACGGCACCAACCTCGCGTACCTGCGCGAGCTCGTCGCGTACTGGCGCGAGCGTTACGACTGGCGCGCGGCAGAGGCGAAGCTCAACGCCTTGCCGCAGTTCCGGGCGGACGTCGACGGTCTCGGCATCCACTTGATCCACGTGCGCGGCGTCGGACCGGCGCCCTTCCCGCTGGTCGTCACGCACGGCTGGCCCGGCTCGGTGGCGGAGTTCGTGAAGGTCATCGGGCCGCTCACCGATCCCGCCCGCCACGGTGGCGATCCGGCCGACGCCTTCGACGTCGTCGCGCCGTCGATGCCGGGCTACGGGTTCTCGGACCGGCCGAGGGCGCCGGGCATGGACGCGGAGCGGATCGCCGGCATCTGGGCGAAGCTCATGCACGGCCTCGACTACGCGCGCTTCGGCGCGCAGGGCGGCGACTGGGGCGCCATGGTGAGCACCTACCTCGGCGCGCGCCACGCCGGCGCGGTGGCCGGCATCCACCTGAACATGGTGATCGCCTTCCCGCCCGACCCGGCCAACCCCGTCGCCGGTCTCACGCAGGACGAGGTCGTCGACCTCATGCACGCGCAGGAGTTCCTCAAGGAGGGGACCGGCTACCAGCGCATCCAGGGCACCAAGCCGCAGACGCTCGGCTACGCGCTCAACGACTCGCCCGCAGGCCTCGCCGCCTGGATCGTCGAGAAGTTCCGTGCGTGGAGCGACTGCGAGGGCGAAGTCGAGCGGCGCTTCTCGAAGGACGAGCTCCTGACCAACGTCATGATCTACTGGGTCACGGAGACGATCGGCTCGTCCGTGCGGCTCTATTACGAGATGATCCACGCCGACAAGTTCCCGCCGCGCGACGTGCGCGTCGACGTGCCGACCGGCTGCGCCATCTTCCCGCGCGAGATCCTGAAGCCGCCGCGCGCGTGGGCCGAGCGGCTCTACGACGTGCGGCGCTGGACGCGCATGCCGCGCGGGGGGCACTTCGCGGCGATGGAGGAGCCGGACCTGCTCGTCGAGGACATCCGGGCGTTTTTCCGCCCGCTGCGCTGATCGCTACGGCGGGCCGAAGAGCGTCACCAGGTTGGCCGGAATCGCGTTGCCCCTCGCGATCCGCTTGTAATCGCGACCGCTCTGCCGCGTCACGAGACGCTTTTGGGCGTCCACCCCGTAGAGGCCGAACTGCGGCCAGTAGCCGCTCGCCCACTCGAAGTTGTCCATCAACGCCCAGTGGTAGTAGCCGCGCACGTCGGCCACCGAGTCGGCGATGGCTTGCTCGAGCACCTCGAGGTGATGGACCAGGTAGGCCGGGCGCTGGTTGTCGTCGGCGTCGGCGATGCCGTTCTCGGTGATGTAGACCGGGAGCCCGTAGGTGGCCACCTCGGTCAGCATCTCGCGGAGCCCGGTCGGGTAGATCTCCCAGCCGAAGTCCGAGCAGGTGGACGGGCAGGGC
>Ga0070699_100006651_pt1 | contig 10051 bp, 11 predicted proteins | sample KBSK1503metaG_FD_65473 | JGI IMG/M metagenome (GOLD analysis project Ga0070699, IMG submission 65473) | Corn, switchgrass and miscanthus rhizosphere microbial communities from Kellogg Biological Station, Michigan, USA - KBS K1-50-3 metaG | ecosystem: Host-associated > Plants > Roots >... | reverse complement strand
TCCACCAAATCTTGTGCTCAAAATCAGAGACAACGGTTCTGGCATTGCAAGCGGTCGGCTAGTAAGCGGAGGACAAGGATTCGGATTTGCCAATATGCGGACACGGGCTAAAAGTCTTGGCGCCGAACTGGACATCAGCGGTACAGCGGGTAGCGGTACCATTGTCGTCGTGCGTCTACCGATCATTTTATGAGCAGCGGATCGAACGCCGCCGAGTTGAAGGATCTTTAGCATCCTGTCCCGAAAGCCAGGCCGGACAGGCTGCGACCCTAGCCAGTTGAATGGTTTTCATACCCGGCTGTTTGCTTCCTTGTAGTCACGTCCTCTAAGACGGTCCATTTGCGCGGATGTCGATCAGCCGCTGACCTCTAGCCAATACCGTCACGTCGTTTCCGGAATCCGCCAGTCTGGCGGTCTAGAGAGAATCAAAGACTCCGGCGCCCTGGACGAATAACCTTGGCGTCCCGAATCAAGGCACTCGGTCTCAACTTCGACCTGTCAATTAATGTTCAGACGCCGGCGGAACTGAGTGGAAGACAGCGGATATGTTCCTATGGGCGTTCCTATAAAAAAAAAGCATCTATACGTAAATCGTTGAAAATCAGTCTGGCGGAGGGAGTGGGATTCGAACCCACGGACCGATTGCTCGGTCGCCTGATTTCGAGTCAGTACGGTTCTCTTAACTTGTTGTCACGACGCCTTCGCCATTGCAATAATATTCGTTACTGACTTCGGTGGTCTAATATTCCAGAATTTTTCGGCTTCGACCTTAGTCGTGGCGCGGTAGTAATTACGCCACATCACCTCTTTTGATTCGTGACCCGATTGGATGACCAGGCGATCAATATCGCCGTGCATTGCCAGCCAGTACGAACAGAACGAATGCCGCATCACTTGCTGAATCCAACGACGCTTAGGTTTGCCGTCTTCTGTTACACCAACAACTCGTGCCCAATTCGCACGATGATGGGCTCTTAGATCGTGCTGCGCAAAGGGCACGACGGGTCCATCCGTCATTCCACCTCTGCGCTGATATTCTTGGAGCCATTTGATGGCGTTTTCGCCTACTTCGACGAACCGTAAGCGCTTCTTTTTGGTGATTTCGGCTCTTAGTCGCAGGACCTTCTCGTGCCACTCCAAATCGGACCAGTTAAGGCGCCGTAACTCGCCATCCGGTCGGACACCACAGAAAAAGCCGAACACGCGATAAGGCAGCAATGGGAGGTCGTTCTCAAGGCAATCATTCAGGATCGCCTCCACATCTTTTGGCTCGAAAATCTGTGTGTCACCCTTAGTCACTTCCTCGAAATCCATTTTACCGATCGGATTATTGGCTAAGTAATCTCGCTTCAAACCCCAGTTGAAGATGGCCCTGAGGTATCGCATCCAAGCATTCTTTACCGTTGGTTTTTCGCCTTCGAGTAGCGCATCCAGATCGCGAACTGTGATGTCGGAAGCAAGACGGTTATGGATCGATTCTGTACGTTTTTGCAGCCATTGCAGATGATTTCGGTACGCTCTCGACCGTTTTTCTTTCGCCTCTAGAAACAATTTGAACAATTGTCCGAATGGAATACTTGCGGACCGTTGCTTGTGAGTGACCAAATAGCCGCGTACTGCGTCTAGTAAATCAATGTTATGCGGGTCAAGCAACTTGTAAGCTTCGGCTGCCTTTGTGATGCGTGCCGGGGTCATCGCTGCGAGACTTACCCCGAAGTTGTCTCGGCGCGCCTTCAGTGTTTCGCATTCGGTTAGGGCGTCCTTCTTGGTCGTGAAGAATAGCTGGCGACGTTTGCCAGTCGATGAAAGCTCGGCTGGAACGTTGACGCACCAAGGGCGCAGCCGTCCTGAAACTTTCGAGGGTTGGAGCGTAGCGGATCGTGCCATACAGGAAGCTAAACCCCGAGTTGCCGATAGTCACGCTAAATTGTGTGACTTCCTGCCTTTATCTGTCTTTCTATGTTCCTATTTACCTAGACTACAAGCACTTACGTAGACGTAGAAATGTGACTTCGGATCATAGGGTTGCAGGTTCGAGCCCTGCCGTGTGCATGCCTCATCCTGAGGCACTTATGTCCAACCCGATCAACGCCATGAATTTCGCTTGTGCTTTTTTTACGATTCCGACGGTGTAGCTCGAAAGCGCGTGGACAGCTACAACGGTACACGGTTCGAATCCCGTTAGGGTCGCCAGTGAACACAACTACCTAATATTGTGGCACTTAGATCGTATTTATTGGCTTGCGCCTAGGGGGCATGGTAACAAAGCATGGGACCACCGCCACCAACTTCCACCGAATCGGATTTACTCTGAAGAGGAAGCTGCTGAAGTAAGAACTGGTCGGACAAAACGTCTTTATATCTACGGCACGGCAAACTATGAGGACGTTTACCAGATTCAAAGGTATACCAATTTTTGCTTCAGTGTTGTCTGGGGAGACAAAGACTGTATAGGCGTCTTTACCAACCGCCACAATGATGCGGACTAGAAAATCCTTTTTACCACGAGCAGGCCAACGCATGCCGTAAAGAAGGAGCTCGTCTCGCAAGCTGCATCATGCTTGGAGCAACTGTTGAAGCCATGCTGATTGCCGTCATAAACCTTTTTTATGATGAGGTTCGGCAGGTAGTGATCGCGAAAAAATGGAAGCTAGAAGAGTTGCTAAAATGGGATTTGGGTCGGCTTTTAGAGGTTGCTAAGGATGCAAAACTGCTTCCCGAAAAACTCAATTTGCATCCCAAAATGGATTCCCGGGCCGTGAAAGATCCGATCCCTACGGACGTAATCCGAGAGGTCAGAAACTTGGTGCACCCTGGCAGATACCTGCGAGAACGAGGTGGCAAAGAGATCACGCAGGAAGAACTTGATACTTTGGATGCCACCTGCCACGCGGCTTACAAATATCTCGGACAGAAGTTTAGCGCGAAACACCCGGATCTTCCGGCCATAAAAACGACTCTCTACGATAGCTAGGAATCCTTCTTTGCTGGCAGTGCACTATATCTGCTCGTCAGCTTGTGTATCAGCCCGCGCTTCCGCAGGAACTCGTGGCACGCCGCCTCGACGGTATACAGCTTCCGATCAGTTAGAGATGTGTCGGGAAGATCCGCTTTCCGCACCAGCTCGCGCAGTCTCGCATCGTCAGTAGCACTCATAGTCCAGTAGCTCGCACTTGTGCGCCAAAAAATCCGGGAGATCAAATCCGCTGGCGCGGGGGCCTTGGGAAGGGCGTCATAGCAGACGCACGGAGAAAACGCCTCCTGACCCGGCCCCGGAGTAAAAGCAGGTAATACGCTCGCGAAGGCGGATCTGGCTTTTGTGCGACAGCATCGCGGCGACCACAATCGCCTCGGTATTAAACTCTCGTTCTTGTGGTGCCCTGCTGATTACTTGAATTGAGCGGTCACGGCGGTGCTGCCTCTATCGTCCCCAATGGTCAGTACCACAGTGACTGGGTTGGTGAGACCGGTCAGATCAACACCCGTGCCCTGTGCTTTGAATGTGAAAATGTTGTTGCCGAGCGGCATAATCAGAACCTGCATGCTCACGCCGTTGATGACCCCCTGGAAAGCAAAACTCCCATTGGGATTCAGTTTGAACGAGCCTCCCGGAATAGTTACTGAGAAGGTCCCAATCTGCAGGGTCACGTTTTCCGTGACAGGGTCAATCCCATTGCTGTTCGCACCCAGGGTGAAGGACTCATTCAGACCGAAGCCCTTCTTCGCAATTTCGAGCTTAGCGAAGGACGTGGCGAAAGGCACCAGTGGGGTAATAGCGACTGAGATGGGATTGGTCCCCGCTGTGAAGGGCGAACCTAACGACGTCAGGGCCCCGGTTGTAGGATTGATGCTGTAGGCCGAGACGGTGTTGTCGCCGAAGTTTGCCACGTAGGCGAACTTGGCCGTTGGATCCACGGCCACTGAACGGGGCCCGCTCCCCGCTGTGAAGGGCGAACCAGTGTTGTTCAAAGTATCGGTGAAACGGCGCGCCGTCCGGATGCATTTTCCCGATAGAGAAATTGCGAATCTAGCCTTTTACGACCATTTGCCGGTCAAAGCCACTCGTTCAGCCAAATACTTTTGGAAAACGGACTATTCGTCGGAGTCGTGTGGTCGATGATTGAACCGCACGGGGACTGGACGTGTCAACAGGTCGGCATAAAACGCATAAAATTGGGCGTTATCAAGGTGGAAAATCACTTTCGATTTCTGCAATAGCCCGATACTCGGGAATGGATCAGATGTGCTTGGTTTGGACTTGCCGTAGTCCTTATCGAAGGTGGTGTTGATATCGACCCACAAGTCTCGTACATCAGTCGCGAATTCCGGATGAACGAAGAACGCGAACGCAGTCGTGTCGAAAATAAATACGGGGAACGGCGGAGGGGCAGAACCGAAGAATGGAGCAAAGGTCTCTTCAAAGAGCTGCGTGATGACGGTTTGCGGCTTGTGCTGGGCTATCTGATCAAAGACGGTCTTGGTCAGAGGAATGGTGTTTGTACAGTCTAAGGGAATGATGAAGTGCGGAATAGCGGCCCGCAGAACAACCTGAGTGGCTTCTGGGTCAAACCACCAATTGAACTCCGCGTTGTCGAGATAAGCGTTACCCGACACAAACATTTGGCCGGCCATCGTTATGATCTGTTTAATCAGAGGAACAATCGTTGGATCCTTGCGAATCGCGAGAGCCACGTTTGTCGGAGGCGCTATCTCTAGAATTGTAACTTCGTGCGGGTAGCGATGGATTGTTTCAATGATGAAATCGACCGCGTCTTCTTTCGCAGGTTTTGTGTGGGTCGCGAACCCGTCAGGAGGCGGGACTAGCTGGTTTGGATTTGGCTGCGGGCCTGAGTACGCACCCACATAATCAATCGGTTGTCCGAATAGGAGTACTTCGTAAAGGTACGACTTAAAATCATGAAGGAGCGGATATTGCGATCCGACATAGACCTTCACCCTATTTTCGATTCCGAGGCGTTCCACCGCTTTCAGGCACTCAGCCACTTCTTGATCGCGCCATTCGTTTCCCGTCGGAATCGTAAACCCGAGCAGGTCGATGACGCCCTGTGCATAAAGCTGTGCGGCCATTACACCGACCTGGCCGTCGTCGAAAATGGTGTTGAAGTCGGTGTCGATGATTACTTTTGGAGGATCGGCGAAACACGACATGGCGCCGAGAAACAAGCAAAACAGAAGACCACTCAGAACAGCGGCAAGCTTCATACGAGTTACTCTCCTTGAGGGCTAGGGGTTTGAAAGGAAGCCCTCGCAAACCTTTTACAGCTCGACGTTCTCATAGCCAACAGATTTTTGTATCTGCGCTTGGATTGAATGCTTTTGAGTGCTATCGACGGTTTTACCCATCACCCCTTACGCCGTCGTCGGTGCTCCTTCAAGAAACTCTGGAGCGCGAGATACTGTTCGAGGCTGGGCTTTTTCCTCTGAAATAACAAAATCGTTCGACTTCAACCCTTGATGCTCTAGCCGCTAGATCGCTCCGCGCCTCCCGTAACCGGGAAAGCAGCTTCTCCACATTCGCCTTCGCCGAACTAAATGAACCAGCCGGCCCTTCTATTATCGCTTCCATATCTATCTTGACCTCACTGTTGGTTGTTTTCTCGTGCTCTCTCACCCTATAACTGGAAGAACCCGATTGCGTCCGAGTTTACTAACTTCGGACCCAAGTACCAACCGCATCGCAACATTTGTGCTATAAGTAATGACTCACATACAAACTCACATTAAAAATATTAAGTATTCTTGTGTTACCAGAACGCAGAACGTTCCAGAATCGTTTATAGGCGCGTTTGATTCGATGGCCGCTATCTCGCCATTGCCAACGCAACAAAAAACCCCTCGGACATGGCCACACAGCCAGCCGAGGGGCTTCAAACTAAACTCGTATCAAGACTAATTCTATTTGTTCGCCAGGAAGGTGATTCTCCCAAGCATCCCGCGATCTTAGCTAACCCTCTCCAAAAAAGAAAGGACGACATGGAAGCAGAAGCGAGCAAGCCGAGCTCACCCTACTAGCTCATCACAAACACAAACTAACGCCTCATCTGCCTAAAAGGAAGTAGTTTCTCGCGTTCGATCGCCCAGCTTGTTAGAATTGCTAACCGCTTTTTACGAGTCGATCTCCGTACTGGTGTACCTATCGCATTCGCTCAACCGATTGGCCGCATATTCCTCAATCACAGATTGACGCAGACCGCGAAGCGGATGGTGAACATTCCAGCACCTTCCGAATCAAACACCTGAGCGACGAAAAGCTGATCGCTCAATTAACCTCGAGCCGAAAGCTCGACGACTCAAAAGGCCGCGAGAAGCTTGAGAGCAAAGCTGACTTGAGAGCCCGCGGCGTCGAGTCACCTGACCGCGCCGATGCGCTCATCGGAGCAATCGTGCTCGGCCAAGAGGCAAATTTCAACTGGCAAGAAGAGATGGAGGACTGGAAAAGAATCAAACGCCCGATGTACCTCGGCATAGGCGGTAACGCCATATTCCCCAGGCGACATATCTCGTTCCGGTGAGCCTGCGTTGCCGCACCTGTCTATTTCGGGTTCAGTGCGTCTTGCTGAACTGAACGACATCTTTGTCCGGGAAGTATCACATGTCTGAGAAATCGCTCGGCAATATGAGATACGGCGGTCGACATTCTACCTAAACGCGTGCTAGCGCTCGCCTTTTCGATTGCGGTATTCCTCGTAGCTCGCTTCCGTGCGTTTCTCGAGTGAGATCGACTTCTGCTGCCTTGCAGTACTGATTGCCGCACGGAACGAAGACTCGATTTGCGTTTCATCACCACCAATAGCTGCGAGAAACACGCCGCGAAGTCTGTACAGGTCAGCACACCAAGAGCGTGCCTCGGATCTTTGGGCGAACGCTTCGGCCTCCACAATCGCCTCTAAAGCTTCGGAGGTACGATCCGCGAAGTACAAGGCCTCAGCCTTTAGTCCTAGAAAATACGGCAGGCCAAGCGTCTGGCCTGGTGTCCGGTAGTCCCGTATTCCGTCCTCGATATATGAAATACCCGTACCTGTGTCACCTGAGGCGCTGCGGGCCCAACCGAGAAGTATGGATCCTATGGCCAGCCAAAATCCGAAATTGTGGCGCGTTGAGAGTTCGATCACCTCGGATGCCAAGCGTTCCGCCTCTAAAGCTCTTCTGCTCCAAGTCGTAAAGGCATTAATATCAGTCTGGGGAGGCGATCGTGTCGCCGTGCGCATTGGCCCAAGCGGAACTTGGAACGGAATGTCGGACAGTAACCCGCACGCTCTCTTCGACTATGTCGCCGACCAGTTGAACCCGTTGGGACTCGCTTATCTCCACATCATCGAGCCACGCATCAAGGGCAACGTTCTGGTCGCTGAGGGACAGGCGCCAATCGCGTCCGAGCAATTGCGGAAAATCTTTAAAGGAAAAATCATCGCGGCTGGCGGTTTCGAACCAGATACCGCCGAGGCGATTGTCGAGAAGGGTGATACTGACTTGGTCACGTTCGGGCGTTACTTCATTTCGAATCCGGATCTGCCGAAGCGCATCAAACTGGGGTTACCGCTTAACGATTACGACCGCGACACGTTCTACACCTTCGATGCACGCGGATACACGGACTACCCGTTTTACAGCGAGCAAGCGGCAGCGTGAAGAGGAGGTCGAAGTCCAGGCTCGCCAAACTGCATCCTTACTACCCTCGCTCATCAGACTCATCGTCGATGTTTAGGTCTGCGTCCGTGAGCTTCTCTATGGCCGCAAATGCCTCCTCGACTGCTTCATCGGTCTTAAGCCTCATGGTTACCGATTCGATGTCCTTTCCGTCTGCACTAATCGAGGTCGCCTCATGATTGGCGAACTTGTCGAAAAAGACGTCCACCTTAGGTCCTCGAATCCGAATCGTCCCAATCGACCACTCTAAAAGGAGAGTGTCGCGCTCAAAACGTGCGTATTCGAGGTGATGAAAAATAAATCCCCAACACGCTCCATCATCGGTGCGGAATCGTACGATCGGTGAGCTTGCTTCTTCCCAGGCCTGCGACGCACGCTTAGTTGAGTAACGATCGGTAAACGAGTTATCGCTATTATCGTTCATAAAACTCTCGTTATTGACTGCCGGGCGCGCGACGCAACGCGCTGTCCGCCTCATAAAGCGAATGTCTGCGTGCTTCCACAATTCGCCCCTTCTGTCTCTCTAGGGCTTGAGCAATCCGCTCCTGGAGCCTTTTGGACTGGTCGGGCGACAAATTCGGATACCGGGTCGCGAGGCGCTGTTGCAACTGCTCCTCAAACCGTCGCAACGGCGACATCTCTGTCGCTGCTCTGGCTTCAACCGTTGCGCCATGACGCTGCATCAGCGTTTGTACTCGAGCTTCGATCTTGCGTTTTTGTTCCGGACTCGGATTCGGATAACGCTCCTTAAGGCGTTCCCGAAGCAGTGTTTCGTACCGCTCGGCTTCCCGCCTGCGCAGCTCCTCAGTCCGTTCCCTTGTTATTTCGGTAAACGTTTTCGTGTGGTAACTCGATGACATACTCTTTATCTGTTGCGTACCTCGTTGATGTCTCTGACTACAACCTGTTCAACTCCGGCCGGCCTTCGCTCATCCAGGTTAATCAGCCGATCCCAATACCGCCGGCCGGCCTCTTGAATTCTTTTGCTCAGCACGCGTTCCAGTCCCGGTGTCAAATCACGCCCAAGCTTCTGGGTTGCTCGTTGCAGCAACTCACTCTCATAGCCCGCGACCAGTGCGTTCTTGGCCAGGCCCGACTTAGAAGCCGCTTGTATGTTGGCTAAAGCGCGCTCAACCAACACTCGTATTCGTGCCTCAATCTTGCCTTTCTGTTCAAGGGAGGGATCCGGATAACGCTTGGCGAATCGTGCCACAAGCTCTCCCTCATACCGAGCACGAAGCGATTCCAGGTACGTCTTGTTGGCACGACCGGGCCGCGCATCAACCGCAGCTATAAAGCGCTCCAGCGTAGGACCAAATTCACGTCGTTCCAGCTCGGTAAAGTCCGACAAAAGTTGGCGGGCTCGCACCACAACATCCTCGCGATCCTTTCCAGACCCAAGGCTGCCCGACCGAAAGAGCCGCGCCAGGATAACTTTGTCCGCATTGCGTTCGGCCTCACGCGCTTCCTCTCGTTTACGTGCCGCCTCGTCCCGCTCATGTTGTTTTTCTTCGCGCCGGCGTTGTTGTGTCTCCTTGCGTCGGATCTCATCGCTGCTCGGTTTGACTTCTCCCATGGCCTCAACCGCTGCGGTCCGAACACCAAGATTCTCCTCAACCGCCTCAAGCAATGCAGCACGGGAATCTGTGAACACCTGCACGTGATTTCGCGCCCGGGACACACCGACGTAGAACATTATCGCTGAGACTAGGTCCATGCTCCGTACCGGAGCTGCGACGAGCACCTGATCCACCGTTTGCCCCTGGCTTGAATGGCTCGTCACCGCGTACCCTTGATCCAGATGCATCGGCCGGCGCAGATCAAGTTTTGCGCCGTTTGTAAGCATCAACTCGCTCTCACTGATCGACTCAATCGCAAAGCGCCAATTGTTCAGAAGCGTCACTCCGTCGCTGCTCGGATGGTTCTTAGTTATCCGCACGGTGTCCCCAATGCTTAAGCGCAACTCTTCCCGCTCATACACCGCAAAATCATTCGCGCGACTAGTCCCGAGCCAAGCGCTCTGTCCATCGTGCTCGACCAGCACTTTATTTTCGCCCGCCTCGACAACCGACCATTGTTCGCCACGATTGAACCGAACTTTCCTTTCCCGATCTTCCGGCAGGCTCCAGCTACCGCGATGAAACTCGATAACTTGTCCAGCTTGATAGCGCGTCGCGTCTCTGCGTTCCGCGTACGTCCAGCCAGTATTGACTAGTCGCTGGATTACCCGGTCCTCAGCGCCTATGGCGCCACACTCACGCAAGGCAGAGCGAATCTTATCCGCAACATTCTTTGCCTCCGCATGGGTGGGGGAGACAACGAGTGAGCTCTGTCCTTGAGCGAGCGCTTGAAGATGCTTTTGAACCAAAACAAAATCGCGTTC
>Ga0070699_100006650_pt1 | contig 10051 bp, 9 predicted proteins | sample KBSK1503metaG_FD_65473 | JGI IMG/M metagenome (GOLD analysis project Ga0070699, IMG submission 65473) | Corn, switchgrass and miscanthus rhizosphere microbial communities from Kellogg Biological Station, Michigan, USA - KBS K1-50-3 metaG | ecosystem: Host-associated > Plants > Roots >... | reverse complement strand
CGGCACCTGTTCATCTGCTGCTCGTGCTGGTGGCCGGGGCCCTGGCCGGGGCGGTGTGGAGCGCCCCGGCGATCCTGCTGAAGATGTGGCGGGGCACGGACGAGATCCTGACCAGCCTGATGCTTTCCTATATCGCGGTGAACCTCAACGATTGGCTGGTACTGGACAAGTTCCGCGCCGCGGCCATACAGCCCGGCACCAACGCGCAGACCACGGTACTGTCGCCGAGTGCGTCGTTCCCGCTCCTGGTTCAGGGATCGTCGCTCACCTTCATGGCTATCATCGCGGTCGTGGCGTGCATAGCCGCCACGATTTATTACCGGTTCTCCACCGCCGGTTTCGAGACCCGGCTGGTAGGCGCCAACCCGCGCTTCGCCGTGGCCAGCGGCATATTCTCGACCCGCAAGATGATCATGGCGATGCTGGCGAGCGGAGCCATCGCGGGCCTAGGCGGCTCTGCTGTGGTCGGCGGCTTCTTCCACGCCGACATAACCCCGTTCAATACCAGCGTAGGCTTCAACGGCATCCTCGCGTCGCTCCTGGTGAACAACGTCCCCCTGCTGATCCCGTTCGCCTCGGTGTTCTTCGGGGCGCTGCAGCAGGGCGGGCTCGGGCTGCAGATCCTCAGCGGGCAGTCCCAGTACATCGCCGACACGCTGACCGCCGTCATCATCATCTTCGCGGCCCTCCGGCGCCAGCCGCAGCGCCTCCAGGCAGTGTGGTCCCGCCCCGGCAGCCGGCGCGCGGGTGGCCTGGAGCCGCCCGCATCGCCGCGCGGCGACGCGAGCCCGGACACGGCGGCCGCCGAGGAGGTGCAGGCGTGAGCGTACTCACCCAGCTCATCGCCTCAGGCCTCACCCTCGGGACCCCCATAGTGCTGGCCGCCCTCGGCGGCATGTTCAGCTACAACGCCCGCGTTTTTAACATCGCCCTCGAAGCCTTCATGCTCGTCGGCGCGTACTTCTCGGTGACCATGACCCAGTCGCTGGGCGGATCGGTCTGGCTAGGGGTGCTGGCTGGCGTGCTGGCAGGCGGGCTCCTTGCGCTGATCATGGGCATCGGGGTGCTCAGCTGGGGCGCTGACGAGGTGATTCTCGGGATCGCGTTCAACCTGTTCGCCTTGGGTCTCACGTCCTATCTGCTGACCAGCGGGTCAAACAGCGGGCGGGGGTTCATCCAGCTGGGCCACGGGCTCCCGCAGGTCGACCTGACCAGCTTGCAGCATGTCCCGATTCTCAGCGGGCTCATCAACGGGCACGATCCGATCGTCTTCGCCAGCTGGCTGCTGGCTGCTCTGGCAGCGTGGATCATCTACCGGACCCGGTTCGGGTTGCGCGTCAAGGCGAGCGGTGAATCGGAGCTGGGGGCGCGGGCCGTGGGAGTCGCCGTGTGGCGCACCAAGATGTGGACATTCCTGCTGAGCGGCCTGCTGTCGGGGCTGGGCGGTGCGGAGCTTGCCCTCGGGTCGGTCCACCTCTTCAGCCAGGACATCACCGCCGGCGCCGGGATTATCGCGTTCGCCGCCGTGGTGTTCGGCGGCGGCCGTCCGGGGCGCGTCATCCTCGGTGCCCTGCTTTTCGGTTTCGCCGAGGCAGGCGCTGGCGTGGCCCAGGTCGGTTCCACCGTGCCGCCGGACTTCGTGCTCATGGTGCCGTATGTGGCAGCCATCGTCGCTCTGGCGGTCCTGGGCGGCGGCCGCCGCAGCAGACGGCAGGGCGCAGCGTGAGCGTGCAAGGTACCGGCCTGCCGGAGGTGACCGGGCGCCACCCGGCGGCTTGCGTCATCGCCGGGCACGCCACCATCGACGAGATCGTCTTCGATAAGGGCGAGCCCACGGAGGTGCTCGGCGGGGCGGCGGTCTACGCGACGTGCGGTGCCACCCAGGCCGGCGGCCAGGTGTCGCTGGTAACCCTTACCGGCCCTGACTATGACTTCACCCCGCTGCTTCGCTCCGTGGCCGACCTGACCGCGGGAGCCGTGGATATCTCGGGTAGCCGGGCTGGTCCGGCGGGCACCATCCGGAACCGGTGCTGGTACGGCGGACCGGAGGACCGGCAGTGGACGGTTCTGGACTGGGATGCCATGGTGGCGATGAGTCCTGGCTGGGATGCCGTCGCGCCGGTCTTGGCGTCGGCGGCCAGTCTCCTGGTCTGTCCCACTCCCGTGCAGATAGCGGCCGAGCTGGCCAGCAATGCGGCGCGGCGCGTGCACACCGTAATCGTCGACACTGAGGTTCACTACCTGAGTGAGCCGGATTCGGCCGGGCACCTTATCGAGCGGGCCCGCTGTGGTGCGATCTTGATGCCAAGCTGGGTTCACCTCCCCGCCCTCTTCGGGGTCGGCGTCGGCCGGCCAGGCGGCGACATCCTGCGCGATGTGACCGGGCGCTGCGCCGATACCGGAGTCGATCTCATCGTCGTCAAGCGGGGCGGAGCCGGCAGCGTAGTCATCGACGTCCCGGCAGAATGCTGGACCGCCATCCCCGCCGCTCACCGCTGCCATGTCGTGGACCCCACCGGCGCCGGCGACGTTTTCGACGGCGCTTTCGCCGTCACGTTCGCGCGCACAGGCGACCCCGTCGAAGCGGCGTGCTGGGGGGCCATGGCCGCTTCGTTCGCCGTGGAACACCGGGGCGCCACGATCCCGCCGCACTTCTGCCGGGCCGAGGCTGCGGCCCGGCTTCGCCAGATCCGCAGCGCCATCAGCTGGCCTGGATAGCGCGGCGTCGGATGCGCTCGTGGCCAGGCTCACTCCCACCCAAAGGAGACCGTTGACCCCCAGTTACCTGGAGCAGGAGATTCCCCTGCAGGCCGAAGCGATCCTGCGGACGGCGGCGGCCTGCCGGGATCAGCTCGCTACCCTCGGCCTGGACCGCGGACCGGGTGTCCCGCACCTCGTGCTGAGCGGCTGCGGTGACTCCCTCTTCGCCGCCCAGCTGGCCGAAGTCATCGAAATGACCAGTGGCGAGCGTTCCGTCGTAGCGGTGGAGGCGCTCGAGTTCTCGCGCTATTACGTGGAAGCCGTCACCGAGGCAAGCGTCGTGGCCGTCTTGTCCTACTCCGGGGACACGGTGCGAGCCAGGGAGGCAGCGGTTGCCGCCAGGTCGCGCGGAGCGCGGGTCATCGCCGTGACGCGGGCCCGCGATGGGGCGCTCGCAGCACTCGCCGACGACGTCATCTCGTACCCGGACCTGGCCGAATACTCGAACACCCGGACGCTGAGCTTCCAGGCCGCCTGCGTGGTGCTCTGCGAGCTGGTCGACGTCCTCTGCAGTACCGGGGCGGCGCGTGGGCCCCGGCCCTGGGCGTCAGTGGCCGACTGGGTTGACAGGGCATGCCAGGACGCCCCTGCGGACCTGGCCCGCCTGGATGAAATCTGGTCGCCTGGAAGACTCGATGAGCTGCTGTACCTTGGCGCCGGGCCTGGCCTGGTCGCTGCCTCGTATGGTGCCGCCAAGGCATACGAGGCGGCCACCATCCGAGCGCGGGCGGTGGAGCTCGAGGAGTTCTGCCATTGCCAGATCTTCTCGGTCACGTCCGGCACACCAGTGGTCGCCATTGTCCCAGATGGCCGTTGCGCGGACAGGGCCGCCGAGGTGCTCTTCAGCCTGGCGGAACTCGGGGCTGCCACGGTCTGTCTCTCCAATCGTGAGGAGCTGGGGAAGTCCGCCACCATCCGGGTGGCCCTCCCCCCTGGCCTGCCAGAGGTGTACACACCGATGGTGGCCGCCCCCTTCCTTCAGCTATTGGCACTGCGCTGGGCTCAGGTCCGGGGCGACAACCCGGACGTGGTCAGAAACAAGCCGGTCAACAGTCCCCTGATCCGCGCCGGAACGGCGTGGGGTCCCGAGGACTACCTGTCCCTGCGGGAAGGAAAACGTCGCCCATGATCCCGGAGACCGGATCGGCTACAGAGGGCAGGACAGGCGCTGCCTACTCGTATCTGAGCCAGGTGTCTCGTCTCCTGCGCGGAGCGGTTGAGAACAATACCGAGCAATTGAGGCTGGCTACCCAGACATGCGCCGCGGCAATTGCCGACGGTGGCCTCGTTCATCTTTTCGGCGTGGGCCACTCGGCGCTTCCTGTGCTGGAACTGTTCCCCCGCTACGGCAGCTATCTGGGCTTCAACCCGGTCGCTGACCCGAGGCTGTTGTGGTCGGGCGTCAGCACGCCCGGGGGGGTGCCCGGGATGCGTTTCCTGGAACACGCCGATGGGTACGCGGAGGTGCTCTTGCGCAGCGTGCCTCTCGCCCGCGGAGATGTGCTGGTCGTGTTCTCCCACGGCCTGCGAAGCACAATCGTTCGCCAGGCCATCGCGCATGCACGTCGGCGCGGCTGCTCTGTGGTGGCCATCTCGTCGTCGCAGGCGATGCAGCAGGGGATTCAGCAGGCGACGCGGCAGCCACTGCCGCCGGGGGCGGAGGCCGCGCCGGATGGCCCGGACATCGTCCTCGACACCGGGGTCCCGGCATCGGACACGCTGGTGGACATCACCGGCGCCGTATCCGGAATCGGCGCTGGCTCCACTGTCCTGGCCACTGCCCTCGGGCTGGCTCTGGTCTGCGCGGTCGGGGAGGAACTCATTGCCAGAGGCCACGATCTGGTGCAGTCGGTCCGCACTGGCGGCGGGCTCGGCGAGAGCGACTGGGCCTTTTACGAGGGCTTCGAGGAACGCTTGCGGCAGTCGTGGGCGAGGGTGTGATGGCCATCCCCGGGCCGGCGAGGGACCTGGTCGGCTACGGGCGGAACCGGCCTACAGGGGAATGGCCAGGAGGAGCTCGCCTGGCTGTCAACGTGGTCATCAACTACGAGGAGGGGTCGGAGAGATCGCTGGCGGCAGGTGATCCCGACCAGGAAACCAGCACGGAATGGGGCTCCTACCCCTTCGGGGAAGAGCGGAACCTCGCCATGGAGACCATGTACGAGTACGGGTCCCGGGTCGGGATCTGGCGGATCCTGGAGCAGCTTGACCGCTTCGATGCGGATGCCACTTTCTTCGCTTGCGCCGTGGCGGTGGAGGCTAACCCTGAACTTGCAGCTGCCATTGCCCAGTCGCGGCACGACGTCGTGTGCCACGGGTATCGCTGGGAGGAGGTGTTCCGGCTCAGCGAAGCCGAGGAGCGAGAGCATATGCGGATGGCCGTGTCGTCGCTCACCACCTCCCTGGGCCGCCGTCCGCTGGGCTGGTACTGCCGTTACGGCCCGAGCGTCCATACCCGCCGCCTCGTCGTGGAGGAAGGCGGCTTCCTCTTCGACTGCGACGCCTACAACGACGACGTGCCGTACTACGTCACGGTGGGTGATCGCCGCCACCTGGTCGTGCCCTACAGCCCCGACACAAACGACTTCAGGTTCTGGCAGCAGTCCGGGCCAGCGACTGGCGGCCAATTTTTCGAATACCTCCGCGATGCCTTCGACTTCCTCTACCAGGAGAGCCGCGACCACCTGAAGCTGATGTCCGTCGGCCTGCACCCCCGGATCATCGGCCGGCCAGGCCGGATCGTCTCACTCACCCGGTTCCTCGACTATGTCCAGGGCAAGAAGGAGGCGGCAATACTTACGCGCACCGAACTGGCCCAGTGGTGGCTCCAGCATCATCCGGCGGAGGACGGGCCATGACCGGTATCGCAGCACCGGGACAGGGCCTGTTCGTGTTCCCGGCAGCGGACCAGACTACTGTCAGCCTCGGCCCGGCCGGTCATCAGCGGCTGGCCCTTGTCCCGGGCGGCGCCGTCCACGCCCCGGTGACGCTCGGGTGCTCGTGGTTCACCCCGGGGTCGACCAGCCAACCGCTCCGCCACGACGTGGACGAGTTCGCCTACGTCGTGTCCGGTTCGGGCTGGATCACGGATACTAGCGGTGCCGCCCGGGCCTTCGGGGCTGGCGATGGCCTGCTGATCCAGGCCGGGGCATGGCACGCTGTACGGGCCGGGCCCGATCCGGTCACGATGGTTTTCGGCTTTTGCGCCGGCAACTCGCCCGTCACCGACCGCTGGGCCGATGACACGCCGCATGGAAGCGGGATGGCACCATCGTGGTGGCCCGCGGCGGCGGTGACGTGCCTGGGAGACCTGGCGTCCTACCGGCTCGCCGGCGCCAGCGAGTGCATCAGACGGATCGGCGAAGCGCTGGTGGCGGTGGCTGAGGCCGCCTGCGGAACGAGTGACCTGGTGTTCGACCGGGTAGCGGAGGCCGGAAGCTACTTCGCTGCCCTCAAGCCTGACACCACGCTCTACGCCAACGTGGCCGCCAGGATCACCCGCCCGCTGGCACCTGCTGAAAGCGGCCACGACACGGCCAGCGTCATTGCCGAGCGTGTCGTCGACATCGAACGCGAGCGTCGGGCGGAACTGGATGCCGTCGAAGCCCAGGCGGCTGACCTTGTCGATGCGAGCGGCGCCATCGTGGTCCACGACTACAGCAGCACGGTGATGGGGGTCGCCCGGCGCCTTGCCGCCTGCCGCGGCCCAGCCGACTTCGTTGTCACTGCTGCGGAGCCTCTGGGCGCCGGGCCGCGGGTCGCCAGGGAGCTGGCCGGCCTCGGTCACCGTGTGACCTACTGCGCCGATACGTCAGTCGCCCGACTGCTGTCCTCGGCCTGCTGTTACCTCACAGGAGTCGAGGCCTTCTACGCTGACGGCAGCTTCGCCAACACGGTAGGGACCTACGGCCTGGCCTTGCAGTGCAGGGAGCTGCAGGTGCCGGTTTACGCCGTGACGGAACGCCTGAAAGGTGCCGGCCCGCGGCCAGCCGAACCCAGCTCGGCCACCCTGCTCAGCCGCTGGCCCCAGGCCGGGCTGCTGCCCGAGGGCATCAACGTCGAGCGGCATGTGCTGGACCTGGTCCCGGCTGCCCTGGTACGGGCCTATGTCACCGCTAGCGGCCCGGTTCCTCCCGGCCAGATGGCCGCCCAGCTACAGGCGGAGAGAACGGCTCGTGGCTGATCTGGTGGTGCGCGGCGGAACGGTGGTGACCGAAACGTGGAGCGGCAGGGCGACCATCCTGATCGCCGATGGCCGCATCGCGGGTATCTACGGACCTGAGGAGCAGCCCGCCAGCGGGAGGCGGCGCCGCGTCGTGGACGCCGATGGGGGATTTGTCCTGCCAGGGGGGGTCGATCCGCACGTCCACGTTGGCATGCGCCTCGGCGGCTATACCACGAGGGACGACTACACCAGCGCCTCCGCGGGTGCGGTTTTCGGCGGGACGACCACCATCATCGACTTCGCCATTCCCGCTGCGGGGGAGTCCCCGGTGCAGGCGGTGAGCCGCCAGCGCCGTGCCGGCGACAGCCATGCCTGGTGTGATTACGCGCTCCATGGCTGCGTAACCGCTCCCGGATCCGACATCGGCGCACAGCTACGGCAGCTGGCAGGAGCCGGGGTACCGACGGTGAAGCTGTTCACCACCTACCGCGGCCAGGTCATGGTAAACGAGGACACCGTGACGCAGGTCATGCGGGAGCTGGGCCGGACCGGCGGGATGGCCCTGGTCCACGCCGAGGCCAATCACCTGATCGAGGCCGCCCAGGCAGAGAACGCGGCCAACGGCACCATCGCCGCCCCGCACATAGGTGCTAGCCGCCCGGTCCGTGCCGAGACGGCCTCCGTGGCCTGGATCCTTGCCATCGCGGAGACTTTCGCCGTTCCCGTCTACTTCGTTCATCAGTCCACCCCGGCGGCGGTGAACCTGACCCAGGCGGCTCGGCGGCGAGGCGTGGCGGCCTTCGCTGAGACATGCACCCACTACCTGATCTTCGATGACAGTGTCTACCTGGGACCCCACCCCGAGCGCTACGTGTGTTGCCCACCCCTGCGCGGAGCCCGTGATCGCGACGGGCTCGTCGGCCTCGTCCTCGTCGGCCAGGTCGATTCCCTCGGAAGCGATCACTGCTGCTATGACGCCGCCCAGAAGCTGGAGCGGGCCGACGATGTGCGCGTGATGCCCAACGGGCTACCCGGGGTGGAGACCCGGTTGCCGCTGCTCCTGAGCGAGCTGGTCTTCCGCCGGGCCCTTCCGCTTGAGTCTTTCGTGGCTATGACGGCCACCAACCCCGCGCGGCTCAACGGGCTGTACCCGCGAAAGGGAACCATCGCTCCCGGATCCGACGCCGACCTGGTGGTGTGGCATCGGCGATCGTCACCGCGGCTGCTTTCCCCGCAGGACCTGCACATGGCGACGGACTTCACCCCTTACGAGGGCCGAGAAGTGCTGGCCGAGGCCAGCCAGGTCATTCTCCGGGGTGAACTCACGGTCGACGATGGGCAACTGGTGGGCGAGCCACGGGGACAGTTCATCCCGGGCAGGCGCTGGAGACCGCCAGCCAGGACGCGAGCGACGCATGAAACCCCCTGTGCGGTGCCAGAGTTCGTGCAGGAGGTCTGACTCGTGTGTACGTTCACCGTGCACGTTTACCTGTGCTCGTTGCCCTGCGGTCACGGTCACGCTTGAGGCTGGAGGGGCGGACACGTACACTCAGCGGGCTATCCCCGGGTCCAAGCCCAGCCAGAGTTCTTGCACCCTCCCGTCTATGTGGTCGTGGACCAGGGGTCACAGTAACCCAGGTGCGGGCTGTTGTTAGCGCAGCGGCTTGAACGCCGCCCGGATCTCCTCAGAGAACAACTCGGGCTCTTCCCAGGCGGCGAAGTGGCCGCCCTTGGCGGCCTCGTGGAAGTAGGTGAGGGTGGGGTAGCCCTGCTCGACCCAGCTGCGCGGCGCCCGGAAGATCTCGCCGGGGAACGCGGTGTATCCGACCGGGATCGAGACCTGCGGGGGAGGCTGGCCGGCCGCGAGCGCCTGGGCTCGTCCGGCCTCCCAGTACGACCGGGCGGCCGAGGCCCCGGTGCCGGTTAGCCAGTACAGCGTGATGTTGTCGAGGATGTGGTCCCGGGTAAGACCCCCCGAGGGCTGCCCGCCGGTGAAGGCGCGGGAGATCTTGTAGTAGCTGTCGGTGTCGTGGTCGAGCATTCAGCCCGCGAGGGCGACCGGTGAATCCAGCAGGGCGTACCCGATCGTCTGCGGCCGCGTGGCCTGCTCGAGGAAGTAGCCGAAGCCGCTTTGCCTGAACGCGGCGAGCGCGCCGGCCGCCGCGCGTTCCTCCTCGGTTTCGGCCGGCCCGGGCTTGGCCAGCGCCGTCACGAGCAGGTTCGTGTGGATGCCGATCAGCCCCTCGGGTGCCTGGTGGCCCATGGCGTCGGTGACGGCGGCGCCCTGGTCGCCGCCCTGGGCGACGTACCGGGTGTAGCCGAGGCGGTTCATCAGCTTCGCCCACGCCTGCGCGGTGCGGCCGGCGTACCAGCCGAGTTCAGTCGGCTGGGCGGAGAAGCCGTAGCCGGGTATGGACGGCAGCACGAGGTGGAACGCGTCCTTTGCGGAGCCGCCGTGCGCGGTCGGGTCGGTGAGCGGGCCGACGGTCTCGAGCAGCTCGATGACCGAGCCGGGCCAGCCGTGTGTCATGATCAGCGGCAGCGCGTTCTCGTGCCGCGACTTGACGTGGATAAAGTGGTTGTCCAGCCCGTCGATGTCGGTCTTGCACTGCTGGAGCGCGTTCAGTTTCGCCTCGCACTTGCGCCAGTCGTAATCGGCCGCCCAGTAGCGGGCCAGCTCCTGCAACGTCGCCAGCTGCACGCCCTGCGACCGGTCGGCGACGAGCTCTTTGGAGGGCCAGCGCGTCGCGGCGATGCGCCGGCGAAGGTCGGCGATCGCTTCGTCGGGCATGTCGACCCGGAAGGAACGGATTTCAGTTTCGTTGGACATAACTCTCCACCTTCCTGGACTGGTGGACGACGACCTGAGCGGCTCGATGGCCGTGCAGGCGGGCTGGCGCTCACTCGGCCAGCGTGAGGAGCCGCTTACCTTTCTCCACGACAGAGGTGGCGAGTTCCGCCGCGTTGCCGCTGCCGGCATTCCGGACCGCGTGAGCCGCCCCGGCTGGGACGGTCACGGCCTCACCGGCGCCGAACGTCTTCGGCGGCTGGCCTTCGATCTGATACTCCAGCGACCCTTCGAGGATGTAGATGATCTGTTCACCCGGATGGGCGTGAGAGACCAGC
>Ga0070699_100006649_pt1 | contig 10052 bp, 4 predicted proteins | sample KBSK1503metaG_FD_65473 | JGI IMG/M metagenome (GOLD analysis project Ga0070699, IMG submission 65473) | Corn, switchgrass and miscanthus rhizosphere microbial communities from Kellogg Biological Station, Michigan, USA - KBS K1-50-3 metaG | ecosystem: Host-associated > Plants > Roots >... | reverse complement strand
GTGGAGGTACGTTTACATTCAACGTACCTGCTGAATCGGCAACCGGCTGATCTGCGATACTCTTGATATCCGAGAAAAGTCTCTCGACCCGTTTGTTGGCATCCTGGCTGATTGACATAGGTCATCTCCTGCGTAGGCAGAGTGGAACAACTCTACGATTTATCCTTCATGCTCAATTGGGCAACGGTCATCGGCGCACCCAAGGCGTGACCCAGTTCACGTGCGGCGATCTGAAGTACAGCTTCCACCGATGTGGCGCTTTGAATCTTCTGGCTGATGATGTTCAGGGTGCTTTCACGTGCCGCCTGTTGTTGGGCACGGGCAAACGAACGGGCATTTTGCAGAGCGGTCGCCACCTGCGAAGCCAGTGTGGTTTGGATGTTGGCATCCTCTTCTGTAAAGGCGTTGATTTGATCCGATTGCACATCCAGCACACCGAGGACCTGGTCACCGATAATCAGCGGCACAGCCATTTCTGATGCAGTTTCAGGCAGCAGAGGGTTGGCAAGAAAGCCAGGTTCGCTTTTTACATCATTGACAATCACAGCTTGTCTGGTACGTGCAGCTCGAGCTACCAGCGATTGCTCTCTACTTAATGGAATGGCAACGGTTTCGTGGGTGCCTGCATGCTCGTCACCCTCCTGCCAACCACAGGCTGTGATTTGCAATTCATCCGTATGTTCGTTATACGTGAAGATGTGGGCATGATACAGACCGAACTTGCGTTGGGTGAGATTCACAACTGACTCCAGCATTTTCTGAATATCCAACTCCTTGGAGGAGGCCGTACTGATTTCAGCAACCGCCGCCAATTGTTGGGCACGTTTATCCAATTCGATCTGACCACGTTTGGTTTCGTCGAATTGACGCAAGCTTTCAATATGGGCGCCCAGGCGTTCGGCAACAGCATTGGCAAGTTCAAGCGCTTCACTATCCTCTGCATCCAGTCCTTGAATGGCGAGTTTGCCCATTATTTCATCGCGGACCTTTACTGGTATAGACAGTGTCGATTCATCGTTGCCATTTCCAGCAAACGGCCGCACTTCCTTCAAGTCATAGAAATAACTTAGGCTTTCCTCGGCATTATCCACATAGGTCTTCCAACCTTCGCGAGTCAAGCGGCGTGAGGCTTCTTCCGCCTCGGCGCGATAACGCTCGGCGCTTTCCAATAGACGCAGATTTTCGATATGTTGCGCCACCTGGCGCGCGATCGTCTCCACCAATTCAGCGGTGCGAACGCCTGGAGCTTGTCCTTCCATCTCCACAACCAAATTTCCAAGTGTTTCGCCTGTGACTGAGATTGCGGAAATCAGCGAGTTCTCTTTGATTGCTTCGTCTTGTGCCATGATGCTGATCTTATTCTGCTCAAACACAAAGCCAGTCTCTTCAGGTTTGTGAATGGCATCTTGATAATCTGCCCAGTTGGCGCGCACCAAACGGCGTGCCTGCGCTTCCACTTCGGCGCGGGCTTGTTCTGCTTCAGCAAGCAGGTTCGCATTTTGAATCGCGATGGCTAACTGTCCAGCCAGCGCTTCAAATGCCGAGAGGATTTCCTGATTTAAAGCATTGGCTTTCTCGCTTTGTAGATCCAGTACACCCACCACTTTTTCACCAACAAGCAGCGGCACCGCCATCTCAGAACGAGTGTTAGGCAGGAGTGGGTTCGGGCGGAAGGTGGCGCTGGCGGCTGTATCTGAGATAACCACTGGCTTTTTCTCTGTGGCGGCGCGTCCATTGATCGAGCTGATGTTGAGGGGCAGTCGGTGACCGCGCCCCAACAATTCCTCACCGACTTTGCCAGTACCAGAGAGCAGGAGCAGGTTTGTCTGGCTGGGATCAGTGAGATAGACTTGCACATAATACAAATCAAAGCGTGAGCGGATGAGTTCCGCTGCGTCCTTCAACATCACATCCAGTGAACGCACCTGTGACACAGAGCGGCCTACTTCAGATGCCAGTTCGAGGCTTTGGGTACGTTCTGCCACACGCTGCTCCAGAGATAATCTACCTGCCTCAAGCTCGCGGTTACTGATCAGTAATGCTCTTTCATCTTCACGAGCTTGATCCAACGCAGTTTGAAGCCTTGAAATGACAAACTGAAAGAGAAAACCGATTATTAAAATCATGACGCTCGTAATGATTATATTTTCAACACCGACGGCGGGAGCACTGCTTAGTTCGATGAGCCCTTGCATCTGAAAATAAACGATGACGGTATGTAAAACAAGGATCAGAAAAGCTGTCACAAGCGGCGCCCGCCTCCCCAGTAACAAACCGCTCATGATGATCGCAATTGCAAACATCAATGTCGATGGCTGAATATTGCCTGCGTTTTGAAAGTCTGCATAACCAATAAGAAGAACGATCATCGCGGTCAGAAAAGTGCTGGCAAGGCTCACCCAGCCTATCTGGCTAAATACCATTAGGGTTAAGAGGCCTATGGAAATAACGATTGCTGGAGGAACAACCTCTGCACGTCCACCTAAAATTCCGATGGTGACAAGCAGGACGGGAAGGGCCCAAATCACCCGAATGATCTGATAAAGCAATTTGGCAGATCCTGTTTTTTCCTTATCGCCTTCAAATACAGGGGGAGTAAAAAATCCTCGGATGGAAGTAAAGATATTCTTTCTTTCAGGTAGATGGGCTGGTTTATTAATCATTTGAATTTTCCTTTCCATTTGTTGCGTTGCGCAAAGTCTTACCTAGCATGGCGGATTGCGTCCCTGAGCAGGCGCTCAATTGAACGGTAATAAATATCAGGGTGGAAAAGATGCGAAAGAGTCGGCTGGTCATTTTGAACTCCAACTTAATTGAGTCTGATTTCATTGTTGCCATTGCCGGTGCCAATATTTGCCTTCACACGTTTCGCGCCGAGTGCCGTACCTAATTCACGAATGGCGGTTTGCAGAGTATCTTCCACCGATGTGGTGCGCTGGATCTTTTGACTGATGGTATTAACCAGCGTTTCAAAATCAGCCTGAGTTTTGGATTGTTCAAAGGAACGCACATTCTGAATGGATGTGGCTACCTGTGCCGCCAATGTGGTTTGGATGTTGATATCTGAATCGGTGAAGCGCCCAACCAAATCCGATTGCACATCGAAGACGCCGATCACTTTGCCGCCCACGATCATCGGTACAGCCAACTCAGAACGCGTGTTAGGCAATAAGGGATTGGGCAAAAAGTCTGGAGCCTGGGTCACATCGTTGACGGTAACACCGGCCTGCTCACGGGCGGCGCGTGCCACCAGTGATTGCTCACGGTTGAGCGGGATCGAGCGACCCTCCGCCACCATTTGGCGGCCCGGCTCGCCTGCGCCCGAAGCCAGCACCAGATTTTCGCCCGCTTCATCCAACAGATAGATGTGTGAGTGATAAAGATTAAAGCGTTCCTTGGTCAGGTCCACAACTTCCTGCAACAGGTTTTTCACTTCCAAAATCGTGGCAGTGGCGGTACTCACTTCAGCCACGGTCGCCAGTTCAGCTGCACGTCGGCGCACATCTGCAAACGCCCGACCAAGTTCAGCCGTCATGAGGTTGAAGGTCTGCGCCAGCGTGCCGATTTCATCTCCCGAGGCCACTTCGGCTTGTATGTCGAATTTGCCCTTTGAAATTTCCTGGGCGGTGTTGGTCAATTGAACAACAGGGTTTGTAATCTGGCGAGATAATGCCAGCGCAAGCACAATGGATAACACCAGTACGATAAACACGGTGATGCCTGTGAGCGTGAATGTTTGCGTGCTGTTTGCCTGGGCGGTTTGAACATCTTGCGCAGCTAATTGCACCCCAACGGCTCCAAGCTCCGCTGTATCGGTTTGAATAGTGGCCGCCGCGGCGCGGAACTCTTCGGTAGCGTCGGCAATTTCTTTGTCTGCTTCGACCAACCCATCAAACTTGGTCAGATACTCATCAGCCAGGGCTCTGATTTCTGCCTTTTCCGTAGACTCAAGGATTTCGGCGGTGGCTACCTGGCCTTTCAATTGAGCAACCAGATCATGCACGTTATCCACGTACTGTTGATCACCGCGCAACAGGTAGTCCTTTTCGCGGCGGCGAATCTGGAGCATTGTGATCACCATCTGGTCTAAACCCTCGCGGTCGTAGATCTTTGCCTCAATCGCCTGCACTGCAACGCGGAATTGGCCTTCCAAACCGGTATCCACGAAACCTCTTTGTTGGATCAGATCCACCACGGAGGCGAATGATTGCTCATACGCAAGCACTCCTTCATTCATCGCCGCGACATCTGCTTCGTACTGGGCCTGTGAATAATCGGCGATGGTAGCCTGCCCTACAGCCGGAGCCAGTGTCTCCAACTCTTTCAGGGTTTCTTTCATATCGGCAGTATCCTGTTGGTTTAGGACCACGTAATTTTGGTATGCGGCCTCAAACCCTTCGTCTCGCCAGCGCAGAAGGAAATCTTTCTCTCGGCGACGGGCTTCCAGCAGGGTGCTGTTCAACTGGTTGGACTGGAATCTGATTGCAATACCGCCAGCCAGAGTATCTTCGTAGGCATTCTGTACACGGTTCAAACCAAATAATCCTGAAGCGGCAATTACGAGGCCGAGCACGAATAGTGCGCCAAATGCCAGTAACAATTTTCTTGAAAGCGGCAGACTGGCCCAAAAACCAAAACTGGTTGAAGTATTATTAGTTGATGTTATATTCATTTTGATTCTCCATCTCACGAATCAGATTTATGTTCGCCATTCGTACTATCCGGCTCAAGCGTTACCAGCGTTGGCTTCATTCCCAGTGCGCGGCCCAGTTCACGGGCGGTCATTTGAAGAGCCGACTCAATGGTCGTTGCACTCTGGATCTTTTGGGTAATCGCGTTGAGCATGACTTCGCGCTTGGCCTGTTCTTGAGCACGTTCGAACTGACGGCGGTTTTCCAGAATAGTGGCGAGTTGAGGTCCCAGGGCTGTGAACAGACGGATTTCATCTTGTGTAAAGTTGTGAGGCTCCTTACCTTCCAATAAGATTAGGGCATCACGACGTGATCCAAGGAATAACGGCAGGGCTGCCACACTGCGATAATTTACTCTTCTGGCAATGGCTTTGGTGGTTTCATCCACGCGTTCATCATTAAGCATGTCGTCAAAAAAGAGCGGTTCAGAACTTGTGAACAGGGATAAGGAACTTAACACTTCCTTCGAATAATGAGTGCCAAGGGGGGTTGCCTGTAACTCCGTACTCTCCGACCAATTCGCGACAATGGTCATACTATCCAGTTCATCCCCAGCGCTATAACCCAGGCTTCCCAAAATAGCTCGATCCATGGCTGGAATGCCCAGTGACTCCACGGCAGCTTTGATCAATTCCTGCAAACTCTGCGCTTGTGACAAACGATCACTGGCATTGAACAACCGCTCAGACTGTGACAACGCCGATTTCGTTTCTTCGTATTGGTAGGCATTTTGCACGGCAATGGCGATCTGCGAGCTGAGCGTGGTTTGGACTGCGATGTCGGCGTCTGTAAAGCGCCCAACAAGCTCTGATTGCACGTCGAAAACACCGATCACTCTCTCGCCGGCGATCATGGGTACAGCCAGCTCAGAACGGGTATCTGGCAATAAGGGGTTGGGTAGAAAGTCCGGCGTCTCAGTCACATCATTGACCGTAACGCCTTTTCGTTCGCGGGCTGCGCGGGCTACGAGGGATTGCTCACGATCAAGTGAGATTGAGCGTTTTTCAGCAACCATCTGACGACCAGCTTCGCCCGCGCCAGATGCCAACACGAGAGTATCACCGGCTGCGTTCAGCAAGTAAATATGAGCATGATAGAAATTGAACCGTTCTTTTGTAAGATCCACCACCTGTTGCAGAAGTTTATCGGTTTCCAGGATCGTGGATGCAGCGGTACCGACCTCTGCCACAGACGAAAGCGCCTTGGTACGGTCTGCTACGCGTTGTTCCAGCGAACCGATCAACTCACGTAGTTGGGCTGTCATTTGATTGAATGTGCTTGCCAACTGGCCAATTTCATCTCCAGTCTCAACCTTGGCTTGCACAGCGATATCACCGCCTGCAATTTGCTGGGCAACATTCGTCAGACGCACCACTGGGTTGGAGATGGTCTGCGCTACCAATACAGCAACGAATGCCACAATGCCTGCGATAATGAGCGCGAGGATTACATTTGTGCGGGTCTGTGCTGTTAGTGGGGCTAGAAAGACATCCTGATCCTGCCCGGCAGCAATCAGCCAGGGCTGGGTTTCAAGGTGTATGGCTGTTCCCTCTTCATTCCCCTCCCCTTCATCGTGAAATTCGGCAACAAAGAAGGGCTGCTGGTCCAGATTGTTCAAGCCATCTTCCATATCCTGTATATTCGTCGAAAGCTCTTCTACTGGTCTGTTCGCATATAAGCGACCTTCAGATTGTAGCCGGGTCACCATATCCGCAGGAAGTGGAACAACTGATTTGAAAATCAACTCAGGCGCGAGGTTATGCGCCAGGCGGATATGGTTTTCGTCAAACACCACAATGTTTAATGCGTCGAGATTCGCTTGTTCCGCCGAGTTCTTAACAATGGACTGGATGACCGTCGCATCATAACGAATGCGCAAGACCCCGATAAATTCGCCGCTACTATCACGCACCGGAGCGCTGAAATACATCGAGATGGCACCGGTCGTGCCAGAAATCTCGATTGGTGAGGCGTAAGGCAGATCGCGCGCCTCGGTAAAATAGTTGCGATTTGATTTATCAACGCCGACTTCCGTTGGCTCAGTATCAGCCACAGAAAACCCATTCGCATCAAGCAAACCGACAGAAGTGATGAAGGTCTGGTCACGGCGGGCAACCGCAAGCAAGTCAGTGTTCAATGCTTTTTCAGCCTCACTCCCCGCACGTTCAGCTTTAGGTAAAGTGAGGTACTCCAAAAGGATGGAACGCTGGGCTTCCGTACGCACATCATTAAGGCGCTCTGCAAGAAAGGTATCCAGAGCCGCAGCCGTTTCTGCTGCCACACCTTGCAGGGCGGCATCAGAACTGTCGGTCAGGTTTTGGCTGGTCGTACTATTGTTGAGGAAGAATACGATACCGAGGGGCACTAGTGCCACCAAGAGGAAGCCAGTCAGAAGTTTTGTGCGAAGTGAGTAATTGCGAAACTGGGAAACTGCCAGGCCGCCAAGAACTAGTGCAAAAACGATCGCCCCAATGGGGCCCACGCTTGCCGCTGCCACTTGAATTCGCCACGCTGGGTCGATCCATTCGATAGCTACCATAAGGATCGCTCCAACCGCGATCTGGACCGCATATTTGCGCCGAGATCGGCTTGGAAATAACCAGGTGACGGCAAGGACCGTGATTACGAGGATTGTTGGAATCGCCGTGAAAGCGCGCCCTCGGAACAATCCTATGACTGCAGCGCCAAGAACGAGAAGCGTATAGAACGCTAATTTCACTCCCAGCTCCTGCCGGCCACGGATCGTAAACAGGATACTGGCAACCATCGCTGCCATGCCTGAGAAGAAAGCTGCCATCCCAAGGTACACGACCGGGGTCTTGCTCTCCCGGAGCAAGAAGGTGAAAAAATAAGCAGACACCAGCAATGTTATTGCAGCCAGGGCGATGGTTCCCCAGAATACATTTCGGGTAATGGCATTTTCATGCTTTGGTGTGAACTGTTTTGTCTCGTTCATCGTTTATCTCCTGCGCACTATTTGTTGAGTGACTATTTCAAAAATGACGAGTCGATCAGATTCTCGGGCTTGGGCTTGGTAGTGAGCGCTCCGGAGATTGCGAGGAAGTCAGCATATTTCTGCATAATAAAATAAGCCGATGAAGAATCGTTGCCGGGTTGCATCAGCGCCTTAGATTCAGCGCGGGTATATACTTTGTCGCCTCCAAACCATACGTGCTCTGGTGTCAGGCCGAATACCTTCGCCACAATTGCTGGCACTTGATCCTGATTGGCAAACATCCAATCTACAGCTTCAAACCAGGCGTTGGTGAAAGCCTGAACATCTTCTGGGCGGTCTTTTACCAGTGCGGCTGGGAACATCATCGCGCCCAACATCAAGTTGGGAGTTTCACTGCTGGTAAAGAGGATATGCCCACCTTTCTCGACAACGCTAGTTCCATAGGGTTCATAGGTATGGATGGCATCCACCTGTGCCGGGAAAGCCTCAACCGCACTTTCAGCCGGGACATTCACCAGGGTTACATCATCAGTGGTTAATCCGTTCTGCTCCAATAAGGTACGCACAAACAGTTCGCTATAAGTACCAAAGCTGACGCCAATCCGTTTGCCTTTTAAGTCAGCCGCGCTTTGGATATCTGGTCCAACAATGAGTTCGTCTGCGCCATCTGAAGAGTCAACGGCAAAGACGAATTTAAGATCCGTTTGGTTGCTGATCACGACCACATCACCAATAACGGCGCTGACCGCATCTACTTTTCCGGAGACCAGGTCGGCATATGTTTGAGGATAGGATTCATAATAATGGATTTCAACCTGCACATTGTGCTTGGCAAAGAAGCCCTGTTCCTGCGCAACGGCGGCTGGGTAAAGCCCGGGCCATAAATTGACCGCAAGGCGTAGAGGAGGCTTGGCAGATTCGGCAGGCGCTCCGCCACAAGCCGCCAGCAGGAAGGCAGCCAAAACCAGAATGGAAACAAAACGATAAGCTTTCATGTTACTTTCTCCTTGAATAAAAAATTCCGTTGTATAGGGTCATATTTTCCCCGAAATCAGTGTTTCAACCGATGGGGTAAGTAAGGAATAGTTTGGAAAAGTTGGAACGCTCATAGATCGCCTTTGAGCGGCAGGGTGAAATTAAAACAGGAACCTTTGCCAGGTTCGCTTTCAACGGTCACATCGCCGCCGTGCTGTTCGGCGATGGATTTCACAATGGCCAGCCCCAACCCATTGCCTTCAATCTCGTCATGGCCGTTATTGCGGACACGATAAAAACGCTTGAAGAGATTTGGCAGGTCAGAGGCCGGAATACCGTAACCAGTGTCCCGGATTCGGATATGTACCCGGCCTGATTCACGTTCGAGCGAGAGCGTGACCGAACCTCCGTTGGGCGTGTACTTGATGGCATTCCCGATCAAGTTGCGCAAAGCCTGACAGATTTTCAGCGACTCGCCCTCCACCCTGGAGCTGCTCTCTGTTTGCTCAAGCGTAAGCGTCTGCCCCCTGGCTTCTGCTTGCGGCTTGAACTCGTCTGCCAATTTCGCCAGTATGGGAGCAACCTCAAATATTTCATGCTCTTGTTTTGCATCCAGGTCCATCTTTGCCAGGTCGAGCATATTTTCCACCAACTCAGTCATATGCTCAGCCGCACGTTGAATCCGTTGCGCAAAATCAACCTGATTGTCGTTCAATGGTCCCATCTTTTGGATGAGCAGACTGTAGCCTTTGATGGAAGTGAGCGGATTTCTCAGGTCATGCGAAGCCGTAGCGATGAATTCATTCTTCACTTTTTCAAGCTGTTTGAAATGAGTTACGTCATGCAGGGCGACGACGCACCCGCCTTCTGCAATGGGAGTAAATAGCGCATTGAAGACGCGCTTATCACCCCACAGTATTTCTCTTGCATAGGCCATCCCGGAGGTATAGGCTTCCTCCAGAGATTCAATCAAGGCGTCATAACCGCAGCCGCGGGCCAGCGGTAACCCAAGTTTGGGTTCATCACTGGTAAACAGTTCACGTGCGGCCGGGTTTAACATGAATAAACAGCTATCGATATCAAACATGATGATGGGGTCAGCCGCGCTTTGCAGAATAGCGGTTAATTTTTGCTGTTCCTGCGCCATGTTCGCATACAAGCGCACATTCTCTATGGCAATGGCAGCCTGGCCGGCAATGGCTTGCAGAAGCAATTGGTGATCGGTTTTAAAATAATCGGGTTGCTCATGAACCAAAACCAGCAGACCCAGCAAGTCTGAACGCCCAAACAATGGAGCAATAACCACTGAACGAGCGGGATCATCGGCTGAAGACAACCAGCGCGCATCCTCACATGTGTCCTTGATGAGAATACTTTCACGATCCTCCCTGATCTGCTCAAGCAGGTGATTCAATGGTGGAAGTTGGGTG
>Ga0070699_100006648_pt1 | contig 10053 bp, 8 predicted proteins | sample KBSK1503metaG_FD_65473 | JGI IMG/M metagenome (GOLD analysis project Ga0070699, IMG submission 65473) | Corn, switchgrass and miscanthus rhizosphere microbial communities from Kellogg Biological Station, Michigan, USA - KBS K1-50-3 metaG | ecosystem: Host-associated > Plants > Roots >... | reverse complement strand
CGCCAGCGTGATCCACGCGGCGTCCTGCTGGATCTGCAGGTGCGCCGTCCCGGTCTCGAGCCACCGAGACCTGCCGTCCCAGCCCCGAACCCAGCCTTGGATCTCGTGGCGGTCCGGCGCCAGCGGCGGTATCGCGGCGACGAGGTCCGCGAACACCCGACCCGCGGTCGCCGCGTCCGTCGCACCGGGCACCTGCGCGACGATCCCGACGACGCCCGCTTCGTCGCCGTCCACCACGATCGTCAGCGACGCATTGCGCACGGCACCCCGGCACGACCACTGGAGGAGCCCGCTCGGGACGTTGTCGACGGTCGGGTCGGAGCAGCCCAGGCCGAGTGTCGACAGGCTGTCCAGCGTCGGCCTCACGGCGGCCGGAGTGAGCGGGGCGGGCGCACATCCCCCGAGCATCGCGACGGCGAGGATCAACGCGATCAGGATCCGTTCCACGCCCCGGGGACGCTTCGGGGGCGTCCGGTGTGGTGCCCTCCACGGCCCGCGCCGCTAGAGTGACGCGATGAACGTCGCCACCGAGCCGGCTTCGCTCCGCGGCCGCGACCTCCTGTCCGTCGCGGACCTGAGCGCCGACGAGGTCCTCCGGGTCTTCGATCGCGCCGCGGAGCTCAAGGCGGAGTTCCGCGCCAATCGCCGGCACGCGTCACCGCCGCTCGTCGGGCGGACGATCGCGATGCTCTTCCAGCGCCCCAGCCTCCGGACCCGCGTAACCTTCGAAGCAGGGATGAACCAGCTCGGCGGCCACGCGATCTACCTGACCGAGGACGTCGTGATGGGCGCCCGGGAGAGCGCCCGCGACGTGGCCCGCAATCTGGACCGGTTCGTCGACGCCATCGTCGCCCGCACGGGACCCCACGCCGTCGTCGTCGAGCTCGCGGCCCAGGCGACGATCCCGGTTATCAACGGCCTGACCCTGCGAGAGCATCCGTGCCAGGCCCTCGCCGACGTCTTCACGATGCGGGAGCGGTTCGGACGCCTCGACGGGCTCGTTCTCGCCTTCGTCGGCGACGGCAACAACGTCTACCACTCGCTGGCCCTGCTCGGTGCTGCGCTCGGCATGGAGGTCCGCCTCGCCCATCCGCCCGGCTACGGGCCGAATGCCGCGATCGTCGAGCGAGCCGAGGCGCTTGCGGCGCGCTCCGGCGGTCGGTTGACGTTCACGAATGAGCCCGAGGAGGGGGTCCGCGGCGCAGCCGTCGTGTACACCGACGCCTGGACGTCGATGGGCCAGGAAGCGGAAGCCGAGGAGCGCCGGGACGCGTTCGCGCGGTACCGTGTCGACACGGCCCTGCTCAACGTCGCCGGGCCGGATGCCGTCGCGATGCACTGCCTCCCCGCCCATCGCGGCGAGGAGATCACCTCGGAGGTGATGGATGGGCCCCGGAGCATGATCTGGGAGCAGTCGGAGAACCGGCTCCACGTCCAGAAGGCGTTGCTCGTGGAGATCCTCGGTGGCTGACAAGAAGGCGAAGCAGTCCCAGTCGGCGACGGGCTCGCTGTACGAACGCTACAAGGACGCCCTTCGGCGCGGTCATGTCGCGGCGCTCCGAGGCCGCAACGAGGTTGCGATCGAGGCCTACAGCGAGGCGGCCAAGATCGCCACCGACCGGGCCCTGCCGCACGCGGCGATCGGCGGCATCCTCGTGAAGGTGGGCCGGCCGGCCGACGCGCTCGCCGCCTACGACCGGGCGCTCGCGCTCGGGCCCCGCGACGAGGGCTCGCTGCGCGGCCGGGCCGACGTCCTCGCGACGCTTCGCCGGCGCACGGAGGCGGCCGACACGCTCGACCGCCTCGCGGACGTCCTGGACGGCGCGGGACGCATCCCGGAGGCGACAGACGCCGCTCGTCGGGCGCTGGAGCTCGCGGAATCGAAGGAGCGACGCAAGTTCGTCGAGTCGCTCGCGAACCGCCTCCGAGCGGTCGGGGACGAAGCGGCCGAGAAGGCGCTCGCCCAGGTCCTCCGGGTCCTCGAGCCTCCGGTCGCGCCGCCTCCCGAGCCGGAGGCAGTCGCGGAACCGGAGCCCGAGCCGGAGCCCGAGGCGGAGCCGGAACCCGAGCCGGAGCCAGAGCCAGAACCGGAGATCGATGGCCTCGTCGTCGGGGCCGCCGCTGAGGACGCGCTCTACGCCGGAGACGCCGTCGCCGCGCGCGAGGGCCTCCTCACGGCCGCCGCAGCCCATCGTCGCGTGGGGCGGACGGTCGCGGCGATCGACGCGTGCTACCTGGCCCTGGCGGTCGCCCCGGCCGACGTCGACCTGCACCTGATGCTTGCCGAGCTGTACCTCGAGCGCGGCTGGCGCGCTCCGGCGGTCGACAAGCTGCTGCTACTCGGGCGCCTCGCGGAGCTGGGCGACGACGGAGCCACGCGCGAACGCCTCTGCGCGATCGTGTCCGACCGGTTGGCCGATGAGCCGCGCCTCGTGGAGCTGTGCGCCTGACCGTTCCCGGTGACCGGCGGCCGCTCCCGGTTCGGGCCAGCCCCGATGCTACACTCACGGGAAGATGGAGCAGGTCCTGAGATCGATCCTCGACCAGATTCGACTGAACTCACTGGTCGACATCGGGATCGTGGCGCTCCTGATCTACTGGCTCTTCAGCCTGATCCGCGGCACCCGGGCCGTCAGCCTCGTGATCGGCGTCACCGTCCTCTTCGCCGTTTATGCGGCCGCCCGCTTCTTCGAGCTGGCACTCCTCACGCAGATTCTCCAGGCCGGCGCCGTCGTCGGGTTGTTCGCCCTTGTCGTCGTGTTCCAGCCGGAGCTCCGCCGGGCACTGGAGCGGATCGGGCGGGTCGGGTCCTTCAACTGGCTGCTCTCGCCCGCCGAGCAGCGCGCCGTCGAGCATGTGGCCGACGAGGTCGCCCACGCCGCCACGCTGCTGTCCGGTGACGGATTCGGCGCCCTGATCGTCCTCGAGCGCGAGACCGGACTCGAGGAGGTCGCTGAAACCGGCGTGATGCTCCACGCCGATGTCTCAGCGGACCTCATGCGGACGATCTTCTCGCCGAAAACGCCCCTCCACGACGGCGCGGTGATCATCCGCGAGGAGATGATCCTCGCGGCCGGGGCGCTCCTGCCGCTTGCCGAGATGACCGTCCACACGGAACGGTTCGGGACCCGCCACCGGGCGGCCCTCGGGATCACCGAGCAGACCGACGCCGTCGTGATCGTCGTCTCGGAGGAGAACGGCCAGGTCAGCCTCGTCGAGCGCGCCCGGATCGTTCGCAACCTCAACGAGGCGCAGCTCGCCCGCGCGATCCGGTCCCTTCTCGCGCCGAGCGACGGCCGAGGGCCGTTCAACCGCCGAACGATCCGCGAGCCGCAGGCCGGCGGGCGCGCGCCGCGGCTGACGGACCTCGGCCGGCTCGTCGGGCGTGGCCGGCCGCGGGCTTCTCCGAGCCGGTCGGACGATGACGGTCCTGCCGCCACTCCCGCACGGGTCCAGCGGTGAATCGAGTCCTTCGCCTCTTCACCCACAACTGGCCCCTCAAGCTCGCCGCGGTCGTCCTCGCGACGATGCTCTATGTCGGGCTCGTGGTCTCGCAGTCGATCCAGGACTTCCCCGGCAGCGTCAGGATCCAGCCGCGCAACGAGCCGAGCACGGCCCACCTCGCCGCGAACCTGCCGCGGGTCACGGGCATCCGCTACACGTCGATCGGGGCCGCCAGTGCGCTCGCCTCCACGGACAGCTTCCAGGCCACGATTGACCTCGCGAACGTCGACCCGAATGCCGGCCCGACGTACGTCGCGATCGAGGTCGAATCGGTCGACCCGCGGTTCCAGGTCGTCGACTTCGAGCCGAAGGGCGTGCTCGTCACGCTCGACCCGGTCAAGTCGAGATCCGGGATTCCCGTGAAGGTCATCCAGGGCGAGATCCCGTCCGGGCTCGACGTGCGGCCGGCTGTCGTGACGCCGGAAACCGTCACGGTCCGGGGCCTCGCTTCGGTCGTCGATCGTGTCGCCGAGGTCCAGGCCAACGTCGTGATCGAGCCGAGCGGTCTCGACATCGACCGTGACGTCGAGCTCATCCCGGTCGACGCGCTCGGCGATCGGCTCACGCCGGTCGACGTGAGCCCGACGACCGCCCACGTGAAGATCGCGGTGTTCAGCAACCTCGAGTCGCGACCCCTGCCGGTGACGCCGGTCCTCAGCGGGACGCCGGCGACGGGCTACCAGGTCACCGCGATCACGGTCGAACCGCTGCTCGTCTCGGTCGAGGGCGACGCCGACGCGATCCTCGGACTGACCCAGGCCGACACGGAGACGATCCAGATCAGCGGCGCCACCCAGGACGTCGTGAAGGACGTCGGCCTGAGCCTGCCAGAGGGCGTCCAGCCGGCCGGGGGCGTGGACGTCCAGGTCCGGGTGACGGTGACAATTCGGCCGATGGCCGCGACGCGGGACTTCGACGCCGGAATCGTCCTGACGGGGCGCCAGGCTGGCCTGGATTACAGCCTCTCGATCGACCATGCGATCGCGACGATCGGCGGCCCGCTGGCCGATATCGACCGGATCGACCCGGCGCTCTTCACGCTCTCGGCGGCGGTCGGCGGACTCGGGCCGGGGACCCACGAGGTCACGCTCGACGCGAACCTGACGGCCGGCCTGTCGCTCGTGACGTCGGACCCACCGACGGTCAAGGTCACGATCACCGTGATCGCCTCGCCATCGCCGTCGGCCGCCCCGTAACGTGGCACGACTCTTCGGCACGGATGGAATTCGTGGTGTCGCGAACGTCGACCTGAAACCGACCCTCGCCTACGCGCTCGGCCGGGCGACCGCCCACAAGCTCGCCGGCCCGGGCACCGCGATCGTCGTCGGCCAGGACACGCGCCGCTCGGGCGACATGTTCGTGTCGGCGATCACGGCCGGGGCGACGAGCCTCGGCGTCGACGTCCAGATCGCCGGTTGCGTCCCGACGCCGGCGCTCGCGTTCCTCGCCGGGACCGGTGAGTTCGCGGCCGGGATCATGGTGTCGGCCTCGCACAACCCGGCCGACGACAACGGCCTCAAGGTCCTCGACCGCTCCGGGCTCAAGCTCGACGACTCGATCGAGGACGAGCTCGAGCAGCTCATCTGGCGGACCGAGGAGCTCGGCGGCGTCGGCAACGGCTTGATCGGCCGGGCCGTCGTTGCGCCGCACCTCCTCGACCGCTACCGCGAGCACCGGCTCGGCCTCGCGGCCTCGATCCCCGCCGCTGGCCTGCGGATCGTGCTCGACTGTGCGAACGGCTCCGGCGGTATGACGGGCCCCGAGATCCTCACCGCGACCGGGGCAACCGTCGAGGTCATCCACAACGAGCCCGACGGCTCGAACATCAACGTCGATTCGGGCGCGACGGCGCCGGCGTCCCTCGCCCGCGAGGTCGCGGCCCGCGGCGCGGACGTCGGGTTCGCCCTCGACGGCGACGCGGACCGGTGCATCGCGGTGGACGCGGCCGGCCACGTCGTCGACGGCGACCAGGTGCTCGGGATCCTCGCCCTCGACCGGCTCGAGCGGGGCGTGCTGCCGGAGGGCGCCCTCGTCGTCTCGGTCCTGTCGAACGGCGGGCTGCAGTCCGTCGTCGAAGCGGCCGGCGGCCAGGTCATCCGGACCCCCGTCGGGGACAAGTACATCCTCGAGGGGATGCAGGTGAGCCGGGCCGGCCTCGGCGGCGAGAAGAGCGGCCACGTGATCGTGCTCGAACACACGACGTCCGGCGACGGCATCGTCACGGCGCTCGAGATCCTCCGGGTGATGACCCGGACGTCGCAGCTGTTGGCCGAACTCGCCGCGAGGATCCCGCTCCTGCCCCAGCAGCAGCGGGCGGTGAAGGCCCGCCACAAGGACCAGTGGGAGGGCGATCCGGTTCTCCAGCGGGCGATCCGCGACGCCGAACGGCAGCTCGGCGACGGCGGCCGGGTCCTCGTCCGGCCATCCGGCACCGAGCCCGCGCTGCGGGTGATGATCGAGGGTCCGGACGCGGACCTCGTCGCGGAGCTGGCCGACGCGATCGCGTCGCTGGCGGGAGACCGACTAAACTGACGGCTCCCTACGGAGATCGAACACGCGCATGTGCGGAATTGTTGGCTACACGGGACCCCGAGAGGCGGGCCCGATCCTGATCGAGGGCCTCAAGCGCCTCGAATATCGCGGCTATGACTCCGCGGGGATCGCGCTTGTCGACGAGGCCGGCGACATGTTCGTCGAAAAGAAGGCCGGCAAGCTCGCCAACCTCCAGACCGCGATCGCGGACCGGACGCCGCACGCCGCGATCGGGCTCGCCCACACCCGCTGGGCGACCCACGGCCGGCCGAACGACCTCAACGCCCACCCCCACCAGGACTGCACGGGCGACATCACGGTCATCCACAACGGGATCATCGAGAACTTCCGCGAGCTGCGGGACGGGCTCGAGGCGCGCGGCCACAAGCTCACGTCCGAGACCGACACGGAGGCGATCGCCCACCTCGTCGAGGAAGCCTACGAGGGCGACCTCGCCGACGCCGTCCGGGCGACGCTTCGGCAGCTCGAGGGTGCCTACGCGATCGTCGCGATGCACCGCGGCGAGATCAGCCGCCTCGTCGGGGCCCGCCAGGACGTGCCGCTCGTCGTCGGGCTGAACGGGGAGGAGAGCTTCATCGCGAGCGACGTCGCGGCGATCCTAGCCCACACGAACCGGATCGTGTACCTCGAGGAGGGCGACGTCGCCGACGTCCGGCCGACGGGCGTCGAGGTCACCGACGTGTACGGCGTCCGCCGGGAGCGGGCCGAAACCCGCATCGACTGGACCGCCGAGGCCGCCGAGAAGGGCGGCTACGAGCATTTCATGCTCAAGGAGATCCACGAACAGCCGGAGGCCCTTCGCCAGTCGATCGCCGGTCGCGTGACGCGGGCCGGGCACATCCAGGTCGAGGAGCTGGAGGCGCTCGCGGAGACCCTGCGCGATGTCACGCGCGTCGAGCTGGTCGCCTGCGGCAGCGCCTACTACGCGTCGCTCGTCGGGGCGGCCGCGCTCCAGGACTGGACGGGCATCCCGGCGCGGGCCACGGTCGGGTCCGAGTTCCGCTACTCGCCGCCGCCGCTCGACGGCAAGACCCTCGTCATCGCCGTGACCCAATCCGGCGAGACCGCCGATACGATCGCCCCGACGCGCCATGCCCGGGAGCAGGGCTGCCCGATCATCGCCGTCACGAACACGGTCGGCTCCGCGATCACCCGCGAGGCCGACGCGGTCGTCTTCCTCCAGGCCGGCCCGGAGATCGCGGTCGCCGCATCGAAGACGTTCGTGACGCAGGTGACGACGCTCGTGATCCTGGCGGCGGCGATCGCGAAGATCCGCGGCAATCTCGGGGCCGAGCAGGAGCAGGAGCTCGCCGACGCGCTGCACTCGCTGCCGGCCGCGGCCCAACGGGCGATCGACGGGGCCACCGAGGGCGCCGACGCGCTCGCCCGGCGCTACGTCAACTCGCGGGGCTTCATGTTCGTCGGGCGCGGCTACACGTACCCGGCGGCGCTCGAGGGCGCGTTGAAGCTCAAGGAGATCAGCTACGTCCACGCCGAGGGCTACGCGGCCGGCGAGCTCAAGCACGGCCCGATCTCGCTCCTCGACGCGGAGTGCCCGCTGGTTGCCGTCGCGACGCGTTCGTCGGTGTACGACAAGCTGATCAGCAACGTCATGGAGGGCCGAGCCCGCGACGCGAAGGTGATCGCGGTCGCCACCGAGGGCGACCCGCAAATCGAGCGCTTCGCCGACGACGTCCGCTGGGTCCCCGACATCCACGAGGCGCTCAGCCCGGTCCTGGCGGTGATCCCGCTCCAGCTCTTCGCCTACCACGTCGCGATCGCCCGCGGCACGGACGTCGACCAGCCGCGCAACCTCGCGAAGTCGGTCACGGTGGAGTAGCGGGTCGTGGCGCCCGTCGAGCCCGAAGCCGCGACCTCGATGCCCACGCTGGGCATCGAGCCCCCCGCAGGCACGACGGAGCTCGGCATCGACATCATCAAGGTCGACCGGATCCGCGCCGCGCTGGCGAAGTTCGGCGAGCGATTCTCGCGGCGCGTCCTCACGCCGAACGAGCGGCGCTACGTCCGCGACCGACCGGAGACATTCGCCGGCCGCTGGGCCGCGAAGGAGGCGGTCAGCAAGGTCCTCGGGCTCGGCGTCCGGGGGATCGGCTGGCGCGACATCGAGGTCGAGCGGATGCCGACCGGACAGCCCGCGATCAGGCTCCACGGACGCGCCGCCGCCCGCGCCGACCAGCTGGGGATGGGCCGGATCGCCGTGTCGATCACGCACGAGTCCGACTACGCCGTCGCCATCGCCTTCGGCGTGCGGACCTCCGGCGGCCGGTACCTCTTCCCGCCGGACATCGAGGACCGCCTCGACGACCGCGAACGACGGATCCTGGCCCGAATGGAGCGCCTGCGGACGCTCCACGACGAGTCGGCCAGGCTCGCCGACGGGGACGGGCGCGATGACTGACCGACCGGTCGGGTTCGGGCGGCGCGAGAGCGGCGGCGCCGGGGCGACGCTCGAGCCGCCGATTCCGGGCGCGGTGACGCTTGACGACGCGGCGGCCTCGGCGCTGCTCCCGGATCGGCCGAAGCGGGGCCACAAGGGGGCGTTCGGGAAGATCCTCGTCGTCGCAGGCTCGCTCGACTACGCGGGCGCGGCGCTCCTCGTGTGCCTCGCGGCCGGCCGGGCGGGTGCCGGGCTCGTGACCCTGGCCGTCCCGGAGTCGCTCCAGCCGCTCTTCGCCGCGAAGGTCGTCGAGGCGACGACGATGGGGCTGCCAGAGGACGACGTGGAGGAGGTGGATCCCGAGCCGTCGCTCGCCCGGATCCTCGACCACGAGCACGACGCGCTTGTCGTCGGTCCTGGGCTGCGGCCCGGGCTCGCGACCGCCGAGCTGGTCCGCCAGCTGATCGAGGCACCCGCCGACGAGAATCAGCCACCGATCGTCCTCGACGCGGAGGCCCTCCGGTCGCTCGCGACGATGGAGCGCTGGTGGGAGGGCAATCGGCGGCCGGCGGTCCTGACCCCGCACGCCGGCGAGTTTGCGCGCCTCCGGGCGGGCAGCGGTCTCGATCCGGCCGACGACGGCGACCTCGCCGACGACGACGCGGCCCGGGCCAAGGCGGCGCGGGACGCTGCGGCAACCTGGGGCCAGGTCGTCGTCCTGAAGGGCGCGAAGACCGTGATCGCCGCGCCGGACGGCTCGGTGGCGGTCGCGCCGTTCGAGAACCCAGCCCTCGCGAGCGGCGGAACCGGCGACGTGCTCAGCGGGACGATCGGGTCGCTGCTGGCCCAGGGCCTCCCGCCGTTCGACGCCGCGCGACTGGGCGTCTACCTCCACGGGCTGGCCGGCGACGCAGTGCGCGAGCGGATCGGCGACTCCGGGTTGCTTGCATCGGACCTGCCCGAGCCGATCGCCGTCGCCCGGAAGCGCCTGGCCGCGATCGCGGAGCGGCGTGCGGCCGGCGGGCGGCTTGGCTTCGGGTCGCTGGGCGTGCCAGCCGCCCCCGCGGCCGGCGTCGAGGCGGCCGATCCATCCGGCTCCGGGACCGGCCGCTGACCGCCGGGAGCTCCCCGCGCTCGATCGAGGAGCGGCTGGCGGCCGCCGGCCTCCCGCCGCTGCCGCGGACGGCCTGGCTCGAGATCGACCTCGACGCGCTGACGGCGAACCTGGCCCTCGCCCGCGAGCTGGCCGGACCGGGCGTCCTCGTCGAACCGGTCGTCAAGGCCGATGCCTACGGCCACGGGATGATCCCGGTCGCTCGGGCGCTCACCGACGCCGGTGCCGATGGGCTCTGCGTGGCGACGTACGACGAGGCGGCGCGCCTTCGCGCCGCCGGGATTGGCGGCCGGATCACGGTGCTCTACCCGATCCCGCCGGCTTTGGCCACGGCGGCGGCCGCGGAGAGGATCGCGGTCGCGGCCGGCGACGGCGACATGCTCGCCGAGCTGCTGGGGTCCGTTGCGCCTGACGCCCATACGGATCAGGCGCGGGCTCCACTCGCGATCGAGCTCGAGGTCGAGACCGGACTTGGGCGGGGCGG
>Ga0070699_100006646_pt1 | contig 10054 bp, 9 predicted proteins | sample KBSK1503metaG_FD_65473 | JGI IMG/M metagenome (GOLD analysis project Ga0070699, IMG submission 65473) | Corn, switchgrass and miscanthus rhizosphere microbial communities from Kellogg Biological Station, Michigan, USA - KBS K1-50-3 metaG | ecosystem: Host-associated > Plants > Roots >... | reverse complement strand
CGGCCCGGCCGCGCCCGCCAGCGTGAGCGTGCCGCTGATCGCGCCGCCGCCGTCCGCGCCGGGCTCGAACTTCTCGGCGGCGAAGCCCGCCTCGGGGTGCCGGTCGGAGCCCAGGGTCTTGCGCGCGGTCACCGCGATCTCGCGGCGATCCCGGTCCGTGAGCGGCTTGAGCCCGCCGGTGCCCTCGCGCACGATCAGCGAGTTCATGTCGATCCGCACCGCGAGAGCGGCCGGGCTCAGGTCGTCGTTCAGCGTCAGCTCGCCCGACCACCGGGCCACCTCGATGATCAGGTCGTGGCCGGCCTGGGCCGCGACCCCCTCACGGAACGTGTGCAGGATGATGCGGCCACGATCCTGGCCCAGCTGGTGGCGCCCAGCGTGTACCGCCATGGCAGCACCGTAGGACACATGTGGGGGGACGTCCAGTAATCCAACCAGACAAGGCTGGCCACCCGCCGGGATTACGGAAGCGGCACCTGGCCGAAGACTTCCTGGATCCGCCGCAGGTCCCGCATCCGGGGCTCGGTGGCGCCGCCGACCCAGCGGCTGACGGTCTTCACCGACACGCCGAGCTGGCGCGCGGCCGCCTCCTGGGTCAGGCCCTCCCGCCGCAGCGCGGTCGACATCCACTCCGCGAACGTGGCCGGATGGCCGGGCAGGCCGAGCGTGACCGGGCCGGCGGGTGCGGGGGCCGCCGCGGCGGCCGGGACCGCGGCGGGCGGCGGCGGGGCGACGGGCGCGGCCCGGACGGCCGGCGTGGCGGCAGCGGCGGCGGCCGGCGGTGCGCTGGTCAGGCCGGGCGCAGGCAGGATCTGGTTGTCGGAGTGGAGCACGTCGACCTCGACGTGCTCGGGAAAGATGCGGAACGCCACCTGGATCGAGCCGGTCGGGCCCGCGGCGTCCAGGAGCGCGCGGAACACCGTGTCGCCGACCTCGCGGTTGCCCTCGTCGGTGAGCGGCGACTCGGCCAGGCAGCGGCGGACGAAATCGCGGATGTCGGGGATGGACGACGGCCGGGCCGGGAACACCTGGGAGAGCACCACGACGGGCACGACCTCGATCGGGTCGGGGCCATTGCCGTGGGCGGGCTCGGACACTGGTGTCTCCCCTCTCGGCGGGACCAGGCACGTGCCAGGCTACGTGACGGCGGAGGGAAGGGGAATCCCGGCGCCTCGCTCGCCATGCCGCGTGATGAGCAAAAAGTCACAGAGAGTAGCGGGATGATGTCATGTATACAGACACTCCTGTCCATAAACCTGACTGTTCAGTCTTGTAGCCGGATCGTGGCGGGTCTAGCATGGCGGCGTCCGCGCATCACGAAGGCGAGGTGCGGGCCCGGCTGGTCACTGTGACGCCGCAGGACTGCGCCCACCTGACCCGCCCTTGCCCACCCACCCCCGCCCTTCTGATCCAGGAGCGAGGAGGTGGCCTGGCCATGGCCACGGGCACAGAGACCAGCGGGGCGCCGCAGGGCGACACGGCGGCTGAGCCCCTGGTGCACATCCTCTGGATGAACGGAGGGCTCGGCTGCGACGGGGACTCGGTGGCGCTGACGGCGGCGACCCAGCCCAGCATCGAGGAGATCGCGCTCGGCGCCCTGCCGGGCCTGCCCAAGATCGCCGTGCACTGGCCGCTGATCGACTTCGAGTGCGGCCCGGAGCAGGGCGCCGACACGTTCATCGAGTGGTGGCACAAGGCCGACCGGGGTGAGCTCGACCCGTTCGTCCTGGTGGTCGAGGGGTCAATCCCGAACGAGGCGATCAAGAAGGAAGGCTACTGGTGCGGGTTCGGCAACAACCCGGCCACCGGGCAGCCGATGACCACCAGCGAGTGGCTGGACCGGCTCGCGCCCAAGGCGACGGCGATCCTCGCCGTGGGCACCTGCGCCACCTACGGCGGGATCCACGCGATGGCCGGCAACCCGACCGGCGCGATGGGGGTTCCCGACTACCTCGGCTGGGACTGGCGGTCGAAGGCGGGCCTGCCGATCGTGTGCGTGCCCGGCTGCCCGATCCACCCTGACAACCTGTCCGAGACCATCCTCTACCTGCTGTACCAGGTCGCCGGCCAGGCGCCGATGATCCCGCTGGACGAGGCGCTGCGCCCGACCTGGCTGTTCGGGAACACCGTGCACGAGGGGTGCGACCGGGCCGGCTTCTACGAGCAGGGCGAGTTCGCCGGCGAGTACGGCTCGCCCAAGTGCCTGGTCAAGCTGGGCTGCTGGGGGCCGGTGGTGAAGTGCAACGTGCCCAAGCGCGGCTGGATCAACGGCGTCGGCGGGTGCCCGAACGTCGGCGGGATCTGCATCGCGTGCACGATGCCCGGCTTCCCCGACAAGTTCATGCCGTTCATGGACGAGCCGCCGGGGGCGAAGGTCTCGTCGACGGCCAGCACCCTGTACGGGACCGTCATCCGCACGCTGCGCGGCTTCACGGCGAAGACCGCCGACGAGGAGCCCAAGTGGCGCAAGAAGGGCGACGAGCTCCTCACCGGTTACAAGAAGAGCTGGTCATGAGAGGGGTAGTGCGATGACGACCGCCGAGGACACCGGCCTGGTGGAGATGTCGTGGGACCCGATCACCCGGATCGTGGGCAGCCTGGGCATCTACACCAAGATCGACTTCAACCAGAAGCGGGTCGCGGAGTGCCACAGCACCTCGTCGATCTTCCGCGGGTACAGCATCTTCATGAAGGGCAAGGACCCGCGGGACGCGCACTTCATCACCAGTCGCATCTGCGGCATCTGCGGCGACAACCACGCCACCTGCTCGGTCTACAACCAGAACATGGCCTACGGCGTGCGCCCGCCGCACCTCGGCGAGTGGATCATCAACCTGGGCGAGTCCGCCGAGTACATGTTCGACCACAACATCTTCCAGGAGAACCTGGTGGGGGTGGACTTCTGCGAGAGGATGGTGGCCGAGACCAACCCCGGTGTGCTGGAGCTGGCCAACCGGACCGAGGCGCCGCACGCGGCGGAGCACGGCTACCGGTACATCGGCGACATCATGCGCTCGCTGAACCCGCTCGAGGGCGAGTTCTACCGTGAGGCCCTGCAGGTGAGCCGCTCCACGCGGGAGATGTTCTGCCTGATGGAGGGGCGGCACGTGCACCCCTCGACGCTCTACCCCGGCGGCGTGGGGACCACGGCCACCGTGCAGCTGTTCACCGACTACCTCACCAGGCTGATGCGCTACGTGGAGTTCATGAAGCGCGTCGTGCCCATGCATAACGACCTGTTCGACTTCTTCTACCAGGCCCTGCCCGGCTACGAGGAGGTCGGCCGCCGCCGCGCCGACCTGGTCTGCTGGGGCAGCCTCAACGACCCGGAGCACTGCGACTTCCGGTACGAGAACATGACCAGCTGGGGCCGCAAGATGTTCGTCAGCCCCGGCGTGATCCGGGACGGCGAGCTGCTCACCAACGACCTGGTCGAGATCAACCTGGGGATCCGCATCCTGCTCGGCAGCTCCTACTACGAGGACTGGGAAGACCAGGAGATGTTCGTGACCCGCGACCCGCTGGGCAACCCGGTGGACCGCAGGCACCCCTGGAACCAGCACACGATCCCGCGGCCGGCCAAGCGCGACTTCGACGGCAAGTACAGCTGGGTGATGTCGCCGCGCTGGTTCGACGGCACCACTCACATGGCCGCCGACACCGGCGGCGGGCCGATCGCCCGGCTGTGGGCGACCGCGCTCGGCGGGCTGGTGGACATCGGCTACGTCAAGTCGACCGGCGAGAGCGTGCTGATCAACCTGCCGCGGACGGTGAGCAGGCCCGAGGTCACGTTCGAGTGGAAGATCCCGAGGGACTCGGCTGGCCGGCCACTGTCCAACGCGATCGAGCGCGACCGGGCCCGGACCTACTTCCAGGCCTACGCGGCGGCGTGCGCGCTGTACTTCACCGAGAAGGCCCTGGCCGAGATCCGGGCCGGGCGGACAAAGACCTGGGAACCATTTAACGTCCCGGACGAGGCAAACAGCTGCGGTTTCACCGAGGCGGTCCGCGGCGTGCTGTCGCACCACATGGTCATTCGCGGCGGCAAGATCGCGAACTACCACCCGTACCCGCCGACCCCGTGGAACGCCAGCGTCCGCGACAGCTTCGGCACGCCCGGGCCCTACGAGGACGCGGTCCAGAACACGCCGATCTTCGAGGAGAACCCGCCGGAGACGTTCAAGGGGATCGACATCATGCGCGCCGTGCGCAGCTTCGACCCGTGCCTGCCGTGCGGCGTCCACATGTACCTCGGCAACGGCCGGATGCTGGAGAAGGTGCACTCACCGATGACCGTGACGCTGTCGACCTGAGGCCTGGGCCGGCCCCGGCCCGCGCCCGGGCCGGCCAAGCCCCGCCGGGCGTTCCGCGCGGCGGTACGGTGACCGGAGACGGAGGCGAGGCGCGTGACGAGCGGCGTGCGTGACGTCGGGGCGCGCGTGGAGGAACTGCTCGACGCGCTGCGGGCCCGGGCTGCACCGGACCCGGGCCCGGTCGCCGAGGAGCTGGTCCGGCTGCTGGTCGGGCTGTACGGCGACGGGCTGGGCCGCATCGTGGCGGCGCTGGCCGACGAGGGCGCCGCTGGCGCCGCGGTGCTCGACCGGCTGACCGCGGATCCGCTGGTGGAGAGCCTGCTGCTGCTGCACGACCTGCACCCGCTCGACGTCGACGCGCGGGTGCAGCGCGCCCTCGACCGGGTGCGGCCCTACCTCGGCTCGCACGCGGGCGGAGTGCAGTACCTCGGCGTGCACGACGGGGTGGCCCGGCTGCGGCTCGAAGGCAGCTGCCACGGCTGCCCGTCGTCGACGGTCACCGTCCAGCTCGCGATCCAGGGCGCCGTGCAGGACGCCGCGCCCGAGGTGACCGACGTGGTGGTGGAGGGCATGACGCCGCCCGCTCCGCAGCTGCTGCAGATCGGCCGCCGCCCGCCGGACGAGGGCGCCGGGGCTTCGGGCGGCTGGATCACCCTGCCGAGCGTCGGGCCGCCGAGCTCGCGCCCGGTCACGGCCGCCGCTGGTGACGTCGCCGTGCTGCTCTGCTCGGTGCGGGGCACCCTGTACGCCTACCGCGACAGCTGCGCGGCGTGCGGAGGCTCCCTGGCCGACGGCACCCTCGAGCGCGAGCGGCTGACCTGCCCGGGCTGCGGGACGCACTACGACGTGCGGCTCGCGGGCCGCGGCGTGGATGATCCGGCCCTGCACCTCGACCCGCTGCCGCTGCTGGCCGACAGTCAGGGCGTCCGCGTGGCCGTACCGGAAACGGCGATCACGTGAGCGGCGGAGGACTGCGCCGGTTCGTCGCGGGTCCTGCCGCGCCAGGCCAGGCCCGCCCGGCCCTCCTTGCTGGCGATCCGCCCGCCCGGGCGGGCCTGGAGACCTGCGAGATGTGCGCGGCCGAGATCCCGGCCGAGCACGGCCACCTGGCGGACGTCGAGCAGTCCATGCTGATCTGCGCCTGCCGCGCGTGCTACCTGCTGTTCACCCACTCGGAGGCCAGCCGGGGACGGTACCGCGCGGTCCCTGACCGCTACCGCAGCGACCCGGCGCACCCGCTGTCGGTGGCCGACTGGGATGCCCTGGAGATCCCGGTCGGGCTCGCGTTCTTCCTGCGCCGGTCGGACGGGGGCGAGGTCACGGCGTTCTACCCGAGCCCGGCGGGGGCCACGGAGTGCCACCTCGACCTGCAGGCGTGGCAGCGGATCGAAGGGTCCCACCCGATGCTCACGGCCGCGGCGCCCGACGTCGAAGCCATTCTTATTTATCGCGATGACGCTGGCCATAGCCGGTCTACTCACCGCGCTGACGCAGCTGACCACGGACCCGTCTCCCGCGACGACGCTGGCGTCGACTGCTTCCTGGTGCCGATCGACGCGTGCTACGAGCTGGCCGGGCGGATGCGCCTGCTCTGGCGCGGCTTCGACGGCGGATCCGAGGCCAGGGCCAGCATCGCCGAGTTCCTCGACGGCGTCCGGGCGCGCTCGGCGGCCTTCGCCCAGGAGCCGTGATGGCCGAGCTCGCCTTCGACTGCACCGGCGCCCGCGCCGACAGGTACGCGCTGGCCCCGTCCATGTCGTTCGTGCTGCGCATCGCCGAGACCACGGGGCAGAGGGTGGACGCGATCGCGCTCCGCTGCCAGCTCAGGATCGAGCCGGCCCGGCGGCGTTACTCCGACGCGGAGGCCGAGCGCCTGAACGACCTGTTCGGCGACACCCAGCGGTGGGCCGACACGCTCAGGCCGCTGCAGTTCACCACGGTGTCGCTCATGGTGCCCGGCTTCACCGGCAGCACCGCGCTGGAGCTGCCGGTCCCGCTCAGTTACGACCTGGAGGTCGGCTCGGCCAGGTATTTCGCCGGCCTGGACGCGGGCGAGATCCCGCTGCTGCTGCTGTTCAGCGGCACGGTGTTCGCCGTGGCCGAGGGCAGGCTTCAGGTCCAGCAGGTGCCGTGGAGCAAGGAGGCCTCCTACCGGCTCCCGGTCAGCGTCTGGCGCGAGGCGATCGAGGCCCACTTTCCGGGCAGCGCCTGGATCAAGATGACCCGCCAGACGCTGGACGAGCTGCAGCGCTTCAAGACCCGCCAGGCGCTGCCCACCTGGGAGGCGACCATCGCCGCGCTGCTGGCGCTGGCGGCCGAGCCGCAGACACCGGTGGACCTGCCGTGAGCCTCGACCCCGCACACCTCGAGCACGCCCGCCAGGTCGCCGACGCCGTTCTGTACGAGGGTTACCTGCTGTACCCGTACCGTGGGTCGGCGCAGAAGAACCGGGCGCGGTTCCAGTTCGGCGTGCTGGTCCCGCCGGCCTACCGCGCGGTCGACGAGCGCGAGCTGTCCGCCAGCCAGACGGAGTGCCTGCTCGAATGCCCCGACGACGCCGAGGTCCTGGTCCTGGTTCGCTTCCTGCACGTGCAGGAGCGGATCGTCCGGGCCGTGTCGCCGGAGGCCGGCGAGCTGCACGAGGTCAGCGCGCTGCAGGTGGAGGCCACCGAGTACACGCCGTGGGACGAGGCCGCGGAACGGCAGCAGCAGGTCGCGGCCACGGTCGCCGGGCTGCTCGGCCGGGAGCGGGCCCTGGAGTTCCACATCGGGCCCGGGGAGCGCAGCGAGGACCTCACCGATGCCGAGGGGCGTGCGGCCGGGCAGCTCGCCTGGCGCTGGACCGCGCTCGACGGGGTCATCCGGCTCAGCGCCGAGCGGGTCGCCGGCCCCTACGGCGCGCTGCGGCTGCGGGTCCGGGTGGAGAACCACACCGACACTGCCCCCCTGCGGACCAGAGACGAGGCCCTGCGGCACGCGCTGATCGCCGTGCACGCGCTGATCGGGGTGCCGGGCGGGAGGTTCCTGTCGCTCACCGATCCGCCGGAATGGGCCGCCGCCGAGGCGGCGGCCTGCGCCAACACCGGCACGTGGCCGGTGCTCGCCGGGCCCGGCGACTGCCGCGACCTGGTGCTGTCGTCGCCGGTGATCCTCTACGACCATCCCGAGATCGCCGCGGAGAGCGCCGGTGACCTCTTCGATGCCACCGAGATCGACGAGATCCTCACGCTGCGGACGCTGGCGCTGACCGACGCGGAGAAGCGGCAGGCCCGGGCCACGGACCCGCGCGCGGCCGACCTCATGGACCGGCTGGACAGCATGCCGCCGGAGATGCTCGATCGCATGCACGGGGCGATCCGCTACCTGAGGGCCACGCCGGGCCGATCCGAGGCCGGGCCGGATCTGATCCTAGACCGGCCGCAGGTGCCGTGGTGGGACCCGGGGTCAGACGGCTCGGTGTCGCCCGAGACCGACCACGTGATCGTGGCCGGGATCAGGGTGGCCCGGGGCAGCCGGGTGCTGATGCGGCCCGGCTCCCGGCGCGCCGACGCCCAGGACCTGTTCCTTCTGGGACGCACGGCGACGGTGGAGGCCGTGCTGCACGACGTCGACGGCCAGGTGCACGTGGCGGTCAGCCCGGATCACGACCCAGCGGCCGAGCTGCAGCGGAGCCACGGCAGGTTCCTCTACTTCGCCCCCGACGAGATCGAGCCGATCGAGCCCGCCCCTACACCTGCCGAGAGGAGGAAGCCATGGTCATGAGGCTGATCAAGGCGGCGGTGCTCGCCGCGGTGCTGGCGGCGATCATTACGTCGCTGCCCGACATCAAGCGCTACCTGGAGATCCGCGAGATGTGACGCCGGTGCTGGCCGGCGCCGTCGTTTGCTCATCCACATGACGAGGTGAGGCGGGAGCATGGAGACGATTGTGGGGTTCGTGGCCGGTTACCTGGTCGGGACCCGTCAGGGGCGTGAGGGACTCGAGCGGCTGCGTGCTTCCCTGCAGTCGATCAAGAACTCGCCCGAGGTGCGGAAGCTCGCGGCCGAGGCGCTGGCGGTCGCCGAGACGGCCGCCCGGCAGGCCTCGAGCGGCGGCATCAAGGGCCTCGGGGGCGGCGTTACGGACGTCCTCGTGCGCCGGGCCGTGGCATCCCGCAAGGGGCCGCGCGCGGCCTGACCCGCGGTGGAGTCACCGTGCTGACGTCGCCGGGCCCGGAGCGGCCGGGGTGACGGCCAGCCCGGCCGGCGCCTCCGCGGGGGCCCGCCGGGGGCTGCCGCTGCTGACCCGGGCCAGGATGACCGCGAGCCCGAGCGCCCCGGCAGGCGGAAGGGTCACGATGGCCGGGAGCTGGTAACGCCAGGAGAACTCCGGGATGTCGGAGGCGAGCAGGATCACGACCGCGGTGATGAAGAACAGGCAGCAGCCGAGGGCCAGGTCGCGATCGGCCGGACGCGCCATGTCCAGCGTCCCGCGCCGGATCAGGCTCAGCGTGCCGGCCAGGCCGAGCAGGGCCGCGGCCAGGTAGAACGGGCCCGGGGTGAATCCGCCGTCCAGCTGGTAGGAGCGCAGGAACGCGGCCAGCGGCCTGATGACCGTGGCCTTGCCGCCGAAGGACGGGTCGAGCGGCTCGTAGGTGACGTAGTTGACCGCCGCCGTGTTCTGGAGCTTCAGCCCCACGATGATCATGTTCTGGGGGGTGACCCTGACGTAGTTCTCGTAGGTCGGATAGCTGGTCTGGAACTGCCAGCGCGAGATCGGCGTGTCCCCGGGGCTGGTGACCCGGTGCACGGCGAACAGCCGCGCCACGTCCGCGGCGTACGCGGACAGCAGCCGCCACGGCTGCTGGGTGATGACCGCCCTGGTGAACGCGGAGACGAGGCCGGACTGGCTGGCGCCGAGCGGCGCGGCGTAGTTGTTGAGCGGGGACGAGGGATCGTGCTCGAGGCCGTCCGGGCCGAGAGCCTTCTGGCTGGCCGTCGGGCACAGCGGGCGCTCGTCGGGCGGCAGCCTCAGCGTGGCGCAGTCGGCGGCCTCGGCGACCCGCCCGTAGAGCGCCGACGTGCCGGACCGGGACAGCCAGAAGTGTCCGGAGAGCGCCCAGGAGCCGGTCATATAGCTGAGGATCGGCAGCGCGAAGGCCGCGCACAGCAGCCCCGCGCCGCCGATCGCGCGCCGCCAGCCCCCGCCCTCCGCTCCCCCTTTCACGGCGATCAGCACGTAGAACGCCGCGGGCAGGACCAGGAACTCCCCGCCCTGCCAGACTGTCGCCGACAGCCCCAGCGTGATCCCGGCCAGGGCGATGGCCCAGACGGGGAGCCTGGGGTGCCAGAGCAGCAGGACCAGGCCGGCCACGATCAGGGCCTCGAGCCACATGTCCGGCATGATGGTCTGCTCGATGTGCAGCTCGTACGCGTCGAGCAGCACGGGCGCGGCGGCCAGGGCCGCCAGCCAGCGTGGCGCGCCGCGGCGCAGCAGCAGTGCGTAGATGGTCACGCCCATGGCCAGTCCGACCAGGTGCTGGATCGCCGCGACCGTTTCCAGGTTGCCGACCAGCAGGATGGCCTCGAGCACGCCCTTGTAGCCGAGCGGATCGGTGCCGGGCCAGGCGTTGTACAGGTACTTGAGCGTGTCGATGTACAGCAGCGCGGGCCGGTAGGCGATGAGGCTGAGCAGCCGCAGCACCAGCCCCGCCAGCAGCAGCGCCGAGATCAGCCAGTGCCGCCGCAGCCCTGGGATCATCC
>Ga0070699_100006641_pt1 | contig 10057 bp, 14 predicted proteins | sample KBSK1503metaG_FD_65473 | JGI IMG/M metagenome (GOLD analysis project Ga0070699, IMG submission 65473) | Corn, switchgrass and miscanthus rhizosphere microbial communities from Kellogg Biological Station, Michigan, USA - KBS K1-50-3 metaG | ecosystem: Host-associated > Plants > Roots >... | reverse complement strand
TTGATACCCCGTGTCTCGTGACCGTCAGGTAAGACCACCTTGACGTCGCTGCAGTGGATCTGGTTGAACAACGTCCAGTCCTGTTTGCTGAACGCATCGAAATCCAGTTGATCAAAACGCGCAAGCGTTTCGATTGTTGTTTTCTGTTCTTGGGCCATGGCGTCACCGCCGAGGGCCAGCAAGAACGCGACGACTAGGACCACCCAACGCTGAGAGCCGTCAATGCGCATAGAACCTCCTGGTGAGAGAATCAAATGCCCATGTGTCCAAGCCGCTGTCCTTCGGCAAGGTAGAACTCGGTGAGTTCAGGTGCTTCGATTTCAAGATCGACGCCGGTCGCGATGATTGTTCGCCTTCGACGTGTTCCGAATTGTCCGCCTGTTCGGCACCTTCCCGCGCGGTGATTCGCCCGACGGCACTTTGACACTCTCCCGATTCGGAGTAAATACACGTAGGCATTATTTCCTGGTTATTTCAGTTATTTCGTGGCAGCTGAATGGGTTAGACGGCGGAAGTGGCGTGATCGCGCACGGGAGTTTAACCGCGCCGTGAATAGATCGACCAATCAGGCCGAGCTGGTCCGCTTTGGTGAATTCGAGCTCAACGTCCGAACGGGGGAGCTGTTCTCGATCGGAAGGGGGACTGTAGAAGCTGAGTCCCCCAAGGTCCTGGTCCGCGAGCAGCCCTTCCAGATTCTTCGCATTCTGGTCGAGCGGCAAGGCAAAATCGTTACCCGCCAGGAAATCCGCCAGATTCTTTGGCCGGACGATACCGTCGTGGAATTCGATCGCAGCATCAACGTTGCGATGGTGATCCTGCGCAAGGCGCTCGCAGACGATGCCGACCATCCCAAGTACATCGAAACTCTGGCGCGGCGCGGATACCGACTGATCGCACCCGTCGAATGGCAACAGAGTTCGACGGCCGCTGCAGACCCACGCGAACCACCAGCCGATGCGCCACCCAACATCGAAGGCCTAGTACGCAAGCGCTCGCGCAAAGCTGCTGTTCTGGGTGCGTCCGCAGTCATTCTAGCGGCCGTCGGCTACATGGCATGGCGAAACCTTCGGGACGTAACGCCTCCAAAGATCATGCTTGCCGTACTGCCGTTCGAAAATCTCACCGGCGATCCCGGCAAGGAATACTATGCGGACGGGCTGACCGAAGAGACGATTTCGCGGTTAGGCCGGCTGGCCCCCAACCAGTTGGGTGTCATCGGGCGAACGTCCGTTATGGGATACAAGCACACAGACAAACGCCTGGACCAGATCGGCCGCGATCTCTCCGTGCAGTATGTCCTGGAAAACAGCCTGCGGCAGAACGGCGATCACCTGCGCATTACGACTCAGTTGCTACGAGTGAAGGACGAGAGTCATCTCTGGTCTCACGATTACGACTATCACGCGCAAGATGTTCTTACTGTGGAAGAGAACGTGGCCGCGTCCGTTGCGCGGGAAATCCAATTGCGCCTGAATGCAGGACAGCAAGCCGAGTTGGCTCGGTCCCAACCAGCCAATCCGGAAGCCTTCGATGCTTACTTGAAGGGGTACTACTTCTTCGAGCGGAACACCGATCCAGATACGTACATGGCCGGGCAGTACTACGAACGAGCCACGCAGCTCGATCCGTCCTATGCATTGGCCTGGGTTGGATTGTCCCGGGTACGCAAGTGGCAAGCCATGCGAGGGCTCATGCCCACGGAGGAGGGCTACCGGGTTGCGCGTGAAGCGGTCGAGCGGGCGTTGGCGCTGAACCCGAACCTGGCAGAGGCCCATACGCAGATGGGACGGATGAAGGCACAGGTCGACTTCGACTGGATTGGGGCAGATGCTTCTTTCCAGCGAGGCGTTGAGCTCGAACCCAGCAATCCCGAGGTCGTGAGCTTCGCGGCTGCTTCCGCGGCCGCACTCGGCCGCCTTGACGAAGCGCTTCAAATGGGCCGTCGCGCCGTCGACCTGGATCCGCTCAACGCCGGGAGTCTGGACTTCCTTGCAGAAGCCGAGTTTGACATAGGGCGGCTGGACCAGGCTGCAGCGGATGGCAAGAAGGCTCTCAAGCTGAGCTCCGACGTTTGGCCCGGCCCGATCCTGCAGAGCAAGATCTATTTGATGCAGGGGCACTGGCAGGATGCATTGTCTGAGATCGTGCTCGTGCGTGATGACCCCTTACGTGCGTATTTGTCTGCGATGGCGTACCACGGGCTTGGTCGGAAGCAAGAGTCGGACTCAGCATTGAATTACGTAATCAAGAATTTTCCCAGCAACGCGTACATTATCGCCGAGGTGTATGCGTTCCGGAACCAGCCCAACGAAGCGTTCGAGTGGCTGGACCGAGCGCATGCTCAACGGAACTCCGGTATGTTCCAAACGAAGTCGGACCCGCTCCTGAAGAACTTGCACCACGACCCGCGATACAACGCACTATTGAAGAGGCTCAACTTCCCCTCCTGAAGTAGTCGGCACTGTTAGAATCGTAATTCGTGAGCCGCGCCGTGGAGTCGACGAGCGTGAAGTGTAGCGCGAACGCCTCGCTCATGGTTCGGCAGGTGGATCTGGGAAGCTCCCGAGGCAGGACTCGAACCTGCGACCCGTTGTGAAGCCCTGAGTGATCCGCACGCCATGGGGGACGTTCCCAAGGCTGATCAGCAGACCGAATCACCGCCAGCCGAGCGTCGGACTCGCGATAAGCGAGCCCCGAAACCGTCAAAAAACCGTCAAAAGCGCCGGGAGCCGTAAGCATGCCGCGAGTCGGCACGATCGATGTTCAACTCGGCCGTTGGACGCGTCTACGGATTGCGGTCGGGCCGGGCACGTTCGGGCGGGAGACGTTCTTGTGGACGCGCTGTCATGGAGACCAGCGGGAGGGAGCACGCTGCGACTGGAATTGCCGCCGAATCGACTGCCGGATTTGATCACCGCGCTGTGAATCTTAGTCGGGGCGAGTGGATTCGTTGACTGCGGGACAGCGACTGGCGCTGGTCTTCAGTGACGGGGCACCGCGATGGTGGCCGCGATTCTGTCGTGGAGACGCCGTCGAAGATCGTTAGGATCGACCCAATCAATGTGATTGTACTGACGCGTATCGAAGTGCACGTTTGCAAGATCGTCTTTCTTGACAGTCCATATGATCGGGATGCCGAGGCCCTGGGCAAGACCGGCCTCAAAGTAGACACCAGCTCGTTGGCCAGTGAAATCTGCCACGACTAATCCGCTCCGTCTGATCTCTGCTACGATTCGGTCGTCGATCTTTTCGTTGTGATGAATCCGATCCATTCGAATGGGTTTCCATCCCGCATCTCGGAGAGCGGGCTCGATTCCGTCCGTCCAGGCCGCATCAAGTTCACTCGCGAAGGACATAGCTACAAAGGCTTGATCGCTCGACCGGCCAACTTTCCTTAACTCACTGAGACGATCCCACCCTTGCAGAGTGAGTTTGGTAAGAAGACGTTGATTTTGCGGCTCTTCCTCAAGTTCAATCAAGCGTAGGTTCGCGAGTAAATGCAGAAAGTCGATCAGTTCTTGGGGGCCCTTGAGCCAAAAGAGAGGATAGTCGTCGTACGGAATCGTCACGGAAGCACTGACGTCAGCCGTGGCAGCATGGATAGCAAGAAGAAGGGGATCGAGGACATCGTAGGGCGTTGTTGGCCTCGGAGCCTCAGCAATCAGACTCTCGATCGTCGTGGATAGGAGTTCGATGGTCGCACCGGCGTCCGATGCCCGCCTTGTCTGGGCGGATAACAAGTAACGTTTGGGCTTCGTCTGCGGCTGTGATAGAGCGACCGCTGCCTCTGTAGTGAATATGAACCGACCACATCTCGGACAGCCGCAGAGGTAAGCGTCTCGATTCCTGACACGCTCAATCTCGGCAGCATTGCTGTCACAGAGCGGACATGCGTTGGCCATTTCCAACTCACACGGTTTTGGGGAGCGCTCTCACCCTTCGGGCATCGGTGATGAGCGAAACTTGCCGGGTTCGTAGAAGTCCAGCATCATGCCTTGGACATCGTTGTCCTTGTCTAGGTAACCAATACTCACCTTTGTTGGATAGCTCGTGATACCGTCCAGACCAATGAGGCCTGAATCGCCCGCTTCAACATCGCTTGGGTTGAACACGACTCTGCAGGGAGGATAAACGACTTTGACAACGATGGACTTCGCGATGCCGCCGTTGTTCTTGTACTTGACTTCATAATTCGCCGCGCTCGACCCTCCACGTCCGCTCACATAAGTGAACACGGGTTGTACTCGGGCTTTTTCCATTTTCCGCTGATGCTCGAAACGCTGACGCTCCAAATCTAGGCGCTCGGACGCGAACTTGACCTGTTCGGCGGAATGACTGGCGAGGGCAGCAGTTTCTTCAACTTGGCGCTGGAGAGCCTGTTGTTGCTGTCGAAGAGTCTCCGTATTCTCGCGCACCTCTTCGCCTTGCTGGACGTAGCCGAGAATAAGCCATAGAAAGGCTAGAGGGGCGACCACACCAGCGAAAAAATCTCCCCACTGATTTAGGGACATGCTTGGCCAAGTGGCGTGTTTTGTAACCGCAAGAATTGCGGCACCCGCCAGCCAGAGGCCGGTGACAACGGTTCCGACAAAATTACGTGTCTTCACAGGATGACAAAATTGCTAACGTTGCGGCGCACAACTAGGGCGTTTTTGTGGCGACGAGGGGTATGAATGCTGCACGGGCCGTTGTTACCGAGGACTCGGGGACTCGGCCCCGGGCCGCAGGAACGCGAACCGATCCTCAGGTGCCGCAACTGAGCTTACTTCCAGATCAGCCATAAGGCGATGATGACGAGGAAGGTCTGGACCAACGCCGCGCCCACCACTATGCGCGTGGTCCGATGTTTGGCCTCTCCTTCACTGATCCCGTCTTTGAGCTGCATCTGACCCGCTGTATGGCCCGCCCCAAGGACGTTCCCGAGCATCAGCGCTGCCCAAGCTACTAGCGCGATCAACGTGAGCAGTCTCTTCATTGCATCGCTCCCTTCGGCCTGGTCAGCGCCTGCTCCTTACAACCAATTGTTACGACGGACGCTTGAAGTGTCGCCGGCCTACAAAGACGGCGGGTCGATGCAGGCCCACCGTTTTTATGCTCGCGCACGGCCGTGCAGGACCACCAAATACGTCCAGGTCCATGGAGGGACCGGCAAACATTACGGCAAACGGGTGCTCTGCCGGCTTGAGAGCGCGGCGTTCCCCCTGCTCGGCTAGAACAGCGCCTACACTCAACTGGCGCCTCCGCAGCATCTTGCCGAACGTTGAGACTTTCGATGCGCAACCACCAGAAGATTGCGAGCACGTTCGGATGAGGTGGTGCGAGAGCCGCACACCTGTCCCGGCGGCTCACGGGCCATGTCCCAGGAGGAGGTGAAGCTGCTCTATGACAAACACCGAACCCGTCGCCGTCGCGCTGGAGTCGTGTGCCGATGCGTTGCGCACGCTGGCGCTCGCACTGCGCGGTCAGCGTCCGGTAGAACCTGCTGTCCCACGAACGACAGCTCCCGAGCGTCTACTCAGGGTGGACGAAGCAGCGGCGATAATGGGCGTGACCAGACGGTGGCTGTACCGGAGCGCGCCACGGTTGCCGTTCGCGCGCCACTTGTCGCCGAGAGTGCTGCGCTTCAGCGAGGCCGGGATGCGTCGCTGGATCGAACGACGCCCATAGGACAAGAGTCGGCCGCTTCCCGAAGGCCTCCGACGAGGTCCCACACGTCGCCACCGGATGGCGCCTTGGTTGCCGAGCTGTTCCCCGGAACCGGGGCAGTGATGGTGCTACCGGCGAGGACTGCCGTCTGACCACGCCTGGTTCCCCGAGAGAGCACGCAGGGCCCTGGAACCGAGCTGAACATTACTAAGCCTTATCCGCGGGTCATGCCGGAAGATCCGGAGCAAGAGACCCTCAAGTTCGAGGATCTCCTCACGAGACACGTTGTCGTGCACTTCAAAGAAGGAGTAGTGCGTCCAGTCCTCTTTATGCTTGTCGTGGTTCCTGATTCGCGCGCCGACACCAGAATTCACAACACGTGCAACACCGCCAACGCCGATGTAAGCGACCTCGAAGACGCGCTTACCCTTCTTGTTCGGCCGCTGACGGTAGAGGACGTAGAGACCACGCGTCAGATGTGGGATTGGTTTCCAATCCTTCCTCCGCTCGTAAAGCCTGCACCGTTTTATCATCCTGAATTGTGCCTGACGGGGCATAGGCCGTCCTTCTCTTGATCAGTTTTCCGTTTGGCGAACTTGCCCGTGTGCGTGAAGCAGCGCCAGGGGAGTGGATAGGGGCCACATCTTGTAAATGGGAGTCGGGCAGGCTTGCCGAGGGCCCTATCAGGGGCAGTCTGTTCGGGGCACATGCGCGATTTGCCCGGGGCTCATCTATCTTCCGGGGAGAAAGGGGTGACCATGAAGGCGACGATGACGTGCCAACAGTGCGGTAAGGCCCCGGCCGCCTATACGGTCACGGCCACGGGCCAGCCGTTCTCTGCGGTGATGGCCGAGGGCAAGATGGGGCAGGTGGTGCGGTTCGTGTGCAGCCAGTGCGTGCAGGGCGTGCCCCAGAACGCCAAGACGCCGATTCAAACGTGAGCTACTACCAGCCGCCATCCTCGGGCGACAAGAGTCCGCCCGCGTGGGCCGGGGCGCTCCTCCTCGCCGGACTCGTCCTGGCAGCGGCATCGCGCCGCGAGCAGGACGATGACGAAGAGGACGATCTGGACGACGTGGAATGGGTGTACTACCGGACGGACGGGCACTGCTTCTACTGCGGCAAGGGGATCGTGCTCGACAACCGCGGTGCGGTCGGCAGGCGCGGGGCGTGGGAGCTGGACCACTTCATCCCTTTCTCCCGGGGCTGGTCTGACGAGACGTACAACTTGGTCCCCGCGTGTATCGACTGCAACACGCGCAAGAGCGACCTCATGCCGTGGGACTTCGATCCCGACCGGTTCGCCGTCGGAGATCGCGACCCGGACGACTACCTCTAGTCGAGCCGTGTCGCACTCCCGCGTCAAGCACAGTCGAGACGATCCGAGCTGGCGCAAATTTCAGGACCTTGTTGCCCACATCGAGCAGACCCTCGCGGGGAAGGGAGCCGTTGTCACGACGCCCGACCATGTGCCGGACGTGGTCACGAGCCAACTCCGCGAGGTGGATGCCTCGATTCGCCTCACCGTCGGCCCCACGCCCATCCTCATCACCGTCGAAAGTCGCAAGCGGAAGCCGAAGCAAGACGTTCGATGGATCGAGGAGCTAGCGACCAAGAAAACGAATATCGGGGCCGCGAAGACGATTGCCGTGTCCGCCACGGGCTTCACCGCTGCGGCGATGGAGGCCGCCGGACGCCACGGCATCGAACTTCGCACGCTGGAGGACCGCATCGGCGAAGAGATCGTGCAGCAGTTTCTTTCCGGGTTCAAAATCTCCGTGATCGTCACAGACGCCGTGGCTCGAACGATCGCCTTCCAGTTGGAGGATGGGCGCCCGCTCCTGCCCACCGATCTCGGTGACGACCTCGTGGCGGCGCTGCAAAGCGGGGGGGACGCGACGTCGGTGGTCATCGCCACCGAGGTGGCCACGGGGCGCGGGCTCACCTTGGACCACATTCTGCAGCGGGGAGACGAAGGAGATATCCCGGTGGACGGATCGCCGATCACGAAGGCGGTGCAGGTCGGGTTCAAGCCGGGGCGCGCGTTCACGGTCTCGACCAAACACGGTCCGCGCCTCGTGGGCAGGGTCGAGGTCCTGGCCGAGTACAAGCGCAGTGACGTTCCGGCCCCAACCACCGGCCTGTATGAGTACGCGACGGTGGACCGGCCGCTGCGTCGGATAATCGAAGCCGTCGGCCATATCTCGCACACGCAGGGCGTGCGTCTCCTTGTTGATATCGACTCGCCCACGTTGGAGCGTCACGATCGAGACGACTCGCGTCCCGACGAGCAAGCGAAGGGCCGCTGAAGCGAGAGGAGCGTGGAGTAACCAGAGCTGGGGCGCATGCCGAAGAAAAAGATCATCACCGAGTCTGAAGCCATCGCGTTGATTATTCGCGAAGCGAGATACCGCATCGGCTGCGAGGACTTCACCCCGACGTTCACGCTCCAACGTGCCGAGCCCAATGGGCCCGGCCGCTACCCGCGCGCGAACTGGGACGCGACGGCCGAGGACCCCGAGCGCTGGCGGTCCGATTGCGCGCAGGCGTTTCGCGAGGCCGTCACGCGGAATCGGGGCAAGTACAACATTGATTGGCGGTCTACCACTCCATAGGAGCGCAGCGAGCACGGTTCAGCAAGTGACTCCCATAACGCGGGCTACCCAGATTCCTCGGAACGCAGCAAAAACGCCCTATCATGCCGCCAAATCACCGTAACGATTCAGTCAGTAGAGTTCAAATTAGAGAGCCATGATCCCAGATTGGATTAAGAAGCTGCGTGCGGATGCTCGCGCTTGGTGGGCTAAGAGACGTGAGGCCCGGGAAATTGCACGAGTCAAGCGCAAGCTCCTCGGGCAGAATTGGCGTGAGCCGGAGCTTGATAAGGAGGAGAACGCATCTGCTCAACCGCCCAACGACGAGTCAATCAACATTTGGTGTCTTTGGGTCGTGGAGTTCTACGGGCCTTCTCAGTTTCAGAGTCTACTGGAAGGATTCAAGAGACTTGGGTTGGCTGACCGTAAACATGAACGCGAGGAGTCTGCAACTGAGTTCATGCAGAAAGTTCGTCAGCGGGGTTATTCAGGTTCATGGCTACGGTTGGGGAGCATTCGTGAACGAACTGACCAACAATGGTCGGATCCTCTTGGCGGGGGCATTCGCGCAAGGCTTCCACGAGGAGTTGATGTAGCCAACGCGACCGTGGTGCAAGTCTTACCAAGCGTTGTAGCAGTGACAATGCAGTTTGTGTTTGATGATGACACCGTCAAATGTCTGCAAGAGGTTCTCCAAGAGACGCCTGCCACGCAAACACTGCCTATGGAAAGCGGTGATGGGCGTCTCTTACTCCTTCCGAGTATGCAAAAGCGAGACAGGATAGCGCAGGCGCGAGTGTCCTTACGTTCCAGATGTGAATTCTGGTTTGGCAAGTATCTACCTGGAGTTTTCTCAGCGAGTCCGCTTCCGGTTCGGTTTCCAGCTTGCGAGTTCGTCACCTTCTCAAAAGGTGCGCCGTTTACGGACACGGAGGAGCGCAATCGGTACATCGAGATTCTAGGCCTAGACCGTACATGGGAGGCATGGAAGTGCGAGCAGATCCCAGGTCTGAAGCTTGGGTGGCGAGGTCTTGAATCAACCGGGAGTGATTATTTGATGCTTGCGGCGACTGAAGCCGACGTGGCTGCATGGGCCAAGGAGCACCAATACCCCGAGACACCGCGCTTCTTTGCCATGAGTAAACTCGCTGACTTTGATCGTTGGCTTGTCGGATGGTCCCTTCGAGGGCTACTAGAGCACCATTCCAAGTCCCTACTTGAGTTAGGCGATAAAGCTCTCCGCGTAGAAAAAGCGCGTTGGTTTTCAAGAGCACTCCGACAGACGCAGCGCGAACTACTACGGCTCCGTCCCGATGTTGTCGCCTTTGCCGGTGACGTGAATGACATGGTGTTGAGTGGAGAGCTTTTGCGGATGAGTGATTACACGTTTGTGGCTCTTGATCCGCGATCTTCGAATAGGGAACTGCGGGAGCTTGTGTTGCAACGCGTCCACGAAGAGTCGCACCGTTTGAACCGGAACATCCGCAGCGTTACGGATGATTTCATGACAAGCGTGAATCTTCGCCATCAATTGGCCCTCATTTGGTACACTGCCGCGATTTTCGCCTTCGCAGTTGTTACGGCAATTCTTACGGGCTTCTTGATCTATCTGGAGCTGACACGCCACAAGTAATGGGTATTTGATAGCCGCTGAGGAGTAACTTGAACGAATGGCTATAGAACTATCCTCACCCGAGGAATCCCGATTTCGGGAAGCGCAAGTAGCACTCCTACTGTATCGGGAGATTATTGAGAAGGCACTTGCTGCACTGCCGCGAGAGCTTAGTGAAGAAGAAAAGAATTCGTACCGGTTTGTC
>Ga0070699_100006640_pt1 | contig 10060 bp, 21 predicted proteins | sample KBSK1503metaG_FD_65473 | JGI IMG/M metagenome (GOLD analysis project Ga0070699, IMG submission 65473) | Corn, switchgrass and miscanthus rhizosphere microbial communities from Kellogg Biological Station, Michigan, USA - KBS K1-50-3 metaG | ecosystem: Host-associated > Plants > Roots >... | reverse complement strand
CGACCACCAAGACGGTTGTCACCGGCGTGGAGATGTTCCGAAAGCTTCTCGACGAGGGGCTCGCCGGCGACAACATCGGGTGTCTGCTGCGCGGCGTGAAGCGCGAGGACATTGAGCGCGGACAGGTGCTGGCGAAGCCCGGCTCGATCACCCCGCACACGAAATTCCAGGCGGAAGCGTACGTCCTCACCAAGGAGGAGGGGGGCCGCCACACGCCCTTCTTCAACGGCTACCGGCCGCAGTTCTACTTCCGAACGACCGACGTGACGGGCGTGTGCACGCTGCCCGAGGGCACCGAGATGGTGATGCCGGGCGACAACGTGCAGGTCAAGGTCGATCTGATCACCCCGATCGCGATGGACGAGGGGCTCAGGTTCGCGATCCGCGAAGGCGGACGTACGGTCGGTGCCGGCGTGGTGACGAAGATATTCGAGTAAGAGTGACGTGAACGAAAAGATCCGCATCCGCTTGAAGGCGTACGATCACCGGTTGCTCGATCAGTCGGTGCGGGAGATCGTGGAGACCGTGCGCCGGACGGGTGGACGGGTTGCTGGACCGATTCCGCTCCCGACGCACATCGAGCGCTTCACGGTGAACCGCTCGCCCCACGTCGACAAGAAATCGCGCGAGCAGTTCGAGATCCGGACCCACAAGCGGCTGCTCGACATCCTCGAGCCCACCCAGCAGACGATCGACGCGCTCGGCAAGCTCGACCTGGCTGCCGGCGTCGACGTGGAGATCAAGCTCCAGTAGCCATGGCCCTGCCAGGTCTCATCGGACGGAAGCTCGGAATGACGCAGGTGTATACCACCGGGGGCATCCTCGTGCCCGTCACGGTCATCGAGGCCGGGCCCTGCACGGTCGTCGCCACCCGTCAGCCCGAGCGCGACGGCTACGCCGCCGCGCAGCTCGGCTTCGGCCTTGCCAAGGCGGGGCGGAAGTCGAAGCCCGTGCAAGGCCAGTTCAAGAAGGCCGGCACCGGTGCCTTCGCCGTGCTGCGCGAATTCCGGCTCGCGGGCGACGCGGCCCCCGCGGTCGGGGTCGAGATTCGTGTCGCCGACGTGTTCAAGCCGGGCGAGGTGGTGCACGTCGCCGGCATCACCAAGGGGCGGGGTACCGCCGGCGTGATGAAGCGGCACAAGTTCGCGGGCTTCCCGGGCTCGCACGGGACGCACGAGTACTTCCGGCACGGGGGCTCGATCGGCAACCGCTCGTTCCCGGGCCGTATCTTCAAGGGCAAGCGCATGGCGGGCCGCTACGGGGCGGAGTGGGTGACCACCCGGAACCTCGAGGTGGTCGCCGTGCGGGCGGAGGAGAATCTCCTCCTCGTCCGGGGCGCCGTCCCGGGGGCGCGCCAGGGGACCGTCGTGATCCAGAAGCCCGCCGAGGAGGCGCGCGGATGACGCCGGAGACCGTGACGCTGCCGGTGCTGTCGCAGGCGCGCGAGCGTGTCGGTGAGGTGAGCGTCCCCGCAGCGGTCGTCGCCGGACCGATCCGCGAGCATCTCCTCCACGAGGCCGTGCGGAGCCAGCTCGCCGGCCGGCGTGCCGGGACGGCTGCCACCAAGACCCGCGGGCTGGTCAGCGGCGGCGGCAAGAAGCCGTGGCGGCAGAAGGGGACCGGACGGGCCCGGGCGGGAAGTATCCGCTCGCCGCTCTGGGCGGGCGGCGGGACGATCTTCGGCCCGCAGCCGCGCGACTACACCTACCGGCTGCCGAAGTCCGCACGCCAGGCGGCGCTTCGCGCGGCGCTGGCTGCGCGCCACGCGGCGGGCAAGCTTCTCGTGGTCGACGGACTCACGCTTCCCGCGGCGAAAACGAAGCACATGGTCGAGTGCCTCGACGGGCTCGGGCTCGGCGACGTGCCGAGTGTGCTGGTCGTGCTCGGCGAGGCGGACGAGGGGATCCTGCGCGCCGCCCGCAACCTGTCCTGGGTGAAGGTCCTCCGCGCAGACGGGCTCAACGTCTACGACGTCCTCGGCCACACCGACGTCGTCTTCACGCGTGCGGCGCTCGAGAAGGTGGCGAGCCGGCTCGCCGCCCAGGTGGCCGCTTCATGAACCGCACCGAGGTCGTGCAGGGTCCGGTGATCACGGAGAAGGGCACCCTGGTCAACGAGGTCGGCAACCAGGTGGTGTTCCGCGTCCACCCGCGCGCCAACAAGGTGGAGATCCGACACGCCATCGAGACCCTGTTCAAGGTGAAAGTCGAGAAGGTGCGGACGTCTCGCGTGCTCGGCAAGACCCGGCGTGTCGGCCGTCATCTCGGGCGGCGCCCCAACTGGAAGAAGGCCTACGTGACGCTCGCCGAAGGCAGCCGCATCGACTTCTTCGAAGGAGCCTGACGGATGCCGACCATCCAGTTCCGACCGACGTCGCCCGGCCGCCGCTTCCAGACGGGTCCCGACTTCGACGAGATCACCAAGGACGGGCCGGAGCCGGCGCTTACCGCGCCGCTGCGGAAGTCGGGAGGCCGGAACAACCTCGGCCGGATGACGATCCGGCATCGGGGCGGGGGGCACAAGCGGCTCTACCGGCTCGTCGATTTCAAGCGCGACAAGGAGGGTGTCCCGGCCCGGGTGGCGGCGGTCGAGTACGACCCGAACCGCTCGGCGCGGATCGCGCTCCTGCACTACGCCGACGGCGAGAAGCGCTACATCCTGGCGCCGGTCGGACTCGGCGTCGGCGACAGGGTCGAGGCCGGTCCGAAAGCGGACATCAAACCCGGCAACAGCCTGCCGCTGGCGAACATTCCCCTCGGCACCACCGTGCACAGCGTGGAGTTGCGCGCCGGCCGCGGCGGCCAGCTTGGCCGCAGCGCCGGGGCCGGCATCCAGCTGATGGCCAAGGAAGGCGACTACGCGCTGCTCAAGCTCCCGTCGGGCGAGCTGCGGCGGGTGCGGCTCGCCTGCCGTGCGACGATCGGCCAGGTCGGCAACCTGGAGCACGAGAACATCTCGTTCGGGAAGGCCGGCCGCGTGCGCTGGCTCGGGAGGCGGCCGCGGGTCCGCGGCATCGCGATGAACCCGGTCGATCATCCGCATGGCGGGGGCGAGGGGCGTTCCAAGGGCAATCACCCCCAGACGCCCTGGGGCAAGCCCACCAAGGGCTACAAGACGCGGCACAACAAGCGCACGGACCGCTGGATCCTGCAGCGGCGGAAGGCCAAGTAGCGGAGGCCGGGGGGTGGCACGGTCGGTCAAGAAAGGTCCGTTCGTGGATGGGCACCTCATGAAGAAGGTGCGCGCGATGATCGAAGCGGGCGAGAAGCGCGTCGTGAAGACGTGGTCGCGCCGTTCGACGATCACCCCCGACATGGTCGGCTTCACCTTCGCCGTCCACAACGGACGGAAGTTCATCCCCGTGTTCATCACCGAGAACGCCGTCGGCCACAAGCTCGGCGAGTTCGCGCCGACGCGCACGTTCCACGGACATTCGGGCGACCGAAAGGGCAAGGTCGAGGGCGCCGCAGCGCCCGGGCCCGCCGCGGCACCCGGGGCGGCCGGCGCGCCGCGCGCGCCCGCCGCTGCACCACGCAAGGCCCCGGGGGCGGCGTGATGGAAGCGCGGGCGCAGAGTCGTTTCATGCGGATCACCGCGCAGAAGGCGCGGCTCGTGGTCGACCTGATCCGTGGCAAGCCCGTCGAGAAGGCACTCAGCTTGCTCGAGTACACCCCCAAGCGGGGGGCGCGGCTGGTCGCCAAGACGCTCCGCTCGGCGGTCGCGAATGCGGAGAGCACCCAGCGCGTGGACGTCGACCAGCTCTACGTGAAGCGCGCATTCGTCGACGAAGGGCCGACGGCAAAACGCTTCCTGCCGCGCGCGCATGGCCGCGCCACCAAGGTCTTCAAACGGACGAGCCACATCACCGTGGTCGTCGACGAGCGGCCGAAGGGCGGGGAGGCATAGCGTGGGTCAGAAGGTTCACCCGAAGGGCTTCCGCCTGGGCGTGATCGAAAACTGGGACTCGCGCTGGTTTGCACGGCGGGAGTACGCCGAGCTCCTGCACGAGGACATCAAGGTCCGGAACTTCCTGAAGAAGCGCCTGTACCACGCGGGAGTCTCGAAGATCGAGATCGAGCGTGCGGCCAACAAGGCGAAGATGAACATCCACACCGCGCGCCCGGGGATCGTCATCGGCAAGAAGGGCGCCGAGATCGAGAAGCTCAAGCAGGAGCTCTCGAAGCTCACCAGCAAGGAGACCTTCATCAACATCCACGAGGTGCGACGGCCGGACCTCGACGCCCAGCTGGTGGCCGAGAACGTCGCCCTCCAGCTCGAGCGGCGAGTGGCCTTCCGCCGGGCGATGAAGGAGGCAGTGGCGCGCGCCATGCGGATGGGCGCACAGGGCATCCGCATCCAGTCGGCCGGCCGGCTCGGCGGCTCCGAGATCGCGCGCACGGAATGGTACCGCGAGGGACGGGTGCCGCTGCACACGCTCCGCGCCGACGTGAACTACGGCCTGGCCGAGGCGAAGACCACCTACGGCGTCATCGGCGTCAAGTGCTGGATCTTCCGCGGCGAGGTCCTGACCAAGCAGGAGGAGGAGCAGCGCGCCGCTCTCGGCGTCTGATCCGCAACTGGCATGCTCGCCCCAAAGAAGGTCAAGTGGCGCAAGATGCAGAAGGGCCGGAGGAAGGGGACCGCATGGCGCGGGGCCACGCTCGCCTTCGGCGACTATGGGCTCCAGGCCCTGGAGCGCGGCTGGCTCACGGCACGCGAGATCGAGGCGGCACGTGTCGCGCTCACGCGCTACATCAAGCGCGGCGGACGGGTGTGGGTGCGGGTCTTCCCCGACAAACCCCTCACGAAGAAGCCGGCCGAGACGCGCATGGGAAAGGGGAAGGGCTCCCCCGAGTTCTGGGTGGCGGTCGTCAAGCCAGGCCGCATGCTCTTCGAGATGGAGGGGGTCGAAGGCGGTCAGGCGCACGAGGCGCTCCGGCTCGCCGCGGCCAAGCTCTCGATCGCCACCGCGGTTCGCATTCGGCACACGGCGGCGGCCTGACGTGATGAAGGCTCAGGAATTCCGGGACATGAGCGACGACGAGCTCCGCGCGCGCGTGTCGGAGCTCACCGACACGCTCTTCCACCTCCGCCTGCGGCGCGCGACGGCACAGCTGCCGAACCCGATGAAGGTGCGCACCACCAAGCGCGACCTGGCGCGCGCCAGGACCACGCTGCGCCAGCGGGGGATGCAGCCATGACGACGGGACGGCGCAAGCAGCGCGACGGTGTCGTGGTGTCGGACAAGATGACGAAGACGGTCGTGGTGGAAGTGGAGCGACTCGTCCGCCACGGGCGCTACCGCAAGTACCTGAAGCAGCGCGCGCGCTACAAGGCGCACGACGAGAAGCAGCAGTGCCAGGTGGGCGACCGGGTTCGGATCATCGAGACGCGGCCGCTGTCGCACGACAAGCGGTGGACGGTCCAGGCCATCCTCGGGCGGCAGGAGGGTGCGAGCGAGCCGCTGGTCGGCGGCGAGCTGCCGGCTGCGGACGGGAGCGAAGCGTAGGTCATGATCCAGGCAGAGAGCGTGCTCGACGTGGCGGACAACAGCGGGGCCCGAAAGGTGCTCTGTATCAAGGTGCTCGGTGGTACGCGGCGCAAGTATGCCTCGATCGGGGACATCATCGTGGTCTCGGTGAAGGAGGCCATCCCGAATGCCAAGGTGAAGAAGGGAGACGTCATGAAGGCGGTGATCGTCCGTACCGCGAAGGAGGTCGGCCGGAACGACGGCTCCTACATCCGCTTCGACACCAACTCCGCGGTGCTGATCGACAACGCGCGGGAGCCGATCGGGACGCGCATCTTCGGCCCGGTAGCGCGCGAGCTGCGCGCCAAACGGTTCATGAAGATCATCTCGCTCGCTCCGGAGGTGCTCTGACCGATGGCGGTCGAACGCATCCGCAAGGACGACACGGTGATCGTCATCGCCGGGCGCGAGCGTGGCAAGACCGGCAAGGTGCTCCGGCTGCTGCACGAGAAGAACCGCGTGGTGATCGAACGGGTCAACCTCGTCAAGCGGCACCAGAAGCCGCGCGGGGTGCAGAGCCCCGGCGGCATCGTCGAGAAGGAAGCCTCGATCCACCTGTCGAACGTGCTGCCCATCTGTGGGCGCTGCAACAAGCCCGCGCGCGTCGGGCGCCGGCGTCTCGACAACGGGCGCGCGGCGCGCGTCTGCCGGCGGTGCGGCGAGCTCATGGACAACGTGTGAGCAACATGGCGGCGCGTCTGCGCGAACGGTTCAAGCAGGAGATCGTCCCCGCACTCATGCGCGAGCTCGGGTACCAGAACTCGCTCGCCGTGCCGCGACTCGAGAAGATCGTCCTGAACATGGGGCTGGGTGAGGCGACGCAGAACCCGAAGTTGCTCGACGGAGCGGTGGAGGAGCTCACCGCGATCAGCGGCCAGAAGCCCGTGGTCACCAAGGCCAAGAAAGCCATCGCCAACTTCAAGCTTCGCGAAGGGACGGCGATCGGCGCGATGGTGACGCTGCGGGGCGACCGGATGTACGAGTTCTTCGAGCGCCTGGTCGGAGCCACGCTGCCTCGGGTACGCGACTTCAAGGGTGTCCCCGACCGCGCCTTCGACGGCCGGGGCAACTACTCGCTCGGTATCCGGGAGCAGATCATCTTCCCGGAGATCAATCTGGACAAGGTCGACAAGATCAAGGGGTTGACGGTCGTCATATGCACGACGGCGCGGTCGGACGCGGAAGGCAAGACGTTGCTCCGGGCGCTCGGGATGCCGTTCCGAGCCTGACGAGAACGCGGAGGGGTATGGCGAAGACGTGTCTCATGGTGAAGGCCTCGCGCCCGCCGAAGTTCAAGGTGCGCGCCTACAACCGCTGTCCCCTGTGCGGCCGACCACGGGCGTTCTACCGCCGCTTCCGCATGTGTCGCCTCTGCTTGCGGGACCTGGTGCGGCGCGGACAGATCCCTGGCCTCGTGAAGGCGAGCTGGTGACGCGATGCTGACCGACCCGATCGCCGACTTCCTCACCCGTATCCGCAACGCCACCGCCGCGCGCAAGGCGACCGTCGACATGCCGTGGTCGCGGCAGAAGGAGGCGCTCGCCAAGGTGCTCGTGGCCGAGGGCTACCTCGCGGGCACGACGGTCGTCGAGGCCGAACCGCGGCCGGTTCTCCGGATCGAGCTCCGCTACGATGCCCAGCGGCGGCCGGTCATCGGCGGCCTCAAGCGGATCAGCCGACCGAGCCTGCGCGTCTACGTCGGGGTGAAGGAGATCCCCGCCGTGCTCGGTGGCCTCGGTGTCAGCGTGCTTTCGACCCCCAAGGGGCTCCTGGTCGACCGCGACGCCCGGCTCGAGAACGTCGGTGGCGAAGTCCTCTGCACGGTCTGGTAAAGGGGAAAGATGTCGCGCATCGGTAAGCAGCCCGTCCCCCTGCCGCAGGGCGTCCGCGTCCACGCCGCCGAGGGAGTCGTGCGGGTCGAGGGGCCCAAGGGGACGCTCGAGCGCCGTATCGACCCCGAGGTGAGCGCGGCGGTGGAGGGTGGGGCGGTGGTGGTCCGGCGGCACGACGACTCGCGCCGGGGGCGCAGCGTGCACGGCCTCATGCGGAAGCTCATCGGCAACATGGTCGAGGGCGTCAGCAAGGGCTTCACCCGGGTGCTCGAGATCAACGGCGTCGGCTACCGGGCCGAGGCGCGCGGGAACGTACTCTTCCTGACCCTGGGCTACTCTCATCCGATCGCCTTCCAGCTCCCGCCGGGGATCTCGGCCAAGGTGGACCGGCAGGTCGTGGTGACCCTCGAGGGTCCTGACCGAGAGCTCCTCGGGCACACCCTGGCAGCCATCCGCGAGCTCCGGCCGCCCGAGCCCTACAAGGGCAAGGGCGTGAAGTACGCGGAGGAGACGATTCGCCGCAAGGCAGGCAAGGCGGCGGCGGGAGGGACACGGTGATGCGGACGAACGTGAAGGTGGTGGGCCGCGAGCGCCGGCGAGCGCGCGTCCGGCGCCGGGTACGCGGTACCGACGAGCGGCCACGGCTGAGCGTCTTCCGGAGCCAGAAACACACCTATGCCCAGCTGATCACGGACCAGTCGGGCAAGACCCTGCTCGCCGTCTCGACCCAGTCGCCCGATCTCCGCAGCGGGCTGCCGAAGACGTCGGACGTGGGCGCCGCCAAGCAGGTCGGCCTGCTCATCGCCCGGCGCTGTCAGGAGAAGGGGATCAAGCGCATCGTCTTCGACCGGAACGGATTCCTCTACCATGGCCGCGTGCGCGCCGTCGCCGAGGGGGCACGCGAGGGCGGCCTCGAGCTCTAGGGAAGGGCGAGCATGCCGCATCCGAGTTCCTCGGGTGGCCCGCGTCGCGTCATCCTCGACGCGCAGGGCACCGAGCTGAAGGAAAAGGTCGTCCACATCAACCGCGTCGCCAAGGTCGTGAAGGGCGGCCGGCGGTTCAGCTTCAGCGCGCTGGTCGTGGTCGGCGACGGCAACGGCCGCGTGGGGTTCGGGCTCGGCAAGGCCAACGAGGTGCCCGAGGCCATCCGCAAGGGCATCGACAAGGCCAAGAAGCAGATGATCGGCGTGCCGCGCGGCGACGGCACGATTCCCTACGAGGTCATCGGCCGCTTCGGAGCCGGCGAGGTGCTGCTGAAGCCCGCGTCGGCCGGTACCGGCGTGATCGCCGGCGGGGGCGTGCGCGCCGTGGTCGAGCTCGCCGGGATCAGCAACGTGCTGACCAAGTGCATCGGCTCGAACAATCCGCACAACATGGTGCGCGCCACGATGGACGCTCTCGCCCAGCTGAAGGAGCCGGACGCCGTGGCGGCGCGCCGCGGCAAGAGCGTGGCGGAGCTCCGGCAGTGAGCGAGCGCATGGTCAAGGTTCGGCTCCGTCGGAGCGCCATCGGGACGAGTCCTCGGCAGCGCCAGACGTTGCGCGGCCTCGGTCTCAAGCGCGTCGGGCAGTCGGTCATTCTCAAGGACTCGGCCGCGGTGCGCGGCATGATGCGGGCCGTGGCGCACCTCGTCGAGACGGAGGGCTGAGGTCGGGGTAGGATATGGAGCAACACGTCGATCTAGGTCATCTCCACCCCGCGCCGGGAGCGACCCGGCCGCGCAAGCGCGTCGGCCGCGGTCCGGGATCGGGAAACGGCAAAACCGCCGGCCGCGGCCACAAGGGCCGGTTGTCCCGCTCGGGAGGTAACAGCCCGCCGGGCTACGAGGGCGGACAGATGCCGCTCCAGCGCCGCCTCCCCAAGCGCGGCTTCCGTCCCATCGCACGCCGCGAGTACGCGATCGTGAACCTCGAGCAGCTGGCCGGCTTCGCCGCGGGGAGCACGGTGGGGCCCGACGAGCTCCGCGCCCGGAGGCTCGTGCGCGGCCAGGACCCGATCAAGTGCCTCGGCGACGGCACCCTGCCCCATGCCCTGACCGTCCGGCTGCACGCGTTCAGCAAGGCGGCACGCGAACGGATCGCGGCCGCGGGCGGGACGGCGGAGACGATCGGTGTTTGAAGGCTTCACCAACGCCTCCAGGGTCCCCGAGCTGCGGAAGCGCCTCGGCTTCACCGCCGTGGCCCTCGCCGTCTACCGGCTGGGTGTCGCCATCCCGACGCCCGGGATCGACGGTCAGGCGCTCGCGCAGTTCTTCGCTCAGGCGCGCAACAACATCGTCGGCCTGGTGAACCTCTTCTCGGGCGGCGCGCTCGAGCGCTTCTCCATCTTCGCGCTCGGCATCATGCCGTACATAAGCGCGAGCATCATCCTGCAGCTGCTGACGGTGGTCATCCCCTACCTCGAGAAGCTCTCGAAGGAGGGGGAGATGGGCCGCCGCAAGATCACGCAGTACACCCGTTACGGCACGGTGCTCCTCTCGCTGGTGCAGAGCTTCTTCATCTCGGTGGGCCTCGAGTCGATCGAGGCGCCGGGCGGGGGCGGCGTGGTCTTCCAGCCCGGGTGGCACTTCCGCTTCATGACCGTGATCACCCTCACCACGGGGACCGCGTTCATCATGTGGCTCGGCGAGCAGATCACCGAGCGCGGCATCGGCAACGGCATCTCGCTGATCATCTTCGCCGGCATCGTCGCCGCCATG
>Ga0070699_100006639_pt1 | contig 10060 bp, 9 predicted proteins | sample KBSK1503metaG_FD_65473 | JGI IMG/M metagenome (GOLD analysis project Ga0070699, IMG submission 65473) | Corn, switchgrass and miscanthus rhizosphere microbial communities from Kellogg Biological Station, Michigan, USA - KBS K1-50-3 metaG | ecosystem: Host-associated > Plants > Roots >... | reverse complement strand
GGCCGCACCGGCTGGGACTCGAGCGGGCTCAGGATCTTCTGCTCGCGCACCACCAGCGTCGGCCGCGCCCAGGACGGCAGCAGGCCGCGCTTGAGATAGGGGCTGTTGGCGGACACCGGGTAGCCCACGATCTCCTGCTCGAGCTGGCCGGGCAGATCGAGCTCGACCCGACGCGGTAACGGATCGTGCCGCGGCAGCGCGATGTGCAGCCGCCGCGCCGCGGCGGTGATCGTCCAACCCTGGATCAAGAGCGAGGTCAACACCACCACGAAGGCGATGTCGAAATAGACGTACGCATTCGGCAACCCGACCAGGAGCGGGATGGAGGCGAGGAAAATGCCGACCGCCCCGCGCAGGCCGACCCACGAGATGAACGCCTTCTCCCGCCACGCGAAGCGAAACGGCGCGAGACACAGGAACACGGCGGCGGGACGCGCGATAAACATAAGCGTGGCAGCCACCGCGAGCGCCGGCAAGATGCTCTCGACGAGACGTCCTGGCCAGACCAGCAGGCCGAGCAGCACGAACATCACGATTTGTGCGAGCCAGGTCACGGCGTCGAGAAACACTACCACCGTGTTGTGGGCGCGCGTCGGCCGGTTGCCGACCACGAGGCCGGCAAGATAGACGGCGAGAAAGCCCGAGGCGTGCAGCGCCGAGGCGAGGCCGAAAATGACGAGCGCGCTGGTGGCCACGAACGGGGCGTGCAGCCCCTGCGCCAGCGCCAGCCGGTTGAGCACGACGACGATGGCGCGCCCGCCGAGCACACCGATGATGGTGCCGAGCACGGCCTGCTCGGCGAGCACGGCGAGCACGTGCTGCCACGAGCGATCGCCGACCGTGAGGAAGCCGACCAGGAGAAGGGTGAGCAGAACCGCGAACGGATCGTTGCTGCCGGATTCGACCTCGAGGATGGCGCCGACGCGCGGGCGCAGGCGCAATCCGCCGGCATGAAGCAGAAAGAACACCGCCGCGGCATCGGTCGAGGCCACGACCGCGCCGACCAGCAGCGCCTCGGTCCAGCTCATGGCGAGCAGATATTTGGCAACCGGCGCGGTCAGCGCCGCCGTCACCAGGACGCCGGCGGTCGCGAGCGTGACCGCCGACCCCAGCACGCTGCGGAAGGTCGCAAACCGCGTACGCAAGCCGCCGTCGAACAGGATGAGCGCCAGCGCGATCGAGCCGACCACATAAGTGGTGCGCACGTCGTCGAACTTGAGGCCGCCAAGTCCCTCCTCGCCCGCGAGCATGCCGACGATCAGGAACACCAGCAGCAGCGGCGCCCCGAAGCGCATCGCCACCAAGCTCGACATGATGCCCGCCAGCACCAGGAGGGCGCCGAGCAGAATGCCGATGCTGAGTGCGTCGAGAGCGGCCATCGTGTGCGAATCCCTCCCCCCATTGGTAATGCGCACGCGCCGCGCGGCAACTGCTAATTATCGTCCCACGCCTTGTGGGCCCGCGCTGCGAAAGGAACCGCGTGAAATCCAATCCCGCCGCCCCCCGATCCGACATGCCGGGCACCGCCGCCGGCATCGCCTGCGGCACCGGCGCGGCGTTGTTCTGGGCGGCCGGGTTCGTGGCGGCGCGCCACGGCATCGCGGCCGGGTTTTCGCCGGCAGACATCGTATTTCACCGCTTCGTCTGGGCGGGGCTCGTCTTCCTGCCGTTCGTCGCCCGTGCGGGCTTACGCGATCTCGGCGGGGTGGGCTGGGCGAAGGGGGCGGCGCTGACGCTCGTCGGCGGGCCGCCGCTCGCATTCTTGAGCTATGCGGGTTTCTTGTTCGTGCCGCTCGCCCATGGCGGCGTGATCCAACCCTCCTGCGCCGCCCTCGGCGGGCTGGTGCTGGCAACGTTGGTGCTGAAGGAAAAGCTGCCGGCGCAGCGCGCGGCAGGCGCGGCGGTCATCGTCGCCGGGCTTGCCGTGATCGGCGCCGACGCGCTCGCGACGATCGGGACGCACGGCCTCGTCGGCGATCTATCCTTCGTCACCGCCGGACTGATGTTCGCGGGTTTCGCGACGTTGCTGCGGCTCTGGCGCATCGCGCCGACGCGCGCGGTCGCGGTCACCAGCGTGGTGTCGCTCATCGATGTGGCGATCCAGTGGTTCGCCTTCGGCTTCGAGCGCATGATCGCATTGGGGCTTACGGAGAATCTCGTGCAGTTCGTCGTGCAAGGCATCTTCGCCGGCGCCGCTGGGACCTATCTCTTCACCCGCTCGGTCGTGCTGCTCGGCGCCGGCCGCGCCGCGGTGTTCCCGTCGCTGGTGCCGGGATTTACGCTTCTGATCGGTTTCCTCGCGCTCGGCGAGGTGCCGATCCTGGCGCAGCTCGCGGGCTTTGCGATCGTGCTCCTCGGATTCCGGCTGACGCAGAAGAATTGAACGCGATCCGGCCGATTGGGTAGTGCATTTTGTGCTTGATGCATAAATTAAGGCCGTCATTGCCGGGCTTGACCCGGCAATCCATCCATTTTCGTAAAGAGTCCTTGCGAAGAAGATGGATGCGCGGGTCAAGCCCGCGCATGACCGTTTATGGTTTCGGTCCTAGATCCCGCTGAGCGTGCGCCGCGGCAGGTAATGGAGCACGCGCTGCTCGACCAGGATCACGGCGAGATAGGCGATGCCGCCGACCACGGTCAGCATGAGGATCGCGACGAACACCATCGCGGTATTCGCTTGGCCCTCGCCGATGGCCAGCAGGTAGCCGAGCCCGAGATTGCCTCCGACTTTTTCTTTCACCACCACGCCGACCACCGAGAGCGTCGAGGCGATGCGCAAACCGGCGAATAGCGGCGGCAGCGAGGCCGGGAATTCGATCTTCCAGAAGATTTGCGCGCGCGTCGCCGTGAACGCGCGCGCGAGGTTGACGAGGTCCGGATCGACGGTGCGGATCGCGGTCAGGACGTTGACCATCACCGGAAAGAACACGATCAGAATGGCGACCAGGATCTTCGGATAGAGCGTAAAGCCCATCCACAGAATGAACAGGGGCGCGAACGCCACCTTGGGCGCGATCTGCAGCGCAAGGATGTAGGGCGACAGCGCAAGCTCGGCGGTAGGCGACATGCCCAGCACGTAGCCGAAGAACGCGCCGAGCAAACTGCCGAGCAGGAAACCCGCGATCACTTCGACGGCGGTGACGCCAGTGTGGGTCATCAACCCGCTCACCGCGAGCATGCGCAGGAATTCGTCGAACACCGCGGATAAGGGCGGGATAATGAAGACGGGAATTCCGAGGAGGCCCGGCCCCCATTGCCACGCCGCCAAGACGACGACCAGCAAGGCCACGCTGACGGCCGTTCCCCTGCGCATGAGCGAGGAATTGCCGTTCACGCCGATGCTCCCACCGCGTCTTGCCCGGCGTGACTGATGTCGAGCCGATCCATCAACCGCGCCACATATTCGTTCACTTTCGGCGCCTGGCGGCGGGCGATTGGATCGTCGCGCTGCGGCAGCTCGACGCGGATCTCGTCGATGATGCGGCCCGGCCGGCGGCTCATCACCAGCACGCGGTCTGACAGCGTGACGGCCTCGAGCAGGTCGTGCGTGATCAGCAGCGCGGTCTTGCCCGCGTGTTTGAGGGTCTGCGCGAGCTCGCGCTGCAGCACCATCCGGGTCTGTGCGTCGACGGCCGAGAACGGCTCGTCGAGCAGGAGCACAGACGGGTCGACCGCGAGCGTGCGCGCGAGCGCGACGCGTTGCCGCATGCCGCCCGACAATTGGTGCGGATAGTGACCGGCGAACTCGGCCAGGTTCAAGTTTTCCAGCAGCGCGTGCGCGCGCCGTTTGCGTTCCGGCAAGGCAAGGCGCTGGATCTCGACGCCAAACATCACGTTCTCGAGCACGGTACGCCAAGGCAGCAGCAGATCCTTCTGCAGCATGAAGGCGACGTGCGCGTTTGGACCTTGCACGCGCTCAGCATCGACAAAGGCCTCGCCCTCGCTCGGCGTGTAGAGACCCGAGCCGATGTTGAGCAGAGTTGATTTGCCGCAGCCGCTGGGGCCGATGAGGGAGACCACCTCGCCATCGCGGACAGCCAAGCTCACGCCCTGAACCGCCGTAAGGCCTTTTGCGGACGCTGCCACGAAGCGCATCGTCACGTTGCGGTATTCGAGCCGTACCACGTCCGACATTGCCTAAAACTCGACCACGCAAGCCGCGTCTTGCCTGTGCATTCGTATTGCAGAACGATACCATGGCGTATAGTGGCAGACAGTGCGCCGATATGGGCGGCGAGTCTGCGAGACTGCGCCGACTGGAGAGGGTGAGATGTCCGCACGTGAAACGAAAATATCCCGCCGCCTGCTGCTGGCCGGCGGCAGCGCGTTCGGTTTGGGGCTGCTGAGCGCTCCCGCGTCGTCGCAGACCGCAGAAAAGATCACGTATCTGTTCCCGGCGCCTCCGATTCTGCCGGCCTTCGGGCCGATCCGGCTTGCCCAGGGCAAGGGCTATTTCACCGCCGCCGGCCTCGAGGTGAGCTTCGCGGTCGGTCGCGGCGGCGTCGACGTGGCCAAGCAGGTGGGCGCCGGCAACGCCCCGCTCGGCGGCATCGTCGCGGACGGGCCGATCATGGTCCGCGGCAACGGCGTGCCGGTGAAGATCGTCGCGGTGTTCGGCGGCAAGGGATTCATGCAGCTGGTCGTGCGCGAGGATTCCGGCATCGAGAAACCGGCCGACCTCAAGGGCAAGACCATCACGGTGATGTCGTATCAGGATACGACGTTCTACGCGCTGCTCGGGCTGCTCGCGAGCGCGGGGCTGACGCAGAACGACGTGGACATCCAGTCGGCCGGTCCTACCGGCGTGTGGGAATTCGTCGCCACCGGAAAGTCGGTAGGAATGGCGGGCGTGCCGGACTGGATACCGCCGGTCCAGGCGGCGGGCGTGAAGGTCAAGGTGATCCCGAGCGACGAATACTTCCCGCACATGGCGCAAGGCATCGCGGCGTCCGATCAGATCATCAAGGACAAGCCGGAGATGGTGCGCAAGTTCGTGCAGGCGGCGCTGCGGGGCATGAAGGACATCATGGATGATCCCGACAAGGCGACGGACGACTTCGTGCGCTTCGTGCCGGAGTGGAAGGGAAAGGAAGGCGCGGTCCGCTTCGCGCTCAACATGTACGCGACGCTGGTCTACCCGGGACAAAAGCAGCTGGGCGAGGTCAACGCGGAGCGGCTCGCCAAGCTGCAGGAGTTCTACGTGGCGAAGGGCTTCATCCAAAAGGCGACGCCGGTCGAGGAACTCTACAGCAACGCATTCATCAAGTAGCATCGCGCTAACGCGCACCGCACGGATGCCGCGCAAGCGAGATGGCTAGGCTATGTTCGTTTGTGTTTGAAGCACGTTAGCGCCGGCTGCTCGGTGTGCTCCCCTCCCCCTTGTGGGGAGGGGTTGGGGGTGGGGGTAGCGCGATTCCTTCGCAGGTGGCGCCATCATTGTCTCGCCGCACCACCCCCTCCCCAGCCCTCCCCCACAAGGGGGGAGGGAGCAAACCGAGTTCGCGGCTCCAGTCATTCCACTTCACACGACGGCGCTCTAGCACAACGCCAGCGATGATGCGCGCCGGTCGCGGGCGTTCGGACTATTTCTTGTAGCCGTCGGTTCCCTGCCAACCGTGTTTTGAAATATCGAAAATCACCCCGTCCGGGTCCTTGAACTTGCGCTCGAAATTGCCGTGGCGTTCGTCGCCGAGGTCGAAGAAAAACTTGCCACCATTGGCCTCGATGCGCTTCTCCGTTTCGGCGAGATCGTCGACCTGGAAGCCGAAATGATGCGCGCCGACGAAGGTCGTGCCCTCCTCCGTGATATCGGACGCCTTGCTGCCCGCCTTCCCCTTAAAATTGAGCAGGGCGAGATTGATCACACCATCGCTCATGTAGATCGCCGAGCCGATGTCCAGATCCTCGCGGCCGATGCGCTTGAGGTCGAACACGTTGGCGTAGAACTCCGCCGCCTTGTCCAGGTCCTTCACGCAGACTGCAAAGTGGCGCAGACGTGCCATCGCCATCCTCCTTGCGCTCGCCGCTCGCCCTTTCCCCCGCCATCATAACGCCAGCGCCTTGGCGCGGGCTACCCTCGATCGCGCGATGCCATAGGATGGCGCCATGAAAGGGGCCATGAAACGGCACGCCGAAATCGCCGGCGCGGGTTTCGCCGGCCTGACCGCGGCCTGTGCGCTGGCGCAGCGCGGCTGGAGCGTGCGCGTGCACGAGCGCGGGCAGCGCCTGCGCACCACGGGCGCAGGCATCTACATCTATGAGAACGGGCTGCGCGTGCTCGCGGCGGTCGGCGCCTACGACGAGGCGGTCAAGGGTGCGCCTTTCGCCCATACCCGCGAGGTCCGCGATGATCGCAACCGGGTGATCTCGGTGCACCGCTGGGACGGCAGCCGCGTGTTCAGCATCGTGCGCCAGACCGTCATCAACGCGCTGGCGGCGGCGGCGATGCGCGCCGGCGCCGAAATCGTCACCGGTTCGGTTGCGACGGGGGCGAGCGCCGACGGCGAACTCGTGCTGGCGGACGGCCGCAGGCTCAAGGCCGACCTGATCATCGGCGCCGACGGCAGCAACTCGGCCGTGCGCGACGCGGTTGGGCTACTGTCAAAGCGCAAATACCTGGTCGATGGCGCCACGCGCCTGCTGATCGCAAAGACGCAGCAGGAGCGCCTGGCGGCGGACGCCGCCACCACCGTCGAATACTGGTCGCGCACCCGGCGCGTGCTCTATACGCCCTGCAGCGAGAGCGACATCTATATTGCGCTCACGATGCTCGACCGCGACGAGGTCGCCAAGGCGACGCCGATCCGAAAGGATGCGTGGAAGACCTGGTTTCCCCACCTCGAGCCGCTGATCGACCGCATCGGCGAGCAGGGCCGTTACGATCGCTTCGATCTGATCAAGCTCAGCCGCTGGTCGGCGGGGCGGGTGGCGGTCATCGGGGACGCCGCGCACGCGCTGCCGCCGAACATCGGACAAGGCGGCGGATGCGCCATGATGAACGCGCTGTCACTGGCGGTCTATCTCGAGCGCACCGTCGACGTGCCGGCTGCGCTCGCTGCCTGGGAGAGCAACGAACGGCCCATCACCGAACACGCGCAACGCGTGTCCTACCTCCTCGGCCTTCCGACCACGTGGCCGCCGTTTCTGCGGACAGTCGCGCTCGGTTGGGCGGGACACTCGAAATGGGTGATCCGGCAGCGCACGAAAACGGCATTGCACCGCCCGACGGGCACGTAGGCGACGTTCGGAGCGCAGGAGGGCTTGGGAGCAGCGCGCGGTATGCGCTATCATTTGGGACAATGCACGATCCGGGACCAACGGCATAAGAATGGTCGCCACCTCGCCCGCAAGGGAGCGACCGGGGAGTGAGACGATGAACAACATCGATGCCGAGCTTGCTCGCTTGATCGCGCCCGGGCGCGTGCACCGTCGGCTCTACACCGATCCCGCCACCTTCGACCTCGAGATGGAACGCATCTTTGGCGCCGCCTGGCTCTATGTCGGGCACGAGAGCCAGATCAAAAAGCCCGGCGATTATTTCGCCACGCACATGGGGCGCAAGCCGGTCGTTCTGGTGCGCGATGACGAGGGAGCGGTGCGTGTGATCCACAACCAGTGCGCCCACCGCGGCGCCATGGTCGTGGCGACCGACAAGGGCAACGCGGCGGAATTCACCTGCTGCTATCACGGTTGGACCTACCACCTCGACGGTCGGGTCAAGGCGGTGCCGCTCAATCACGGTTACCCGCAAGGCTTCGATCCGAAAGATCCCAAAATGGCCATGTTGCCGGTGCCGCGGGTGAAGAGCTACCGCGGCTTCATCTTCGCGAGCGGTGCGAGCGACGGACCGAGCCTCGAGGAATCGCTCGGCCACATGACCACCTCGCTCGACGACATGATCGATCGCGCGCCCGACGGCGAGATCGAGGTCGCCGGCGGCGTGTTCAAGCACGCCTATGACGGCAACTGGAAGGTCTATTTCGAGAACCTGTGCGACGCGGCCCATCCGCTATTCACGCACCGCTCCTCGATCGACGCCGCGGCGGAGCAATCCGACGACGTCTACAGCGACGGCTCCGGCGAGATCGCCATCCGCCAGATGCGCCAGAACGGCGCCCCCTACAGCTTCTGGGAATCGCAAGTCGGAATCTGGACCTATCCGAATGGCCACAGCTATCTCGGCGATTACCACGACGACTCCAACGCTCGTTGCCGCGCTGAACGATCCGGTGTTCCGCCAGTACATCGCAGCGTCGGAACGCAAGAAAGGCAAGGCCGAGGCGAAACGCATTCTCGAAGTGCGCCGCTGGAACTCGAATATCTACCCGAACGTCTCGTTGATGAGCCAATTCCAGCAATTGCGCGTGGTGTACCCGATCGCGGCGAACCGCACGGTCGTGCACGCCTATAGCTTCCGGCTCAAAGGCGCGCCGGAGCAGATGTTCCGCAACGCCATCAGCTTCGCCAATGTCGTCAACGGCACCGGCTCGCTCGTCCTCACCGACGACCTCGAAATCTACAATCGTCTCGACATGGGAATGTCGAGCGAGGGCTGCGAGTGGCTGCAGATCGGCCGCGGCTACCAGAGCGACGTACCCGACGCGCATGGCGGCCGCCGCGGCAAGAATTCGACCAGCGAGGTCTATATCCGCAACATGCTCGACGCTTGGCTCGGCCTCATGAGCAAGGGGCAGGCGGCGCCGGTGCGCGCCGCCTCCTGACGCGCTCGAGCGCGCCATGGCGAAACGACGCAAGCCCAAGGCGAAGCCTGCGGCCCCGAGTCGGCGCCCGCTGCTGGTGCCGCGCCATCGGGCCGCGCGTCGGGCCGCCGAGGCGCTCGACCTCACTCGCTGCGAGCGGTTCCTGCTGCACGAGGCGCGCCTCCTCGACGACGGCAAATTCGACGACTGGCTCGCGCTGTTCACCCCTGACGGCTGGTATTGGGTGCCGAGCGAGCCGGATCAGGACAACCCGCACGACACGGTCTCGCTGATCTACGACGACCGGCGCCTGCTCGAGACGCGCGTGCGGCGGTTGGCGAGCCCGCGCATCTATTCGCAGGAGCCGCGCTCGCGCACCAGCCGCATCGTCAGCAACGTGTCGATCGAGGACAGCGGCAACAATGCCTGCACCGTGCGCTCGAAGGTCCTCATGATCGAATACCGTCGCGACACCCAACGGCTGTTCTCCGGTACCTCCTTCCACCGCCTGGTGCAGGCCGACGGCGGCATCTTCATTGCTTCGAAGCGCGTGAACCTGGTCAATTGCGACGCCCCGCTCGACGGCATCGTCGTGCCGTTTTGATACGCAATCCGGCTGATTCATTCGGCACCACTGCCGTCGTCCTCGCAAGCCCAGGCGCTAAATTGAGGCGTCATTGCCGGGCTTGACCCGGCAATCCATCCATCTCGCAAAAACTTCTCGCGAAGAAGATGGATGCGCGGGGTCGAGCCCGCGCATGACGTGTCGGAAATCACTCCGGCCCGGCGTATTTTCCCGCCGTTGCCGGGAACATCGATTTGACGATCTTCATCTTCGAGATGTCCACGGTGGCGTCCATGTGCAAGAAGATGGCGGCGTCGCGGTAGATTTTCTCCACGCCGAAGTCCAGCATCACGCCATTGCCGCCGTGCAGCTCGAGGCAATGCTGCGCGACCTTCAAAATCTCCTCCGAGGCGAACAGCTTGACCATGTTGCAGAGCGTCTCCGCGTCGGGCGTGTCGTCGTCGACCGCCTGCGCGGCGCGCTCGAGCAGCGCGCGCACCGCCTCGATGCGGGTCGCCATGTCGGCAAGGCGCAGCGCCACCGCCTGGTGCTTGATGAGAATCCGCCCGCCCTGCACGTAATTCTGCACGTAGTCGGCGGCGGCCTCGAAGGCATGCACCCCAACGCCGAGATTCTTCGAGGCTTGGATGATCTTGCCGGGACGGAAGTAGACACCGGCCTTGCCGAGCGCGTCGTTCTCGACCAGGAGATGATCGTCCGGTACGTGCATGTCCTCGAACACGAGCTCGCCGTTGTTCATGAACCGGCATCCCATCGTCTCGTTGCAGCGCGCGAC
>Ga0070699_100006636_pt1 | contig 10063 bp, 9 predicted proteins | sample KBSK1503metaG_FD_65473 | JGI IMG/M metagenome (GOLD analysis project Ga0070699, IMG submission 65473) | Corn, switchgrass and miscanthus rhizosphere microbial communities from Kellogg Biological Station, Michigan, USA - KBS K1-50-3 metaG | ecosystem: Host-associated > Plants > Roots >... | reverse complement strand
CACCCACACCAGCGGCCAGCCCGTTGACGACGAGAAAGAAGACCACCATGATCACTCATGACCAAAGGTGGTCCCTTCCTCCTGGCAACACCCTGGTCCTATCGCGCTGGCAAGCGACACCCGGGCTCACGGTTTCCGCCTGTGACCGCGAGGAGGACCTCGTTGCCCACTCCCCCGCCGGGCCCGCTGCTGGGCGTCCGCTCCGCCCTGGTGTTCTTGCTGGCCGTCCTGGCCGGCGTAGCCGCCGCGTTGCTTGCATACCCGGCCAGCCACTCGCTGCCTGCCGTCACCCTGGTCGGCGGCGGCGCCGCGGGCGGCGCTCCGCGCCCGTTCCGGCCGAATGACCGGACGAACCCGAACACGCCTGGACGTCCGATGATGCCTTGCCATGGTGGCCTGGCTGCCCGAAGCGACCCCCTCTGTAGAGGACTACGCGGCCGATCTCGCCTCCCGGCTACTGAGGAGCCTGGAGCAGCCTCGAAAGGCTGCCAACGTCTACAGCCTGCCCATGACGTCGTTCCGCTTCGAGTGGCTGGTGGTCTGGTGAGCTGACGATTACGTTTGGCCGTACCTTGTGCGCGCGAGTGGATCCACCAAGAGAGAGCGAGAGAATGGCCATCAGCGTTGATGACGCCCTCAACTTGTCAGTCATGATCACCCGTGGCGACAGAGGTTGGCTGGTCAGCATGGCAACGCAAGGCGATGCCCGGGGTAGCAACGTCGTCGACTACGAGTTTGCCGACATGTGCTGGGACAAGTCTCTTGTGGAGACGGACATCCCGGTGACGGCCAGGCTCGCCGGACGCGGCTTCGATATCCGAACGCCTTGGCATACCACAGAACTCACTGGTAGTGAGTCCGGTGCGTTCCAGACCGAGGCCGAGTTTACCCAGCAGCGGCTTACCCCCCGGCGGCCCTAGCCGCCGGGCCAGGGCCGCCACGCCGCCAGCGAGGCAGACGCCGCTTCGAGTGGCTGGTGGTCTGGTGAGCGCGGGCTGCTGCCATCATCGCACCTGCGATCCTTAGCGCAGCGTGGCCAGCCGAGACACGTGGGCCCCCCCGGCGACTCGGGCACCGGCATCGGCGTCAGCGGCCAGACCAGCTGGAACAGCGGCGGCGCCGGGCGACGGCGCGATCCTGCGAGACCAGGGCATGCCGGACTCCGCACCAACCTGCCGCTCACGGTCGAGTTCTGGGCATCGGTCGCCAAGCCCGCGACCGGCAGTGGCGGCATGCAGCTGCTGGCCCTCAGCTCGTGGCCGACCAACTACGTCACAGGCGGCGGCACCAGCGGCCACAACCGACGGGCAGCCACCGCCGACTGATAGAAGCCGCAAGAAGGACGGGGAGAGAGGCAGACGCACAGCGAGCGGGCAGCCTTGCGCGGGATATACGTGGGACGAGCGCGTAAACCAGAGCGCGGGTCAACGTGTTTGCCCACGTAATCGGCAGTGCGGCAATCACAGCGGCGATGATCTGTAAAACCGTCGGCTCAGCCTACGTTGGTTCGAACCCAACACCTGCCACCAGTCACTACCCGTAGTATCGCCAGGTCAGCGCGGTGATTAGGAATCATGTCCCGGCAACGCTGCCAGGCGGAAGTGAGCGGTCTGCCAACCGCTCGCTCTAGCAGGGCGACTGTACGCGCGGCAGGTTTTCACCCGTCGGCCGATCTTCCTCACGGATCGGTGTTGCGTTCGCTTACGTTGTGCTGACCTGTGAGAAGATCTACGCGGACCAGCATCGACTACACGTTCGAGCCGACGGCGCAGGCCACCGCCGTTTGCGGTGGCGCGTTCGGCTGGTCCACGCATCACGGACATGTGGCGGACAGCATCTGGGCGAAGCAAGCGGTGCGGCGAGCCGCCTGCTGTCACGGACGGTGACAGCATTCGCCGGCCACCGGCCGCGACGGCGAACGCCAACCATCGGCCGCCGCGGCATCCGCGCGCGTGCCAGCCTGGCCACCGCGCATCGATTCTTATCGCGCCGAATCGGCCCCTGCACCGCTCCCTCGCCACCCGGCTCGCCGCTCCTGCCGGGGGGCCAGCAGCGGCTCATCCGGCATCGCGGGGAACGTGACTTCAATGGACAGGCCGGCGCCGCGCCTGGCGCGTACGATGATCGCGGCATTGTGGGCGGCGGCGATGGCGCGGACGCTGCACAGGCCCAGGCCGTGGCCGCTGTCATGGTGCACGCGACGTCCGTCGAGCCGCATGAAGGGCAGGAACAGCCGCCGGGCAGCAGCCAGCGCGGCTGCTCTCGCAGGGCCTTTCCCGACAGGGAGATCTCCGAAAGGCTCTTCATCTCCGAGCGGACGTCCACCATCACCTCTCGGCGGTGCTGGCCAAGATCGGCGTGTCGTCGCGAACCGCGGCGGCGCGTGAGGCGAGGATAGGCATCGCGATTCCCTGCTAGGTACGTTGCCGTAGGCCGGGCGCGCCGCTCCGGGAGCAAATCTCCGTGTTGCCGGGCAAACCGTTAATTTGGGGGTAAACCAATTTAGGATGCCGGGCGTCTTGCCTATGTCGGGCGTCTTGCCCGGAGGTGAACGGCGGTCGTTGTCACCATACGCAAGGGAGCGCATGCCATGAGTGTCATGGGGCGACTGGCCGGTCCGGCCAGCACGGTGATCAGCACCGTGGTAGCGGCAAGCATGCTATCGGTGAGCGCGGCGCATGCCGCCTCCCTCTACGTCGTGGACGACACCTCTGCTTCGTGCTCGGACACCGGCGCGGGAACCTCGGCGCAGCCGTTCTGCACCATTGCCGCCGCCGCGGCCAAGGCGCAGGCCGGTGATACCGTCCTGGTCAACGCGGGAACCTACACCGGAACCTCCGTCGACCCGGCGAACTCCGGTACCGTCGGCAGCCCGATAACGTTCACCGCCAATCCAGCCGTCAGGATCAATGGCGGCACCCGGGCATTCTCGGTCGTCAACCGCGAAAATATAGCGATCATCGGCTTCACCGTAACCGGGACATCGTCGTACGGAATATACGTCTCCGGGGGGAGCAATAACGCCGTCTCCAATAACGCTGTCTCCGCAGCAGGCCAGCCGAAGCCGGGCCTGGCCGCGGCCGGGATCTACATAGGCAACCTCGGAGGCGGGAGGGTTTCTGGCAACATATCGCACGACAACTCCGCGGACGGGATCCGCCTGACCGGGTCCACCAACGGCGTCACCGTCGAGGGCAACACGTCCTACCACAACGCCAACCAGTACCAGCGGGCGGCCGTGGGCATCGACGACCTCGGGCCAGGCAACTCGATCATCAAGAACCTCGCCTACGCCAACGAGGACACCGGGATCAACATCTACCCGGGGGCGAACAACACGCTGGTCGCGGGCAACGTCGCGTACGACAATGGCGATCACGGAATCGACAGCCATAACGTCAGCGGCGGACGGATCATCGGGAACACCGTCTTCCACAACTGCACGGATGGCATTAACGTCGAGGGCACCAGCGCGAACTACGATATCGAGAACAACATCGCCGCGGACAACGCGACCGGAGCGATCATCAACCCGACTCCCATCAACCCGCTGGGCGCGTACACGAACAACTGCAAGCGGAACGTCGGCAACATCGGCGTCTATAATTCTGCGCCCGCGACGACGAGGGCCAACTACAATCTGGTATGGCAGGACGGGCCGGCGGCCGAGTACGCATGGGCGGGCGTCGGGTACAGCACAAGAGCTGCGCTCCACGCCGCGACCGGGCAGGAGGCGCACGGCATCTTCGCCAACCCCAGGTTCGCGAACGCGGCCGCGCGGAACTTGCAGCTGCGGGCCGGCTCGCCGGCCATCGACTCGGCGAACTCCGGCGCCAGCGGAGAGCAGGCCACTGATCTCCTGGGCCGGGCGCGGGTCGACGTCCCGGCGGTGCCCGACACCGGCGCCGGACCGCGGCGGTACGACGACCGTGGTGCCTACGAGTTCCACCCGGTCGGGCCGACGGCTCATCTGACCGTGATCCCGGGCGTCGGCAGGACGCCGCTCACTGTGACCGCGAATGCGTCTACGTCGGCTCCGGGCAACGCCCCCATCACGAGATACACGTTCAGCTTCGGGGACCGCACCACGGCCGGCCCGCGGGCCGCGGGGAAGGCCGTTCACACCTACACCTCTGCCGGGGCAGACACCGTCAAGGTAACGGTGACCGACAACGACGGCCTCACCTCGACCGCCACCCGTCGCGTCACCGTCGGATGGGGGGTCGCGCGCTACGTCGCGGGGATAGGCACCAGTCGCGCCACGACGCGGCGTATCTCTGCGTCCGTGACGGTCTCCCGAGCCCGGCGTGTGGCCGCCTATCACCTGATCGTGGTCACGGTGCAGCTCACCGGGACCGCCTCGGCCGGAGCCGTGACGGGTAAGGACAGCGCAGGTGACCGGCTGAGCACGGTCAGCAGCATCGCCAATCGGCTCGGCGACCGGCTGGTGACCCTCTCCGGAGTGGCCAGGCACGGGCTGGCGGGCGGGGGCAAGATCACCATTACGTTCCCGCGCGCTTCGGCCATCCAGATCACAGCCGACGAGGTGGCCGGGGTCACGGGCGTGGACCGGTGGTCGGCCGCCGCCGGTGGCACGGCCCGGTTCTCGTCCGGGCCCGCCGGGACGACCCGCCGCCCCGGCGAGTTCGTGTTCGCGGTGGCCGCGACATTTGGCGGGACAGCGGTGCGCTGGAGCCACGGCTGGAAAGGACTGCAGACCTCTACGCTGGGCCCGAACGCACTGGCCCGGGCATACCGCATACCGGCACGCACAGGCAGTTTCGCGGGAACCGGCACGGCCAACACTCGCTGGCTCGTCGAGGTGGTCGCCTTCACATAGCAGCCCAGACGTGCCGCACCGGAGTGCCGTCCTGACCTACGTCAAAGACGCGCGCTGCCCGGCATGCGACCGGCCATGACGATGACCCGGCAACCCGGGGCTCACGACCCGAGCCAGAACTGCACCTGCGGCCTCGCCACCTCGTAATAAGCCGGGCCGCCGGCCTGGCCGTCCTGCCAGGAATCGTCGCGGGCCAGGCCCTGCCACGTATTGGCGACATTCGCCTTGCGGCGCTGCCCGCGCTCGTACCGCCATTTATAGGCGTCGAACACCCCTTGGATGTAGACCGCGTACTCGCGCGCCAGTCCGACCGCGCCCGTGATGATAACCAGGTTGTCGTCGTTCTCGGCGCTGGCTTTCCTGCCCAGGTTGTGCGAGCCCGTCATGATGACCGGCGAGGTCCCGAACGGGTCCACGACGATGAGCTTCGAGTGGATCATGACGTTATCGAAGCGCTGTTCCTGGCTCTCCCCGGCGACCGGTTCCTGAAGGACGCTGGGCATGATGACTGACACCTCGTCGTCGGTTCTCGCGCCGCGGTTGAAGAACGTCAAAGTGGCGCCGCCCGCGTCACCGGTCGGCGGCTGGTTGATCACTCCGTGCACGAACTTGCCCGCGCCTGCGAGATCTTCGATCGGCTTGAGCAGGCTTGTCACCACCGGACCGGGCTGGAACACCAGGAACAGCACTCCGTGCTGCGCGGAGCTGATCAGCTTCGCCGCCTCGCCCAGGTCGACCAGGTCATCCACCGTGAGCGATCCGCTCGCAGCGGCTCGCTCAGGCAGCGCCGTGAACCAGGCCCGCAGATCCACGGCGGCCTGGCCAGGCACGCCGATCGATCCAGGGCTAGGCCCGTCGAACGCGCCGGCCTGGTTAGCCGGCGCGATCGTCCGCCCGGGCTCGTTGCCCGCCGCTTTCAGGCGCTGCCAGTAGCTCAGGAACGACTGCGCCACCGCCTGGTCGTGGATCAGCAGCGCGTTGTTGCTCTGCGTGCACAGCCCGGTCACGGTCCAGTTGGTCGATCCCGTCAGCACCGATTCTGGCTGGCCATCCCGGCAGACCACGACGAACTTGTTATGCGCGAACGGCCCGCCGGTCAGTATGCGGCGCGACAAGTCGACGGCCGGGGCCAGCGTGGCCGCAGCGGCTGTGTTCACGCCGGGAGTGCCAGACGAGTAGGAACCATTTCCCAGCAGCAGGTGACACGACTGGCCGAGGCCAGCCAGCAGTCCGATGAGCTCGGGATCGTTCAGCTCATATAGCGCCGCGTAGATGCTCAGCCCCTCGTTCTTGACGGTCGCGAGTAGGGATTGCAGCGCGGGAAGCACGGAGCCGGCGAGGTCCTGGCGAAGCTGGCCCCCCGGGGTGCTGATCTCCGCCTACAGCACATCATGAGGAGTTCGGGCGGGCAGTCCGGCCGCGCTGTCCTGCTCGATGATGCCCTGAATCGCCCTGGACACCGCCGGCGTGGCCACGACTCCCCTGGTGAACCACATCTCGAACCCGGCCGTGGTCCCGGTCTGGCAGGTCACGGGGTCCGTCCACGGGCTTGAGCCCGCCAGGTCAGCAGTACTGCTGCCTGGCGTCCCGATAACGGGCAGCACCCGATACTGCACGCCGGCCAGCCCGCGCGCGTCTCGGTCGGCCCAGATGTAGCGCTGGACAGGCCAGACGTCCGACGGCTCGCTACGCGCGGCCGGCGCGGCCGGCTTGGCGGCTGGATCGGGGGCGAAGGGCATGTAGGTAGGCAGGTAGACCGGCTCGCCGCCGGACTGTTCATGCCGCTGGATGGCGAACCCCAGGCAGCCGGCGATCCGGTCGGATTCCCAGACGAGGATCACGTCAGCAGCGTTGCCATATGCCCGCGCGAGGATCGGCATCGCACCCCCAAATCCAGATCTTGCGTGACCGGCGGCCTACGGGACAGCCTGCGGCGGCGTGAGTCACGCGCCTCATGCGCCGCGGACGGGTGCGCCAGCTTCGCGACCTGGCCGTCGACCACGAGCCGATCGTAACTGACCCGTCAGTCGGGCAGGTCGCCGCTGTCCTGCTCCCAATCCGCGAGCGTCGCTTCGTCGCATCATTCGCCCTTCCGCCGCATGGTCTCCGGGTGCGGCCACGCCAGGACGAAGGCGCGCCGCCGAGATGACCAGCCGAGCCCTGCGCCTGCTCGAACACCGCGAACGCGGCAGCGAAGAAGGCATCGGCATACCCGGGCGCCCGGAGCCCGACCCAGGTCACGCCGACCAGCGCCACAGACGATCTTCTCGAACGAGCCGACGAAGCTAATCCACCATCTCAGGCCGCGGCCTCCGCCGCGACCCCTATGCATGCCGCGTCTGCTCGCCGCTACCTGGCCAAGAGCCGGCCCCGGCCGTACCCACAGTGAGGAGAAGGGCATGCTGGGATCAGCCAGACGCCTAGCCGAACTCGTCCATCGCCAGACATCGTTCGAGCACTGGTAGTTCGGCGGGCTGAGTGAGCGGCGCTCATCGCAGCCTTCGATGGCAGTCACGCGGAACTCCGCAATCGTCTCACTCACAACGTGCGACCTCATGTCGCAACGAATAGATGATCTGAGCGGCGGCCAATGAGAAACCCTAGCAAACACGTAGGCATTCCTATTCGACGTTCGGCAGCTAAGCCGCCGCAAAATGTCCCGAGAATCCGGTTGCTCTCTGTGATTGCCGCGGTGCCCTCGTGGCCGCCAACCGGATCCTGGTGGCCATCACGCACGACGGCGGCGAGGACCGGCACAAGGTCGAGCCGGGCGAGGAGTGGGATGCTCACGGAACCCTGCCGAAACGTCTTCATATAGCGAGGTCGCTAACACCAGTAGGTGTCCGCGTCATGGCGGATCATCAGCGCCGGTTGCGTCACTCCGGCTTCGCGCGACAGCCTGATCTCTCGCCTGAACGCGACCATGTGCCCAGTATCGCGGTCGGCTACGGGAGCCGACGCATTTATTGCAGCCGCGGCCGTGTCCCCTTCCCCCGAGGAATTACCATCCGGATAGCAGGTCCCCGTTGGGCTTGCTGAAGCCGAATCCCTGCGCCATGAAGGCGATCGCCTCGCCGGTGCGTTTACGACGGTCTTCGTCGCTGAGCCTGATGGGGCCGCTGATCGTCACCGTCATCAAGGCCAAGGGCTTGCGGTCGGTGCTGCCCAAGGGTGAGAAGTCGATCAGGTCGGTGAGGTCGTGCGGCGTGGTGGCCTGATCAGAGGGTTGCTCGGCGGACAGCCGCAGCTCGACGGCGGCCGGGAGTACGGCCCGAAGGTAAGGTCGTCGGCGAGCACGGCTGGCAGGGTCGTGCGTCACGGCACGCCAGGCGGCGGCCAGGAAGGCCCACAGCTCGCGTAGGGACAACCGCATCTGGCTGCGTGCCAGCACGAACGCCCCGTGAGCCTGCAACGCGGCCTGCCAGGCGGCGACATCCTCGATGCGCAGCTCGGCGACGGCGACGATAGCTGAGCCGCAGGCCTCTGAGAGCATGACTTCCGCCGCCAGAGCCCGATTCCCGTCCGGAGCGGCGACGATGTATGCGAAGCTGCAGCGGTCAGTCGACCGGCCAGTGCGACCAGCCTCCCAGCGAACGGCGGGGGAGGTTCCGCCGCGCCGCTCCGACAGCCCCTGCACGGCTAGGGCGAGGTCGGTGTACCTGAGTTCTCCCGCGAGTTCGTCTGCCTGATACGGCATGATCCGCCGGTCAGCGCGGGCGACCGGCAATGAGGCTACGGCCCGGACCCGGAGCTGGGGAACCCGCTGGCCGCCGGTCCAGGACGTCCCCTCCGGCGTCGCGGTGAAGCTGAACTGCGGTGCTGCTTCCCAGTGGTACCCGTCGTAGGGGAAGCTGCTGACCAGGAAACCTGGTCCCCAGCCGCCTCCGGCCAGCTCCACCCGGCCAATGATGCGGAGCGATGAGCCGTTCCGCGGGTGGCACGTCCTTGCCGAGGACTGGGAACCCGAGCGCTGTGAAGGCGTCTGCGCCGGGCACGCCGCTGCCGGCCTCGCGGACCCGCTCCCACACCGGTTCGGCGACCATCACCGGCCTGTGGCCAGGCACCGCGCACAGCACCCACGCCTCCCCGCCCCGGCCTTCGAAGTATTGGACCAGCCCCGGCCCTTCGTGGAAAACGCGGCCGACCGCCTCACCCAGCTCAATCCGGCCGGAGAGCGCAGTGGCGACTTCGCGGAAGCGCCGCGCCCAGGCTGGATCGCCCTCACCTGGCTCGATCACCGGAACCGACGGCTGGTCAGCCGCCCTGGCCGCGGCCACCGTCCTGCTGATCAGGTCCCGCAGGACTTCCTCGCTGTGACCACCCTTCTGCGACCACCCGGCCGCCAGCAACCGCTGCAAGTCCGACACGTCAAGCCAGCGCGTGCGGTCGCCCTCTCGGACAGGCAGCGCGCCGGCCTGCTGGCTGTCCTTGCCCGTCCGCGCAGGCCCGGGAACGATGCACGGCAGGCACGCAGGTGGCTGTGCGGGCACGTCAATGACCAGGATGCCCTTGCCATCCCCGCGATCGATCCAGTCCACAGTCACATACAGCGGCGCCGGTTCGATTCGGCCGAGCAGCTTGCGGTGCCGGTCAAGGTCGACTAGGTCACGCGGAACCGGCCGGATCTGGTCCAGGATCTCCTCCCCGTGCTCCTGCCTGGTGGAAATGCCCACCAGCAGGAGACCGCCGGCCCGGGCGTTGGCGAATGCCGACCGCGACATCCTTGAGCAACTCCTCCGCCCCGTGCGGCTGGTCGCTGACGTAGACGCCGCCCTTCACGTCGAGCCACTCGCACTCGGCCAGCCCGAGCAGCCGTTCCGGCTCGCCGACATGCAGTGCTTCCTGCGCGCCGTCAAGACTGCCCGATGGCACCACACCAGTATCCGGGGAAAGACCGCCTGCCGCTTTCACGCCGCCCGGGACGATGAGGCCCAGGACGATACCGCCCGGTTCCGCCGTACACCACGTGAACAGGCCCCGTGCGCCGCCCTCGCGTCGCGCAGGCTACACTCGGACCGGCCTCGCCCGCGGCAGCCAGACTGCCGGGACTGCCTGAGAGAATTCTGGGCTACGGCAAATGCGCGCCAGTTTTCGTCGGTCATGCGCGTTTGCCCGCAGGTCAGTTCGGGTTCGTTACACCCATTACAAGACGGCTGCTCTGCCAACTGAGCTACACCGGCGCGAGACTCGCTGCATGGTAGCCCACCCGGGTCCTGACGTGCT
>Ga0070699_100006635_pt1 | contig 10063 bp, 8 predicted proteins | sample KBSK1503metaG_FD_65473 | JGI IMG/M metagenome (GOLD analysis project Ga0070699, IMG submission 65473) | Corn, switchgrass and miscanthus rhizosphere microbial communities from Kellogg Biological Station, Michigan, USA - KBS K1-50-3 metaG | ecosystem: Host-associated > Plants > Roots >... | reverse complement strand
AAGGTGCTCAACATCCAGGAGGTCACGTCTCCCGGCTCGGGCACGCTCGAGTACTACCGCACCCAGTACGCGCTCATGACGAGCCGGCCGGTGCTGCAGAACGCGATCGAGGCCCTCAAGCGGGGCAATCGCACCGCGGCCCTGGCGGCGCTCGGGGAAGGCACAGATCCCCACGTCAAGCGCGTCGGGTCGCTATCGATCGAGCCGGTCCGCAGCACGCAGCTGGTGCTCGTCCAGTTCCAGCATCCCGATCCTGCGATCGCGGCCGAGGTCGCCACCGCGGTCGCGCAGGCCTACGTCAAGTACAACCTCGACGTGAAGCTCAAGGGCACGCGCGACGCGCTGACCTGGCTCAACGAGCAGATGTCCGGCCTGCGGGGCAAGGTCGAGGACTCATCGACGGCGCTGCAGAACTATCGGGTGAAGTCGGGCATCCTGGGGATCCAGGAGCAGCGGGCCCTGACGGCGCAGAAGGCCCAGGAGGTCAACCGCGCCCACCTCGAGGCGCAGGCTCAGCGCCTGTCGATCGAAGCCAAGCTCGGGGCGCTCAACCGCATCGTCGCCGAGCAGGCCAGTGCCGAGAGCCTCTCGACATCGATCGACGACCCGCTCATCCGCAAGCTGAAGACCGAGATGGCCGACCTGCAGGGACAGCGCTCGAAGCTGCTGCAGACCTACAAAGACCGGCACCCCGAGGTGCTCAAGGTGGACGCCCAGATCCAGCAGCTCTCGCAGCGCATGGACACCGATATCAAGAAGGCGCTCCGGGCGCTCGACACCGAGTACAAGGTCGCCAAGGCTCGCGAGGACTCGCTCCTGGGCGTGGTCAACCGCCTCCGCGGCGAGGGGCAGCAGCTCAACGAGAAGGAGATTCAGTACGGAACGCTCCAGCGCGAGCAGGAGTCGAACCAGCAGCTCTACGAAGCCGTGCTCAAGCGGGTGAAGGAGACGGGCGTGCAGGGCGGGCTCGACAGCAACAACGCGCGGGTCGTCGAGGGAGCGGTCCCGCCAGGCTCTCCGATTCGCCCGCGCAAGCAGCTCGCGCTCCTGATGAGCCTCCTGGTCGGGCTCGGCCTCGGCATCGCGGCGGCCGTGACGGTCGAGTACTTCGACACGAGCGTCAAGTCGCCCGACGACATCGAGCGCGCGCTCGGCCTGCCGGTCATCGCGACCGTCCCGCACTTCGAGGTCCCGCGCTGATGGCAGGAAACCCCCAGCCCTCCGCGAGGAAACATTCGCTGCCGGGCATGCTCATCGCCGACTCGGCGCCCAAGTCGGCCGCGTCGGAGGCCTACCGGACGCTGCGCACCAACATCCAGTTCGCGGGCCTCGACCGTCCGTGCCGGACCATCGTCATCACCTCCGCGACGCCCGCGGAAGGCAAGACGACGACCGCCGCCAACTTCGGCGTGGTGTGCGCCCAGGCCGGCTCGCGCGTCTGCCTCGTGGACGCCGACCTGCGCAAGCCGTCGCTTCACCGCGTCTTCGGCATGGACAACCAGCGCGGGCTCACGACGGCCCTCCTCGAGGGCAAGACGCTGGGAGACGTCGCCGTGACGACCATCGTCCCCGGACTCTCCGTAGTCGTGAGCGGCCCCCTGCCGCCCAACCACGCCGAGCTCTCGGCATCCAAGCGGATGCACGACCTGCTCGAGGCGGCCGCGCGCGACTTCGATCTCGTCATCTGCGACACGCCGCCCGTGCTCTCCGTTTCGGACGCGGTGGCGCTGTGCGCACGGTGCGACGGGGTCATCCTGGTGGTCCGCGCGGGCGGAGTCTCGAGCGCCGTCGTCCGCCGGGCCGCGGAGCAGATCGACGCCGTCAAGGGGCGCATCCTGGGCGTGGTGCTCAACCGCGTGGACATGAGCCGTCACGGGTACTACGCCGAGTACCACCGCTACTACAGGGCCTACGGCGACGACGACAAGAAGTGACGGCACGGCGGCACGGCTCGCGCTCGCCGGTCTCTTTCTCCTCAATGCGTCGCTGCTCTGGCCCGCCGTCTCCGGCGGCGCGCACGCGGGCTGGCCGCTCGCCGCGACACAGCTCCTGATTCTTCTGGGTCTGCTCGCGTGGACGCTCTCCATGGCCGCGCGGGGACGTCTCGAATGGCGGCGGACTGCGCTCGATCTTCCGCTGGGTCTCCTGCTCCTCCTCGTCCTGCTCCAGCTCGCGGTGGGCAACGCGCCGTTGCGCGAGTGGGCGCTCGGGCCGCCTGTCGCCGGACCCCCGGCGCTGCCCGCCCGTTTCCTCGCTCTTGGCACCGTGGCGCCTGCGCAGACCGCCCGGTCGCTCCTGCTCTTTCTGGCGTACGCCGGCGTCTACGCCCTCACCGTCAATCTCGTCAGGCGGCGGCGTGATCTCGACCGGCTGGTGCGCGTCCTGCTGGTCACCGGCGGCGTCCTCGCATTCCTCTCAGTCCTGGACTATCTCTCGCGCGAAGCATGGATCTTCCGGTGGCGGCAGGGTTCCACCGGTCCACGGCTCACCGGCCCCTTCGTGAACCCGGATCACTGGGCGGCGTGGCTCGTGATGCTGATCTGCCTCGGTGTGGGCTACCTGGCGGCACGGAGCGCTTCCCGCACTGGTGGCCGCGAAGCCATGCTGCGCCGCTACCTGCCGGCGGCGGGAGTGGCGATCATGAGCCTCGCCGCCATCCTCACGCTCTCGCGCGGCGCGCTCCTGGCTGCGTTCGGGGCCGGCCTGCTGCTCCTGTTCGGGCTCGCCCGCGTTCGCAGCGTGCGCTGGTCGCTCACGGTGTCGGCCACCCTTGCCGTGGCCATCCTCGGTTACCTGCTCTGGATCGGCGTCGACCCGCTGCTCTCCCGGGTCGGCGCCCCCGACCGCTTTGGGCGCTCTGCCCAGTGGCTGAGCAGCCTGCCGATGCTCACCGCGTTCCCCGTGCTGGGTGTCGGACTCGGCGCCTACAAGGACATCTACTTCCGTTTCCAGCCGGCCGTCCTCCTGCCCGGCCAGGTCTACTTTCCCTATGCCCACAGCGATCTGCTCCAGCTCGCCATCGAAACCGGGCCGGCGGGCGTCGCGCTCTTCCTCTGGGCCGTCTGGCGCGTCGGGCGCGACCTCGTGGGCTCCCATCTCCTGGGACGCGGCCCGTGTCCAGTTGGCCCCGTAGGCTCCGATGCGCCCGCGCGCCGCCGCGACCCCTTCAGCGTCGGCATCCTGCTGGGATCGCTGGCAGCCGTCGCGGCTCTCCTCGCGCACAGCGCCGTGGACTTCAGCGCGCGCATCCCGGCCGACGGCGTGCTGGCGGCAGCCTGCCTCGGCATCGCGACTGTCGCCGCCCACACGCGCTTCGGGATCTCCGGCGCCCGCTCGCTCGCCGATAGCCGCGCGGGCGCGCTCGGAGCGGGCATCCTGCCGCGTGCGGCCGTGGCAGCGGCGGCGTGCGTCCTCGCCGCCGCGCTCGTGCCAGTTGTCGTCGACCCGGCCACGGCTCGGCCGGCAGCCACCGCGGTCGAGGACCTCCGGCGCGCGATCGCCTCGACGCCATCCGACCCCTATCTGCACGAGCGCATGGCCTGGGCCCTCGAGCTGCAGGCGTCCGCCGATCCTGCCCAGGGCGAGCGACGCCGGAGGGCCGCGCTGGCCTACATGGAGCGCGCCGTCGCGCTCCAGCCGGACAACCCTCTCCTTCGCCGCGGCCTGGCCGAGCTGGCCCTGACCGGGCCGCAGCCGCGGATTGTGCTCGCCATCGAGGCGGGCCGCGGCGCCGTCCTACGGGATCCTTCGCTCGTGGGCGGTCTTGTCGACCGACTGGCGCCGCTGGAGCTCACGAACGAGCAATGGAAAGCGCTCGCTCCGCCCTCGCCCGTCGATCGTGCGGAGCTCGCGAGCCGCCTCGAGTCCCGCGGGCTGCTCCAGGAATCGCGCGCCCTCTACGAGGCAGCGCTCGAGCACGCCGGAGCCGGCGAGGAACCGATCCTGCGCTGGCGGCTGGCCCGCTTGCTGCTGGGCATCCATCGCCCGGCCGAGGCGCTGGCCCAGGCTGATGCGGCGCTCGCCCGGTCGCCGGGAAACCCCGAGCTCCTGCTCATGCGCGCGCGGGCGCTCGCAGCGCTTAATGCTCCGGACTCGCTCGACGCCTACCGAGCCGCCCTCGCGAGCGCGGATGGCCGGAGCGGGCCCGCGTTCCCCACCCCGTCGCCGCGACTGCAGGCCCTGGCCGCCGAAGAGCTCGGCCGCGCCGCGCAGATCTCGAAAGCCCGCTACCACCGCGCGCTGGCCCAGAGGCTGACCGACGAGTCGCGATGGGAAGCGGCGCGGGTGGAGTGGGAGCGGGCTCGGGCGGATGGGCCGCTGGACGCCCAGGGAGAGTTCTCGAGAGGACGCACGGTCGACGCCACGGGCGATCGCGCCGGCGCCCTGGAGGCCTTTCGCCGAGCCGTCGCGCTCGACCCGACGCGCACGGCCTTTCGCGCGCGCCTCGCCGCTCGTCTGTGGGAAAATGACCAGTATATGCAGGCCATCTCCGAGTGGCAGACGATCGCCGGCCAGGAGCCCGGCAACGTCGAGACTCGCCTAACCCTGGCCCGCGCCTATCTCAAGACGGGTGACCGCAGCCGCGCGCTGGCCGAGTACCGCCGGGTCCTGGCCCTGGCACCCAACCACGCCGAGGCACGCCAAGCCGCGACGCGGCTCGGCGGGACGCCGTGAGCCGGATGCAGGAGACGCGCAACCGCTCTGCCGCTTGGCGGAGCCGCCTCGCACCCGAAGATCAGCTCTGTCTTCTGCTCGCACGCGGAACCTTTCCGAAGGACGCGCAGACTCAAGCTCTCGACCTGCTCGACACGCCGCTGCGCTGGGACATCGTGCTCGACCGCGCCCGCACGCACGCGATCGTCCCGCTGGTCCACCGCAATCTCGAGCGGCTCGAGTTCTACCGCGTTCCGACCCCAACTCGCGAACGCTTCGCCGGGCTGACCCGCGTCAACGCGTTCCGAAACGTCCTGCTCCGAGAGGATCTCCGGCACGCTCTCCAGCTGCTGGGCGCCGCCGCGCTTCCGGTCATCCCGCTCAAGGGCGTCGCCCTGGCGGCCTCGCTGTACGGAGACTCCGCCCTCCGCGTGTCCTCCGATCTCGACATCTTGGTTCCGCACGATGCCGTGGCCAGGGCCTTCGATCTTCTGCTGGCGGATGGCTACGAGGCGGCAGAGGCGTACACGGTCGGTCGCTCGGAGATCGACTGGCTCCTGGCGAGCAATATGGAGTACGGTTTCGTGCGGCGCCGGCCGGAGCTTGTCACGATCCTGGAGCTCCACTGGGACATCGCGTGGCGCTGGCAGCGGGAAGGTCGGGCCGCGGAGCAGATCTGGAAGGGCGCTCAACCGCGGGTGATCCTCGGTAGCCGGGCTTGGGCTATGAGTCCGGAATGGGAAGCGTTGTATCTGATGATCCACGCAGCACGGCATCGGTGGCAGGAGTTGAAGTGGGTAGTCGACATTCACGAGCTCTGTGTCCGCGGAGCCGTGCCGTGGGACGCCGTCTTTGAGATCGCGGCTGCCTTCGGCTGGGATGAGGCGGTCCGGGTCAGTCTAAGCCTGTGCGAGACGCTCTTCGACAGCCCCGTCCCGGAGCGATGCGCCGGGACTCCGCTCCCGACCTGGGTCCGGGTCTTCCCGTCCATCCAACCCGCGGGTGATATTTGGGCCGATGCGCTCGTGCCTTTGCAGATGCTCCGCCGGCCGGACCTCAGACTAAGGTATCTCGCGCGCGTCCTCCTGCTGCCCACGCTCGCGGACAGGCGCGCCCTCCGTCTGCCCGATGCGCTCTTTGCGCTCTACTACGCGCTCCGTCCCCTGCGCCTCTGCGGGCGCTTCACGTGGGACAGGGCGGGAGGAGGACTCAGACGCCTCGCAACATTCAGGGAGCAGCGATGATGGTGGCCCCGCTGTCGCTCGCCGACTCCATCGCGATCAGCGAGGACGTGGTCTTTCGCGAGATCACTGGCGAAATGGTCCTGCTCGACCTCTCGAGCGGTACGTATTTCGGCCTCAACGAGACGGGGACCAGAATCTGGACCCTCCTCCAGCACGGTGGGTCGCTGCGGCACGTCTTCGATGTCGCGCGGGCGGAATACGACGTCTTGCCGGAAGACTTCGAGCGCGATCTTCTTGGACTGGTCCGCGAGCTCTGCGCGCGGGACCTGGCACGTGTCGCCACTCCTCAGCGTTAGCGCGATCGCGCGCAAGCTGGGGCGGCTCCACGCGCTGGGGACCGAGGAGCGCAGGGCGCTCGTGCAGGGGTGGGTCCTGCTCGCCGTGCTCCAGCCGGGTCTCAGGATCCTCCCGTTCAAGCGGCTCATGCGCCTGCTTGGCGCGGGCGGCCCGCGTCCCGCCGCGAGAAGTCCGAGCCCCGAACGCCTAGCCTTCCTCGTGGACCTGGCCGCGCGGTATCAGTGGCCGGCGCCGACGTGCCTCGTGAAAAGCCTCGCGGTCTACGCCCTGCTCGTCAGGAGAGGGCTCGACGCCGGGATCGTCATCGGCGCCAGCAAGAAGGACGGACGACTTGACGCGCATGCCTGGCCCGAGCACATGGGGAGGCCGCTCACGGACGCGTCCACGCGGTCCAGATACGAGCCGCTGATTCGATGGCGGCGGGGGACGGACGGCCTGGGCTGAATGGGGGGTTCAACCGTGTGCGCGCACCCAGGCCTCGGCGCTGAGGATGTAAGGGACGAGCCAGACCTCGTTTGAGTTGCCGGCCAGAAGCATCTGCACCTTCCTCTCGACCTCGGCCGGGTCGACGACGCCCAGCCCAGCGAGGGCCGGAACACCCTTCATCGTTGCCCAGGCCTCGTGTCCTTCGCGTCGGACTTGTTCCCGGTAGAACGCGCTGAGCGCGGTCTTTCGCTGGCGGATCGTCGGCAGCTCGGGCAGGGCACGCTGAACGAGTCCATGAATGAGCCCCTTCGCAAGACCGCCAAGACTCAAGTCATCGGGTGACGTGCTGTAGAGAAGCTCGACGAGCTCGGCGTCCCAGTACGGTTCGAGCATTCGCACCCCGGCCCGTTGACCCAGATGAAATTTGTTCTCAATCTCGCTGACGACGATCGGATGATCGAGAGTCCTCCGCGCTTCATAATCGTAGAACGTAGGAGCCGCGGCTCGCCTGGCTCGGTCCCGTCGCGCCGCAATCACGCAACGCTCTCTGATGGTCTCGCGCAGTGACGTTCCCGGCGCGACCCATCCGGGGACCAGACGCCCGCTCCTTCGGCGGTCGACGTCAACGTGTGCCACCGCGGCCGCCCGGTCGCGTAGACGGACCAGATGCGGCTTCACGCCGTAACTCCACCCGAACGTGCGCAGAAGATTCCTGTAGCCGATGTCATAGGAGAGCAGGATCTGGCGACAAAAGCGGTAGTAGGCCATGACCCGGAGCGAGCGAATCAAGTCGGCGGCCAGATAGGGACTCACGCCGAGCCATTCGTCGCCTCCGCCGCCCGTGAGGATTACCTGGCAACCCAGTTCCTCTCCCTCTTGGGCGAGCGCGAGAAACGCCGGGAGCCAGAGGTTGATCATCGGGACCGGCCACGTCGCGTTTGCCTCGAGCAGTGCTTGAGTGGCCGTCCGCTTCCCGATCGCCTCCTGCAGAGGAACCTGCCGTGCGTGAAGGCCGAGCGAGGTCGCCACCTGTCGCTGAATGGGCTCTTCATTCGCGTCAGAATCTGTGTACAGGAGCGACAACGCGATCGGCAGCTCGCCGCGGCTGGACGCCGCCAGCCGCGTGGCGACCGAAGCGACGCTGATCGAGTCCACGCCGCCGCTGAGGAAAATGCCGGCCTTGCCCTGCGCGAGCGATCGTCCGACCGCCTTGTCGAAGAGGCGCCCAAACCGGTCTTCCATGCCCTGCCGGTGGCGGATCCGCAGATCGGCCGGAACCGGGTTCCAGTACCGAGACGTCCTCACGTCTTGTCGGCAGATGGTGAGGACGTGGCCCGGAAGGAGCCTGCGGACGGCTTCGTATTCCGTTTCTTCGCCCTCAACCCAGTGATCGAACAGGCGCTCTGCGAGCACCGTCGCGTCGAGCCGGGTTGACACGGCGGCATGGGCGAGCAAGGCGCCGAGGGTGGGAGAGAACAGCCACCGGCGCGGGGACGGCCGCGCGTAGAAGAGCGGGAAAATCCCTAACGGATCGCGAGCGGCCAAGAGCGTGGTCGACCGCGAATCCCAAAGAAGGAAGGAATAGATGCCTCGCATCTTCGAGATGAACCCGTCCCCGTCGTGCACATAGGCGCGAAGGACTCGCGCTGCATCGTTCGAAGCGCCGCCCGGGGGCGGGATGAGGTCGATCTCGTTTCGGTTGTAGAGCACTCCGGAAAACACGACACAGCACGATGATTCCGCGTAGCTCGTCAAGACGCCATCCTTCGCCCGATATCGTCCCGGACATTCGGATTCTAGTACCTGAAACCGTGGATGATCGAGCTCGGCGATCCACGTGTCTTCGGTGAATGGCGTCATGCAGGCTCGACGAGCCCCTCGTGGACGAGCATGTCCACGAAGGCGTCGACGTCGGCGGGCGACTCCGGAACATTCGTCGTGGCGAGCAGGTGTTCCTTCAGAGCGGCGATGTCCTCGCCATTGACGAGGGCGGCCCAGATCTCCGCCGCGCTCTCATTCCCGGCAAACATCCGATTCGTGCTCACGTTCACGAGGATCAGCCCGTCTCCCATGCGTCGGGAGATCGTATGGGGGAGCGGCTTGAATCGCACCGATCTCCTCAGAAGAACCAGGTGGTGACCGTGTAGCGCTGCCCTCGCGTCACGGGCGTGACCTCATGGAGCAGGTGCGACGGGAAGGCCAGCAATGTGCCTACATCATGCGGAAATGAAAAGCCCCGATCTCTCATCCGGGGATCGTCGATCAGGCCGTGAAACACAAGCTCCCCTCCAAGGTCTGAGGCTGGGCGGTCATCGGCGGCCTGCTGCCCGATAAAAATGATCGTCGAGATCTTCCGTTGCCTCAGGAACTCGGGCGAGCCGTCGAAATCATTCGTGTCTGCGTGAAGCCGAAAGAAATCCCCCTCTTGGTAAAGAAGGAACTGCGGCTCCTGGCAATCCTGAAGCGCCACTCCGAAGTGACGCTCGAGGCTTCTGCGCGCTGTCGAGAGTTTGTTCTCGACCAGCCGATGTGAGGCTTCGCCGACCTCGACTCTCGTCGTGCTCCGACGGCCCGGATCGAGCACCGTCTTCCCGTCGTGAACCACTCCCGCGGGCTCCGGATTCGAGTACACCATCTCCCTTCGAATGCGCCCGCAGTCGTCGCTCGTCAGGAAGTTCGGTTCGACCAAGAAACCGAGCATCTGGAAAAACCGAACGTCGATCATAGGCCGCCTACGAAGCCAAGACTGCGCCGCCAGCACAGATGCTATCGAGCACCCGCTCGCAGGTGTCACGGAGCGAGCCCAGCCTCTGCAGGTCATGATGGAAGCGGACTCGCACGACGGGAATCGTGGCCGCCAGGTGAACGTACCGCGACACGAAATCGCGACGGCGTCGCTCGTCGCTCAGTGAAAACGCGTACGCATGCGGCAATACGCACTTGAGCGCGGACGCGGCCTGGACCGGACCGATGACCACTTCGTCGCTTTCCTCAGCGTTTTCAATCCGCTCGAGAACGAGGACGGCTTTCAGCGCTCGGGGGTGGGAACCCGCTGATTGAGCGGGAGCCCTTGCCCCGGCATTCGCAGCCCGCCGCCGAAATGGCAGGGGGAACGTGATGGCGCCTGCCTTTGACGCCGTCCAGACTACGGCGTCGTCGGCCCAGATCCCGTAGCCCCGCTGCATCAGAGAGGTCGCCAGCGTCGACTTCCCTGTCCCGGAGCGGCCGCAAAGCGCGACGACGTCTCGTCCCGCCAAAACCGCGCTGGCATGCAGGACCTCCGCTCCCTCGCTCTGCAGAAAAAGCGGAAGCACAAAGCCGAAATACGCATCGAGCACGTCGTCGGCACGGATGGAAGAAGACGCGACCCGCGCACTGACCACATTGGTTTCGGTGTCGTAAATATAAAGGGCGAGATCGGGAATATAAACCTTGCGCTGGTC
>Ga0070699_100006633_pt1 | contig 10065 bp, 8 predicted proteins | sample KBSK1503metaG_FD_65473 | JGI IMG/M metagenome (GOLD analysis project Ga0070699, IMG submission 65473) | Corn, switchgrass and miscanthus rhizosphere microbial communities from Kellogg Biological Station, Michigan, USA - KBS K1-50-3 metaG | ecosystem: Host-associated > Plants > Roots >... | reverse complement strand
CTCCCGATAGGCGCGGATGTCTGCGAGGAAGAGGTCCCCGAAGACGACCGTGTCGAGACCCGGCACGCGGTCGCGCAGCGCCGCCAGCGTGGCGGCCATCTTCCCTTCGTATTCGTCGTTCGTGGCGCCCGGTGAGATCACCACCTGCTCGAGCGGCAGGCCGAGCGATGCCGCCTGTCGCTCGAGCAGGGTGCGGCGCACGCCGTGCATGCTGATGCGGTCGTACTGCCCCGTCACCGTGGTGAGGAGCGCCGCCACTCGGTAGCGAGCGTCGCGTAGGATCTCGCGCAGCGCGAGCGCGCTGTCCTTGCCACCGCTCCACGCGACGAGCACGTCCGGGGGGCGGGACACGTCAGTGCGCCACCGAGCGGGGCCGGGCAACGATCACGGGGTACCGAACCGCAGCTCGCCGCCGAGGAACACGTTGCGCCGCCGCGCCGGGAAGTTCTTCACTTCCTCGTAAGCGTGATCCAGTAGGTTTTCGACCCGGGCCGAAAGGGTGAGCCCCAGCGCGCCGCCTCGCGGTCGCAGTACGTCGAGCTGGGCGGCCAGGTCGATGCGCGCGTATGGGGGAAGGGTCACACGTGGAAACGGGAACGTGGAAAAATCCTGATCCTGTCGGTCGCCGACGTACGTGACGGCGAGCGACACGGTGCCGAGCCCGGTCCGCCGGTAGCCCGCGTCCAACCGCGCCGAGTGCTTCGGTCGGCGTGTCAGCGGTCGTCCGCCCGCCAACAGGGCTCCGGACGACGAATCGAACCCGGGATTGGTGATCTCGGTGTGGAGGTAGGTGTAACTCGCCGCCAGAGACATTGGTCCCGCCGGTGCGAAGCGCATGCCCAGCTCCAGACCGTTCGCGTCCGCGGCGGCCACGTTTGAGTAATTCGGAGCCCCCGCCGCCGCGCTCGGGTCGTAGTCGATCAAATCGACAAAGCGCTGGTCAAAGCCCGTCGCGGACAGGCTCAGGCGATCCCCGGCGAGCCACTGCTCGAAGCCCAACTCCCAACTGCGAGACTGCTCGGGCTGCAGGTCCGGGTTGCCGACGGTGTAGCCCGTCGAATAGTTCTCCAAGAAGCTCGGCTCCCGGAAACCAGTGCCGGCCGTCGCCCGAAGACGCGTCCCGCCCGCGAGCCGGTACACTGCACCCAGGCGGTACGTGACGAATGTGCCGAAGCGCTGATTGTCTTCCACTCGCAGTCCGGCAGTCAGGCCGATCCTGCCGCCGACATCGGTGACCTCTTGCGCGTAGAAGGCGGCGTTCCAGCGCGCCGAGTCGATCGGCAGCGTGCTGCAGTCGCCGAATGACGTCTGACAGACGTTGAAACTGCGCTCGTGCTCCTGCTCGACCGCTGTCCCCACCGTCACGACGGCCCCGGATGCCAGGTACAGATTCGCCCGAAGGTCGGCGCTGGAACGCCGCACGTCGTCGAGATTCTGGAATCGGGAGCTGTCCGCCGCACTGTCGGGCCGGTTGTCGAACCCGCCGTTGGTCTCGTTGGCGGCGAGCAGCAAGCGCGCCTCGAGCCGCTTGGTGAAATGGTGCCCGACGTCGAGGCCCAGGGTTGGTCCGCTTCCGTAGCCGAACTGGTTGTGGTCGGACGGCTTTCCCGCGCCGTTGGTGGGAAAGTGAAACACGTCGTCGCCGTACCGCAGCGTGAGCGTCGCATCGGTCCGGTCGTCCGGCACCACGCGCGCCAGGCCGGAGAACACCGTGTTGTGATACTCATTGTTGAATGCGTACATCCCGTCGCTGGTGAAGCGCGTGATCGAAGCGGAGTACGTGGCCGCCTGGCTCCCACCGGAAGCCTCGGCTTCCCACGCCAGCGTTCCGTATGTGCCGCCTCGAACGTTCGCCTCGGAGCGGGAGGCGCCCGCTGCGCGCCGCGTGAAGATCTGGACGACACCCGTGACGGCGTCGGAGCCATACAACACGCTGGCCGGGCCGCGCACCACCTCGATTCGCTCGACGTTGTCGGTCGTCAGGTTCGCGAAGTCGAACGACCCGCCGGGCTGATTCACCGGAACGCCGTCCACCAACACCTTCACGTAGTTGCTCTGCCCGCCCCGCATGAACAAGGAGGTCTGGCCCCCGAAAGAGCCGGTCTGCACCACCGCCGCCCCGGGGACCTCACGCAGCGCTTCGAACACGGTCTGGATCCCTTGCTCCCGGAGATCTGCTCCGCGTAGCACCGTGACCGCGGCGGGCACGTCCGCCAGCGAGCGGGGGACGCGGGTGGCCGTGACGACGACTGGGTTGAGCTGCACCGTGTCGACCGCTGTCTGGCCGGCGAGTGCCGTGGGGCAGACGAGGAGCAGGAGCGCGCGCAGGGCGAGTCTCATGGAGCATCCTTTCGTAGACGCAAGGGGATCATCTGGGGCCGGCCCTCGAACGGCGCGATCGCCACCGGCCACGCGAACACACGCTCGGTGGTTTCGCGCGTGAGCACGTCGCCGGGCGCGCCCGTGCCCACCGGACGTCCCTCCACCAGGAGCAGGACGCGGTCGGCGAACCGCGCCGCGAGATTCACGTGATGCGTGATCATCAGGACGCCAAGCCCGTGCGCGTCCACCAGCGTGCGCACCAGCTCGAACAGCTCCATCTCGTGCTGCAAGTCGAGCGACACCGTCGGCTCGTCCAGCACGAGCAGCCGGGGCTCCTGCGCGAGGGCCCGTGCGAGCCGGACGCGCTGGTACTCGCCGCCCGAGAGGGTCCACAGCCAGCGGTCGGCCAGGTCCGCCGCATCGCACTGGATGAGCGCCCGCTCGACGGCCGCCCGATCCGTCGCGCCCACGCCGCCGAGCAGCGAGAGGTGCGGGTAGCGACCGAGCAGCACGGTCTCGCGCACGCGCTGCGGAAACAGGTTGTCCTCGCGCTGGGGCAGGACGCCCACCACACGCGCCAGATCGCGCCGCGACCAGCCGTGCCCTGGGCGTCCCAGGACCTCGACGTCGCCGGCGACGGGCCGGACGAGGCCGAGGGCCGCGCGCACCAGCGTCGTCTTGCCGCTGCCGTTGGGTCCGAGCACGGCGTGGAACTCGCCCGCGCGCACCTCGAGCGAGACCCCCAACAGACTGTCGCGCGGGGCGTCCGGGTAGCGGCACGTGACGCCGCGCAGGGCGAGGATCAGCTCACGGTCCATCGGCGCAGCAGGAACGCGAACACCGGGACACCCAGCAGGGCGGTCACGATCCCCACCGGCAGCTCGCGCGGGGCCACCACGGTGCGGGCGAGCGTGTCGGCCACCGCGAGCAGAATGCCACCCGTGAGAAACGCCGTCGGGAGTAGGGTACGATGGAGCCGGCCCCACACGAGGCGGCAGACGTGCGGCACCACCAGCCCGACGAAGCCGATCACGCCTGCGACCGCGACGGCCGCGGCGGTCAGGAGCGACGCGGCCAGATAGACGAGCCGTTTGAGCCGCCGCACGTCCGCGCCGAGGTACTGCGCGGGCTCCTCGCCCAGGGCGAGCAGGTCGAGCGGCCGCGCGGCCGCGACGAGGACGGCGAGCGGCAGCGGCGCGTACACGAGCATCACGAGCACCAAGGTCCACGACGCGCCGGACAACCCGCCCCACAGCCACAGGAACGCGTTGCGCAGCTCGGTGGCCTGCGCGAGCGACACGATCGCGGTGGTGATAGCCCCGGCGAACGCGCCCACGGCCACGCCGCCGAGCAGCAGGATGCGCGGATCGAGCTCGGCCCCTCCCACGAGTCCGAGGCGATACACCAGCGCCATCGCGCCCACGGCCCCGACGAACGCCGCGAGCGGGAGGGCCCACGGGCCGGGGAGGTGGAGCGCGATCGCCGCCACCGCGCCCAGCCCGGCGCCGCCCGAGAGCCCGAGGAGAAACGGGTCCGCCAGCGGATTGCGCACCAGCGCCTGCAGGCTCGTGCCCGCGACGCCGAGCGCGCCGCCCACCAGGAACGCCAGCACCGCGCGGGGCAGGCGCAGCTGCCACACGATGGCCGAGCCGGGCAGGTCGGCGAGGGGCAGGTGGGCGGGCCCGACGAGCAGCGCCGCGGCGAGCGTTGCGAGGGCCGCACCCCCCAGCACGACGTATTTCACGGCGCGGCCTCGAGGCGGCGCCGCAGCTCGCGGACCGCCTCCGCCGCACGCGGGCCGGGTCGACCGAACAGCCGACCGGGAAGAAACAGGAACCGTCCCTGCCGCACCGCCGGGACCACCCGCCACTCCGGACGGTTCGCGTAGCCGGGAGGTAGGCCCGAGTCCGACAGCATGGCGATGAAGTCGGGGTTCCGCGCGGCGATCGTCTCGATCGACACCTGGGCCGAGGGTGTGGCGATGTCGTGGAACACATTGCGGGCGCCGGCGAGCCCGGCGAGCCGGTCGAGGTAGCTCCCCGCCCCGATGACGATCGGCGGGTTGTCCCAGACGAGAAAGACGAGGGACTTGGGGCTAGGGGTTGGGGACTCGGGGCGTTGGGAGGTGAGACTGTCCATGGCCCGCGCCAACGAGTCCCCTGCTGCTCTGCGCCCCGTGAGCACGCCGAGACGCCGGGCCGCGGGTCCCAGCTCCTCGAGCTGATTGAGATCGAACAGGACGGTCCGGATGCCGAGCCGCTCGAGTTGCTCCGCGGCCGTCACGTTCGGGCCGGACTTGTACAACACGACGAGGTCCGGCCGTCGGGCGGCCACCGCCTCGACGTTCGGCGGCATGCCGTCGCCCACGCTCGGCACGGCGAGTGCCGCGGGCGGGTAGTCGCACCACGCGGTCCGGCCGACCAGACGGTCGCCGGCACCGACGGCGAAGAGGATCTCGGTGAATGACGGCAGGAGCGACACGACGCGCCGGGCGGGCGCGGCAAGGGTCACCCGGCGGCCCACGTCGTCGGTGACGGCGGGGCCGGCGTCGACGGGCGCGCGCTCACCGCGGGCGCAGGCCGCGGCGGCGAGCGCGACGAATCCCGCGAGGTGGGTGCGCACTGTCCAGCGGCGCATAGCGAAAAAACCCACCCCCGACGGAGCGGAGATGGGCTAGCGCCTGCGCCTGGGTGCGCAGCGCCACCATCCCTCCCGCGAGGGATCTACAGGTGGCGCGAACGAAGACGTCTCCTGGCTCCGGGCGAGCGGCCCGCCTTCCCGGGTGATCACACCCAGTGGCGTCGAGCCGCGGGCGCAGCGTGCTGCGCCCCTACAGGCCCGTCACAGTGGCGGGGCCGCGCCGGATTTGCACCGGCTTCCGTAGATCCCCGTTCGCTTGTAACGACGCTGCTAGTCTATCGCGGTTTCCGTCGCAGCGCAACCACGAACCCGACCGCGAGCGCGAGCGCCGCGAGGCCGACGACGAACGGCACCAGCGCTTCCGGCGCGAGCGGCCGGTCGCTGAAGACAATCGCGAGCTGCGCGCCCGCGCCGAGCGCCGGCGTGCGGTAGCGCGCGAAGCGGCGCCCTTCGATGCGCTCGATGCCGAGGGAGTCGAGCCGCGCCGCACGCACCACCGCGGCGGTGTCTTCGAGCAGCAGGTCGACCTCCGCGGTCGCCTGGTCGATCGGAAGGTCCACCCGGCGCGCGGTCGCGGGAAGGACATACGCATAACTCAGCTGCTTGCGCTCGCCGGGCGGGATAGGGCCGAACACGGCAACCGAGTCGCCCCGCAGCGTCACGGCGCGTGCCGAGAGGTCGCCCTGGCCGACCTGGAACTGGATCGCCGCCGCGGGAATGGCGCCGGCCCAGGTGGGACGGAGCGTGTCGGCGGCGACGCGGGTCGCCGGGCCCGGGTTCTCGAGCTCCAGGAGCTCGAGCACATCCCGACTGCCATCGCGCTTGAGCTTCGCCACGGTCACGAGGCGCCGGGCGACCCGCACCGCCGGACCCGCGGAGCTGGTGTCGTAGACGTACAGGGCGCGGAGCGGCACCGACGTCGACCGACTCGGCACGACGGGCTCCGAGAAGTACGCGATACCGGCGTGCCAACTGCTCACGACGTACAGCGCGGTCGAGTCGGGACGGCGGATCGTCAGGGTGTAGCGACCCTGCGCGTCGGTGCTGGTGGAATCGATCGGCCGCCCGTCGCCGCCCATCGAGACCTGGTGCAGGACCACGCGGGTGCGCGCGAGCGGCCGTCCCGCGGGCCCGTACAGCACCCGCCCCGAGACGACGACTCCTTGTGCCGCGAGACCCGTCGCTCCCCCCACGCCCATCAGCGCGAGGAGCGCCAGGCTAGGGAGTGAACTTGCCGAAATCTTCAGGATCGAGGTTCTGGAGGTAGTTCTTCAGGGCGTCGGGGTCGAGCGGCCCCGAGCCGGACTCGCCGCCGGGCTCGCCCGTCTCGACCGACGTGAGCGCCAGCAGGCCCTCGCTCGTGAAGATCGGCGCCTTGAGCCGCAGGGCGACGGCGATCGAGTCCGACGGCCGGGCGTCGATCTGGATCACCGCGTCGCCGCGGTAGATGTGCAGCTCGGCGTAGTAGGTGTTCTCCTTGACCTGGGTGATGATCACCTTGCGCAGGTCCGCACCCAGGCCCAGGATCACCTGCTTCAGCAGGTCGTGGGTGAGCGGCCGGGCGAACTTCACGCCCGCCAGCTCCATCGCGATGGCGCTCGCCTCGGCGGGCCCGATCCAAATCGGAAGGACTCGCTCCCCCTCCTGCTCCTGGAGAATGACGACGGGAGTGTTGGTCGTGCGATCGAGCCCCAGGTGAGCGACCCGAACCTGGATGACGTTATTCGCGCTCAGGTCCCCATCTCCCACGATGCGAGATACTTCTGCTGCTCGGGCGTGAGCGTGTCGATGGCGACCCCCATGGCCGCGAGCTTCAACCGGGCGATTTCGGCGTCGAGCTCGCGCGGGATGCGGTGCACGTCCTTGCCGAGGTCGCTGGCGTGCCGCACCACATGCTCCGCCGCCAGCGCCTGGTTCGCGAACGACATGTCCATCACGCTCGCCGGGTGTCCTTCGGCGGCCGCCAGGTTGATGAGGCGGCCGTCCGCCAGCACGAACAGGCGCTTGCCGTCCAGCCGCCACTCATCCACGAACTCGCGCACGGGCGTGGGGCCCTGCGCCGCGCGCTTCAGGCCGTCGAGATCGATCTCGACGTTGAAGTGGCCCGAGTTCGCGAGAATCGCGCCGTCTTTCATGGCGCGCATGTGCTCCACGCGGATCACGTGCACGTTGCCGGTCAACGTGACGAACACGTCTCCCACCCGCGCGGCTTCCGCCATCGGCACGACGCGATACCCCTCCATCTGGGCTTCGAGCGCCTTGAGTGGGTCGATCTCGGTCACGAGGACGTTCGCCCCCGCCCCGCGCGCTCGCAGCGCGAACCCCCGCCCGCACCAGCCATACCCCGCCACCACGATCGTGCTCCCCGCGACCAGCACATTGGTGGCCCGCAGGATGCCGTCGAGCGTCGATTGGCCTGTGCCGTAGCGATTGTCGAACAGATGCTTGGTGTCGGAGTCGTTCACCGCGATCACCGGGAACTGCAGCACGCCATCGCGCGCCATTGCCTTGAGGCGAATGACGCCGGTGGTGGTCTCTTCGGTCGATCCCGCCACGCCGCCGACCAGCGCGCGACGCTCGGCCCCGGACAGACCCTCGACCCACTGGCGCACCGGCGGCGCCAGGTCGTCCAACCGGTTCAGCGCGATCATGTGGAGCGCGCCCACGAGATCGGCGCCGTCGTCCATGGTCACGTCGGGCCGATGCGCGAGGGCCGCCCGAATGTGCTCGTAATAGGTGGTGTGATCTTCGCCCTTGATCGCGAACACCTTGATGCCGTGATCCTGCACCAGGTGGGCCGCGACGTCGTCTTGCGTCGAAAGGGGATTCGACCCGCACAGCGCCACGTCCGCGCCGCCCGCCTGGAGCGTGACGGCGAGGTTCGCCGTCTCGGTCGTGACGTGCAGGCAGGCGGACAGGCGACGCCCAGCGAGCGGCCGTTCGCGGGAAAAGCGGTCCCGGATGAGGCGCAGGACCGGCATCGATCGCTCCGCCCACTCGGTACGGCGCCGCCCCTCGGCCGCGAGTTTCGGGTCCTTGATGTCGGAAGTCGCGCTCGCAGCCGTGGTCGTCATGCGGTCACTTTCTTGGTGTAGTGCTTGGAACGTTGGGCGGCGAGCCGCAGATCCTCGACGCGGTTCGCGTGCTCCCAGGTGAACAGCTCGACTTCGCGATCCACGTCCTTGTCCACATACCGGCGCCGCTCCGAGACACGGCCGAAATGGCCGTACGCGGCCGTGGCGCGATAGATCGGGTGGCGCAGGTTCAGCGCCTTGATGAGACTGAGCGGCGTCAGGTCGAAGACCTCGCGCACCGCGTCCTCGATCGCCTCGTCGGGCACGACACCGGTGCGGAACGTGTCGATCATGACGGAGACCGGCTGGGCGACCCCGATGGCGTACGCCACCTGTGCTTCACAGCGCTGCGCCAGCTTGGCCGCGACGACGTTCTTCGCCACCCACCGCATCGCGTAGGCGGCCGAGCGGTCGACCTTGGAGGGATCCTTGCCGCTGAACGCCCCGCCACCGTGGCGGGCCATGCCGCCGTACGTGTCCACGATGATCTTGCGGCCCGTGAGTCCGGCGTCTCCCTGGGGACCTCCCACCACGAAGCGGCCGGTCGGGTTCACGAGGATGTCGGGCTCCCGCACCTCGAATCCAGCGTCGGCCAGTACCGGCCGCACCACCAGCGCGATTACCCCCTCGCGCAGCTCGCTGTTGTCGATCTTGTCGGAGTGTTGCGTCGAGACCACAACTTTGCTGATCCCCACCGGGCGGGCGCCCTCGTACACCACGCTCACCTGCGTCTTGCCGTCGGGCCGGAGCCATGGCAGATCGCCCGCCTTGCGCACCGTCGCGAGCCGCTCCGCCAGGCGGTGCGCCAGCACGATCGGCAGCGGCATCAGCGAGGGCGTCTCGTCCGAGGCGTAGCCGAACATCATGCCCTGATCGCCCGCGCCGCCCCGGTCCACGCCCAGCGCGATGTCGCCGGATTGGCGGTCGATGGTGGTGAGGATGGCGCAGGTTTGGGCGTCGAAGCCGAAGCTCGCGTCGGTGTAGCCGATCGAGCTGATCGTCCCCCGCACGATGTCCGGGATGTGGACGTAGGTGGACGTGGTGATCTCGCCCGCGACCACGGCCATGCCCGTCGTGACGAGCGTCTCGCAGGCGACGCGGGCCGCCGGGTCCTTCGCGATAATGGCATCCAGCACGGCGTCCGAGATCTGATCGGCGATCTTGTCGGGATGGCCTTCCGTCACCGACTCGGAGGTGAAGACGTGGCGCTGCGCGGGCATGTGTCGATCCGATAGGGGTTTACACGTTCAAGCTAGCGGCACGCCGCCCGCCCGGCAACCGGGCATCGGGGTCGAGCAGCTTCAGGTCCACCGCTTCGGCGAGCGCCAACCGTAGCAAGTCCAATACCGCGTCGGCGCTGCGGGCCGCGAGCGCCTGCTCCGCCGCGAGTCGCGCGCGCGCCACGCTCACCTGCCGCACCATCCACTTGACGATCGTCAATTTCGGAGGCGCGACGGAGAGCGTGTCGTAGCCGAGCCCAAGCAGCAGGAACGCGGACAGCGGCTCCGAGGCCATCTCGCCGCACACGCTCGCGGGTTTCCCGGCGGCGCGCGCGGCATCGGCCACCATCTTGAGCAGACGTACCACGCTCGGGTCGTGGGGGTTGAAGCGGTCGGCGAGCCGAGCATTCCCGCGGTCCACGACGAGCGTGTACTGGGTGAGATCGTTGGTGCCGACGCTCAGAAAATCCGACGCCTCGGCCAGTCGGTCGGCGATGACCGCGGCGGCCGGCGTCTCGACCATCACCCCGACGGGGAGCGACGCCGCCGCCTGCACTCCCTCGCGCGCGAGCCGCGCCGCTTCCTCGGCGACGATCGCGCGGGTGCGCTCGACCTCGTCCAGCCGCGTCACCAGCGGGATCATCAATTGGATATCGGCGTGGGCCGCGGCGCGCAGGGCCGCCCGGATCTGCGTATGAAAAATCTCCGGACGGTCGAGACACACGCGGATCGCCCGCCAGCCGAGCTGCGGGTTGGCCTCGGCCTGCACTCGGAACGGGCCGGGGAGCTTGTCGCCCCCCAGGTCGTAG
>Ga0070699_100006631_pt1 | contig 10066 bp, 10 predicted proteins | sample KBSK1503metaG_FD_65473 | JGI IMG/M metagenome (GOLD analysis project Ga0070699, IMG submission 65473) | Corn, switchgrass and miscanthus rhizosphere microbial communities from Kellogg Biological Station, Michigan, USA - KBS K1-50-3 metaG | ecosystem: Host-associated > Plants > Roots >... | reverse complement strand
CGCTCGGTGGCGAGTGCCGCCTGGTCCTGACGGAACAGCGCGGAGATCGGCTCGACCGCCGTGGCCGGGGGAAGCGTGTTGAACTCGTCCTCCGTAGCGAGCTCCGCGTTCTCACGGGCCCGGGCGAGGGCCTCGCGGACCTCGTCGGTCGACGGGTCGGCGGCGTAGGCGTAGCCCAGCCGCCCGTTCGCGATGAGACGGATCCCCACCCCCCGTGACTCGGCGAACGTCAGCCCCTCGACCTCGCCCTTGTGCGCTGTGACCTCGGTCCGCCTGGCCTCTTCCGCGTAGGCCTCGACGGCCTCGTGGTCCCTGGCGGCCTCGACGGCGGCCCCGGCCAGCTCGGCGAGGTCAGCCACCGGTGCCACCCACGGTGATCCGAGCGATGCGAAGCGTCGGGGATCCGCTCCCCACCGGCACGCCCTGGCCGTCCTTGCCGCAGACGCCCTCCCAGGTGTCGAAGTCGTCGGCCACGGCGTCGACCGCCGACATGACCTCGATCGCCCTGCCCGTGAGGTTGGCACCGCGAACCGGCAGCGTGATCTTCCCACCTTCGATGAGGTACCCCTCGGAGACTCCGAACACGAAGTCGCCGGACGCCGGATTAGTCTGTCCGCCGCCCAAGGCCGTGACGTAGACGCCGCGTTCGGTCGAGGCCAGCACGTCGTCGGCTTTCGACGGACCGTTCAGGATGTAGGAGTTCGTCATCCGCGGGATGGGAGGATGCGCGTAGGACTGGCGCCGCCCGTTCCCGGTCGAGGCCACGCCGTCCTTCTCGGCGCGGAGGCGGTCGTACATCAGACCCTGAAGCGCACCGTCCCGGAACAGGACGGTGCGCTGCGCCGGCACCCCTTCGTCGTCGAACGAGAACGATCCCCACGCGTTGAGGACGGTCGCGTCGTCAACCCCGGTGACGAGCGACGACGCCAGCACCTCACCGATGCGACCTCGGTACACCGACGCCTCCTTGTCCACGATGTCCGCCTCGAGCGGGTGCCCGCAGGCCTCGTGGAACAGGACGCCTCCCATACCCGGCGCGAGGACCACGGGCATCTCGCCGGCCGGCGCGGGCCCGGCGTCGAGCATCGTCACCGCGCGCTTCGCCGCGACGTCGGCCGTCGACGCCGGCGGGTGCGTACGGAAGAACTCGAGCCCGGCGAGGCCGGCCGGGCCGTGGAACCCCGTCTGGATGATCCCGTCGCGCCCCGCGACCACCTGCACCCCCAGCCGGACCCGGGGCCGCGATTCCTCCACCCAGCGCCCGTCCGACGTGGCGATCACGACCTGCTGGATCGAATCGCCGTAGGACGCGCTGACCTGACGGACGTGCGGGCTGGACGCGCGGGCCACGTCGTCGACTTCGCGCAGCCACTCCACCTTCCGTGCGGCGGGCACGGCCTCCGCCGGCCGCTCGGCCCGGTGGACGACCGGCGGATCCTGCGCCCGAAGGTCGACGACCTGACCGGCCGTCCCTTCGGCCACGGCGGCAGCCGCGGCCGACGCCGCCTCGAGCAGCGCAACGCGGTCCAGCCGATTGGAGAACGCGTAGCCGAACGAGGCCCCGTGACCGACCCGCACCCCCGCCCCCCGGTCCAGGCCGGAGGTCAGCTCTTCGATCTTCCCGTCGTCCAACCGGATGGTGAGCGAGAATCGCTCCTCGACGAACAGCTCGGCGAAGGAGCCGCCTCGGGCCCGCGCCGCTCGGAGGACCTGGCCGGCGAGTTCGCGGTCGAGCATGAGCCGGGATTCTATCGGCGGCCAGTTGATACAGTCCGAGCCCGATCGGCGGAGGATCCCATGCATAGGACGGCCATCGCGCTGCTCGTCTTCCTCGCGTGGGCGACCACCGCGTGCAACGGGCGCGGCGACGCGGGGTCGACGCCCAGGAGCCAGACCCTGTCGCCCGGCGAACCGCCCACCTCCTCGGGCGGCACCGCCACCGGCAATGTCTTGCAGGGCATGGCGTCGGTGCAGGTGGCGGGCGATCTGGAGGCGGAGTTCTCCGCGCCGCTCGCCGCGCCGACGGCCTACGCGCCGCCGCCGGGCGGCTTCGCGCTGCGGTGGGTCAAGGCGTCGCAGGAGGTCGACATCGTCGGCTCCACGTTCACCGGGACCCGGTCGACCTCGCCCGCGCTCTCGATCATCATCACCGTGGATACGGGGGAAGCGACAGCATTCTTCCGCTCCATGAAGGACGAGTGCAACGTCACGATCGACACGGCGAACGCGAACCAGGTCGCCGGCAGTTTCACCTGCACCGGGTTGAAGAGCGTCGACGGCTCGGTGACCGTCGACGCGTCGGGGCGGTTCTCGGCCTCGGGTTGAGCGGGCTCAGCACTCCCCGGGATCGCGGAACCCGGACCGACCTGGTCGCCCTGGGGGCGGTCGCCGGCGGACTGCTCGCCTGGTACGTGGCGCTGTTCGTGGTCCGGGGATTCGCCTACCCGGTGGGGCCCGACGGGCCCGTGTACCTGTGGTGGACTCGGCTCGCAGGCCACGACGGGCTCTCGGCCGTGTCGCGGCCGGGAGTTCCCGCCATTGCGCTCGTCCTACAGGGCACGTTGCATCTCCCGCTCACTGCCGTTCTCTCGGCATTGGAGTGCGTGCTGGGAGCGGCCGTGGGCCTGGGCTCGGCGGCGCTCGTCCATCAGCGTCCCGTTGTACCGAGCGAGGGTACGGCGCGCATCGATGTCGACCGCCGTGAGCACCGAGCGGCCTGGGTTGTGGCCGGCGTGCTGGCCGGGACCTTCGCCGTGCACCTGGCGGCGGGGTACCTGGCCAACCTGGCCTTCGCGGCACTGTTCCTGGCGGCAGCGACCGCCCTGGCCATGGCCACCACTCGCGGCACGGTGGCCGCGGGGCTCCTCCTCGCCGCGGCTGGATCGGCCCATCCGCTCTTCCTTCTTCTCGGAGTCCCCATCCTGGTCGTGGCCGCGGCGCAGGCGTGGCGAACGGACCGGGCGGAGGTCCATAGGGTCGCGGCCGCGTCGGTCGCGGGTTGCGCCCTGGTCGCGGCGGGGGCCCTGACCCTCCTCGCTGGGCCGGATCAGCTCTCGGTGATTACGTCGCGCGACGGCTTGCTCCGCGCGGTCGGGCTGACCGACGTCCTTCGAAGCGCGTACGTGTATCGGCTGGTCCACCGATGGACCCGGTACGTCCAATGGGCGTCGATCCCCCTCGCCGTGTACGGACTCCGGGAGACTCGCGGCTTCGTCCGTCGCTTCCTGATCGCCTGGGGAGTGGTGAGCCTCGGTGGCATCGTTATCGGACTGGCCACCGGGCTGTTCCCCGCGGACCGGTTCATCACCTTCGGCTTCGTCGTTCCCATCCTGGCGGCATACGGCGTGGTCCGGCTGTGGCGTGCGCTGGCCACCCGGCGAGTGGTCGCGGTGGCCGCGGCGGGAGGACTGGTCGTCGCCATGACGGCAGGGGCGTTCATCGCCTGGGCTCGCCAGGAACCGTTCCTTTCGACCGCAGAGGTCGAGGCGGTGACCGTGGCCGGCCGGTACGCATCGGCGGCGCCACAGGGGACCCCATTGCTCTTCGTCGTGAACGACCGTGATGCCACCGCGACGTTTCTGGCCACGCAGGCAGCGAACGTCATCCGCGCGGCGCTTCCCCCCGATCGCATCCGTGACGCATCCGTGGTCGTCCCATACCCAAGGACCGGCCGGCCGGCCACGCGGGAGCGAATCGCCCTGGCCCGCGTCACGTCAAAGGACGCCGGGGAGGCTACCCGCGCGGCAGGCACCCCGCCCCTTTCGTTCCTGCTCACCTCGTTCGACCGGGTGGACCGCCCACCACCCTCCATGTCCCGGGTGGCCGACGGCGTGTTCATCGAGACGGGCTCGACGGGGACCGGGCTCCAGCCGGCGACGTCCCGTCCCGTCGATCCCCTGGAACCGTCCTCGCCCGGGGAGATCCTGCTCGCCGCGTTCGCCGTGCTCTCCCTCCTGTTCGTGGCCGGCTCCGGATGGGCAGGGGTGTTCGCCAGGGACGTCGTGGCTCGCCTGGCGCTCGCACTTCTGTGCGGGCTGGCCGCCCTGGTCCTCGCCGGCATCGCGCTAGAGCGTCTGGGGGTGCCGCTCACCGGGTCGGTCGGCCCGACCGTGGTCTCAGCGTCGGCGGGCGGGGGCGGCTACCTCGTCCGCTTCCTCCTCGAGCGGCGTGCCGGCCCGAAGCCGTCGAACGAAGTCCACGACCAGCCACGCTAGGACCGCCACGGCCAAGGGCGCGAGGACGTAATGCCCGAAGAGCACGTTCGCGTCGTAGGCCCGTGAGAACCGCGTCGGCTCGGTGGCCCATTGGGACACGGTGAGGAGCGTTCCGACTGCTACGACGGTCAGGCGCGGCACCTTCGGAAGGAGCCACGCGAGCGGCAGTGTCCAGGCCAGGTACCACGGCAGCAGCACCGGTCCCAACAGCATCAGGAACAGGAGGCTCCACCCCCACGAGGCGCCTTGGGCCTCCGCCGGGAGGGAAGGAGCCCGCCGGACCAGGGCGCGTGTGATCAGGAGAACCGCCAGGACAAACGCGACGGCGAAGGCCAACCTGGCCACGATGCCCAGCGCTTCGCCGGTCATCGCGTCCAGCACGCGCCCGAAGAATCGCGAGGGGGCGAGCCAGCCCTGATGTCGGGCGAGCTCCGCCATCCCCAGGGTGGGGTCGCTCGTCTGCAGGAACGGGAGGGCGAACAGGAGCGCGATCGCCGCCGCCACCCCCAGGTGGGCGGCAAGCGCGCGAGCCCGCCTGCCGGGTTCGGTCCGGGCGACGACGGCGACCACAAGTAGCAGCAGCGGCACCGCCGCCGTCGCCTTCACCATCGCCCCCAGGGAAAGGGCCGCGGTGGCCGGGAGGTCCTTCCCCGCGAACATCAGGGCCAGGGCCCCGGCGATCGAAAGCGCGACGAGCAGGTCGTTGTGACCGCTCGCCACGGACTGGAACAGCACCACGGGGTTCAGCCCGATCATGGCCACGGCGAAGGCTTCCCGATCGGGCCGGACCCGACGAACCAGCGGGGCGACGACCGCGATCGTCGCTAGGCTGGCGGCGATCGCGATGAATCGGAACGCCGCGATCGACCCCGCAACGCTTCCGAACAACCGCGCCACCCCCGACGACAACAACGTGAACAGTGGGCCGTACACGGCCGGCGTTCCGACCCACCGGGGCCCCACGTATTGCGCGAGCGGGTCGGACGGGAAGTCCGACGGCGTGGCGACGTACGGGTTCGCGTGGTAGACGGCCGCGATCTTCCCGTAAAACGCGTACGAGTACACGTCGCGGGAGAACAGCAATGGCAGGAAGAGCACGACGACGTGGTATGCCACTGCGAGCCCGATCACGGTGCGCGGCGAGACCGTCCCCTGCCAGGCTTCACGGAGGACGGCGAGGAACGCCGCCGCGGCCAGGGTCACGGTGAGCACGGACACCACCACCAGCGCGCTCCCGTGAACCGAGTCGAGGGCCGTCAGCTCGGCCAGCCAGCGGAACGGGCCTGAGGGCCCGGCCGAGCCGGGCAAGACCGGCTGGAAGGGTGAGCGGGGAACCGATGCGACGATCGCGACCAACACGACGGACGCGATCGAGCCGGCGATGGCGGCGTTGCGGGTCGTGGAGGCCTGCACGGCGACCGACTGTAACAAGCCCCGCAGGTACAGTCGGATGCGGGCATCGCCGATGCCCCCCAGGATGCGACCGATCCGAACGATGCGACGGATCTTCCAGTCGGAGCGCGCCGCCGATGTGCGACGGCGCCTCCGCCCTGCCGTCCCACTGGTGGTGGGGTTGGCCGGCGCGTGGCTCGGCATGGCCCTGTGGGGAGCCTCGAGGGTCGACATGGGCCCATTCGTGGTCAGGCTGGACACCCAGTTCGGGAGGGGCGTCACGGATATCGTGCTTCCCCCGCTCGGCCACCTGACCGCCAACACCCACTCGGCTCCGCTGCGGCTGAGCGCCACCCTGCTCGACGTGCGGATCAGCGAGCTCACGCGGGACCTTTCGACCGGCGGGATCGACGGTCTCGTCGCCCGGGTCCAGGCCGACTCCGTGCATGCACTCCCCATGCACGCCTTCCGGACCATCGCGGTGGCCGGGCTCGGAGCCCTGATCCTCGGCGCGCTGGCCTTTCGCACGCGGTGGGTCCCGCTCGTCGCCACCGTCCTGGTCGCCATGATGCTGGTGGGAGCGTCCGAGATCCTCGCGCTGGCAACGTTTCGAAGCGCCGCATTCGCTACGCCCACGTTCTCCGGCTCGCTCGCGCTCGCGGCCGACATCATCCCGCCGGTCCGCTCCGCAGCGACGAAGTTCGACGAGTTCCGGGCCCAGCTCGAGCGGGTCGTCGATGGCGCGATCAAGGTCTACACCTCCATTCAGACGAGCCCGGTGGGCGAGGCCGGCGAGATCCGGGTGCTCCACATCTCCGACATCCACCTGTCCCCACTCGGCCTGGAGTTCACCAAGCAGATCGCCAGCGGCTTCGACGTGGATTTCATCGTCGATACGGGTGACACCACGTCGTTCGGCACGCCGCCCGAGAACGTTGTCCTGAGTGACATCGCCTCGATGGGCAGGCCGTACGTCTGGGTCCGCGGCAACCACGACAGCCGGGCGTTCCAGGAGGCTTTGAAGAAGCTCCCGAACGCGATCGTGCTGGACGGGACGACGACCGAGCTGGACGGCCTTCGTCTCTACGGCATGGGCGACCCGATCAAGCCCCCCACGATCGAGCGCCTCTCAGATAGCGTGTTCGAGACGCGCGTCCTCGCCGTCGACCCACTCGTGCTGTCGGACGTCGAGCGCTCGCCCCAGCCCGTCGACATCGTGGCGGTCCACGATGACCGCATGGCGCAGAGCGTGGCGGGACACGTGCCACTCGTGATCTCGGGTCACTTCCACGTGAACGGCTCTCGGGCCCAGGACGGCACCCTCTACCTCCGGGTGGGCACGACCGGCGGCTCCAACTTCGGCACGTTCCTCCCAGACGAGGGCATTCCCCTTTCCGCCGAGGTCCTGTACTTCGAGCCGGGGACTCCGCCGCGTTTGGTGGCCTACGACCTCATCGAGCAGTCGCCGAAGACCGGCGCCCTCACCGTCACCCGCCACCTCGTGGAGCAGGAGTTCGGGACCCTGGTCCCGAGCCCCTCCCCCAGCCCCGCGTCGAGCCCGTCGCCGACCGTGACCGCGGGCCCCGCCGGGGCAGCTTCCAGGACCCCCTGACCCTCCCAACTTCTTCGTCCACCACGCTGCAACTCAACCTCCCTTGACCGACACGCCGCCTCCCAGCCCATCGCTGACCCAGCCTCCCGACGAAACCGAGGAACTCTCGCTTATCGATCGTCCCGTCCGGCTCCCTCTTTCAGCCATGAAAAGCAGTCAGGCGGTGGCAGAGCCTATCCGGTGGGGTCAGGTCTTGCTCGAGCTCGCGAAAGGGACGGTGAAGCGGACGACCCTCATCCCACGGCCCTGATGCGTCTCGGCGTCCGGGAACAGTGCCCTGATGAGTTGCAGCCGGTTGATCGGGACCAGCCCTTCCCATCCTTCCTGCCGGATGGAGCCGCCGCTGGTCACCTCCACGTCGATTCCTTCGGGCTCGAGCGACAGGGCCACCCGGATCGATCCGGTCACCCCGGTGTCGATGGCCTCCGCACAGGCCTCGGATACGGCGAGCCGGAGATCGTTGATCAGCTCCTCCGGCAGGCCCGCGTGACGAGCGATGGTTGCGGCGAAGTATCGCACGGTGCCCACGGAGGCCGGGTCGGCGGGTATCGCGAGCGACACCGTCGAGCCGGCGGCGTCGTTCCGATCGGTCGCGCCCTGGGCCATCGGTGCTCAGGCTCCTCCGGTCGCCTCGCCGACTGAGCGGTGGGTCGGGAAGATCTTGTCCAATCCGGTGATGCCGATGACCTTCTGGACGGACCCCTCGCCGAAGACGAGCGCCAGCTCACCGCCTCGCTCCCTGGCCCGCTTCAGCCCAGCGACGAGGACGCCGAGCCCGCTCGAATCCATGAAGCTCACGTTGTTGAGGTCGACAACGATCCGGTTCTCGGCCTCTTCGGTGAGCCGCAGGATGGCGTCCCGAAGCTGCGAGGACGTGTACAGGTCCACCTCGCCTTGGACCTCGAGCACGGCCCAGCCGTTCTCGTTGCGAGATCCGAGCACCAGATCCATGGCCATCACCTCCAGCCGTCTCCGTCGTTCGCCGGCAGGACGTTCGGAGGGCGCCAGTATAGGGGAGGTCCGTCACCGCCAGGGCTCGAGTTTGGCCCTTCCCTCCACGCGGTACACATGTCGAACGAGTCGACGAAGGCGAGGGTCCCTGTGTCACAAAGATCCGACGGCACCCAGGAACGAGAGGATCCGAAGCGGCGTCGCGACCGAGAGCTGATCGAGTTGCTCAACGAGCTCCGCGTCGCGCTCCCCGGCGTGCAGGTGCTCTTCGCGTTCCTTCTCACTATGCCGCTCACCCAGCGGTTCGGCGACCTCACGAGCGCACAGCGCGTCCTGTATTTCGGCACGCTGCTGTCAACGGCGATCGGCACGGCATTCCTCATGACACCCACGGCCTACCACCGCCTTCGTTTCCGGGAGGCGGACAAGGAGCGCCTGTTGCGGGTGAGCAACCGGGCCGCTGTGACAGGTATCGCGTTCACCATCGTCTCGGTAGGCGGTGCGGTGTTCTTGATCGCGGATCTCCTCTACCATTCGGCCTTCGCGAGCTTGTTTGCGGGGCTGGTGACGGCCGTGTACGTCTGGCTGTGGTTCGGCCTCGCGTTGCTCCAACGGGTCAAGGACGAGTAGCCGGTACCCACGGCCGGCAGTGCCCAAACTGCCCTTGCCCGCCCGTTTCCGGGACCGGTCAGCGCTCGGGAGAAGGGTGGGCCAGCAGGGACGGGTGGTCCACGAACTCCAGCCTCGACAGGAGGTTCGTGAGCTCGAACACCCGCTGGACCCGCTCGGGTCCCCGTACGAGGACGAGGCGGCGGCCGGCCGCCTCGGCCCTGAGGGCGGCACCCAGGATCAGGCGCAGGCCGCTCGAGTCCAGGAACGACACCTGGCGCAGGTCGATCAGGATGACCGAGGGCTCTTGCGCCTCGGCACTACGGATACGGGCCTCGATCTCATCGGCAGACGCGATGTCTACGTCACCATCGAGAGGAACCTCCACCAGGTCCGTGCGAGGCGGGCCCTCCGTCCCAGCGCCGCTCAACCACCATCACGGCCGGGTGGCCGGGCCTCTCGGTCGCCCTCCTGGCGGAAGCACGGAGTATCGCTCGCTCGGTTCAGGACACCTCAGGATAGCCCGCGGGGGTCAGGGCGCCCCAGCCGCCTCGTCTGGTCCCAGTGCACGGACGGATACCGCTTCGCCCCGTGAGTGGAGGGCCTACCATTGGCGATCATGAACGTCCCCGTTGACTCCGACGTCGTCGTGACCGTGCCCTCGCAGGCGGCCTTCGTTCACGTCCTGCGGTCCGTCGCGGCGAGCGTCGCCGCCCGCACCGACCTTCCCGTCGACGACATCGACGACCTTCGGATGGCCATCGACGAGGCCAGCTCGCAGCTGCTCATGCTGGGGTCGAGCCCCGCCACGCTCACGCTTCGGTTGCGCGCGATCGACGATGGCGTGGAGGCGGTCGTGTCGGTGGACGGTTCCGCGCCGGCCGAATGGCCGCCGTCGGCCCTCCACGACTCACTCGCCTGGAACGTGCTCTCCGCGCTGAGCGACGAGCTCTCGTTCGAGCTACCCGATGGCGCCCCAGCGATCCGCGTGGTGAAGCGATCCTCCGCGAGGAGCGACGCGTGAGCGTGGCATCGTCCGGCGACGAGGGGCGATCCGATGAACGCATCGCCGAGCTCTTCGGCCAACTGCCCGATCCGGGGGCACGCGAGGAGCTCGTTCGGATCCATCAGCCGCTTGCCGAGTACCTGGCGAGGAAGTTCTCCGGCCGAGGCGAGCAGGTCGAGGACCTCGTCCAGGTGGCCATGATCGGCTTGTTGAACGCGATCGATCGCTTCGATCCCGGGCGTGAGGTTCAGTTCCCCACGTACGCGGCGGTCACGATCATCG
>Ga0070699_100006630_pt1 | contig 10068 bp, 6 predicted proteins | sample KBSK1503metaG_FD_65473 | JGI IMG/M metagenome (GOLD analysis project Ga0070699, IMG submission 65473) | Corn, switchgrass and miscanthus rhizosphere microbial communities from Kellogg Biological Station, Michigan, USA - KBS K1-50-3 metaG | ecosystem: Host-associated > Plants > Roots >... | reverse complement strand
TCGATACGCACGTTAAGCAGTCCGTCGAGAGCGTGGTCGATGTCTATCGTGATTTGGGCGTCGAAATCGTTGACGTTGAGCTGCCCAACGCAGGTTACGCGATCGCGGTTTACTACATCATCGCAACTGCCGAAGCATCTTCGAACCTCGCGCGGTTTGACGGTGTTCGTTACGGATTTCGCGCGGAAGACGCACCGGAACTGCGGCAGATGTATCGGAAGACGCGCGAAGATGGTTTCGGACCCGAAGTCAAACGTCGCATCATGCTCGGCACGTATGTACTCTCCGCCGGTTATTACGACGCTTACTATCGCAAGGCGCAACAGGTGCGCACGTTAATCAAGACCGATTTTCTCGCGGCGTTCAAGAGTTGCGACGCGATCATCACGCCCACCACGCCGACGCCGGCGTTTGCGCTCGGCGAAAAGACGGACGATCCGCTCGCGATGTATTTGAACGACATCTACACCGTCACCGCGAACCTCGCCGGTGTTCCCGGGATTAGCGTGCCGTGTGGTCTATCGTCGGAACGACTGCCGATCGGGTTCCAGTTGCTTGGTCCATACTGGTCCGAGCCGACGCTGCTCAAACTGAGCCACGGCTACGAACAGGCGCGTCCCTTCACTGAGCGACCGCCAATCAGCGCCTCTTAGAACCAGCCACAAAAAGGCACAAAAGGCACAAAAATGAACTTATTGAGCGTGAGACGCTCATTAACAATGTTTTGTGCCTTTTGTGCCTTTTTGTGGCTAACTTGCTTGTGCTTTTTTGCGGCGTCGATCGGCTTTGTCAGGAATGAGGTCGCCGGTGAAGATCTCGACGACGTTTTTGGCTGTACCCACGAACGGCGTCACGTCTAATCCGACGTGAACCGCGCCGGGAATCAGTCCCTTTTTCTTAATCTCGTAGCCCGCCAGTCCAAAAGCAAAAACCGACCCGACAATCGGGATGGGTTTGATGAGGCGCTTCGCGACGCCCCAGCCACCAGCTCTAATGATTCTGCGTTTGATCGTGCTCATCGTTAAACTCTAAACGTGATAGCATGCCTTTCGATGCGACTCAAGCTCTTTTGGCTGGCCGGCGCAATTATCGCCATTGCGTTGCTACTTTCCTGCCGCCCGGGTTCCGGCAACAAGAACCGTCTCCTGATCTATACGCCACACGGCCAGGATCTCCTGAAAGATTTCGTCGCTCGCTACCAGCAACAACATCCGGACGTCGAGGTCCAATTTCTCGACATGGGCTCGCGCCAGATTCTCGAACGCGTGCGCGTTGAGCGCAACCGTCCGCAGGCAGATCTCTGGTGGGGCGCATCACACACGACTTTTCAAACCGCGGCAGAAGAAAATCTGCTGCTCGAGTTTCGACCGACTTGGGCCGGCAAGGTTCCTGACACCGCCCGCGATCCGAAAGATCTCTGGTACGGCACTTACGAGACGCCGCAGGTGCTTGCGTACAACAGTGAAGCAGTCAGCGCCCAGGATGCGCCGCACGACTGGGATGACGTGCTCGATCCGAAGTGGCGCGACAAGGTGTTGATTCGCAATCCGAATCCGTCCGACACGATGCGCGCGATCTTCGGCGCGATGATCTGGAGATTTTACAAAGACACCGGCTCGCCGGATAAGGGTTACGAGTGGTTGCGCAAGCTGGATGCGAATGTTCACGAGTACACCGCAGACGGCACGTTGATGATGCAAAAGCTCGCGCGCCGCGAGGGACTGATCACGCTCTGGGACATGCCTGACGTTCGGCTTTACAAGGAACAGAAAAACTTTCCCGTCGGATATAACGTGCCCAGCAGCGGGACGCCCGTGATTATCGACGGCATCGCAATCATTCGTGGTGGTCCAAATGTCGAAGAGGCGAAGCGTTTTTATGAGTTTGTGACGACGCCGGAGAGTTTGACTTACGCGGCGGAGAAGTATTACCGCATTCCAGTGCGCACGGACCTGGATCGTGCGAAGTTACCGGCATGGATGAACGAGCCGTTCACGCGCATGCCTCTGGATTGGGACCTCTTGCGCAAGAACGGGAATGATTGGTTAAGATACTGGGACACTGAGATTCGCGATCGTAATTAGACAGGATTTACAGGATTACACAGGCACACAAGCTAACCTGTTAATCTGGTAAATCGTGTTAATCCTGTAAAGATGAGCTTTCTCTCGCTAAGAAACCTCTCCCGTACGTTTGGATCGACACGCGCCGTCGCCGACGTCTCGCTCGACGTGGCCCAGGGTGAGTTTTTCGGACTGCTTGGACCATCCGGGTGTGGCAAGACGACGACCCTGCGTATGATCGCCGGGCTCGAGAAACCCGACTCCGGTTCCATCGAATTTCAGGGCGCCGACATCACGAATCTCCCGCCCGAACGCCGTGGCTTTGGCATGGTCTTTCAAAACTACGCCCTCTTTCCGCATCTCAACGTCTTCGAGAACGTCGCCTTTGGTCTGCGCGCGCGTCACAAGACCAGGGCCGAGATGGACGAACGCGTCACGAGCGCGCTCGAGCTGGTCCAACTGCCCGGCTACGGCAAACGCGCGGTCGACGAGCTCTCCGGCGGACAACAACAGCGCGTCGCCATCGCCCGCGCGATCGCGATCGAACCGGCGTTGCTGTTGTTTGACGAGCCCCTCTCGAATCTCGACGTGTCGCTGCGCGAAGAGACGCGCAGCGAGCTACGCGAGCTGGTAACACGTCTCGGCTTGACGGCCGTTTACGTCACGCACGATCAGGAAGAAGCGTTCGCACTCTGCGATCGCATCAGCGTGATGGTCGGCGGCAAACTGATGCAGACCGGACGCCCGCGCGAGCTTTACGAACAGCCGGCGGAGGTTTCAGTCGCGAGTTTTCTCGGCCGAAACAACCTGATCAAGGCGATGCGACTTAGCTCCAGCAAGACGACTGAGGGCGAGTTTAAGACGTTGGAAGGCGAACACACGCTGCGTCTGGCGGTCAAACATGATGACCTCGCACCACTGAACAAGCCGGTCTATCTCGCCATTCGTCCTGAACACGTGCAACTCAGCAGCCACAGCAACGGCGACACCAACACTCTGCCCGCCACCATTCGCGAGATAATTTTCTCCGGCGCCACGTCGATGGTTCGCGTGGATGCAAACGGGTTGATGCTCGAATCGCTCGTGCTGCGCACCAACGGCCTCGAAGTGAATCAGTCCTGCAACGTGGTCCTCTCACCCGAACATTTAACCCTGCTGAAGAATTGAAACGCGGATTTACACAGCTGAAGGCGGATTTTTCGTTGAGATCTGCGATCGTCTTTGTGGCTGTGAGTGTGATTCTGCTTTATGGTGTTATCTATCCGAACCTCTCGGTAGTGATCAATTCGTTCAAGCGCGACGGGAGCTGGACGCTCGCAAACTACACCGAGATCCTGTCGCAAAGAATCGTAATCGAATCGATCGTCAGCAGCCTGGGGCTCTCGCTCGGCACGGTCGTGTTCTGCGCGCTTGTAGGTGTGCCGCTCGCGTTTTTGTTTGAGCGCTTTACATTCCCCGGGCGACGACTATTCGCCGCACTCGCTGCCCTGCCGCTCGTCCTGCCGCCGCTCGTCGGCACCGTCGCTTTCATCTTTCTTTGCGGCGAGACCGGGATTCTCGCTCACGGTATTCAGAATCTCTTCGGGCTTCAGAATCCACCGTGGCGGCTGCGTGGGTGGCCCGCGCTGCTGCTCTTTCACACTTACACGATGTATCCGTTTTTCTACGTGCTAACGGGTGCGGGACTGCGGCGCATCGATGCGAGCCTGGCTGAAGCGGCGCGGAGTTTAGGAGCGGCGCCGTTCAATGTGGTCAGGCGCGTGTTGTTGCCGCAACTGACGCCTTCGCTGTTGGCAGCGGCATTGCTGACCTTCATGACTTCGATGGCGTCGTTCAGCGCACCGCTGTTGTTCGGCGGCGACGTGCGTGTGTTGACGCTCGAGATCTACACCGCGCGACAACGCGGCGACTTCGTCATGGCGATAACTGAGACGGTCGTGCTTGCAGTCATCTCACTGGCCGCGCTGATCGTGTTTCAACGTTACGAGGGAACACGCAGGTTTGCTGCAGCGGCGATGAAGGGCGCGCCACGTCGTCGCGCCAGCATCGGCAGTGGTGCAGCGCGCGTGCTGGCTACGATCGTCGCGGTGTTCTTTGCCGTCGTTCTGGTCCTGCCGGTCGCGACTATGTTCCTCGTCAGTTTTGCGCAGGAGGGATCATGGACCACACAAACGTTGCCGGCTGCTTACACTTTCGCGAATTACCGGCGACTGATCGGCGAGCCGCTGGCGGCGGAAGTTTTCGTCAACAGCTTCATTATGTCGGCGATTGCCGCGGCTGCAGCGCTGATCTGGAGTTTTTGCATCGTTGCGTTGTTGCGGCGACGCACGCGCACGCCCTCGCGATTCTTCGGTGAAGGATGGCGACGGTTGTTGTCGTTGCTGGTATTGATTCCGTGGGCACTGCCCGGAACGGTCGTGGCGGTTTCGGTGGCGGAGGCATACGGGCAACCGAGCGCTTTGCTGGGTTCGTTTGTGTTGGTGGGAACGTTTTGGATCTTGCCGGTCGTCTATTTTCTGCGGTTCATGCCGCTGGTCGTGCGGGCGTTGCAGGCGAGCATGGAACAGCTTGACCCGACACTCGAGGAGGCGGCGGGCTCGCTGGGCGCGGCTGCGTGGCAAAGATTTCTGCGTGTGACCTTACCGCTCGTGTGGCCGGGCGCAGTCGCGGGGACCTTGCTGGCATTTGTGATTGCGTTAGGAGAATATGTTGCTTCCGTGCTGGTGTTTGTGCCGGCAAATCGACCTATTTCGATTGCGATCGCATCGGAGTTACGAGACTTCAATCTCGGGGCGGCGGCGGCGTATGGGGTGGTGTTGATTGTGATCATTTCGATCAGCATGATGGTGGCCGGGCGCCTCGAACGCCTGCGATAAAAGAGGTTTCACGCAAAGGCGCAAAGGCACAAAGAGGAAAAGAGATGAAATAGACTTGCGCCTTTGCGTAAACTTTGCGCCTTTGCGTGAAACAAACGGAAACGACTAAATGAAACTTCGAAAACACCTACAAACTTACCTCTCACTGCTGCTAACACTTTTTCTCCTCTCGCAGCAGCCACACGCGCAAACAGAACAAGCCGCCAGCGATCGACTCGACAATGCCGCGATTCACCAGGCGCTGCTCGATCTGGCGAACCCATGGACGGTCATGTGTGTCGCCGCACACCCTGACGACGAGGACGGCAGCACGCTCACCATTCTGCGTCGCAAATATGGAGTACACACCGTCTCCCTTTTCTCGACGTTCGGCGAAGGCGGACAGAACGCCGTCGGTCCCGAGCTCTATGAACAGCTCGGCGTGATTCGCGCGCGCGAAACGATGGCCGCCGCCGCAGTGCAGGGCTCCGAGCCGCACTTTCTCGGCTTCCGCGATTTTGGTTTTTCGAAGTCTGCCGAAGAGACGTTTCGCGCCTGGGGTGAGAAAGAAATCCTGCGACGCATGGTGCTTCAGATCCGTCTCCTGCGTCCGGACGTGATCATCACCAATCACGACACGACCAGCGGTCATGGTCATCACCAGGCCACGGGCCGCACTGTCTTACTTGCCTTTGACGCTGCTGCCGATCCGAAACAGTTTCCCGAACAACTGGCGCTGGCCGGCGTGTGGCAAGTGCAACGACTCTTCGTGCGCTCGCGCGCTCAGGCAGACGCATCATCCACTACTCCGTTTGTCACACTCGATCCCAACGAAACCGATCCGGTGCGCGGCATAACCTATGCGCAGCAGGCACTCGAAGGACTGCACAAGCACGCGACGCAGGGACCATGGCCGAAGACCGTGCCCGCCGGTGGCGCGCGTCCAATTCGTTACGGCCTCGTGCGCCAGGCTCCGTCAACCGCCGCTCTGCCCGCGAACGCGAAAACGCCGCTCGATGGATTGAGTTTGCCGGCCGCCGTCGCTGAGAAACTGACCGCGCCAACGATCGAGAGCAAACCGTTGACTGAGTTTCTCGATCGCCGGCTCGAATTGCTGGTGTCGTTGTTGAATGCTCGCCGTCGCGGCGTGTTCACCGCTCCGAAAGCAGTGGTTGACACCGATCCACAGCGATTCCGACTGATGTCGTCGCGGCTCGACAAAGCCATCGCCGCCGTCAGCGGCGCGTCCGTTGGACTGACTTCCGAAAGCGACGCGCTCGTGCCCGGCGAGGACGCGCAACTCAATGCCGTGGTCGCGAACTCGGGCGTGGCCGAGATTCAAATCAAGCAACTCAAGTTTCGCGGTCTCGGTATCGAAACTAAACTCGACGCCGCCGACAAGATGTTGCCGGGAACCGAAACAGTCGCGGAGGTGAAAGCCACAACTCCCAAAACCACGAGTTTGACGGTGCCTTCCGCCGAACATCTCTACGATGGCCGGTTGTTTGGAGAGCCGTTGACGGTCGAAGCTCAACTCATGATCGAAGGCGTTTCGTTTGTAGTTAGCGCCGAAACGGAACGCGAGGTCGCGCCCGCGGTCGAGATCGTCGAACTTGATCCGTCGCCTTATGTCGTGACGCCCGCGACTTCGCAAAAGCCGCTCGAGTTCAAAGTCAAACTGAAAAATCATCTGACGTCGGATTTCCGTGGACTCTTGCGAGTCATCGGGCCGAGTCTGGAGACAGGGCGTGAGATTAACTTGCGCGCCGGTGAGAGTGATACATCGAGTCTGGTGGTGCGTAGTCCGCTGCTGGTAGGTGGTCCAAATCAGGGATTGAACGTCGCCGTCACCGTCGATCTGCCGATTCCCAAAGAACCGGTCGCAAAACGGCAGGTGCCGCTGATCTATGCCGAAGCGATCGTGGTGAGCGGCCGCAAAGTCGGTTACATACCCAGCTCCGATCAGACGTTGGAACGTTCGCTGACGGCGTTGGGTGTCGATGCGACGAAGTTGACAGTCGATGACATTGCCAAAGCAAACCTCTCGGCGTTTCAAACGATCATCATTGACAATCGTGGTTACGAAGCGCATCAGGAGTTGATCGGGCTCAACAACCGGCTGCTGAAGTTTGTCGAAGATGGCGGCACCCTGCTGGTCTTTTATCACCGCACGGGTGAGTGGAATCCGGATGAAAAGCGTGGCCGGCCCCAACTCGCGCCGTATCCGATCATTCTCGACGACGAGCGCGTCACCCAGGAAGATGCGCCGGTTCTATTTCTGCAACCGAAAAATCCGGTGCTGCATTTTCCGAACCGGATTACGCCGAAGGACTTTGCGGATTGGGTGCAGGAACGCGGGCTCTATTTTCCCAAGGAGTGGGACCAGCGCTACACCGCCGTTTTGTCGAGTAATGATAAGGGTGAGCCGCCATTAAAAGGCGGACTACTGGTGGCCCAGTACGGCAAAGGAAATTACATCTACACGAGCTATGTTTGGTATCGACAGTTACGCGCGGGATTGCCCGGTGGGTACAGGATGTTCGCGAACCTGATCAGCTATGGGAGAAGGAAAGAAGACTGAAAGCGGGGGCAAGCCCCTCTTCCTGACTTGTTCGCTTCTTACAAGCGCAGTCCTTTATTACAATTAGTGTGCGAAAGGGAAAAAAGGATCTGAGGAAAGAACAAGTCCCTTTTTACAAGCGCAGTCCTTTTACAAACCCAGTATTGATAGAGAGAAGAGAAACCTAAGAAAAGAACAAGTCAGGAAGAGGGGCTTGCCCCCGCACTTACGCAGGAGAGTCGAGCATCTCAGCCTGTTCAATTGGTTCTTCGCCTTCGAGTTTGACACGGGCGCGTTCGAGAAAGGTTTTGATCATTTCGCGGACGCGTTTTTGCATTTCGGCGCTGATAGCGCTCTCGCCGACGAGGATGGCAAAACGGTGTAGTTCTCTCGCATGTTGGCGGCGCAACTCGACGTGCTGGACGATCTTGATCAGCACTTTCTGCCCGCGTTCTTCGAAGGCAGCCGCGTAGCGCAGGTAGTTTTTCATTTCGGAGCGGGCGGGTGACCACTCGAGTCGTTCCGCGGAATCTTCGGTTTTCTCCACTGTGAAAGTGGCATGGACGGCACCGATGACCGGCACTTCGGCACGGACCACCCAACGCATGATGCCACCGGCTTCCTTGCGAATACCTTCGATACCGGGCATCAGATCCGCGAAATTACGTAGCTCGCCGAAAAACTCACGGGCCTTTTCGAGAGTTGTTTGTAATTCCATTTGATCCGCGTAGGAGGCCTTGATTCGAAACATTTGTTCTCCGTTAACCGTTTCTCCGAAGACGTTGATGCGCGAGGGTCACAAATTGGTTTCCCCCCGTCACCTTTGCTAAGTTACACGATGAGCATATGACAGGTAAAGACTCTTGTCCGCGTTGCGATAAACGCGGTCTGAAAAGCTGGTCCGAACTCAGCGACGAAGAGCGCGAAGTGGTTAAAAGGTTACCGCTGTCGGCTGAATATGAGCTGACGGAACGCCAGGCCCGGCATCGCTGGTGTACGCGTTGCTGGTACGAAGACAAATCCGCGTCATCCTCGGTCTAATTGACGATCCGGTTGTACGCCTCGCGAATGGCGAACATCTGCTCTGTCACTGATTCGTGCATCTCGGCTACCGATCCAAAACCGGCTCGCGTCGCGACGTCTTTGGCGGCGACGTGATTCGGGTCCGGCAAACGCGTCGAGCGGTGGATGATTAACCGCAGGTTGTGATCGATCGAGCGCAGCAGGCTGTAACCGTTGCTCAGCACGCCAAAGTCTTCTTCCGTCAGCGATCCTTCTTCGCGCAGGCGTTCGAGCGTAAACGCAGTCGAGCGATCTTCACCTTCGTCCGTTACTTCGTCACGTAGTTGCAGGTAACGCGCGGCGAAGTAAACGTCCAGCATTCCCCCTGGTCCATACTTGATGTCGATTCCGAGTCTGCGGCCGCGACCGCCTTTCTCTTTTTCCAGTCGCTCGCGGACGTGTCGCGTCACCGTCTTCAACTCTTTGGCGTCCAGTTTCGCGGCGTTTGCGTGAATCCGGTGACGCGCGTGCATCTCGATCATGCGGCCCATCTCGTGGTCGCCGCCGACACAGCGCAGCTTCGCGTACGCCAGCCACTCCCACGGCGCACTCTCGTCTCTCAGGTAATCGAGAAATCCTTCCGAGCTGGTGACCAGTGGCCCATTCTTGCCGTGCGGCCGCAAGCGCATGTCAACCCGATAGAGATAACCTTCTCTCGTGATGCTCGCGAGCGCCGCAATCATCAATTCAACCAAACGCGAATAAGTCTCGTCCTGTGTGAGTGTTTTTATGGGGGAAGGCACGAGCGAATCGTAAGTGATCAGGATGTCGAGATCCGAACCGTAATCGACGCCGCCGGTGCTGAGTCTGCCCAAACCGTAAAATGCCACTCTTGGACCACCGCTGAACGAGCCGTAGCGGCGCGCCATTTCCCTGCGCGCGATAAGGTAGGCGACGTTCATGCTGGCGGTCGCCAGCTCAGTTTGCAAACTATTGGTCTCGAAGATTGAGAGCTCGTTTTCCACGTCGAGCGCGCCGATCTCGACGATCAGCTCCGCCCATTGCAAACGAAAGGCAGCGAGCTCCGCGGGGAAATTACGCTCGGCATCGATCGCGGCACGCAGGATCGCGCGATAGTCGCGACGCAAAGCGCTGGTTGCGGTGGTAGCGAGCGAAGAGATCAGAGTGGGGTTAGCCGCGATCCTTTCCGCGAATGGATCGGACGCGCCGCAGAGTTGCAGCAATGTTTCCAGGTTGGTTTCGGAAACGGATACGCGCTGCTCGGTTTTGGCGAGCGAAGCGGTGATGCGAAAGAGTTGCAGCATCGCGCGATGTGAGTTGAGCGACTTACCGGCCAGCGCGAGAATGCGAGTGGCCAGTGGTTTGACCTTGCCGGACCAATCCGGGCCCATACGCTCGGCGAGAACACGCGCACAATCCATCGCGACGACCATTTCGGTAGAGACGTCCTGCGTGACTTGTACACTTTCGTCGGCGGCAACTTCCTCCTCCATCTCCGCAAACAAACGATCGTAAGTGTGGCGCACATTCGTCGTGTGCGTCTTCAACGCAACGACAAAATCGACCT
>Ga0070699_100006629_pt1 | contig 10068 bp, 10 predicted proteins | sample KBSK1503metaG_FD_65473 | JGI IMG/M metagenome (GOLD analysis project Ga0070699, IMG submission 65473) | Corn, switchgrass and miscanthus rhizosphere microbial communities from Kellogg Biological Station, Michigan, USA - KBS K1-50-3 metaG | ecosystem: Host-associated > Plants > Roots >... | reverse complement strand
CGGGTCGCCGAAGTAGCAGTGGTAGGCGACGCCGGCCACGTACTTCGCGGCCGGGGAGTTCAGCACGTTCTGCGGGTAGGCGTTGATGTCGGCGGTCTCGTCCGGCGGGGTGGCCGCGACATCGTTGGGGTGTTCGGTCCAGTTGTGGTCGTAGGCGAAGATCTGAGTGTGCAGGCCGGCCGCGCGCAGCATCGGCCCGAGGTCCTCGATGACCTGCTCCTCCTGGGCCGACGGCATGTCGGTGCCCGGGTAGCCGGAGGGGGTGCGGTTCTGCGGCTCGTTCTGCACCGTGATCGCGTTAACGGTAACGCCGTTCGCCCGGTAGGCCTGGACGAACTTCAGCAAGTAGAGCGCGTAGGAGCGGTAGATGCGCGGGTCGTCGATCAGGCGGCCGCCAATGAGGAGGGATGGGGAGGTGGGTGGGGAGCCGCTGGTCTTCATCCACGCGGGCGGGCTCCACGGGCTGGCGATGATCTGCAGGTGCGGGTTGATCGCCTCGGCCTGGCGGAGCAGCGGCAGGATCTGGGCCTGGTCGTGCGCGATGGAGAAGTGCTTCTGCGGGTAGTCGGTCTGGCCGGCGGCCAGGTCGTCGTAGGTGTAGTCCGCGGTAGCGACGAAGTCGCTGGCACCGATCGGCTGGCGCAGGTAATCCAAGCCGTCGCCGGTCACCGGGTCGAACAGGGACCGCATGGTGGCCGCGCGCGCCGCCGGCGGCAGCCGGTAGAGCACCGTGGCCGAGGAGTCCGTGATGGCCCCGCCGAAGCCCTGCATGGTCTGGTAGGTCAGGGTGGGGTCGACGACGATGGTGGGCGCGCTGGGCGCGGCGCTGCCGAATGAGACCGGGGCCATCGGGGTGAGCTTGTCGGTGCCGTCCGGGGTGGTCACCCATACGTGCGCCGCCACCGGGGCGGGGCTAGCCGAGGCGCCTGCGGCGGCGAGGGTGGTGGCGCTGGCCGCGGCCACCGCGGCGCCCAGCGAGGCCATGATGAATCTGATCCGGGCCATCGTCGTCCCATCATGTAACAAAATGAAACAAACCTGAAACTTGTTATGCCGGGTAGCGAACCAGTGCGGGCCCCGGACTGTCAAGGGGAAGGGGCCGAACGGGCCTTGTTTCACGCCATCCAGACGGCCGGAGCTTATGCTGCGATCATGAAACACCGCCGTGTAACAGATGGTTAGCCGTCCGGGCGGGCGGCGGGTCACCGTGCGCGACATCGCGGCGCAGACCGGGATGTCCATCGCCACCGTGTCCCGCGTGCTGAACGGCCGGGACCACGTGGCGCCGGAGACCCGCGCCCTGGTGCGCGCGGCGGCCGAGCAGCTTCGCGCTGGTCCGGCCCGGGCCACGGCGGGCGCCGTCTACCTGCGCTGCCCGTACTTGCTGACCGACTACTTCGGGCTGATCGTCTCGGCCGTGGCCGAGACCCTGGCGCTGCACGGGCGCGCGGTACAGCTCGACGCGGGGACGGCCGCCCAGCAGGCCAGCGTGCTGCCGTCGCTGCCGTCACGGCCCGGCATCGCCGGCGCGATCGTGATCCTGCCGCCGGAACCCGGCGAGCAGCTGGCCGCGCTGCGCGCCCGGAGGTTCCCGCTGGTCGTGGTCGACCCTCGCACCCCGGTCCCGCGCGACATCGCCGCCGTCTCGGCCGCGCACTTCACCGGGGCGCGGAGCATGACCGCGCACCTGGTCACGCTCGGCCACCGGCGCATCGGCGTGATCGCCGGGCCGCACAACTGGCTGGCCGGCCAGGCCCGGCTGGCCGGGCACGCCTCGGCGCTGGCCGACGCGGGCGTGCTGCATCCGGCCGAGCTGACCCGGGCGGGCGAGCCGACCACGGAGTTCGGCTACCGGGCGGCGGGTGAGCTGCTCGCCCGGCCCGTTCGGCCCACCGCCCTTGTCTGCTTCAACGACAAGACGGCGGTCGGCGCGCTGGCCGCCGCGACCGAGCGCGGCCTGCGGGTGCCCGGCGAGCTGTCCGTCACCGGCTTCGACGACATTGACCTGGCCCAGGCCACCAGCCCGGCGCTCACCACGGTCCGGCAGCCGCTGGCCGAGATGGGCCGGATGGCGGTCAGCCTGCTGATCAGGCTGCTGGACGGCCACCAGGTCGACGCGCTGCACGTCGAGCTGGCCACCGAGCTGATCGTGCGCGGCTCCACTGGGCCGCCCGGCCCGCCTTAGGGTGGACAGATGAGCCAGGCGGATCACCCGCTCGGGCCGCCCGATGAAAACACATCCGTCCGGTCCGCCTCTCCCGCACCATCTATCCGCTCACCAGCCCGATGGCCTGGCTTTCCGTGGTGGATCCGGGCCTGGCGGTTGACCCGGTGCACGATGATGCACCGGATTCACCGCCAAGCCCCTTTTCACCACGATCTTCTCGCAGCCGGCTGCCTCACGATGCACTGGTGCACCAGGCGCCGCTGTCATGGCTCGCGCCCGCGGCGCACCGACGTTCCCGGCCATTTGTGGACGGACCTGCTACGCGCCGCGCGGCGCAACGTCGACGTGCTCGCGTTCGCCGGGCTGTTCCTGGCCGAAGAGCACTCCGGCTGGCTTCCGGCACTGACCGGCAAGGCGGGCACCAACGCCCGCATCCGCCTGCTGCTGGGAGACCCTGACAGCAGTCAGCTGGCCGCCCGCGACCGGGAATACTCGATCGGCGGCGGCGTCGCCGGGCGCGTGTCGGCCGTGCTTTCCTACTACCGGCAGATGCCGGACGAGGTGGAGCTCCGGCTGCATGACACCCCGCTGTACAACTCGATCTACCGGTTCGATGACGAGATGCTCGTCAACGTCCACGCCTACGGCATCCTCGCTGCCTACACGCCGGTCATGCACCTGCGCCGGGTCGATGGCGCGTTCTTCAACACCTACCTTGAGTCCTTTGAGCGGGTCTGGGCATCAGCGATCCCCGGCATCGCATCGCCTACGGCGACGGTGAGGTCCGGGTGCCCGTCAACGTGTGCTTGCACGGCCAGCCGATCAGCGGCAAGCTGGCCACCGACGCCGAATCTGACCAGGCCGCGTGGGTTGCGCCGGACGACCTGGACAGCTACGACATCCACCCTGCCATCCGGCGGCGGATCAGCCATGCCCTGCACGACACGATCCCACATATCGACTAGCGCAATCCAGCAAAGGCCGCTTCCCGCGTGGCCGGAAACCGGCTCAATGTGACATTCGAGCCAGCTATAACCGGCTGCTGTCGTATCGAGCCTGGTCAACCCTCCAGTCGAGGGATGCGGCCCGAGGCACGTCGATGAGGTCGGAGCAGACGGGAGCACGGCAGGAGACGCAGCCGGTGGTGATGACCGCGTGGCCTGGTCGAAGAACGCCGGGTGCTGCGACGCGGCCGACTGGCTAGATCCGGACCGTGCCGTCTTCGTTGATGGTCCAGCCGGGGTTGTGGGCTACCTCCCAGACGTTGCCGTCGGGGTCGGCGAACGCGCCCGAGGTGCCGCCCCAGTCCATGGCGGCCGCGGCGCGGCGGATGGTTCCTCCGGCCTGTTCGGCCTCCTGAAGGACGTCGGCCACCTCGCGGGGCGAGCGGACATTGTGGGCGAGTTCGACCCCGGTGGTGCCGTGACCGCCCAGGGCGGTCCACAGCCCGAAGACGATGCCGCCGGCCTGGAAGAAGCAGACCTCGTCGTCGGGCTGCTGCGGGTTGGCCCAGCCGAGTGCCTGGTAGAAGGCCCTCGCCCGCGGTAGGTCGCTGACGCCGAGCGTTACCAGGCTAATCCGCTGTTCCATGCCACTGGCCGTCGTACTCGTCGTGGCGGCGCCACCAGGGGCCGGTCTCGTTGCGTCCGAGGGGCGCGCGGTCGAGCCACTGGTACATGCCCCACAGGCCGTCGATCCCGCGTTCGTAGGCCGAGTAGGTGTGGTAAACGGCGCCGTCCTGGAGCGCGAATGCGCTCATGCCGGCAGATTCTCGCCGGTAAGTCGGCCAGTCGGTTCCGACGCGCCCCGCGAGCGCGGAGACCCAGGGACTGTCCTGGCTGACTTCCAGCTGCGGGCGCATGTCGATCGCGCGGAAGTTGTGCTCGACGGCTCCCGACTGCTGTTGCTCGGTGGTGTAGGCGGCCTGGAAGTCGTAGTTGAAGTCGCTGCCGGACGACGAGGCCCAGGGGAAGCTCCAGCCCATCCGCTGCTTGTAGGCCTGCAGTTTCGCGAGCGGGGCCCGCGACACCGCGCACAGCGTGACGTCGTGATTGGCGAGATGGACGACCGAGCCGTCGAAGCCGTCGGCGATTGCCGAGCAGGACGGGCACCCTCCGGTGTAGGCGGGCCCGAACATGAAGTGGTAGATGAGCAGCTGCGAGCGTCCTTGGAACAGATCGGCCAGCGACGCCGCGCCCTCGCCAGTGTCGAACCGGTACTGCTTGCCGATCCGGACCCAGGGCAGCTCCTGCCGCCGCCGCGCCAGCTCGTCGCCGCGCCGCGTCAGCTCCTTCTCGGCCTCCAGCAGCTCCAACCGGGCCGCCAGCCAGTCTTGGCGTGTCCCGGTCTTGTGATCGGTCATAGTTCCTCCCTTGTTCCCCTACATTGAGAGGGCACGGCCACCGCCCGTCATACGACAGCACGGACGGTGACCGTTTGGTGTCCCGCCCTACGCCTCGACGGGCGCTGCTGGTACGAACGTTGCCATCTGGCGCTCGAAGGCCTTGGCCGCGCCGTTGCGCCAGCCCTCGGCCATGGACTGCGACATGGGATCGGGGAAGATGTCCTCCTCCCCCTCCTCCACCCCGTCGAAGATGGCCCGCGCGACGGACTCCGGCGAGGTTTTCGGTATGTCGAGGCCTCGTGAGTTGGGCATATCGGTGTCCACCGGGCCGCTGAACACGGCATGCACCCGCACACCCCGCCCGGCCAGCAGAGCGCGCAGCGCTTGTGACAGGGAGAACGCGGCCGCCTTGGAGATCGAGTAGGCCGGGCTGATCGGCAACGCCGCCATGGCCGCCAGCGACAGAACGTTGACGATTGCTCCCCTGGAACCGGTCAGCAGCGGAAGGAAGGCCTGGGTCATCCCGTACGTGCCGAAGAGGTTGACTGCCAGGTGCCGCTCAAGTACGTCACGATCGCTGAGGTCATCGAAAAGCCCCAGGCCGGCATTATTGACGAGGATGTCGAGAGACTCGACCCTCCCGACGGCGGCCTGAATCTGCGCTGCGCTGGTCACGTCCAGTGTCAGGGGCGTGACGCGCCTGTCCGGGTGGGCCAGGGGCTGGCGCGCACCGGCGTACACCCGCTTCGCGCCTCTGGAGAGAGCTTCGGTGACCAGTGCCTGCCCGATGCCGCGATTGGCCCCGGTCACCAGGACTGTCTTGTCTGCGATTGTCATGTCGGCTGCTCCAGTTCTGCCGTTTTTCCTGTGGGTTCCGGGCCGCTCGTCTGGCGGCCTACTCATATAGACCAGCCGGGCTCCTGTGAGTCGCCGCGGGTCCCAGGACACAGCGACTTCGTGAATCGACGGTAGGTTCGGAACCACGTCGCGGCCAGCCCTGATACTGGTGCTTCTTATCGCATCCCTGAACCTGGGGATACGCCGGTCAGCAGGCGGTCAGGGCGACGCGCGAGTCGACGCCCAGCTTGCGGTAGACGCTCTTCACGTGCTGCGTCACCGTGTAGGGGCTGAGCAGGAGACGCCGGGCGATCTCGCGATCGGTCAGGCCCTCGACCACGAGCCCGGCCACCTCGGCCTCCCGCGGCGTCAGCGAGCGGAGGAACCGGGCCGCCAGGCCCGGCTGTTCCCCGCGCAGCTCCAGCACGGTGACCAGGGCTCCGTCGGGCATCCGTTCGGCATGCGCGTGCAGCGTGCCGCCGGCTCCGGTAGCCAGCTCGACCGCGACGCCAGCCGAGAACCGGCCCGCCCCCGCGGGACCGGTCACCAGCCGGTGTACGTGCTCGTCACTGTCGAGGATGCCCTGCAGCAGGGCACGGGCCGCGTCGTTGAGCTGGAGGTCGGGCAGCCCCGGCTGGCTCACCACGACCGCGATCCCGGCCAGCTCGACCGCGAGCCGTCCCCGCTCCCGCTCGGCCTCGCCGCGCCGGGCGGCCTGGATGCGTGCGATGGCCAGGCCGAGCGCGTCGCCGATCGCCTCGGCCAGGCGCAGGTCGGCGGGCGCGAACTCGCGGGCCGGGTCGCTCGCCGCGAAGTGCAGCGCGCCGAGGACCTGGCCGCCCGCGGTGACCGGGATCTCCGCGACGTGCCGCATCCGGTGGGTCGAATAGGCCAGCCGGTAGGCGGCGCTCTCCTCCCACTCGGCCGCGGACATCATGGCCAGGTTGTAGGCCGTCCGCCCGGTCGACCGGGAGCGTTCCAGCAGCGGGTCGCTCTCCATCACCCGGTCGTAGCGGGCCACGAACACATCGCTGACGTTCACCGCCACGTTGCGCTCGATCCGCGGCTGCCCGGGCTCGAGGGCGTAGAACCCGTACATCGGCACGCCCACGACCCGGCCGAACCCGGTCGTGAAGACCCGCTCGAGTTCGGCCAGGCTGGGCGCCTTGGCGAGCGCGGTGGCGAACCGGACCGTCGCGACCGGATCGGGCAGGCCGGGCGTGGTCTGGGCGGGCATGGTCAGTCGCTGAAGACGGCGCGGCGCAGCGGTCCGACCACGCCGCACAGCCGGAAGAAGGCCCGGGCCGTGGTGCGCAGCAGGCGGCTGCGGGAGATGGCCATCCGGGTGTAGAGGCGGACCCCGCGGACGGTCTTGAAGCCGCGGTCGAGCATCTCGGCCTGATAGTCGCGCAGCGCCGCGGCGAGCGGTTCCGCGCCGCTCGCCGCCGCCGCGAGGGCGGCGCAGAGCCGCTGCGCGTCCTGCAGCGCGGTGTTGCCGCCGATCCCGCCGACCGGCGGCATGTAGTGGATCGCGTCGCCGAGCAGCGTCACGCTGGTGTCCGGCCAGGGCTTGACCGAGGCCGCGGCGGCGAAGTCGAACTGCTCGATGGTGTCGGGGTCGGACTCGGCGACGAGCCGGCGCAGTACGGGGTGCCAGCGGGCCATCCGCTGCTCGACGACCTCGCGCAGGGCCTTGCCGCGCAGGCCGTCGGTGCCGGCGGGGTAGCTGCGGCGGTGCCCGACGAAGGCCCACATGATGTAGTCGTTGTCCGCCGCGTCGCGCAGGAGTTGGTCGGTATCCAGGCCCGCCGCGGCGAGCCGGTCCCGCAGCCGGCCGGCCACGTCCGCGGGCTGCTCCCGGCGGCGGAAGACCGCGGTGAACAGGAAGTCCCTCGGCGGCATCACCATGTTCTTGGTGGCCGTGATCCGGTCCGGCAGCCACGTCTCGGTCTCGCTGGTCAGCGGGAGCTTGCCGCCGACGCCGATGGCCGGGGTGTCAATCCGGCGGGCGTGCGGCAGCAGCTGGCGGCGGACCCGGGACCGGGCGCCGTCCGCGCCGACTAGCAGGTCCCCGGTGGCCGAGGTGCCGTCGGCGAAGTGCGCGGTGACCGTGCCGTCGCCGGACGGCTCGTAGCGGACGAACTCCTTGTCGAAGTGGACCGCGTCGTCCAGCCCGGCCAGCAGCACCTGGCGGAACGTGACGCGGCTGATCGCGTGCGAGCCGCTAGCCGGGTCGGCCCGGTCCGGCTTGGCGTCCTCCTCCATGAGCAGGCGGAGCTGCTCGTCGAACACGCCCATCCGCTCGCCCTGGTCGCCCGAGGTGGCGACCAGGATCTGCCACAGCCCGGGCGGCAGGCAGTCGTGCAGCGCGGCGCTGCCGGGCGGCTCGATGCTCAGCCGGTAGCCTTGCAGCCGCGCGTCCGGCGTGCGGTCGCGTTCGTAGACCGCCACGCTCACGCCGCGCCGCCGCAGGCCCTGGGCCAGGCACAGTCCCCCGATGCCGCCGCCGATGATGAGCACGTGCATGATGTCCTCCGTCAGTCCCTGATCAGCAGCAGCTCAAGCTGGCGCAGCGCGCCGACGGCGTGCTCCGGGTCCAGGCTGGCCCCCTTGACGGCGGCGATGACCAGCTCGCCGGCCACGGCCGGGTCCACTGCCGGCGCCCACGCCCCGGCCGGGACGCCGGTCGCGAACAGCTCGGCGAGCGAGGCCCGCCAGCCCTCTTCCCGGCTGGCCACCACGGCGCGCACCTCGGCGTCGCGCCGGGCGCGCAGATCCAGTTCCCGCACCACGATGTGCAGCCCGGGCCGCTCGACGATCATCCGGGCCAGCCGGGTCAGCTGCCGGCGCAGCTCGTCCGCCGCGGCCTCCGCGCGGGGCTCGCTGGTCCAGAACTGCCGGGTGGCGTAGTCGACCACCGCGGTCACCAGCGCCTGCTTGGTCGGAAAGTAGTGATGGATGGTAGAGTGGTCGATGCCGACCTCAGCGGCCACATCACGCAGCCGCAGTCCCTCGAACCCGCACTCGGCGATGCGCCGGTAGGCCGCCTCGACCAGGGCCTGCCGCCGGTCCTGCCCCGGGCGCTGGCGGGCCTTGCGGCCTGTCGGCACCGGGCTCGTCTCAGCCGGGCTTGTCTCGATCGTGCCCGTCTCAGCCGGGCTTGTCTCGATCGTGCCCGTCTCAGCCGGCCTTGTCTCCGTCATACGGCTAACTCAACCAAGTGGTTGGTTGAATGTCAAATGGTTTCCGGCGGATAACCTCGGCAGGGATGACCTTCGACGTATTCGACACCGTCATGATCCAGACCAGCCGGACGAGCGTCTTCGCGCGCTGGGGTGGTTCGGGCCCGCCGGTGCTGCTGCTGCACGGGTTCCCGGAGACCCACCTGATGTGGCGCACGGTGGCGCCGTTGCTGGCGCGGGAGTTCACCGTGGTCTGCCCGGACCTGCCCGGATACGGGCGCTAGCGGCCGAGGACGGGGCTGGCGGGACGGCGGCTGCTCAGGAGTACAGGAGGGGTCTTGATGGCCTGCGCTGGTCCATATGAGGGGTACTGGCAGGGCCTCCCTCTCCACCCGCGGGCGGTCCTAGCCTCGCTAACGTGGCCCGCGCGGAAGACTATGCGCCTGCTCACTCCCTTATCAGGATTGTCAGGAGAAGAAACCGTGAAAATCACGCCTAAGCCGCCGACCGCCAAGGGGCCGGCTGAGTGGTTCACCGGGGACGTGTTCATCGACGGCATCGTCCGGGGCGAGGAACCCTCGCACGTCCGGGTGAGCGCGGTCAGGTTCACGCCCTCGGCCCGCACCGCGTGGCACTCGCACGCCGTCGGGCAGACCCTGTACGTCACCGAAGGCCGGGGCCTGGTGCAGGCCCGCGGCGGCGAGGTCGCCGAGATCCGGGCCGGCGACATCGTCAGCACCCCGGCGGACGAGTGGCACTGGCACGGTGCCGCACCCGACCACTTTATGACCCACCTGTCCATCACCGAGGCGGTGCCCGGGGAGACGCAGCCGGAGGCGGACTGGGGCGAGCACGTCACCGACGACGAGTACAACGGCCGGTGACCATGCGAACGCGCGACGATCGAGGTGCAGGGCACCCGGTATCCGGAGCATAGGCAGAGGCTGACCGGGCGTTAGGGCGCGAGGGCTTCGGCCAGGAACGCGCGGGCGGCGGCGAACGAGCGCTCGTCGGCGAGGCGGTCGTATGCTACGCCCGGCGTCGCGCCGGGCGCGGCGTGCTTGTGGGTGAAGCCGTGCAGGGCCCGGCCGTACATGACGAGCTGCCAGTCGGCCTCGGCGCGGTTCATCTCCGCGGCGAACGCTGCCACGTCGGCCGTCGGGACGTGCGGATCGGCGGCGCCGTGGCAGGCCAGGACCTTCGCGGTCACGGCGCCGGGGCCGGCGGGCGCACTAGTGGCCAGGCTGCCGTGGATGCTCACCACGCCGGCCAGGTCCGCGCCCGCCCGGGCCAGCGCCAGCGCGGCCATGCCGCCGAAGCAGAAGCCGACGGCGGCCGTGGGCCCGGCCGCCTCCGGGCAGCCGGCCAGGGCGGTCAGGCCGGCCTGGCCGCGGCGGATGAGCAGATCCGGGTCGTCGCGCAGGGCGAGCAGGCACGTCATCACCCGTTCACGGTCCCCCGCGATCCCGTCGCCGAACATGTCGCAGGCCAGCACGGCGTAGCCGAGGGCGGCATAACGGCACGCCTGCTCCCGCGCG
>Ga0070699_100006628_pt1 | contig 10069 bp, 6 predicted proteins | sample KBSK1503metaG_FD_65473 | JGI IMG/M metagenome (GOLD analysis project Ga0070699, IMG submission 65473) | Corn, switchgrass and miscanthus rhizosphere microbial communities from Kellogg Biological Station, Michigan, USA - KBS K1-50-3 metaG | ecosystem: Host-associated > Plants > Roots >... | reverse complement strand
TCCAGCGCCCAGACCGGGAACATGTTGGTGAGGCCGGTGGCCCAGGCGACGTACGGATACCGATCGAAGGTGATATCGAGCCCGGCCTTCTCCGCCGCGGCAATCCGTGCGAAGACCGCATCGATCTTGCCGTAGTTGCGCGCGCCGGCGGTCTTCAAGTGGGAGATCTGCAGCGGACACCGCGCTCCCCGGGCGATCGCGATGCTTTCGTCGATGGCTTCGAGGAGCGTGTCGTCTTCGTTGCGCATGTGAGTGGCGTAAGGCAGCCGCCGGGCACGGAGCGGGCGGCACAGGGCGATGAGCTCGTCCCGCGTGGCAAAGGCGCCGGGAGAATACTCCAGCCCGGTGCTCGCGCCGCAGGCGCCGCTTGCCAGGGCCTTCTCTACCAGCGCCGTCATCTTGAGCAGCTCCGGCCGGGTGGCGGGACGGTTGTCCACTCCGACCACGATCCGGCGCACCTGGCCCAGGCCAACCATGGTCGCAACGTTCAGGGCGCTGGGCATCGCCTCGATCCGCCGGAAAAACTTGAGGAACGAGGTGGTGCCGTCCGCCGCCGGCACCCGGGACCCGCCATCCTGGCCCACCACGACCGTCGTCACGCCCTGGCGAATGGCCGATTCGGCGGCGGGATCGAGCGTGAGCCCGCCATCGGCATGGGAGTGGATGTCGATGAAGCCGGGGGCGAGCGCGAGTCCTTTGCCGTCGATCTCGTCGGTGGCCTTGCCGGTGATCCTGCGCGCGACGGCCACGAACCGGCCCGCCCGCACGCCCACGTCCGCTTCGGTGCCGGCGGCGAGCGTGGAGCCGTAGACCGCGGCGCCCCGGACGATCAGATCATAGGAGGCGGCGGAAGGAAGCAGCAGGGCCGGCGCGGCCAGCGACGCCAGGCCCGCGCCAGTGGAGGAGAGGAAGTCGCGGCGTGTAGTCATGCGGAGAATTTACCAGTTTCCTAGCCTCTTAGCGTCTTAGCCTCTTAGCCTCTACCTTATCTCCCCCATGTCCATTCCCTCTTACGTCCACGGCGCCTCCGACGTCCCGCTGATCGGTGCCACTATCGGCGAGTGCTTCGACCGGACGGTGGAGCGGTTTCCGGACGGTGAGGCGCTGGTGGTGCGGCACCAGGGTGTCAGGCTTTCCTGGATCGAGCTGAAGCAGGTGTGCGAGCGGTTCGCCCGCGGGCTTCTGGCGCTCGGCCTCAAGAAGGGAGACCGTATCGGCATTTGGTCCCCCAACTGGGCCGAATGGGTCATCGCCCAGTTCGCCACCCCGCGGATCGGGGTGATTCTGGTGAACATCAATCCCGCTAACCGTGCCGCCGAGGTGCAGTACGCGCTTCGCCAGTCGGGCTGCTCGGCGCTGATCATCGCCCCGCCGCTCAAGACTTCCCTCTACGCCCGGATCCTGGCCGAGGCGGATGTCCCCGAGCTCAAGACCGTGATTGCCTTCGGCGACCAGACGGTGCCGGGCGCGTATTCGTGGGACGACGTGCTGAAGCTGGGAGACGCTGTCCCGGAGCAGGACCTCCGCGCGCGGGAACGGGAGCAGCATTTCGACGACCCGATCAACATCCAGTACACCTCCGGCACCACCGGCTTTCCCAAGGGCGCCACGCTGTCGCACCACTCGATTGTCAACAACGCCTTCTTCATCGGGGAACGGATGCGGCTTACCGAGCGGGACCGGCTCTGCATTCCGGTGCCGTTCTATCACTGCTTCGGCATGGTGCTCGGCAACCTCGCCTGTGTCACCCACAGAAGCACCATGGTGATTCCGGCGGCGAGCTTCGATGCCGGCCAGACGCTGGAGGCGGTCCAGGCGGAGCGCTGTACCGCGCTCCACGGCGTGCCGACGATGTTCATCGCGGAGCTCGGTCACCCCGAATTCGGCCGGTTCGACCTGTCATCGCTCCGGACCGGGATCATGGCCGGCTCCCCGTGTCCGGTCGAGGTGATGCGGGAAGTCGTGAGCCGCATGCACATGCGCGAGGTGACCATCTGCTATGGCATGACCGAGACCTCTCCGGTCTCATTCCAGACCGTTGCCGATGATCCGATCGAAAAGCGAGTCGGGACGGTGGGACGGGTGCACCCACACGTGGAGTGCAAGATCATCGACCCCGCGACCGGCGGCATCGTGCCGCGCGGGCACACCGGCGAGCTGCTCTCCCGGGGTTACTTGCTGATGCTGGGCTACTGGGCCAACCCGGAGGCTACCGCCGCGAGCATCGACGCCGCGCGATGGATGCATTCCGGCGACCTCGCCACCATGGACGAGGACGGCTACGTGAGCATCGTGGGCCGGTCGAAGGACATGATCATTCGCGGGGGGGAAAACATCTATCCCCGGGAGGTCGAGGAGTTTCTCTACGGCCACCCGATGATCCGCGACGTGCAGGTGATCGGCGTGCCGGATACGAAATACGGGGAGGAAGTAATGGCCTGGGTGATCCTGGAGCCCGGTGCCGAGGTGACCGACGAGGAGCTCATCGAGTGGTGCCGGGGCCGGATCACCCACTTCAAGGTTCCGCGCTACTGGCGCTTCACCGATGCCTTTCCGATGACCATCTCGGGCAAGGTGCAGAAGTACAAGCTGCGGGAGGAGGCGAAGAGGCTAGCTGGCTAAGAGGCTACGTGGCTCCCAGCCTCCGAGCCTCTTAGCCTCCCTACGGCCGCTGTAGCTCCTTCAGTTGCGCCTGGTATTTGGCTGCCACGGCCTTGTTGCCCGCGGCGCTCGCTGCCTGGGCTGCTCCGACAATGGCGCGGGAGCGATTCGGCTCGTGCTGCAACGTCGCCTCGAAGGCGGCGAGCGCCGGCACGGGCTGGTTGACCTCCATCAGCATTTCGCCGAGCAGCTCCCGGGCCGGCGCCAGGGGTCCTGGTGTGATGGCGTTCTTCTCGGTGGCGTCCTCGCGAGTCGCCGCCGTCCGCATGCCTTCCAGCGCAAGGTCCTTACGTCCCGAGGCGAGGTCGGCCCAGGCCTGGGCGGCGAAGATCTGGATCTGCAGCTGCTCGCTCCAGTAGGTCTCCTTTGCCTGCACCAGCCGGTTGCGGATCACCCCGAGCTCGGCGATGGCGGAACGGGCGGCCGAAGTATCTCCGCTGCGCGATGCCCCCAGCGCGCGGGCGAACCAGGTAACCGCATCGGCGAAGGGAGTCGGGCTGGGCCTGACCTCGAGCCGGGCCGCCTCGGCCCATTGCCCGCGCTCCAGGGCATAGCGCGCCGGAATCGCGGCGATGGCAAAGAATCCCGCCGTGGGGGGCGCGGCTCCGATGATGGCCACGGGATCAAGGCGCCGGGCCAGCGCCGGAACCGAGTCGAGGACCTCCTTCGCCTCCTCCAGCCGGCCCATCTGGAGATAGGCATAGACCCGATAGTCGGCGGCATGCAGCTGCTCGGCAGTCGAGCCCTCTCGCCGCGCCGCCGCCGCCGAGGCGGTGTTGGCCTCGACCGAGCGCCGCCACTCGCCTACGCGGGTCCAGGTGTGCGAGGGCATGTGCAGCGCATGCGAGATCGTCGGCGCAATGCGGTCGTATCGGCCGGCAGCGTTCTGCGCCCGGCCCGCCAGGGGTGGCACGTCGTACGTGTGGATGATGTAGTGGGCGATTCCGGGGTGGTCGGGCAGCTTGTCCGAGAAACGCTCCAGGGTGGCCCCGGCCTGCAGCTGGCTCGCATAGGTCTTGTCGGTGGGGTCCGCGGAGATCGCCAGCGCGAGCGCGTGGAAGATGGCGGCCTCGGTATCAGCGGGCTCCCGTGCCACCAGCTCCGCCATGGCATCGCGGTAGGCAAGCAGCCGGGTACGCTGGTCGAGCGAGTCGGCTCGCTCGTAGAGCCGGGCTGCGGCTTCGATATAGCGGGACTCGCGATCAGTCGGTGCACCGACGGCCCGCGCCTGCTGGACCGCGGCGATCCCGCGCTGGATCTGCGCCGGAGTCTTGTTGCCCGCGGCGAACGGATTGCCCCAGGCGGCCAGTGCCAGTCCCCACCAGGCCATGGCGCATTTTGGGTCGGCCTCCCGGGCGGCGTTGAAGCGCTCGGTGGCTTGGGAAAACGCGAAGGAGTGGAGCAGGGCGACGCCGCGGCTGAAAATCGGCTGGGCCGTGGTGTTGCAGGAGGTGACAAACCGGACGGTGCCGACCGGGCGGTCCTGCGCGGCGGGCTCCTGGCGCGCAATCAGCGACGTGAGGAGCAGCAACGGGATGATGGAGAGCATGCTAAACCTACCTCGGCGGCGGCGTCCAAAACGATCCCACGCCCAAGCCAAGGGCAACGCTCAGATCGTTGCTGATGCCGCCTCCGACTCGCTTGCTGACGTAATTCTCGATGGTCGCAAGAACCGTGATGCCCGCGAACCGCCTGGCGACAGCGCCCCCGATATGAAGGGCAACTCTGGTGTCGCCAGCCCGGAATGAGTCGGTGCACATGCTTCCCGGCGGGCACAACATCTGGGTAAACCCCTCGGTACCATACTCGTAACGCGCGATTCCGGGACCCGCGCCCAGCCGGAAGGTCCAATAGTCGGTCTGGCGCTGCGCGGTCAGGTCAACCGCCGTAGCGAGGAAACGACCAGATTCGATCGAGCGGGAGGTGCAGGCGTTAGTACACTGATTCGAGGGCTGAAACTTCGTTCCCTCGGTAATCCCGATCACCGTGGAGAAGCGCACGCCCAGAAGGCCGGTTTGCGGTCTGAGATCGACTCCCAAGGCAAGATCGGGAACTGACTCGAGCCTGCCCTTCGCCGCTCCTACGGTCCCAGTGCCCCCGATCTGCGTGTACAGCCCAACCCGCAGGTCAGCGCTGACCGAGACCTGCCCCTGCATCGCACCAGGCACCAGCCCCAGAACCACTCCGAGAAGCGCTGCCCGACCGCGGGTGTTCCACATGGCGTAAACTACCGAGAGATTGCTTCGGGGGCCAAGCCCCCCTCGCAATGACCCCTAGCCTCTTAGCCTCTTAGCGTCCTAGCCTCTTGTCATCAGTCGTTCCGCAGCGCCACCAGCGGATCCACTCGCGTGGCCCGGCGGGCCGGCACCAGGCTCGCGATCACCGCGGACCCCACCAGCGCGGCGGTCACCCCGCTGAACACCACCGGATCGAAGGCGCTCACTCCGAACAGGAATGACGACAGTCCGCGGGTCGCCGCGAAGGCCAGCGCGAGTCCGATCACGGCGCCCAACCCCGCCAGCAACGCGCCCTGCCGCACCACCAGCCGCAGGATGTCTCCGCCCTCGGCGCCCAGGGCGCGACGGATCCCCAGCTCCTGGGTCCGCTGCGACACCGAGTACGCCATCACGCCATAGACCCCGATGATCGCCAGCACCAGCGCGATGGCGCCGAACAGCGCCAGCAGCTTGGGCATGATCATGTCACCCTGCATCTGGAGATCCACGTGTTCCTTGAGGGTCCGGATTTGATACGGCGGCAGTTCCCGCTCCACCGCCGCGACCTCTTCCCGCACCTTGGGGAGCAACAGGGTCGGATCACCCGCGGTGCGCACCACGAAGCGGAGATTCCGGACGAAATAGGATAGCGCGGGGAAGTACGCCAGCGCCGGCGCGTCGTCGTCCGGTCCGAACTCGCGCACGTCCTTCACGATCCCCACGATTTCCCAGCTTCCCGACGCAAGGACCAGCCGCTGACCCAGCGCGCCGCCGTTGGGCCAGTGGCGCCGGACCAGCGCCTCGTTGATGACGGCGACCTTCGGGGCGCCGATCCGGTCGGCCGCGGTGAATTCCCGTCCCCGGACCATCTGGATCTTCATCGCGCCGAGATACCCCGGCAAAGCCATCCGGTATTGCAGCACCGGCCGTCGTCCTTCCTCGGGCACCGGCTGGCCTTCGACGTAATAGTAGGTGCCGCTGCCGCCGGCCATCGGCAGCTGGGTGACGGCACCCACGGCCGTGACACCCGGCATCGCGGCGAGTCTGGCCTGGAGTTGCTCCTGCACCGTGAGTACCCGCAGGGAGTCGGGGTATTCACGGGGAGAGAGTGTCACCGCGAAGGTGAGCGCGTTCTCCTTGTCGAATCCGAGATCGGTGGTCTGGAGCTGGAGCGACGCCTTGACCAGCAGGCCGGCCGAGATGAGCAACACCAGCGCAAGCGAGATCTCCGCCACCACCAGCGACGCGCGAAGTCGGCCGTGCTTCAAGCCCATCGAGCCGCCGCGCCCGCCGTCCTTGAGGGGATCGGTCAGGCTGCCGCGGGTGACCTGGAACGCCGGCGCGATGCCGGCGATGATCCCCGCGCCCAGAATCAGTACGAAGCCGTACGCGAGCACGCGGGCGTCGAGGCCGAGCTTTTCCACCCGGGCGAAGTCGACGGGAATGAGGCCCCGGAACCATTCCACCCCGGCGATGGAGAGCACCAGACCGAGCCCGCCGCCCACCATGGCCAGGATCAGCGACTCGGTCAGCATCTGCCGGATCAGCCGGGCGCGCGCGGCGCCCAGCGCCGAGCGCACCGCAAGCTCGCGGTTCCGCGCCGCGGCGCGGGACAGCAGCAGGTTGGCCACGTTGGCGCAGGCGATGAGCAGCACGAACGTCACCGCGACCATGCAGATGATGCCGGCCTGGCGAGGCGTTTCTTCCACGACCTCATCCTGGAGCATGATGGCGTAGGCGCCTGCACCCAGGTTGGTGGCCGGGTATCGCTCGGCGAGCCGCTTGGCGATGCTGCCCAACTCCACATTGGCGCGCTCCAACGAGACGCCGGGCTTGAGCAGGCCGATCACTTCGTAGGAATGATTAATGCGTTCGGCGTCGGCCGGAATCTCGAGGGGAGTGTAGATGTCCACCCATCCGCCAAAACGGAATCCGTCGGGCAGCAGGCCGACGATGGTGTACTGCTCGCCGTCCAGCCGGATGGTCTTCCCCACCACACCCGAATCGGCGGCGAAGCGGTTCTTCCAGAATCGGTCGGTGAGCAGCACCGAACGGCCGCGACCCGGCGTCTCCTCTTCCTCGAGGAAGAAACGCCCCCGCGCGGGCGCGATGCCCATGAGGCTGAAGAAATTGGGACTGACCCGGAGACCGGTAACCCGGTCCGGCCGGTCTCCTTCGGCAAGGTTGTAACTGCCGCCCGCATACGCGGCATAGGAGAGCGAGGTGCTCTCCTTCCGCCAGTCGACGAAATCGGGAAGGGAGATGCTGTTCTGGTTCCAACCCCGCTCTTTGTTGTCGGACCAGACCTGCACCAGCCGCTCGGTGTTGGGATAGTCCAGGGGCCGAAGCAGCAGGATGTCCACCCCGGCGAACAGGGTCACATTCACAGCAACGCCGAGCGCCAGCGAGAGCGCGGCGACGGTGAAGACGCCTGGGGCCTGTCGCAACGACCGAAGGGCGTATTTGATGTCCGCGAGGAGAGTGTCCATGACGTGACCTGTGACCAGTGACCAGTAAACAGCGGCGGGACTCATTCCCCTCTACGACGGCCCTGTTTCGCAGGTTTCAGCGTGAAACGTCTGAAACGGCTCGTGCGATTACCGCCCTCCAAACTCCTTCGCCGGCACGGACTTGAGGAACAGCCAAACAGCGTGGATCTCCGAATCCGTCATCTTCCCGACAGCCTTCCAGGGCATCGCCAACGAGTCGATGTCCGCGCCCACCGGCCGCTTGCCTTCCCGCAGCGCACGCACAAAGTCGGCCTCGGTCCAGGTTCCGATTCCGGCCGGGGTCAGGTTGGACGCCGGTTTGTCCGACCCCATTGACCCGCCGGAGAGTCCGGGCCCGTGACATCCGGTGCAACTGCCTACATCGGCGAGGTATTTCCCATACTCCACACTCGCCGCCTCCGGCATCGACACCGGCGGAACCCGCTGGTGGTCCACGCCGCGCGCGGGAATCAGGGGAAAATTGGTCACCAGCCATAGCACCCGTGCCATCGGGCCGACCCGGGTAGAGGGCAGCTCGCGGTTCACCGCCGGAATCGACCGGATGTAGGCGACCAGTGCCCCGGCATCCTCGTCGGAGAGGTACTGGAACGCTTCGGAGGGCATGACCTTGAGCGGCTTGCCGTCCTGGTTAATCCCGTGCCGGATGGCGCGGGCCAGGGTCGGGTCGTCATAGAGCAAAGCCCGGCCTCCCTGACCCGTCGTCAAGTTGCTCGCGACCAGCCGACCAAAGATGAAGTTGTCGCCGAGGAGCTGGCCGCCAAGATCCTGTCCATGGCACTCGGTGCATTTCCCGATGGCAAAGGCGATATGGCGCCCCCGGGCGATTCCCGCCGAATCGCTAGGAACGGTGACGGGCCGGGCGGCGACATCGTATCGCTTGGCCATGCGCACCGAGGTGATCGCCCAGACCACGCCGAGCGCCACCAGCAGGAGCAGGATGATCCCGCCGATGAAATAGAAGAACCGCTTGACCCAGATCATCTGCCGGCCTCCGCTTCGCGTTGGATGTGCGTCAGTACTCGTAGATGGATGCGCTGAATCAGGTGGTCGCTGAACAGGGCCCAGTATCCCCGGGGCCCGATGCGAAGCTGGTACCAGGTGCTGCCTTCGAGCCGGGTGCGGCCGCCGGGCAGCGGGACCAGGCGGAACTCACCCCGGCGGCTGGCCAGGTAGCCGTCGAGATGGGGCGGAGCGATTCGCGAGTAGATCGACCACTCCTGCATCGGCGCGGGAGATTCCACCACGTCGAAGGACAAGCGGCGCCCCGGCTCCCAGATGGTGACCGGCTCCACGAAGGCTCCGGTGGAGAATACGCAGTAACGGACTGCGCCAACGCCTTCGCCTTCGATCCGTGCCGACTTGGGGTACGCGATGCCGGCCTTGAACAGGAAAGCCGCAGGCTCGGGAATCGGCGGGAACGCGATGACAAGGCGCCATACCGTCTCGGCCGGCGCCGATATTTCGATGCTGCTCCGCACTTCGCGCAGCGGCGGGGGCGCTTCTTCGGGCAAGGCCAGGGTCGAGAGCGGCAAGGCAATTACCGCGAGCGCGGCCGACCCCATCGAGCCGGGCTGGGAGAGGGCGATGCGGCGCCCCAGCAGTCCGCCCAGCGCGCCCACCGCGAGCGAGAGCGGCAGCGCCATCACCAGGCAGATTGCCCCTTCCTGACCCAGAATGAAGATGACTCCCGCGGTGAGCGCCAGCGTCATGGCGACCACCTGAAGGGTGTCGCGTACACCACCCGGGTGCTTCCGATTGAACAGAAAGGCCGTCACCGCGCCCATCAGGAAGGGGGTGCCTAGAAACAGCGAAGCCCCGTAGAGCCCCTGCGCCACCACGCTCACCCCCAGCATCAGCAACCCGATGGCGAGGCCGGCTCCCATCGAGAGCAGCGCCTCCGGGAGGGTGCGGTCGCCGGGACGCCACTGGGCAGCGCCCGCGGGGTCGGGCGGCGCAGACGGCAGAACCGACAGCGCCAGCATCAAGACGTAGTTGACGTAGGGGACGAAGTAGAGAAGCGTGATCCAGGCCGACGCGCCGGCATCGAGCGCCCGCCGCAGGGTCAGCGTGACCCCGATCCAGATGAACGGAATCGTCCAGATCGCGAGCGCGGGCAGGAGCCAGCGCGGCGCATCGTCGAAGGTGGTGTTGAGGAGGGTGGCGACGGAACGCAGGTAGTCCAGCGGGGTCCACCACCTGCCGGTGGCCAGATACACCAAACCCACGTCCCCGGCGTACTTGAGCGCCATGAGCCCCACCCCGTGGCAGAAGTACGTCCGGGGCCGGACCGGGTCTTCGAAGGTGAACCAGAATCGGAGGAGCGGCATAGGCTGTGGGGTATGGGGTGGCTGCGGGCTATCGGCTGGCGCCAAACGGAGTCCCCATTCTCTGGTCACCTCTAGCTAATAGCCCATAAGCCCATAGCCCACAGCCCATGCAACGGTTTCCTGGAAGGCGGCATCTCATGATGTGAAGCTGAGAACTTACCGGGAGATCGTTATGCTGGCCCGACACGAGACCATCGAGAAGCTGGAAGTGCTGGAAGTCTACGACGAGCGGGGCCGCGCTGTCGGCAGTGTACACCTGCCCAGCGACCCCGGGATCTTCGGACCGGAAAAAGGAACCGTGTACCTCGAGCGTCCCCTCCCCAGCCTTCCGGAGTCTGTTCGCCCCTCGCACGCC
>Ga0070699_100006627_pt1 | contig 10069 bp, 8 predicted proteins | sample KBSK1503metaG_FD_65473 | JGI IMG/M metagenome (GOLD analysis project Ga0070699, IMG submission 65473) | Corn, switchgrass and miscanthus rhizosphere microbial communities from Kellogg Biological Station, Michigan, USA - KBS K1-50-3 metaG | ecosystem: Host-associated > Plants > Roots >... | reverse complement strand
GTCAGGTTGCTGGTGTGCTCCTTCAGGCCGCGCAGGAGCGCCGACAGGCCGGTCCCGCCGCCGATCGCCACGATCCGCGGTCCACGCGCCAGGAACCGCTTCTGATAGATGACCTCGACGAGCGGCTGATCGGCATCAGCGGCCCTGAGCGGATCGGTCACGACGCGGATCACGCGATAGCCGCCGATCGCGAGCAGGCCGACCCCGACGGCCCCGACGACCAATCCGCGCAGCGCGAACGGCAAGAACTGCAGCGTGACGAGATCGACGATCGTGCCGGCGAGCCCGGTCGGCGCGGAGTCGCGGGTGACCTGGCGGACGAAGTGCGCGAACCCGACGGCCAATAGCAGCAGCCCCAGGAAGACGACGAGCAACCAGCGCTTGATGCCGATGCCGGGGGTGAGCCAGCGAAGCAGGTTCACGAGCGGTCGAGCTCCCGGTGGAACACCGCCACGGGACCCGTGTCCTGGTCACGCAGCCAGCTCGCCAGCTCCTCCGCGAGCACGATGCTGCGGTGGTAGCCCCCGGTGCAGCCGATGCCGATCGTCAGCCGGGTCTTGCCCTCGGCGATGTAGGCCGGGATCGTGAAGTCGAGGAACTCGCGCAGGAGGTCCAGGAACCGCTTGGTGACGGGCTGGTCGAGGACGTACGAGCGGACCTCGTCGGTCAGGCCGGAGCGCGCGCGCAGGTCGGGGATGTAGTACGGATTGGCGATGAAGCGCACGTCGAAGACGAGGTCCGACTCCAGCGGGATCCCGAACTTGTAGCCGAAGCTGATCAGCTGGACGGCCAGCTGGTCGGGTCGCGTCGTCGTGGCGAGCTGGGCGAAGAGCCGTTCGCGCAGCTGGCGCAGCGAGAGGTCGGACGTGTCGACGATGACGTCCGCTTCGCTGCGGACGGGATCGAGGATCCGCCGCTCCTCCGCGATGGAGCTCGCGATGCCGCGGTGGTCGCTGAGCGGATGACGGTGGCGGGTCTCGCTGAACCGCCGGATCAGGACGTCGTCGCGGGCCTCGAGGAACACGATCCGCGGCACGATCCCCCGCCCTTCCAGCGCCCCGCGCATCGCCCCGAGCGCCAGCGACGCATCACCCGAACGGACGTCAACGACGATGGCGACGCGGGCGAACCGTCCTCGGTCGGACGACACCAGCTCCGCCAGCTCTGGCAGCAATTCGCCGGGCAGGTTGTCGACGACGGTGTAGCCCAGGTCCTCGAACAGCTTGGCCGCCGCCGTCTTGCCACCGCCCGACAGCCCGGACAGGATCACGACCGCTTCTTCCGCGGCACCGTCGCTGACGGGGTGCTCCGCGGCCTCGCTCACCGCCCGGTGCGCCTGATGAACACGAGCGTGAGCTCATACAAGAGATACATCGTGCCGCCCAGCACGAAGGGACTGACCAGGTCGCCACCCGGCGTCGCGACGGCCGCGAAGATCGAGATGCCGAGGATCACGTAGCGGCGAGCCTGGCGCAGCCGCTCCGAGGTCAGGATGCCGACCCGCGACAGGCCGACGAGGAGGATCGGGAATTCCATGATCAGCCCGAAGGCCAGGAACATGGTCGTGACGAAATCGAAGAAGGGCCCGGCAGCGACGTTCTCGATCAGTCGGTCGTCGTTGAAGCTGAAGAGGAACGCCAGCGCAAAGGGCAGGACGAGGTACGCGATCCCGACGCCGAGCGCGAAGAAGAAGAGCGCGAGCGGCACCCACGGGCGAACGGTCTTGCGCTCGGCCGGGGTCAGGCCCGGAGCGATGAATGCCCAGAGCTGATAGAGGATCACGGGCATGGCGAGGATCACGCCGGTGATGAGGGCGATGCGCAGCGTGATCGCGAACCCGTCGCCGGGTCCCAGGGTCTGCGCGGTGCCGTCCGGGATGAGATCAAGCAGCAGGTTGCGGACGCGCTCGGAGAGGTAGAACCCGACGGCGCTACCGGCGACGACCGCCAGGATCACCCGGAAGAGTCGGTCGCGCAGCTCGCCGAGGTGATCGACCAGGGACATGACCGAGCCGTCGGGCGGCGCGGTCGCGGGCGGTGGAGCGGGTTCGGGCGTTACCGGGACGCCCGGGATCGTGGCGTCGCGCAGGGCGTCGGCGTCGGCCATCGCTGGCGAGGGACCGGGCGCCTAGTTCGTGCCGGCCGTCGGCTCGCTGGGGCGTGAACCGGCCGACGACGACGTCGGGGCCACGGGCGCACCGGGCGATTCAGCGGTCGTGGGGGCCACGGCCGGCGCGGGCGCCGGGGGCGCTTCCTGCGGCGGCGGCAATGGCGACGTATCGACCTTGATGGAGTCACCGAGGTCCGAGGACGCCTTTCGGAATTCGCGGATGCTCTTGCCCAGCGCCGCTCCGACGTCGGGCAGCTTGCCCGGGCCGAGGATCAGCAGGGCGATGACGAGGATGATGACGAGTTCGAGGGGTCCGGGTGTCGGCATGACGGGAGTTCCTCAGGTAGGTCGACCGCGGCGGCTAGGGTAGCACAGGGAGCCGCCGCGCCCACTCGGCGGCGGCTGCCCGGATACGCTCGAATGGATCGCCCGCGCCACCCTCCACGGCGGCTCCGGCGATCGCCCTGGACACGTTGACGAGCAGCCCGGCGCCAGGCTGCTGGCTGGCTGGTTCGGCGGTGGCCGGCCCATGCTCGAGCACCGGCTCGACGGCGCCGCCCTGGGCGCCGACCCCGGGCACGAGGAAGGCCACGCCCGGCGCGAGCGCGCGGATGCGCGCGAGCTCCTCGGGGCCGGTGGCGCCGACGACGAGACCGACCGTTCCGCCCGGCCCCCAACCGGCGGCCAGTCGCGCCACCCGCTCATGGAGCTTCTCCGCGGGGCGGCCCGTCGATGGATTCGCCGCAACCGCGAGATCCTGGAGCTCCTCCGCACCCGGGTTGGACGTCCGGCAGAGCACGTAGGCGAACCGATCCAGGCGTTCGAGGAGTGGGGCGATCGCCTCGGCCCCGAGATACGGGCTCACCGTGACCGCGTCGGCGCCGAGCCGGTCGAAGAGCGCAACCGCCTGCCGAGCGGCGGTCGATCCGATGTCCCCGCGCTTCGCGTCGGCGATGACCGGCAGGTCGGCCGGCAGGCTGGCCCGAAGACGCTCGAGCGCCGCCATCCCGGCCGAGCCGTACGCCTCGAAGAAGGCGAGGTTCGGCTTGACCGCCGCGGCCAAGGGCGCGGCAGCCTCCAGGAGCAGGGCGGCGAACCGCTCCAGCCCGGCGAGGTCCTGACTGAACCCGGCGGGCAGCGCGGCGGGGTCCGGGTCGAGGCCCAGGCACAGCGAGGTGCTGGTCGCCTTCGAGCGGATACCGAGGCGTTCGAGGTAGCTCGCGCTGCCCGTTGAGCGTCCGACCTCGGCTTCCCCGGCACGACCGCCGGCGATCACGGTGCCGGGCTGCCCGAGGCCGGCGCGGTCGAGGCGGGTGGGTTGACGCTCGGCGGTGGGGTGGCCGCCGGCAGCAGCTCGCTCGGGATGTACCAGTCCGGCCGCGACGCCGCATCGAGCCCCGAGACCTCGGTCAGGTCGATCGTGTCCTTGAGGGTCCAGGCCGGCGCCGCGCCATCGAGCCGCGCCAGCCGCAGGTCGACGGTCTGCCCGACGATGTGCAGGAAGGCGATCCCGTCGCCCGCCGGGGACCAGGTCGGCGCGAACGAGGCGCCGTCGTCAGTCACGCGCATGAGTTGGGCGCCATTCCCGGCGTCCAGGATGACGATGTCCGTCCCGAGCGCGGTCGTCCGCGTGGCCGCCAGGTAGCGGCCGTCCGGCGAATAGGACGGCTGCATGTAACCGACCGCCGTGAGGGCCCGAGCCTTTTTGGCGCGCACGTCGTAACGCATGATCACGGGCGCGCCGCGCGAGCCGTCGCGGCCGTTCTGCGTGTACAGGAGGATTCGCCCATCCGGGCGCCACTCCGGGTCCTGATGCCCGAGGTTGCCATCCTCCCGGACGCCGGACCGTGTCAACTTCTTGTTCTGGGTGTCGAAGAACTGGAGCACGACGTTCGATTCGTCGGGCTTGGGGGCGTCGGTCACGAGGGCGATCGTGGAGCCGTCAGGCGACAGGACCGGCTGGCGCATCCACTCCGACCAGCGCAGCCGTCCATCCTTGATCAGCCCCGTCGCGAGCCGCTCGGGGTCGGCGCTGCCGTCCGCTTTCACCCGCATGAGGTCCGGCACGTCGAGGGCGTAACGCCCCAGCCGGCCCTTGACGGGCCAGTAGCCGCTCTCCGAGTGGGAGTGGATGTACACGATCGACTGTCCGTCGGGGGACCACGAAGGCATCGAATCGTCCCCGCTCGAGGTCAGCTGCTTGGCGCTCTCGTTCGTCTGGACCCAGACGTTGCCGCCCTTGGCATAGACGATCGAGCCCTGGAAGGTCGCTTCCGGCGGCACCACGACGACGTTCGATGGAGCTGGCGTGCGGGCCGGGCCGTCGACGTTTCCGCCGTTCCCGTTCGGACTGCCGATCGTGAAGGGCGCGTTGCCGTTGAGCAGGTTCAGCGTGACGATGCCGATGAGCAGCAGGCCGACGATAGAAAGTACGGGCGCCAGGATCGTCCCGATCGGGCCGACGCCGTACGGGTCGCCCGCACGGGGCGGGCGTGGACGCGCTACCCGCGTCACGACGCCACGCCGACGAGGCCCGAGGCCGTCGTGCCCAGGAGGAGGGCAGCTTCAGGATGCGACCCGCTCGGGGCCGCGTCACGGATCTCCAGCTGCAGCGATTCGAAGCCACCGAAGGTGCGGCTGGCGAGCCGCGCCACCACATCGATCACGTCGCCTTCGTGGACGAGAGCTGCGATATCGAGGCGCCCGAACGCGATCCCGTCGAGCACGTCGCGATCGCGACGAAGCGTGAGCGACGTGTGGTCGGTGCCGGCCTGGCGCACCCGGGTCACCGTCAAGCCCAGCACGGCGACGAGCGGCTGCGGATTGCCCGGACCGTAGGGCGCCAGAGCGGCGAGCTCCCGGTACAGCCCATAGTCCACGCCGAGCGCGGGCAGGGCGAGATCGATGGCCAGGGCCGCGCGCGGGTCGGGCGGTACGGCGGCGGCCGCGATGGCCTCGAACCGTTCGATGAAGGCCGGCCACCGGTCCGCCGGCAGCTCGAACCCGGCCGCTCCGGTGTGACCGCCATAACGCGTGAAGAGGTCGGCACACGATTCGAGCGCGGCCCCGAGGTCCACCGAGCCGTCGCTGCGACACGAGGCGCGGATGGTGTCGCCGAGGTCGGCCCCGACGATGGCCGGCCTCGAGCGGTCTTCGGCCAGCCGGGCTGCGATCAGGCCGACGATCCCGACCGGCCACGGCCCATGGACGATGGTCGCCGGCCGGTCCGGATCGGCTTCCACGAGCGCCCGCGCCTCGGCGACGACGGTCGTCATGAGGTCCCGACGCGACTTGTTGGCCGTTTCCAGGGCGTCGGCATGGGCGCCGGCCTGGAGCGGATCCTCCGCCAGCAGCAGCCGGGCCGCCTCGAGCGCCTCGCCCATGCGCCCGGCGGCGTTCAGGCGTGGCGCCAGTGCGAACGCGATCGTGTCGAGGTCCATGTCCGCGGGATCGATCCGGGCGCGGCTGAGGAGCGCTCGGATCCCGGACCGTGGCGACTGGCGCATCCGCTCGAGGCCGAGCCTGGCGATCGCCCGGTTCTCGCCGACGATGGGGGCCACGTCCGCGACGGTCCCGATGGTGGCCAGATCCGCAAGCTCCAGTGCCGCGGCCGGGCCACCCGGCTCATCCGCCAGCACGAGCTGCGCGACCTTGAACGCGACCCCGCTCCCGGCCAGGCGCGCGTCCGGGTAGCGCGAGTCCGCGCGGTGCGGGTTCACGACAGCGACCGCGGGCGGCAGCGCCGACGGCAGGCGGTGATGGTCCGTGACGATGACATCGATGCCGCGACCGGCCGCCACGGCGATCTCGGCCGCGGAACTCGACCCGGTATCGACCGTGATGATCAGGGTCGTCCCGTCGCGCTCGGCCGCGTCGACGGCGGCCAGCGACAGCCCGTGTCCCTCGTCGAGCCGGCTCGGCACGTACGGCTCGACCGTCAGGCCATACCGGCGCAGCGCGATGACGAGGATCGCGAGGCCGTCGAGGCCGTCCGCGTCGAAGTCTCCGAAGACCATCACCCGTTCGGACCGATCGCGCGCGCGGGCGACCCGCTCCAGCAAGCGGTCGGCGTCGGGCAGGAGACGCGGATCGTGCAGCCCGTCGAGCGGCTCGGCGAACCACGCCTCAAGGCCGGCCGCGTCCGTGACGCCGCGCCGTGCCAGCAGGCCGGTCATCCGCTCCCCGATCCCGCGGCCGACCGCCGCGCTGGCCATCCCGGGGTCGATGAGGAGGGTTTCGGGGAAGGTCCAGCGGAAGCGGGGTTCCAGCACGACTTCAGGATGACACGAGGCGCTCACCTGCGCCTCTACCGATCATCCGGTGCCCCTCGACCGCGGTCAGGAGGAGGCGCGGCGCGGCCGCGGTGCCCGGGCGCTGACGAGTCGACCGTGCTTGCGGTCCTCCCGGGCCTGCCAGTCCACCAGCAGCGGGCTGGCCACGAAGATGGACGAGTAGGTGCCGATGATGATGCCGATCAGCAGCGCCAGGATGAAGTTGCTGATCGCCGACCCGCCGAACAGGAACAAGGCCAGGAGCGTGATCACGACCGTCAGGCTGGTCGTCACCGACCGGCCGAACGTCTGCAGGATCGAGTGGTTCACGATCTGGTCGAACGGCTCGCCGAGATGGCGGGCCTTGTTCTCACGGATCCGGTCGAACACGACGATCGTGTCGTGGACCGAGAAGCCGATCACGGTGAGCATCGCGGTCACGAACAGTGCGTCGATCTCGACGTGGAAGAAGGTGCCGAGGATCGCGAAGGCGCCGACCACGACGATCACGTCGTGAAGCAACGAGACGAGCGCGGTGACGCCGAACTTCACGTCGCGGAAGCGGTACGTGATCCAGGCCACGATCCCGAGCGAGCCGACGACGATGAGGATCAGCGCCTGGCGAAGCAGGTCCGAGCTGACGACCGCGCCGATGGTCGTGAGGCTCGCCTGCGACGCGATCGGCCCGAGCTGTTTCTCCAGGGCGACGACCATCTCGCCCAGCTTGCCGTCCGTCGGCAGCTCCGTGTTACCGACCGGACCCGCCGAGGGCGAAGCCGACGGGGAGGTACCGGGCGACGCGGACGGGGCCGGTGAGGAGGACGGTGCCGCCGAAGGAGCGGCTGATGGAGGGGCGGAGGCGCCCGGCGACGAGGAGGCCGAGGCCGACCCGGCCGGCGAGGCCGCCGCGGATGCTCCGGCCGAGCCGCTGGGCGCGACCGAACCCGACGGAGCGGCCGAACCCGACGGAGCGGCCGATGGCGCCGCGGACGGCACCGCCTGCAGCCCGATCGGCTTGGTCTTGATCTCGATGTAGCCGGAGCCCGTGCGGATGGCCGTCGCCTCGAGCCCGTTGGCCGCGAACACCTGCTCGACCTGGTCGGGGGTCACGGCCGGGTTCTCGAACTTGATCTCCCAGCGCGTCCCGCCGGTGTAATCGATCGTGAGCTGCAACCCTGCGTCGGAGATCGGCGAGAGGAGGATGAAGAAGAGTCCCGGGATGGTCAGGAGGAGGGAGAGCGCATAGAACCAGCGACGTTTGCCGATGACGTCAAACATCGGCACGCACGGGGCGGCGCGATGGACGGACCGAGGTGACCGCCACGAACTCGTCGTCGCGCAGCCCGAACAGGCGGGCCTTGCGGGCCCAGTCCTGGCGGACCACGACGCGCATGATCGAGCGGGTGACGACGATCGCGCTGAACATCGATACGAGCACGCCGATGATCAGGACGAGGGCGAACCCGCGGATGACCGACGAACCGAAGGCGTACAGGATCGTGGCTGTGATCAGGCTCGACACGTTCGAGTCGAGGATGGAGTTCCAGGCACGGTTGAAGCCGGCCTCGACGGCCGCCGGCAGCGACTTGCCGACACGCAGTTCTTCCTTCATCCGCTCGAAGATCAGGATGTTGGCGTCGACCGCCATGCCCACCGAGAGCACGAAGCCCGCGATCCCGGCCAGCGTCAGCGTCACCGGGACGAGCCGGAAGATGGCCAACACGACCAGCGTGTAATAGATGAGGGCGAAGGCCGCCACCACGCCGGGCAGCCGGTAATAGATGAGCATGAACGTGATCACGAGCGCGATGCCGAGGAACCCGGCGAGCAGGCTCTGATTGAGGAATTGCTCGCCGAGGGTCGCGGAGATCTGCTCACTCGACAGCTCGGCGATCGGGAACGGCAGCGAGCCGAACTTGAGGACAGTGACGAGCTCGTTCGCCTCAGCGGCCGGGAACCCGCCGAGGCCACCGCCGGTGATCTGGCCCTGGCCGTTCGGGATGGCGCCTTGGATCACGGGCGCCGAGATCACCTTCTCGTCGAGCGTGATGGCGAAGTATTCGCCGATGTGCGCCGCCGTGTACTTGGCGAAGAGCTGGCCGCCGGATTCGGGCCCCTCGTTCTTGAGCTGGAAGTTCACCGCGAGGCGGTTGTTCTGGTCCTGCCCGACCGACGCCGAGGTGATCTGGTCGCCGCTGAACAGCGGCGGATACTGGGTGCGTTTGAGCTCCTGGCCGGCGGTGGCGGTCTGGGTCCCGAGCGGCACGAAGTCCAGCTGCCCCGTCTGGCCGACCAGGTGCCGCACGGAGTCCACGTTCGACACGCCCGGCAGCTCGATCACGACCCGATCCGCGCCCTGCACGACGACGACGGGCTCCGACACGCCCGTGGTGTTCACGCGGCGCTCGATGATGTCCTTGATGACGCCCATGCTCTCCGCCGTCGGCGAGACGCCGTCCTTCGGGAGCGCCTGGTACTCGACCCGCAGGCCGCCCTCTAGGTCGAGACCGAGCTTGGTCTCGACGAGCCGCCACTGGCCGTCCGTCGCGGAGGCATCCGGCAACCGGAGGTTCGGGAAGAAGTCGATGAACAGCGCGAACACGCCGATGAGGATGATGAGGATGGGGCCGGCTCTTCGCATACCGGCGGGATGGTACACGGTACGTACCCGACCCGCCGTAGGGCCTGCCTACGCCTCGAGCGTGGTCTTGATCCGCTCCGCCAGGGCGCGACTGATACCCGGCACCGCCGCGATCTGCTCCACCGGCGCCTCGCGCACGCGCTTGATCGACCCGAAGACCTTGAGCAGCTCACGCTTGCGCTTCGGCCCCACGCCGGGCAGGTCGTCGAAGGCCGAGCGCACCGTCCTGCGGTCGCGGAGCGTGCGGTGGTACGTGATGGCGAACCGATGCGCCTCGTCGCGGAGGCGCTGGACGAGGTAGAGCGCCGACGAGGTCGGGGGCAGGACGATGGGATCGGGCCGGTCGGGGAGGAACAGCTCCTCGCGCTCCTTGGCCAACCCGGCGAGCGGCAGATCGTGGAGGCCGAGCTCGTCGAGCACGGCCTTGGCCGCGCTGACCTGGCCCTTGCCGCCATCGACGATCACCAGGTCGGGCATGGCCCAGCGGCGCTCCTCCTCGCTGCCTTCGTCGCCCGACCGGGTGACCCGGAAGCGCCGGCGCAGGACCTCCTGGTGGCTGGCGAAGTCATTGGGCCCCTGCACGGTCTTGATGCGAAACCGGCGGTACTCGCCGCTGCGCGGCTTGCCGTCCTCGAACACGACCATGCTGCCGACCGATTCGCTGCCCTGGAAGTTGGAGATGTCGTAGCACTCGATCCGCAGGGGCGGTCCCGGAAGACCGAGTGCGTCGGCCAGCTCCTCGAGCGCGGCCAGCGTCTTGCCCTGGTCGGCCAGCCAGCGGGCCTGCTCGCGGGCCAGGGTATCCGCCGCGTTCCGGGTCGCCAGCTCCATCAGCGATCGCTTCTCGCCCCGCTGGGGGACCCGCAGGTGGACCGGGCCGCCGCGCTTCTCGGTCAGGAACGCCTGGATCGTCGACCCCTCCCCCACGCCGGCCTGGACGTAGACCTCGCGCGGGATCGAGGTGGCCCGGGCGTAGTACTGCTCCAGGAAGCTGGCGAGGACCTCGTCGTCGGACGCCTCCCGAACCGCCTCGAGCAGGTAGACGTCG
>Ga0070699_100006626_pt1 | contig 10069 bp, 6 predicted proteins | sample KBSK1503metaG_FD_65473 | JGI IMG/M metagenome (GOLD analysis project Ga0070699, IMG submission 65473) | Corn, switchgrass and miscanthus rhizosphere microbial communities from Kellogg Biological Station, Michigan, USA - KBS K1-50-3 metaG | ecosystem: Host-associated > Plants > Roots >... | reverse complement strand
GCCGACGCCCGGCGTGTCCTCGACCTGCAGCGCTCGCGCCTCGATCATGGGGACATCTCCGGCACCGACTACGACCGTCTGTTCGTCGATGGCCGGGTCCTCGAAGCGGAAGTCGCCCAGAACGGCGCGGAGTACCGCGGCGCCGTCGCGGCCTGCGCGGCCGCCCTGTTTGCCGCCTGTGATGCGGAGGGCGCCGACCTCGGCGCTCTCGATTCTGCGACCGAGCTGCTGAGCATCGACCCCGCCTGGGAGGAGGCGCTGGCCCTTCGCCCCGACCTCCGGGAGTTGGAGTTCGAGGAACGATCGGCACGGGAAGACGCCGTGCTGGCGGCGCGCGCCGCCATACCGGACCCTAGCCTGAGCGTCGGCTACGTGCGGGACAAGCTCACGATCTCGGGCGATCAGCCGCGCACGCTCGTTTTCGGGGTCTCCGTCCCGCTTCCGATCTTCGCCCGCGGGCAGTACGACGCCGAGCGGGCGCGTTTGCGGGCCGACGAGCTGAGGCAGACCGCCGCGGCGGCCCTAGCGCGGGCGCGGGCCGACGTGGCCGCGCTCCTGGAGCGACGCACGACCCTCGCGCGCACGCTCGCCGACCTCCGGGACCAGGCTCTGCCCCGCTCGAAGAGCGTACTGGACTCGACGCTCGCCGCCGTCACTCAGGGAGAGCTGAGCACCACGGACCTGCTGCTCGCGCGGCGCACCCACACCGAGCTGGTCCTCAAGGTGATGGACATGCAGTTCGCGGCCTTTTCGGCCGGTAACGACTTGCGCCAGTCTCTGGGCCTCGACGCCGGCTTGATCCGAAGGAACGAGGGGAAGCCATGGACGCGACGTTGATCGACGGGAAGGACGCGGGAGGACGCTCGCGGGTGCCCCGGCGGCGCTGGGCCTGGGTGATCGCGCTGGGATCGAGCGCGATCCTCGTGGGGATGGCGGCGCACTTCTCCCCGGCCGGCCCGCCGGCGGCCGTGCCGGCCGCGGGCATCGTGACGGGAGACGACGTCATCGGCCTCGCCCCCGCGGCGCGCCAGTGGCGGTTCGTGAAGCTCGGGGTCGCCGGCCAGGCCGCCGCCGGCTGGACCGACCCCGTGCCGGGACGGATCTCCATCGACGAGACGATGGCGTCGAAGCTGGGCTCTCCGCTGCCGGGTCATGTGAGCGGGGTCTTCGTCGAGCTGGGCGAGCGCGTGCGCGCCGGCGACCCGCTCTTCTCCGTCCGCAGCTCGGACATCGCCGAGCTCTGGGCCGGGAAGGAGAAGGCCGAAGTGGACCTGGAGGCCGCCCGGACCACCTTTGAGCGCGTCCACGCCACGGTGGCGAGCCGCGCCCTTCCGGCCAAGGAGGAGATCGGCGCGCATCAGCAGGTCCGGCAGGCGGAGCTCGCGCTCAAGCTCGCCGAAGCGAAGCTCGGCTCCCTCCACGTCGTCTCCCAGGGGGGCAACGAGTTCACGGTCACCTCGCCGCGGACCGGCGTCGTGGTGGAGAAGGCCGTGCTGCTCGGCCAGCAGGTGACGCCGGAAGGAGCCGCCGCGCTCATGGTGGTGGCCGACCTGAGCTCGGTGTGGGTCCTGGCGGATCTGTTCGAAGGCCAGGCCGTCGACGTCCGGGTGGGCACCGCCGCGCAGATCACGAGCCCGGCCACCCCCGACGTCACGCTCGGGGGCAAGGTCGAGATGGTCTCGTCGATCGTCGACCCCGCCCGGCACACCGTGCCGGTCCGGATCCGCCTCGCCAACGCCCAGGGACTCCTCCGGCCCAACGTGTACGCCCGCGTGCGCCTGGCGACGGCGCCGCAGAGCCCGGCGGCGGTGGAGATTGCCGCTTCGGCCATCGTCACCGACGGGGCCCGGCAATACGTCTACGTCCAGGACCCGCAGGGGCGCTTCGCGCGGCGCACCGTCGTGACGGGGCCCGCTCACGAGGGACGGGTGGTGGTCCTGGAAGGGCTGGCCCGCGGCGAGACGGTGGTGGAGGAGGGCGCGATCCTGCTCGACAACCAGCTCGCGCTCTCGAAGTAGGCATCCCACCCCAATTGATCGAGACGATCCTCCGTTACTCGCTTCGGAACCGCATCGTGCCTTTCGTCCTCGCCGCGACGATCGCCGGGGGGGGCGCCTACGCGTTCAAGAACCTCACGGTGGAGGCCTTCCCCGATCCTACCGACACGCAGGTCCAGGTCATCACGCTCTTCCCCGGCCAGCCGACGGAGGAGGTGGAGCGCCGGGTCTCGATTCCCCTCGAGCGGAACCTCAACGGCACCCCGGGGCTGTTCCGGCTGCGCAGCATCTCGCTCTTCGGCCTGTCCTTCGTGACCCTCACCTTCGATGACGGCGTCGATCCGTTGCTGGCCCGCCAGCAGGTGCTCGAGCGCGTCGGCCAGGCCGAGCTGCCCGCGGGAGTCCAGCCGGGCCTCGGGCCCCTGGCGACGCCCATCGGAGAGGTCTACCGGTACACCGTGGCGGGCCCGGGTGCGGATCCCATGACCCTGCGCACGGTGCAGGACTGGACGATCCGGCCCCGTCTGTTGCAGGTGCCGGGAGTGGCCGACGTCGTCTCCTATGGCGGGCTCATCAAGGAGATCCACGTCGAGCCGGACCCCGCGCGCATGGCCGCGCTCCGGATCGGGCTCTCCGACATCTTCGCCGCCCTGAAGAAGGCGAGCGGCAACGCCACCGGCGGCTACGTCGAGAGGGGCGCGGAGACGTTCGTGATCCGCAGCCTGGGCGTGTTCGAGCAGGTCGCGGACATCGAGCAGGTACGGGTCGGTGTCCACGAAGGCGTGCCGGTGACGGTCAAGCACGTGGCGTCGGTGCGCGTGGGCTACGCCCCCCGCCAGGGGGTGGTGACGCGGGACGCGGACGAGGACGCCGTCGAGGGCATCGTGCTCATGCGCCGCGGCGCGAACCCGTCCGTCGTGCTGGCCGCTCTGCGGGAGCGCGTGGCCGATCTCAACCGCCGGATCCTGCCCGCGGGCATCGCCGTCAGCCCCTTCTACGACCGCACGGACCTCGTCAATACGACCCTGAAGACGGTCTTCCGGAACCTCGCCGAGGGCGCGACGCTGGTCGTGATCGTCTTGTTCCTGTTCATGCTCTCCGTGCGCGCCTCGCTGATCGTCGCCGCGGTGATCCCTCTCTCGCTGCTCGGGTCCTTCCTGTATCTCCACGCCCGAGGCATGTCCGCGAACCTGCTCTCGATGGGCGCGGTCGACTTCGGGATCATCGTCGACGGCGCCGTGATCCTCGTCGAGCACCTCTTCCGCAGGGTCGAGGGCCGCGGCCACGCCGAGGACCTCGTGACGCGCATCCTCGACGCGGCCCGCGAGGTGACGGGCCCGACGTTCCTGTCGCTCCTGATCATCATGGCCGCCTACATACCGATCTTTTCGATGCAGCGGGTGGAGGGCCGGATCTTCGGCCCGATGGCGCACACCGTGGTCAGCGCCCTGCTCGGCGCCCTCCTCATGAGCTTCACGCTGGTGCCGGTGCTGTCCTTTCTCGCGCTGCGCCGGGTCCGGGGAACGCTCCCCGACTCTCCCGCCCTGGCGGCCGCGCGCCGCGCCTACGAGCCGACGCTGGCGTTCGCCCTCGCCAACCCCGGCCCGGTGCTGACCCTCGCGGTGGGCTCGCTGGTCGCCGCGCTCGTCCTGTTGCCGCGCCTCGGCTCCGAGTTCCTCCCCGAGCTGAACGAAGGCGCGCTCTACGTGACCTTCACTCTTCCCGTGAACATCTCGCTGACCACGGGCCGGCGGCTCGCTCCCCGCATCAAGGAGTGCCTGGCGCGCACGCCGGAGGTGACCGAGCTGCTCAGCCAGCTCGGCCGGCCGGAGGACGGCACCGATCCGACTCTTCCCAACAACTTCGAGATCTTCGTGAAGCTCAAGCCCATGGCGGAGTGGCGGCGCGGGACTCACACCCTGAGCGACCTCGTGGCGGAGATGGAGAAGAACCTCGAGGAGGTACCCGGGATCGAGTACAACTTCTCCCAGCCGATCCGCGACAACGTGAACGAGAACATCTCGGGACAGTTCGGCCAGATCGCGGTGAAGATCTACGGCGAGGACCTCGACCGGCTCCAGCGGGCGGCCCAGGCGACCCAGGACGCGATCGCCCGCGTTCCCGGCGCCGCGGACCTGGGCATCGTGAAGTCCGGCGAGATGCCGCAGCTCGCCGTCCGCCTCGACCGGCCGGCCCTGGCCCGCTACGACCTCGACCTGGCGGACGTGCAAGACTACGTCGAGACGGCCATGGCCGGACACGCGGCCTCGGAGCTGTGGGAAGGGGAGAGGCGGTTCGACGTCACGGTTCGGCTTCCCCCGGCCACGCGGGAAGACGTCGGGTCGATCCGCAACATCCTGCTGCCCCTGAAGGACGGAGCGCTGGTTCCCATCTCCGCGGTGGCCGACGTGCAGCTGGGAACCGGCCGGGCGGCCATCACCCGGGAGAGCGGCCGACGCTACGTCGGCGTCCGCATGAACGTCCGCAACCGGGACATGGGCTCTTTCGTGAGGGAGGCCCGTGACCGGGTGGCGGCGGCCGTGCGGCTCCCGCCCGGCTACGAGATCACCTGGGGCGGCGAGTTCGAGAACCAGGAGCGGGCGATGGCCCGCCTGAAGCTCGTGATTCCGCTGGCGCTCCTGATCACCTTCATGCTCCTCTTCTCGCAGTTCGGCTCCGTGTCGGACTGCCTCATGATCCTGCTCAACGTGCCCTTCGCCCTGATCGGCGGCGTGCTGGGGCTGGCCGTCGCCCGCATGCCGCTGTCGGTGTCGGCGGCCGTCGGGTTCATCGCGCTGCTGGGTCAGGCGGTGCTGAACGGCGTGCTCCTGATCTCGGCCATCAAGGGCCGGATCGAAGCGGGTGAACCGCTCGCCGAAGCGGTGTCCGGCGGCGCGCGGGACCGGCTGCGCGCGGTGCTGATGACCGGCCTGCTCGCGGCGCTCGGGCTCCTTCCCGCGGCGTTGTCCCACCAGATCGGGAGCGAGACACAGCGGCCGATCGCCGTGGTCGTGGTGTGGGGAACGATGTCCGCGGCCGTGTTGACGCTCGTGGTGCTCCCGGTGACCTACTACTGGTCTCGCCGGCTCCGGGAGCGCTTCCCCCGGGGGCGCGTACCGGCGCTCGGCGTCCCCGCGACCTGATGGGGGTTCCCGGCGACATCGCAGCACCGCGTACCCCCGCCAGGGCCGCCACGCCTCGGCGCGCGCCTCGAGCGCGCACGGCGTGAGCGGCGGGCCGCCCGCGGCCGCCATGCGCCGCAGCACGAGGTCCGCCGCCGGAAACGCGTCGGGCTCGCCGAGCGCTCGAAGCGCGACGTACTGCGCGGTCCAGGGGCCGAATCCGGGAAGCGCCACGAGCGCCGCCGCGACCTCTTCCTCCGGCGCGCCGAAATCGAGTGCGCTCTCGATCACGGCGCGCGCGAGCGCCCGCAGGGCCGCGGTGCGCGCCTGGGTGAGCCCCAGTCCGTCGAGGTCCGCGCACGCGAGCGCCACCGGCGATGGAAAGAGATGCGTGAGGCCGTCCGTGCCCCCCGCGATCAGCCGGCCCGCGCGGGCGACCAGGCGCGCGGCCAGCGTGCGCCCCGCCGCCACGCTGACCTGCTGGCCCAGCACCGCGCGCCGATCCCGAGCCGGTTCGCGAGCACGTCCACGGAGACTGCGTCCAGCACGCCGTCCTGAATGAGCCGTAGCGCCCGTCGGACCACGGCCGAGGTGCCCAGCCAGGCCGGGGTGCCCGGCCCGGCCTCGGGCCGACAGCGCAGGCAGGGCCGGAAGCCGGCTTCGGCGGCGGCGGCCGCCGTCGTGTAGTAGCGCACGTTGGCCTTCTTCGCGTTGGGCGTGGGACAGACCCGTCGGCAATAGCCCGCACTGGCCGTATTCGGACGCGGTCGACCCGTTGGACTATCGCTCGTGAGGCCGTTCACGACGAAGATCCGCGCGGTATATTGAAAGTAGTCGTCGGCCCCGGCGGCGCGCGTCTCCGGCCGGGGGAAACGGAGCAGGTGCGATGGCGGCGAGTGAACCCCCCCGTCCTCTCGACGAAGACGAGGACGACAGCCGCGCCGAGCGCGAGCGGCCCGTCACGCCGACCGACGCTCCCGAGACCACGGCCCCCCCGTCCTCACAGGGCCTGGCGCTCCCCCCGACCGACGGCCAGCAAAAGGCGGAAAAGAGGGGTCCCGTCAAGCTGACCAAGAAGCAGAAGAAGCTGATCAAGGACGCCCACCGGCCCCTCGACTCCTGGGAGCGGTATCGGGCCCTGACCGACGTCCTCGACGAGGCGCTCGACCTCGTCGACCTGGCCGACCACAAGGCGCGTTTCGCGCTGATCATCATGACCGCGATCAACGCCGTCATCTTCCTGCTCGGCGCCCGCACCGACGTGATCAAGGACCTGCCCGAGGGCATCCGGCCGTGGATATTGGTCGGCTTCATCTTCTACATACTCACCGCCCTGTACTTCTACTTCCAGGCGATCGAGTCGCTGCGGCCCCGGAAGTCCCAGCCGCAGGTCCGATACGCCGGGGAGTCGGGCCTCGAAGAGCATCCGCTCGGCATCCGCTTCTACGAGGACATCCTCAGCCGCGACGTGGAGGCCTATCGCCGCGCGTGGCGCGAGATCAAGATCGGACAGCTCAACGCCGAGCTGGCGGTCCAGGCCCACGCGCTGGCCCAGATCAACCAGGCCAAGTACAACGCGCTCCGGAGGCTCTATCGCGGGCTCCAGATCATGATCCTGATGGCCACCGCGCTGCTGACCGCCGGCGCGATCGCCTACTGGAAGGCCGGCGGCGCCGACGCCGGCTTCGGCAAGCATGCGAAGATCAAGGGCCACGGCGGCGAAGGCATCGCGGAAGCGGCCCCGGTGCCGACGCGTGACTGGAAGCGCTACCCCGCGATCGTGGAGCGCAGCACCTCCGCGCAGGTGGTCGGGCTCGGCGACGTGCACGGCGCCGACGACCGCCTGATCGCGCTGCTGCTCACCGGGGGCCTCATCCGCAAGGCCGGCGGCCAGCCCGCCGGGTACGCTTGGACGGGCGGCAACCGCGTGCTCGTCTCGGTGGGCGACATCATCGACAAGGGCGACCGCGGCCTCGAGGTGATCGACCTCATGCGGTCCCTCGAGACGCAGGCGCAGGCCGCGGGCGGCGCGGTGATCGTGACCCTCGGCAACCACGAGGCCGAGTTCATGGCCAAGCCGGGCAAGAACAAATCGGAGGAGTTCCGCGCGGAGCTCGAGAAGCGGGGACTCGACCCCGACAAGGTGGCCGACGGGGAGACCGAGTACGGCCAGTGGCTCCACCAGCGGCCGCTGGCCGCGAAGGTGAACAACTGGTTCTTCTGCCACGCGGGGGACAGCGGCGGCCAGACCATTCCGCAGCTGGCGGACGACTTCCGCCGGACCGTGGACGCCGGCAAATGGAGCTCGCGCTTCCTCATCGGCCCCGACTCCATCCTGGAGGCGGAGAAGTGGTGGCGGAACCACTCCGCCATCGACCGCGACCTCGCCGGCCTGAAGGCGGGGCACATCGTCTTCGGCCACGATCCCGGCGCGTTCAGGAAAGGACAGATCGAGGAGAGGCTCGGGGGGCGGGTCTTCTGCATCGACGTCGGCATGACCCCCCCCGTCGACTACAGCAAGGGGGCGCTCCTCTTCATCGACCGCCAGGGCGGCACCGACGTCGCGACCAGCCTCGACGCCGACGGCACGCGCCGGGAGCTCTGGCGCGGCCCCGCCGCCGGCTGAACGTCCTCCCGTCGCCTCCTGTCCAACCCCAGGTTCAACGCTGCTAGACTCTCGCGCCATGAAAAAATCCGCGTGGGTGGCCTTCACCGCCGCCATCGCCTGCGTCTCGCCCACGCGGGCGCGGGCCCAGTCGACCTCCGACCACTGGCGCGCGGAGCCGTTCAAGGTGACCTCGCCGGGCGGTGATTTCGAGATCGGGCTCGCCGGCTATGTCCAGGAAGACCTCCGCTCCTACCGCGACTGGAGCCCGGCCGAGCCGAAGACCTCCGAGCTGCGGCGGATCCGGATCGGAGCCGAAGGGCACTGGAAGCGGCTCTCCTTCCAGGTCGACGTGGACCCGCGCAAGGAGCGGCCCACGGACACGGTCGAGGGAGCGCACTACCTGAAGAACGCGTATCTCGAGCTCCGACTCGCCAAGGCGTTCCGCATCCGGGGCGGGCATTTCAAGCTGCCCTTCAGTCCCGAGTTCCTGACCTCCGTGGCGAAGACCGACTTCGTCGAGCGCACGATGCTGGTGGACGCCCTCGGGCTGGACCGGGACTGGGGCGGCGTGGCGCTCGGCGAGATCGGCCGCATCCGCTACGAGGCCGGCGTCTTCCAGGGCGATGGCTGGCGGACCCACCAACGCGCGGGCACGACCGGCGCCGCGCGGCTGGAGGTGACAGCCCTCACGGGGCTCGATCTGGGGGCCTCGTACAATGAAGGACGCGTCAAGGCCGACGACGAGACGATCGGGGATCCGCAGGCCAAGGGCTTCCGTGCGCGTAGCCCCGGGATTCCGGTTCTCCGCCCGCCATTTCGTCGACGGCCGCCGGCGGCGATTCGGAGGCGACGGCGCGTTCCACCGGGGTCCGGTCGGGCTCAAGGCCGAGATCGCGCGCGGCTGGGAAGAACGGAATGGCCAGGGCGCCACGTTCGCCGACCTCCCCCGAGTGATGACCACCGGGTGGGCGGTCTCGGGCACCTGGCTGGTGACGGGGGACCGGAAGCGCAACACGATCCGGCCGCGCCATCCCGTCCCCCCCGGCCTCGGTGCGGTGGAGCTCGGCGTGCGTTACGAGTCGGTGCAGGTGGACGACGACGGCCCCGCCGCCGGCTTCGCCGGGGCGGGCGACCGGGCGCGGAACATCCTGCCGATGGGAGACCGCGTGTTGACGGGCGGCATCTCGTGGTGGCCGCGGCAGTGGATGCGCTTCCTGGGGAACGTGGTGGTCGAGCGATTCGACGACGACCTGATCGTTCCCGAGCCGGGCCGGCGCGGAAACTACACCACGCTTCTCGGCCGCTTGCAGCTCTCGCTGCCGTGAGGAGCCGCCGCCGGGGAGGAGTCATGCGCAGGTGGCCGCTGGTCATGCCGTCCCTCGCGGCCGCGCTCCTCGTCGCCGCCCCGGCGCGCGCCGCGGACCCGAGACCTTCCACGACTACGGCGCGGTGCACGTCAAGAACGCGGTCCAGGACGCGAGCTTCCTGCGCGAGGTGCTGGCTCTCTCGGTCTACGAGGCGCTCGGCATCCCCGCCCCCCGCATCTCCTTCGCGCGCCTGACGGTCAACGACCAGTACTGGGGCCTCTACAACCTGGTGGAGGACGTGAAGAAGAAGTTCCTCACCGACCGCTACGGCGAGGACGGCGGCAACCTCTTCAAATACGAGCACACCGAGGTGTGGGACTTCACCTCCAAGGGCAACGAGGTCGTCGCGTACGTCCCCGTGCCCTTCCAGGCCGAGACCAACGAGACCCATCTCGACGGGACCGCCCTCGTCACGTTCGTGAAGGCGATCAACGAGCTGCCCGACGCGACGTTCAGCCGCGACATCGCCGGCTACATCGACCCGGCGAAGTTCCTCACCTACGTGGCGGTCGAGAACGCCACCGCCGACAGCGACGGCTTCGTCGGGGAAGGCGGCATGAACAACTTCTATCTGTACCAGCTCAAGAACTCGAGCCGGTTCGTGTTCATCCCCTGGGACAAGAACTCATCGTTCGTGCAGGCGGGATGGCCGCTCTTCCTGCGCCTCGACACCAACCTCCTCACGCGCCGGCTCACCGCCGACGCCGCCATGAGGCAGGCCTACGTCGACGCGATGAGGCGAGCGGCCGACTTCGTCGGCACCTCCTATCTCGGCCCGAAGCTCGAGGCCGCCTACGGCCTCATCCGCGAGGCCGCGCTCACCGACTCCAGGAAGCCGTTCACGAACGAGGAGTTCGAGCAGGCGGTGGGGGGGCTGCGGGGGATCCTCGCCGAGCGGCCGCAGGACATCCTGGGCCAGGCCCAGGCCGCCCGCCGGTAGGCTTCAATCCTCTTCGCGCTTCGACGCGGCCCGCG
>Ga0070699_100006621_pt1 | contig 10074 bp, 8 predicted proteins | sample KBSK1503metaG_FD_65473 | JGI IMG/M metagenome (GOLD analysis project Ga0070699, IMG submission 65473) | Corn, switchgrass and miscanthus rhizosphere microbial communities from Kellogg Biological Station, Michigan, USA - KBS K1-50-3 metaG | ecosystem: Host-associated > Plants > Roots >... | reverse complement strand
CCGGCCGAGCCGGTCGAGCGCCTGCTGGTCGCGGCGGCCGGGCTGGGGGACCGGCTGGGCCCGGTGCTGCTCCAGCTGCCCCCGGACTTCCGCGCCGATCCGGGCGCGCTGGACCGGTGCCTGGCCGAGTTCTCGCGGGTCGCCGCGGCGCGGGAGTTCCGGGTCCGGGTCGCGGTGGAGCTCCGGCACGATTCCTGGTGGACCGGCGAGGTCCGGGAGCTGCTGGCGCGGCATGGCGCCGCGCTGTCCTGGGCGGACCGGCTGGGCCGCCCGCTCGCCCCGCTGTGGCGCACGGCCGACTGGGGCTACCTGCGCCTGCACGAGGGCGCGGGATCACCGTGGCCCCGGTATGGCGAGCAGGCCCTGCGCAGCTGGGTAGGGCGGCTGGCGGAGACCTGGCCCGACGGGGCGGACGCTTTCGTCTACTTCAACAACGATCAGGGCGGAGCCGCCGTGCGCGACGCGGATGCGTTCTCGTCGATCGCCCGGCAGGCTGGGCGCACCACCCAGATCGCAAGCCTGCCAGGGAGCTGATGCCAGATAACCGCCTACGCTGGTGACCATGCCGCCACGGTCGCGGCCCGCCAGGGTCGAGGACGTCCATGACCTGGCCAGGAGCATGCCGCATGTGACGGTCATCGTCGGCCCGCGCGGCAATCCCATCTACCAGGTCGGCGGCAAGTCCTTCGTGTTCTTCCGCACCCCGCGCCCCGACGCCGCCGACCCCCAGACCGGCGAGCGCTACAGCGACGTGATCATGTTCTGGGTGCCGTCGGAGTCCGACAAGCACGCACTGGTCCAGGACGAGGCGTCGCCGTTTTTCACCACGTCGCACTTCGACGGCCACCCATCCGTGCTGGTGCGCGCGAGCCGCATCGGCGAGCTCGGCGTGCGGGAACTGACCGAGATCATCCAGGATGCGTGGCTCGCCCAGGCATCGCCGAGAAGGGCGGCCGCCTGGCTCAGCGCCCCCCGCGCCACGTAGAGCGCGGGACGCCGGTCAGCGCTCGGCCCATGCCGGCGCGAGCGTTTCCGCGGAAACGCCTTGTGCGGATTTTCATAAGCCGTTTCCGCGGGAACGCGTCGTCTCATGCCGCAGGCCCTCGCGGCATACTGTGGTGATGGACAGCACGGACCCGGGTGCGGCTTTCGTCAACACGCAGCAGGCCGAGTTCTGGTCAGAGCTGGCGCCCAGGTGGCTCGAGTTCGAGGATCAGCTGGAAGAGGTGGGCGGGCCCCCAGGGCAGCTGGCCATGGATCGTCTGGGATTGCTCCCCGGGCAGCGGGTGGTCGATCTGGGCTGCGGATCGGGCCGGACGACGCTGGAACTTGCGGCCCGGGTCTCGCCCGGCGGCGAGGTGACCGGTGTTGACATCTCGGCCGAGATGCTGGCCTGGGCGCGCGAGCGGGCGGCGCGGCTGCACGTCGGCAACGCCGAGTTCGTTCACGCCGACGTCCAGGTGCATGACCTGGGCGAGGATCGTTTCGATGCCGCCTACTCGCGCTTTGGCGTGATGTTCTTCGCCGACCCCGTCGCCGCCTTCGGCAATGTCCGCAGGGCGCTCCGGCCCGGGGGGTTGCTGTCGTTCGCCTGCTGGCAGGGCGTGTTCGAGAACGAGTGGATGCTCATCCCGGGCGCCGCGGTGGCAGAGGTCACCGGGGCGTTGCCGCCGATGCCGGGGCCTGACGAGCCAGGCCCGTTTTCCCTGGCCGATCCCGACCGTGTCCGCGCCGTGCTGAACGCGGCGGGATTCGACTCGGTCGCGATAGAGCCGCACGCCGATTACGTGGCGATCACGGCGGACCGGATACCCGAGGTCGCCGAGACCAGCGTCCAGGTCGGCGGGATCCAGCAGGCGCTCAAGGACGCCGACGACCAGACCCGTCAGCGAGCGCTCGCCGCCATCGAGGAAGCCCTACGCGCCCGGGTGCAGGACGGCGAGGTGCGCGCCTCCAGAGGCGTCCTCCTGGTCACCGGCAGCGCCTGAACAGGCCCTGCCGCCGCGGCAGCGGGCACGCGGGTAGTCTCGGTCGGCATGACTACCCCGCAACATCAGGCCGACATGTTCCTCGAACCCGGCTCCGACCCGCGTGCGGACGGCCCGAGGCTGGGGGACGAGCGGACGACGCTGAACGAGTTCCTGCGCGGTCAGCGGCTCACGCTGCAGCTGAAGTGCGAGGGGCTCGACGCTGGGCAACTGGCCCGCCGCGCCGTGGAGCCGTCCACGATGTCACTGCTCGGGCTGGTCCGGCACGCGGCAGAGGTGGAACGCGCCTGGTTCCGCCGCCGGTTCGCCGGGTCTGAGGTACCGAAGCGCTATCAGACCGAGGCCGATCCCGATGGCGACTTCAACGGGGCGATCGCCGATCCGGCCGTCGTCGAGGAGGCCTGGGCGGCGTGGCGCGAGGAAGTCGCCTTCGCTGAGCAGTTCACGCGCGAGCACGACCTCGACTTCGTCGGCCACGACTCCGAGGGCGGGCCGGTCTCGCTGCGCGAGCTGCTGGTGCACATGATCGAGGAGTACGCACGCCACAACGGGCACGCCGACCTGCTCCGCGAGCGCATCGACGGGCGCGTCGGCCAATAGGCGGCCCGAGCCTGAGGACTGATGAGCACATGAGCGATTACCAGACCATCCGGTACCAGCGTCAGGGCGACATCGGCACCCTGACCCTGGCCCGTCCCGGCAAGCGCAACGCTCAGAACCCGCTGATGTGGCAGGAGCTTGCCCGGCTCGGCACCGAGCTGCTGCCCGACCAGACCCTCCGGTGCCTGGTGGTGACCGGGGAAGGGCCGGCCTTCTCGGCCGGTATCGACCTGGTCGAGGGCCTCGGCGGAATACTGGCCGACCTGGCCCAGCAGCCGCTGGACTCACGCAGCCTCCGCGCGGGCCAGGCCGCGGCCGGGACGTTCGCCTGGATCCCCGACCTCGGCTGCGCCAGCGTCGCCGCAGTGCGCGGCCACGCCTACGGCGCCGGCCTTCAGCTGGCCCTGGCCTGCGATTTCCGCATCTTCGCCGAGGGCACCAAGGTCGGCCTGCTGGAGACCCGCTACGGGCTGCTGCCCGACATGGGCGCCACGGTCCGGCTGCCCCGGATCGTCGGTGAGAGCCGCGCCCGGGAGCTGATCCTGCTCGGCGACATCATCGATGCTGCCGAGGCCCTGCGGATCGGGCTGGCCAACCGGGTGGTCGCCGGCGACGACCTCGAGACCGCCGCGGCCGAGCTCGCCGCCCGCCTGGCGGCCCAGCCGCCGCTGGCGGTCCGGGGAGCCAGGCGGGCGATCGACGCCGCGTGGCACCTTGGCCCCGAGGAAAGCTTCCGGCTGGCCCTGGAGGAGCAGGTCCGGTGCCTCCTGTCCGATGACTTCGCCGAGGCCCGCCAGGCGATGACCGAGGGGCGCGCCCCGCACTGGCGCGGACGCTAGCCAAGGGGCGGGGAACGGCGGCCGCCGTCAGGGGCAAGTCCCTGACCAGGGCAAACGGTTCGAATCGAGCACTATACTTGAACTGTTCGTAGCCTTGAATCATTCGCGTTTCAGAGAGTAGGGTGGGCGCCGTGACGGCATCCCAAACTCCGACCATCCCCGGGGAGCTGCGAGGCGCCGGCCTGCGGGTGACGGCCGTCCGCGTCGCGCTGCTCGAGACCGTCCGAGACGGTGACCATCTCGGCGTCGAGGCGATCGCCTCCGGGGTGCGCGATCGCGTGGGCCACGTCTCCCTTCAAGCCGTGTATGACGCGCTCCATGCGCTCACCGCGACGGGACTCGTACGCCGCATCGAGCCGGCCGGCAGCCCGGCCCGGTTCGAGGGACGAGTCAGCGACAACCACCACCACATCGTGTGCCGGTCGTGCGGCGTCGTCGCCGACGTCGACTGCGCGGTCGGCGAGGCGCCCTGCCTGACCCCCTCCGACGACCACGGCTTCTCGATCGGCGAGGCCGAGGTCGTCTACTGGGGCCTGTGCCCCGACTGCTCCAGCGCCGACGGCTCCCGAGCACCGTGATCCGCCTAGCCAGGAAGGACTCCCATGTCTGAGAACCATGATCCAGTAGCCGCCGAAAGCCCGACCACGCAGAGCGGTGAATGCCCTGTCGTGCACGGCCGTATCGACCCGACCATGGGCGACGCCAACCGTGAGTGGTGGCCGAACCGGCTCAACCTGAAGCTCCTGGCCCATAACCCTGCCGTGGCCAATCCCATGGGCGACGGCTTCGACTACGCCGAGGAGTTCAAGACCCTCGACCTCCCGGCGGTGAAGAGGGACATCGCGGAGGTGCTCACGACATCGCAGGACTGGTGGCCGGCCGACTTCGGCCACTACGGCCCGTTCGTCATCCGGATGGCGTGGCACGGCGCGGGTACCTACCGGATCGACGACGGCCGCGGCGGTGGCGGCTCCGGCCAGCAGCGCTTCGCGCCGCTCAACAGCTGGCCGGACAACGCGAGCCTCGACAAGGCCCGCCGCCTGCTGTGGCCGGTCAAGAAGAAGTACGGCCAGAAGATCTCCTGGGCCGATCTCATGATCCTCGCCGGCAACGTCGCGCTGGAGTCTATGGGCTTCAAGACCTTCGGCTTCGGCGGCGGCCGCGAGGACGTCTGGGAGCCTGAGGACGTCTACTGGGGTTCGGAGACCATCTGGCTCGGCGACGAGCGCTACAGCGGCGACCGGGAGCTCGCCAAGCCGTTCGGCGCGGTGCAGATGGGCCTCATCTACGTCAACCCGCAGGGCCCGAACGGCAATCCGGACCCGCTCGCCGCGGCCCGCGACATCCGCGAGACGTTCCGCCGGATGGCGATGAACGACGAGGAGACGGTCGCCCTGATCGCGGGCGGTCACACGTTCGGAAAGACCCACGGTGCGGGCCCGGAGGACAGCGTCGGCCCCGATCCCGAGGCCGCCCCGATCGAGCAGCAGGGCCTGGGCTGGAAGAGCACCTTCGGCACCGGCGCGGGCAACGACGCGATCACCAGCGGTATCGAGGTCATCTGGACCGACACCCCGACCACCTGGGACAACAGCTTCTTCCGGATCCTCTTCGGCTATGAGTGGGAGCTGACCCAGAGCCCCGCCGGCGCGCACCAGTGGCAGCCGAAGGGCGGCGCCGGGGCGGGCACCGTCCCCGACCCGCACGACCCGTCGAAGCGCCGCACTCCGGCGATGCTGACCACCGACCTCTCGCTCCGGTTCGACCCGATCTACGAGCCGATCTCGCGGCGTTTCATGGAGGACCAGGAGACGTTCGCTGACGCCTTCGCCCGCGCGTGGTTCAAGCTGACCCACCGCGACATGGGCCCGGTCGTGCGCTACCTCGGCCCCGAGGTACCGTCCGAGGCGCTGATCTGGCAAGACCCCGTTCCGGCCGTGGACCACGAGCTCGTGAACGCAGCGGACATCGCCGCGCTCAAGGGCCAGATCCTTGCCGCGGGCCTGTCGGTCCCGCAGCTGGTCTCCACCGCGTGGGCGTCGGCGTCGTCGTTCCGCGGCAGCGACAAGCGCGGCGGCGCCAACGGCGCGCGCATCCGCCTCGAGCCGCAGAGTGGCTGGGAGGTCAACAACCCCGACGAGCTGGCGACGGTGCTGCGCACGCTGGAGGGAATCCAGGAGTCCTTCAACGCCGGCGGGAAGAAGGTCTCGCTCGCCGACCTGATCGTGCTCGCCGGCGGCGTGGGCGTCGAGCAGGCCGCCAGGAACGCCGGCTTCGACGTGGAGGTCCCGTTCACGCCGGGCCGCACCGACGCGGTGCAGGAGCAGACCGACGTGGAGTCGTTCGCCGTACTCGAGCCGAAGGCCGATGGGTTCCGCAACTACGTCGGGAAGGGCGCCCGGCTGCCGGCCGAGTACCTGCTGATCGACAAGGCGAACCTGCTCACGCTCAGCGCGCCCGAGATGACGGTCCTCGTCGGCGGCCTCCGCGTCCTGGGCGCGAACTACCAGCAGTCGCCGCTCGGCGTCTTTACCGCGACTACCGGGTCGCTGACCAACGAGTTCTTCGTCAACCTGCTCGACATGGGCACGACGTGGCAGGCGACGTCCGAGGACGGGAACACGTTCGAGGGTCGCGACGCCGCCACGGGGGAGCTCAAGTGGACCGGCAGCCGGGTCGACCTCATCTTCGGGTCGAACTCCGAGCTGCGCGCGCTCGCCGAGGTCTACGGCAGTGATGACGCGAAGGAGAAGTTCGTGAGCGACTTCGTCGCGGCGTGGAGCAAGGTGATGAACCTGGACCGGTTCGACCTCGTTTGATCCATGACGTCCAGGTCGGCCCGCCTGGCCGACCTGGACGTCTTCAGCGCGGCAGGTAGCGGTCCAGGAGGTCGTTGCGGAACTTGCCGGCCGGGTCGACGTCGCGCATCAGCCGCCGGAAGTCGTCCAGCCGCGGGTACAGCCCAGCCAGCGTCTCCGGGCCGGTGCAGAACAGCTTGCCCCAGTGCGGCCTGGCGTGCAGCGGCGCCAGGCGCTCCTCGACCTGGGCCAGGACCGGGGCGACGGCCGGCCAGTCGTTGATCCACGTGAAGTGGAAGGCCACGCCGTCGCACAGGTAGCTCGGGCTCAGCCACAGGTCATCGGCGGCGATCGTGCGGATCTCCGAGACGTGCACCACGGCGGCGAGCCGCCCGGCGATCTGGTCCAGCGCGCGTAGCGCGCCGATGGCGTCGGCCCGGGGCAGCAGGTACTCCGACTGGAGCTCGTCGCCGGAACTGGGGGTGAACTCCAGCCGGAAGTGCGGCAGCCGCTGATGCCAGGGCCCCGGCACCCCGAGCTGCGCGGTGCAGTGGGCCGCGGGCATGCCCGGCACGGGATTGCGGGGGCCGTCGGCCAGCCGGCCGCCCATCCAGGCCGGCCCTGGCGGCCACGAGTCCACCGCGTCCGCGCGGCGCTTCAGCCAGGCCTGCCGGATCCGCGGGCCGCGCCAGTCGGTGAACAGGCTCACGCTGTACGCGCTGGCCATGATCTCGTCGAAGTGCTCGGCCACCTGCTCGTACGGCAGGCTCTCGTAGACGTACTGCCGGACGCCGAACGCCGGCACCGTGTCGAGCGTCAGCGCGGTAACGATGCCCAGCGCGCCGAGGCCCACCACCGCTGCGCTCAGCCGGCCGGCGTCGCCGTCGCGCGCTGCCGTTACGACATCTCCGTCTGCGGTCACCAGTTCCAGGCCCGACACCGAGGTCGCGAGGTTGCCGTTGGCGTCACCGGAGCCGTGGGTCGCGGTGGCGCACGCCCCGGCCACCGAGATGTGCGGCAGCGACCCGAGGTTACGCAGCGCGCGCCCCGCCCGGTTCAGCGCGGTGGCCAGCTCGCCGTACCTGAGGCCCGCGCTGATCATGACGGCCGCGTTCGACGTGTCGACCTCGATCACGCGGGGCAGGGCTTCCAGGGATATGAGATCGCCCGGGGTGTCCGCCAGGCGGCTGAACGAGTGCCCTGTGCCCAGGGCGCGGGCCCGCCTGCTCCGGGCCACCAGACGCTGCAGCTCGGGGACCGACGCGGGCCGGTGAAACCGCTCGGCGCCGAACGTGACGTTGCCCGCCCAGTTGGTTCGCTTCGCGGGCACGTGCTTGTTAACCTCCAGGCCGGGACCAGACCGGCCGAAGCTTACCGCCGGGGGAAAGGGGCACCGGATCACGTGCAGCAGGAACATCGTCTCGTGCGGCGCGCGCTGAGCTGGGATCTCGAGCCGGCCGACGTGCTGCGCCTGGTTCGGGACGACCCGCATCCCGTCGCCCTGGTCGGCGCCTGGGCCGGGGGCGGCGCGGTGATCGCATCAGAGCCCAGCCTTACCCGGAGCCCGCCAGGGAACCTGGGCGACGTGCTCGACGTCCCCTTCACGGAGCTGCGCGGCGGCGGCTTCGGCGGTGCTGGCTTCGGCGGTGCCGGCTTTGGCGGGGGCTGGATCGGGTACCTCGGCTACGGGCTGGCCGGCGAGCTCATGGACATCCCCCGGGCCCCGGGCGCGCCGCGACAGCTGCCGGCCTGGTGGTTCGGCTACTACGACCACGTGCTGCGCCAGGACGGGGCGTCGGGCCGGTGGTTCTTCGAGGCGCTGTGGTCGCCGGACCGCGAGCACGCGCTGGAGCGCAGGCTCGACGAGCTGGTCGGCCGGGCGCGGTCGGTGCCGGAACCCCGCGGCTATGAATGCGGCGACTTCGGGCTGGTGCCCTCCGCGGGCGAGCACAAGAAGGCCGTGCGGCGTACCGTCGAGCTCATCCGGCAGGGCGACATCTTCCAGGCGAACATCTGCCTGCGGCTCGAGGCCGGATTCCGCGGTGACCCCCTGGACCTGTTCTGCCGGGGCGTGTCGCGGCTGCGCCCGCCGTACGCCGCGTTCGCCCGGGTCCCTGGAGGCGCCCTGGCCAGCCTGTCGCCGGAGCTGTTCCTGCGCCGGACCGGGCGGAGCGCGGCGTCCCGGCCGATCAAGGGCACGCGCCGCCGCTCGTCGCGCGAAGGCCCGGCCGCTGCGCAGCGCCGCGAGCTCGAGCACTCGGCCAAGGACCGCGCCGAGAACGTGATGATCGTCGACCTGGTACGCAACGACCTCAGCCGGTCCTGCGTGCCCGGCAGCGTGCGGGTACCGCGGCTGCTGCGGGCCGAGGCCCACCCTGGAGTGTGGCACCTGGTCTCTGACGTGCGCGGCACGCTCGGCCCAGGTTCCGGCGACGGCGACCTGGTCCGCGGCGCGTTCCCGCCGGGGTCGGTGACCGGCGCGCCGAAGATCCGGGCGATGGAGATCATCCATGAGCTGGAGGCGTCGCCGCGCGAGGTCTACACCGGTGCGGTGGGATACCGCGGCGCCGCCGGGCTCGAGCTGAACGTCGCCATCCGGACCTTCGAGTTCTCCGGCGACCGCGTCTGGCTCGGCGCCGGCGGCGGGATCGTCGCGGACTCGCGGGACGACGACGAGTACGCCGAATGCCTGGTCAAGGCCGGCCCGCTGATCCGCGCGGTCGGCGGCCGCCTGACCGCCGAGGCCGGGCCCCGGGACGAGGGAGCCGGGGGAGCGCGCAGAAGATATCGTCCGGGCGCGGCGCCGTTGCCGGACGATGCGGCCCGGCCGGCCCAGAGCCCGCGTCCCCAGGCGGACCGCGACCGGATCATCCCGGCCGGCCGGGCCCGCTCCCGACCCGTTGTCGTCGTGATCGACAACTACGACTCGTTCACCTACAACCTCGTGCACATGCTGGTGGGCGAGGGCTGCGCGGTGGAGGTCGTCCGCAACGACGCGGTGACCGCGGCGCAGGTGGCGGCGTTCGGCCCGGCGGGCATCGTGATCTCTCCCGGACCGCGCGGCCCGGCCGACGCCGGCATCAGCGTGGACGTGGTCCGCGCCTGCGGCGGCACGACCCCGCTGCTCGGCGTCTGCCTGGGCCATCAGGCGGTCGCCGCCGCGTTCGGGGCCAGGATCGTCCGTGCCCCGCAGCCGGTTCACGGCCGGACCTCGGCCATCGCGCACGACGGCCGGACCCTGTTCCGCGGGGTGCCGCAGCGGTTCGAGGCCACGCGTTACCACTCCCTGATCGTGGACGAGCGCTCGCTGCCCGCTTCCCTCCGGGTGACGGCCCGCACCCTGGACGGGCTCCCGATGGCGCTGCGCCACGCGTCTGCGCCGGTCGAGGGCGTGCAATTCCACCCTGAGTCCATCCTCACGACGCATGGCCCGACGATCATGCGGAACTTCGTTCAGGCCGCCAGCCGGTGGGCAGAGCACCCAGAAACGACGCGAGCCCGCCCCGCCGCCCGCTAGCAAGGGACGGTGCGGGGCCTGGTCAGGCACGTTCTGTCCGGGGCGGCGCGGGTCGGCGCGGCTAACATGGAGGTGGCATGAGCAGGTTTCGGCGAAAGGCGCTGCGCGCGTCGGTTACCGGCGCGCCGAGGGCTGTCGTCGTCGGCGTGGGGTTCGCGGGGCTGGCGACGGTCAGGAGGCTGACGCGAGCGGGCCTGCAGGTCACGCTGCTGGACCGCAACATCTACAGCACCTTCCAGCCTCTGCTCTACCAGGTGGCCACCGGGGGCTTGAACCCCAGTGACGTGGCCTACCCGCTCAGAGGCTTCGCGCACCGGTACGGGGCGCGCTTC
>Ga0070699_100006619_pt1 | contig 10075 bp, 9 predicted proteins | sample KBSK1503metaG_FD_65473 | JGI IMG/M metagenome (GOLD analysis project Ga0070699, IMG submission 65473) | Corn, switchgrass and miscanthus rhizosphere microbial communities from Kellogg Biological Station, Michigan, USA - KBS K1-50-3 metaG | ecosystem: Host-associated > Plants > Roots >... | reverse complement strand
AACCGCACCAAGCAGATCATCCGGGCCGGAGGGCTCGCGCTGGGCGTGTCCATGACCATCGCCGATCCGTTCGTCGCCGAAGTCATCGGCGCCGCGGGCTTCGATTTCGTCCTCATCGACACCGAACACGCCCCGATCGCGGCCGACCAGCTGCAGACGCTGCTGATCGCGCTCCGGACGTCGGCGTCGACCGTATTCGTCCGGCCGGCCGCTAACGACGCCGCCCTGATCAAGCAGATCCTCGATCTCGGCGCCGAAGGAGTGGTCGTGCCCGAGGTGAACGACGCGGCCTCGTGCGCGGCCGCGGTCGCGGCGACCCGGTATCCGCCGCTCGGCAGGCGCGGGTTCGGGCCCCGCCGGGCCGCCCGGCTCGAAGGAGGCAGGCCGGCCTACATCGCGCGTGCCGACGATGAGGTGGCGGCGCTCGTCATGATCGAGAGCGCCGACGCGGTGGCCGGCATCGATGACCTGCTCCGGACTCCGGGCTTGGACGGAGTGATGGTCGGGCCGGCGGACCTGGCCGTCACCATGGGCCATCTGGACGACTTCAATCACCCGGACATCCGCGCCAGGATCGCCGACGTGCGTGCCGCGTGCCAGCGGCACTCGGTCCCATTCGGGATATTCGCCGCCACCGAGCAGGCCGCTCGCCTGTGGGCCGCGGAAGGAGCCGGGTTCATGACCATTGGCGCGGACACGCAGTTCCTGGACCAGGGCATAGCTAAGTCGCGAGCCCTCGCGGAAAGCCTGCGCCAGTCTCGGTAGCCGCCGGATCAGAATATTAGTACCTTCCAAGGTAGTTAATAGTCTGCTAGATTGACCGCATCGCCCCCGGAATCCCACTGCCATCCGCGACGAGACTAGGAGCCCGATGGACTGGTCCGCCTACTCCAGGCTCACCTTCGACTACCCGTCCGACGGCGTGCTGCTGATCAAGATCAACAGACCGGACCGGCTCAACGCGATGGATGAGGTGCTGCACACCGAGCTCAGCCGGGTGTGGCTGGATGTCGACCGGGACGACGCCTGCCGGGTCGTGGTTATCACCGGTGAAGGCAAGGCTTTCTCGGCGGGCGGGGACTTCGAGATGGTGGAGGCCACGCTCGGGAGCTTCACGGTCGTGTCGCGGCTGCTCAAGGAGGCCGCCGACATCGTGCACAACATCACCGACTGCACGAAGCCGATCGTCTCCGCGATCAACGGGACCGCTGTCGGCGCCGGCCTGGCGGTTGCCCTCACCGCCGACATCAGCATCGCGGCCGAGAGCGCCCGGCTCACCGACGGCCATCTCAAGCTCGGCGTGGCCGCCGGCGATCATGCGGCCATCATCTGGCCGTTGCTGTGCGGCCTAGCCAAGGCTCGCTACTACCTGCTGACCAGCGGCTTCATCGACGGCCGCGAGGCCGAGCGGATTGGCCTGGTGAGCAGGTGCACTCCGGATGATGAACTGATGCCCATCGCGCTGCAGGTCGCGGAGGACCTAGCCGGCGGCTCGCGTCAGGCGATCGCCGCCACCAAGAGGACCCTGAACCACTGGGTCCGCGCCGCGAACCCGATCTTCGAGTCCTCGCTCGCCCTGGAGATGCTCGGCTTCTTCAGCGAAGATGCTCGCGAAGGGCTTGATGCCATGCGAGAGAAGAGGAGGCCGAAATTCCCGTCGAGCCTGGGCGCCGAAGCGTGAGCGCAGACGGCAGCGGTCCCGGTGTCAGCCAGAGCGAACGGCTGTACTTCGGGGACCTGCCGCTGGAGAAGACGTTCGTGACGTCAGGGCGGACGATCACCGAGGCCGACGTGGTCGCGTTCGCGGGCTTGTCCGGTGACTTCAACTCACTGCACGTGGACGAGACCTTCGCCGCCTCTACTCCCTTCGGCGGGCGGATCGCACACGGGTTGCTCGTGCTGTCGATAGCGTCAGGACTGAGCACCCGCCTGCCTGTCCTGGTCGCGCTGCAGCCTTCCCTGCTGGGCATGACCGAGGTCACGTGCCATTGGCTGGCCCCGGTTCGCATCGGCGACACGGTGCGCGTCGAACTGACATTCACTGCGGCGCAGCTCACCCGTAGCGGCACGCGGGGGCGCGTAACGGAACGGCGTGTTGTCCTCAACCAGGACGACGTCCGGGTGATCGACAGCACGTGGACGCTCCTCGTCGCCACCCGCCCGCTGGCGGGGGAGTGATCCCGCCCGGGCGGGGGAGTGAACAGGGTCATCCTGCGGTCAGGTGTGTAGATAGTAGCCACCGGAGACGCACAGGACCTCGCCGGTGATGAAGCTCGCTTTCTCGCTGGCCAGGAACGCCACGGCGTTGGCGACGTCCTGGGGCTGGCCGACCCGGCCAAGCGGGGTCTGGCGGGCCATCTCCTCGACGTACTCGTCACCGTAGATCTTGCCGAGGAACGGGTTCCACGCCAGCCCGGGCGCCACCGCATTCACGCGGATACCATGCGGCGCGGCCTCCATGGCCGCTGCCCGGGTAAACCCCGTGATCCCGGCCTTCGCCGCGGCATAGTGTGACTCGCCTTCGGCCGTGCGCATCCAGGCCGCGATCGACGACATGTTCACGATCGCGCCCCGGGTACCCCGGTCTCGCATGACGTTCAAGGCCCGCCGCGTGACCATGAACGGGCCGGTGAGGCTGACGTCGAGAACGTGGCGCCAGGTTTCGGTGGGCATCTCGGCCAGCGGGGCCAGCATGTTGACTCCGCTGTTGTTGACGACGACATCGAGCCTTCCGTACCTGTCGGCGACGCCGTTGATGACCTCGTCGATACGCGCTTCGTCGCGCACGTCGAGCGGGACGCCGGTGACCTCCCGGCCGGTGTCGCTGGCGATATCGGCTGCGACCTTGGCGGTCCGCTCGGGATGCTGGTCGCTGAGGACCACGATCGCCCCTTCGCGCGCGAAGGTCCTGGCTACCGCCTGCCCGATTCCGGCGCCCGCCGCCGCCGTCACGAAGACCACCTTGTCGGAGAAGTCCATCGATCACTCCAGTTCGTGTGCCGTTTGAAGAAGTCGCTGCTAGCGGATTCCGGTGATGAGCTGCCACGTCCGCATCGGGCCTGCCAGTGCGTCCGCCCCCAGCCGCCGGGCCCATCGCATGGCCGACCCGTCGCTGGCCTCCCATTCCCACAGCCGGCGGGTGAACCGCTGGAGCGGGTGCTCCATCGTCACGCCGATGGCCCCGTGGACCTGATGGGCCACCCGGGCACACACGATCGCCGCCTCCCCGGCCAGCGCGCGGGCCGCGCCGACCAAGGCGGGATCGAGCTGCTCCTCATCGTCCTCGTCCAGCGCCGCCTGGGCGGCGTCCACCACGACGGCCACGCGCTGCGCTTCCGAGGCCAGCCTGGCCAGGTGCGTCTGCACGGCCTGGAACCGGGCGATCGGCTGCCCGAACTGAACGCGCCGGCCGGCGTAGTCGATGGTCAGCTCCGCCGTGCGCTGCAAGGCCGCGGCCATTTCGACCGAACGGGCCATGGCACTGCGTATGCTGAGCGTGTCCGCGGCGGCCTGGTAGGCGAGGGCCGCTGGCGCGAGCTCGGCAACGGGCACTCCGTCCAGCCGGACCCCTCGGGCCACCGGCTCCCCGGCGGTATTGGCCGCATCCGGCGGCAGTTCCAGGGCATCGAGGGCGACGGTCGCCACCAGCAGCTGCTCGTCTTGCCGCACCGGCACGACGAGCGTGGTGGCGCTACCGGGCCAGGCGATGCTGTCCAGCGTGCCGAACAGGACGCGGCCGCGGCCCGTCTCCTCGAGCCGTATCCGGCCGGCCGCCATCACGGCTAGGTGATCGCTCCAGGCGAAGGTGAGCCCGGCCTGCCGGAGCAGCCAGCCCGCCAGGACCGGGCCTTCGATGACGGGCAGGCTCAGCCCGCCGTAGGCCGCCCCCCGCAGCACCTCGAGCGCGTCGTTCAGGCCGCCGCCGCTGCCGCCCAGGTGTTCCGGGACGCTCACGCCGAGAAATCCCGCGGCCCGGATGGAATCCAGCGCCCTCGCCGACAACCGATCGGCCTGGCCGCGCGGGACGGAAACCAGGCCCCGTTCGGCATCTAGGTTTGTGGCCTGGTCGAAAACCGCCGCTGCCAGCGGGGACCTGAGCGCCCAGCCCTTCCGCGTGCCGGCCCAGCCAGGCAGCTGGCGGCCGACCAGCACGCGCAGCACCTCGTTGGTGCCCCCGGCGGTGGTGAAGACCGGTGACCGGAGCCGGTTGATGTCGAGAAACTCGTGGAACCTCCCGGCGGCCGGACCCGGCTCGATCTCCTCGTGGCGATAGCGCCATAGCTCGTCGACGAGGAGCTGCTCGAGCTCGGTGCCGAGATCCTTGGCCATGGCGGCCTCGGCGACCGGGGATCCGCCGTGGTCTACCGTGCGCGCGATCGACAGCGACATCAGCCGCAAGCCGATCTGCTGGGCGATGATCCTCCCGATCAGCTCGCGGCTCTGCTCGGCCGCGCCGGCCTCGTGCCTGGACTGCACGAAGGACTCGAACAGCGGAAACGTCGACAGGTACCGTTCCGGCCCGGCCCTTTCCAGTGCCAGCTCGGCGGTCAGCTGCTGCCAGCCGGTACCTTCGCTCCCGACGAGCCAGTCGTCGGGAGCGAACACCTCGTCGATGACGACCTCGTTGAAGTGCCGCTCACCATCCATGCCCTCGATGGGCTCGACGGACAGCCCCGGGGCGCCGGCCGGGACGATGATCAGGCTCAGCCCGCGGTGCTTGCGGCCGTCGCCGTCGCTCGTCCGGCACAGGATCTCGAAGTAGTCGGCGCGGTCTGCGTCCGTGGTCCAGATCTTGCGTCCCGTGATAAGCCATCCACCTGGGACCTTCCGGGCCCGCGTCCGCACCGAGGCCAGATCCGACCCCGCGTCGGCTTCGCTGAACCCGCCTGCCATCACGCAGTGCCCGGCGGCGATCCGCGGGAGCAGTTCGGCGCGGAGTGACTCAGGTCCGTTGCGCAGCAGGCTCGGCGCTGTCTGGCGGTCGGCCGTCCAGTGCGCGCCGAGCGGTGCGCCGGCCGCCAGGAGCTCTGAGATGACAAGACAGCGCTCGACGCCGGACCGGGCCGAGCCCCCGTACTGCCTCGGGATGGTCATCCCGACCCAGCCGTGGCGGGCCAGGTCCTCGCTGAAGGCGCGATCGAAGCCGCCGCGAGTCGGGCTTTCGGCCGATGGCTCGAAGGGCTTGGCCCGGGCGAACCGGCGGACCTCGAGCACCAGCCGGCGTTCTTCTTCGGTCAGGGTTACCGGCTCGAAGCCGAGCGTGGAACTGGTCATGAATGCTTCCCCGCATGGGCTGTGCCCGGCTGCGCCGGGCGGGCGAGCAAGCCGCCTGGATCGACGAAGCGCCGGAGCGTCCGGACTTCCTCCACCCCTACCTCGAAGGCCTCCGGCGGCTCGGGCGGCATCGGCCAGCCGGTACGGTCGATCACGTCATCCCATTCGAGCGGGCCCATCGCTCGCGCAGGGACGAACATCCCGCGGCTGTCCGGGCGGAACAGCACATCCGGCGTGAACAGCGCGCTGGGTCCGGCGTTAGGCAGGCCGAGATCGGCGCGTGAACGCCCGCGCCAGGCCTGGCCGATCACCGACGCGTAGTCGACGACGTCGACCAGCGTCCGCCGGTCGTGGCGTTCGGTGTACAGGATCGTCCGCGCGGCCGTGTGCCCCAGTGCGGAGTTCGCCAGCCCGGGCCCGCGCAGCAGGCCGGCCGCCGTCGGGATGTAGTGCAGGTTGACTGATCCGTAACGATCGATCTGCATGCCTCCGTAGAACATGACGTCGATCCCGAGCTCAGTGGTCGAGAAGACGTCGGACATGTCGGCGATCGCCACCGGATCGCAATCCCAGCCCGCGGTGAACTCGGGCACGAGGCGGCGCGGATTGATATAGACGCCGGCTCCCAGGATGGTCAGCGCGGGGGCATGGCGCGACTGGGCGAGCAGGCACGCGGCCAGCGGGATGGCCGATGCCGCTCCGGTCAGGACGACCTCGCCGTCGGCGAGGTCGCGCGAGATGGCAATGCTCATGCGTTCGCGGACCGTAACGCCGCCATCATCTCGGCAGATTGGCGCCATCGTCGGCCCTCCATCGGCAAATATGCATGCATTTTAGCATACAAAAAGGGTCTCGGTGTCAGTGTCAGCCTGGTCAGACGACGCCTCGCATGCCGTCCTGGCCGTAGACCGGCTCGACCCACGGCGACGCGTCGAACGGCCGGCTGATCGTCTGCCCGCCGTCGACGCTGATCACCTGGCCGGTGATCCACGTCGCGCGGGGACTCGCGAGGAACGACACAACGTCCGCGATGTCGGCCGGGCACCCCAGCCGCGGCAGGACGACAGCCGACCGGAAGTCGCGCTCTATCTCCTCAGGGAGTTCCTGGCGATCCACCTGGACCAGGCCGGGCCGGACGACGTTCACCCGCACGTTGCTCGGCCCGAGTTCGCTGGCCGCGACGCGGCACAGCTGGTCGATGGCGGCCTTGGCACTCGCGATGGGACTGGTGAACCGGGCGGCCAGGGTGGAACTGATCGACGAGATCGCGATGAAGCTCCCGCCGCCCGTGCGGACAAGCGCCCGGGCCGCGTACTTGAGCGTCAGCATGGTCGCCACGACGTTGTTCTCGAACACGCTGTGCCAGCTGTCCAGGTCAAGCTGGGTAACCGGGGCCATCTGCCCCCTGGGCTCTCCCGCGCACGCGATGGCGGCGTGCAGCCCGCCGCGAAGCTCGCTGGCCGCCTCAATGGCCCGCCTGCAGGGATCCTCACGGGACATGTCGGCCGCGTGGGCGCGGACGGCCGCCGGATCGGCGCCGGCGGCGACGAGGGCCTGGCGGCCTTCCTCCAGCCGTTGCGCGCTCCGGCCGACGATCGTGACCGCCGCGCCGTCGGCGAGCAGCCTGCGCGAGATGCCCAGGCCGATGCCAGAACCACCGCCGGTCACCAGGATCCCCATGTCGTGCAGCGGCCGCCCCGCGTCGTCAGGCATGGCGTCAGGATTCCTCGATCGAGATGGCCATCGAGGGGCAGTCCGCTTCAGCTTCCCTGGCCGCGGCCGCCAGCGGATCCGTCGCGTCGGCGTCCAGGACAACGGCGATGCCGTCGTCTCCCAGGTCAAAAACGGCCGGCGCGATCCGCTGGCAATACGCCGAGCCCACGCAGCGGTCCCGGTCGATTGTGATCTTCATGAGTCATTCCTTGACTACGGTGAGCTAACGGTGAAGCGTGACAGGAAGGGTGGCCCAGCCGTTCAGCTGCACGTGCTCGTAGCGGGTCGGCGTTCCCGCCAGGCGGATAGACCTGTAGCGCGAGATCAGCTCGGTGAACAGTGCTTTTGCCTCCATCCGCGCTAGTCCGGCGCCCAGGCAGAAATGGGTGCCGAAGCCGAATGACGCATGACCGTAAGCCTGGCGCCGGCCCGGCTCGAAGCTGTCCGGGCTGGTGAAATGTCCGGGATCGCGATTCGCCGCGGGATAGAGCATGTACACCCGCTGGCCGGCCCGGACCGGCACCCCGGCGAGTTTCACGTCGGCCGTGGCGGTGCGCACGAACCCCCGGGCGGGGGGCATCAGGCGCAGGCACTCTTCGATCACGCCGTCGAGCAGGCCGGGATCGGCCCGGATGAGGTCCATCTGGTCGGGGTGGCCGGCCAGGAGGCCGGCCATGCTGCTGAGCAGCAGCCGGGTCGTGCCGCCGTTGGACATCAGCGTCGCCACGTGGGCGAGCACGATGGCGTCCGGGGCCGGGGAACCATCCAGCGACGACGCCAGGAACGATGAGATCATGTCGTGGCCCGGCGTGCGGCGCTTCAGCTCCAGCTGATCGCGCAGGAACCGCTTGAGCTCGTCGAAGCGCTGCCCCGGTTCCTCGAGGTCGGCCGCGGATGTGACCTTGGTCAGGTCCTCGAGAGCAGCTACCCAGCTCTTCATCCTGGGAATGTCGACCTCGAAGACACCCATGAGCGCCGCGGCGACGTACAGCGGCAGCTGGGCCGCGATCGAGTCCACGAAGTCGAACGGCGCCCCGTCACCGGTCCGGTCGAGCAGGTCCCGGCAGAATCCGTCCAGCGCATCCTGAAAGCCCAGCAGGTAGCGTGGCGTCAGGTTCCCCGACATGAGGGCGCGCAGCGCTCGCTGCCGCGGCGGGTCTTTGGTGATGACGAGCTCGCCGTCGGGTTCGTTGAAACGCTCGAACGCCGCGCTCGCGCCGGCGTTGGCCATCCGGAGCTGGTTGAGGGTCAGGCCGCTGGCGTTGGAGAACCGCTCCGGGTGCGTGGAGACATAGCGGACGTCGTCCATCCTGGTCAGCAGGAACACGTCCAGGGGCTCGTAGTGATAGGCCGGGGCCTCCGTCCGCATCCGGTTGTAGACATCGAACTGCCGGTCATCGTAGAAGGACGTGTCCTCGACCCGGACCAGGTCGGCAAGGGGTGCTGTCATGAATGCTCCAGTGGGCGCACTGCCCTGATCGCCTTCGGCTCGTCGCTCAAGCCAGCGAACCTCCGGCATCGAGCATGAAGGTGGTGCCTGTCACGTAACGACCAGATGGCGCGGCGAGATAGACGACGGCCGCGGAGACGTCCTCCGGCTCCACGGCGGGAACTCCGAGGGCATGGTGCGAGCGCGCCGAGGTCTCGAAATCCTCCCGGCTCGGATCGGCCAGGTCGGGCCGGAACAGCCGGTACATCGGCTCGTTGAGGATCATCGGAGTCTTGACCCCGGTCGGATGCACGGTGTTGACCCGTATCCGGTGCGGGGCCAGCTCCTTGGCCAGCACCCGCATGAAGCCGATCAGGCCGTGTTTGGCCGCCGTATAGTGAGCGATGTTCTGCGAGATCATCGCGGTCGCGGCCGAGCTCGTGATGATGACCGAGCCGCCGCGGTTGCCGGCCACGATATGCGGGACCGTCGCCTTGCAGGTTTTCCAGACGCCAGTCAGGTTGATGTCGATGGTCGTCTGCCATGTCTCTTCCGTCATCTCGAGGGTCGAAGACGGCGTGCTGATGCCCGCGTTAGCGCAGACGATGTCCAGGCGGCCGAGATCGGCGACCGCGTCGCGGATGAACTGATCCATCTCGGCGAGGTCACGCACGTCGACCACGCCGTGGATGACCCGGCGGCCCAGTGCTTCCACCCGTTCGGCGGTGGTCTCGAGGTCGGCTTTCGTGGACAGGGGGTAGGGAACTGTCGCGATGGGGGCGCAGGCGTCAAGCGCGATAATGCTCGCACCCTCCTTCGCCAGGGCCAGGGCGTGACTAAGGCCCTGGCCCCGGGCCGCCCCGGTGACGACCGCGACCTGGCCGGCCAGCAATCCTGTCATCGATGTACTCCGCTAATGGCTAGGGCTGACGGACGTCGAAGACCACCGGCAGGTGCTCGGGGCTCAGCACGATTCCGACCGCCGTCTGGACATGCGCGTCCTCGGGGATCCGGAGGTTCGTCACGCGTGACAGCAGCTCGCTGAAGGCGATCTCGATCTGGAGCCGGGCGAAGTGCATGCCGATGCACCGGTGCGGACCGAGGCCGAAGGCCGCGTGCGGGTTGCGCCGCCGGCCGAAATCGAGCCGGTCCGCATGCTCGAACCGGGACTCGTCCCTGTTGGCGGAGGCGTAGTGGACCGCCACCCGGTCGCCCGGCTTCAGCGGGCAGCCGCCGAGCTCGGTGTCGCGCGTGACCGTGCGGGCCATGAACGTGATCGGCGATTCGTAGCGGAGGAACTCGTCGAGGTCCGCCTTGATCCATTCCGGGTCGCGCAGTCGCTGTTCCAGGGTGGGATCCTCGGCCAGGTGACAGGCGATGTTGCCCAGGGCAGCCTTGGTCGTGTCCAGGCCGCCGGTAAACATGATCATCGTCGCCCCGACCTGCTCTTGCAGCGTGAGCGGGCGGCCCTCCACGGTTCCGTTCACGATCGCCGACAGCACGTCGTCGCGCTGGCTGCCTGAGGCTGCCCGGTCCCGTAGGAACTCCTCGGCCAGCGCGGCCATGTCGAAGAAGGCCTGCGGGTCGCCCTCGCTGCTGATCCGCGTCGCGATGGCGATCGCCCGCTGGATCCGTTCGGCGTTACTGTCGTCGAGGATG
>Ga0070699_100006618_pt1 | contig 10075 bp, 3 predicted proteins | sample KBSK1503metaG_FD_65473 | JGI IMG/M metagenome (GOLD analysis project Ga0070699, IMG submission 65473) | Corn, switchgrass and miscanthus rhizosphere microbial communities from Kellogg Biological Station, Michigan, USA - KBS K1-50-3 metaG | ecosystem: Host-associated > Plants > Roots >... | reverse complement strand
ATGCAGCAATTCGCTGCGCAGCGCGTCGGTGAAACCGCGAACCGCGAATTTCGATCCGCAGTACGCGGCCTGCAGCGGAATCGCGCGATACGCGAGTGCGGAACCGACCTGCACGATCGCCCCGCGGTCGCGCGGGCGCATGCGCCGCAGCGCGGAGCGCGTCGACATCCCTGCAGGTCGCCTGTAGCGCCTCCGGATCGCGCGCGATCAGTCCGACCTGCGCGCCGCGCCGTGCAAATGCGCGCGCGGTCGCGCGGCCCACACCGGCGCTCGCCCCCGTGACGACAACCACTTCGCCGTCGCGACGCTTCGCGAACCGATGGCGCGTTTTCGTGATCGTGTGCATGGAGCGCCTCCGTTCAATCCGGCGCCGCGTCACCGGCGTCGAAGACCGACGCTCGGGCACGCTCCGCCGCGTGATCGATCACCCGGACTCGCATCGCGTCACACCGTCAATGCTCGACCGCTTCACGCGCCTCGCGCGTCGCCGCTTTCACGTCGCGGGCGCCGGCAAGCGCCATCTGCAGCACTTCGGCGAGATGCACGGCATGGCGCTGCGTGCATTGCGCGATCTGCTCGCGGCAACTGTAGCCGTCGGCCACGACGAGGCAATCGGGAGCTGCGGCGCGCACTGCGGGCAACAGAACGAGCTCGCCGATCTGCACGGACAAGCCGGCCTTGTCGCGCTCGAAGCCGAACGAGCCCGCCATCCCGCAACATCCGGAGTCAAGCAGCTCGTAGTCGACGCCTACCTTGCGCAGCACGGCCTCGTCGGCGTCCATCGACATCACCGCTTTCTGATGGCAATGGCCGTGGACGATCGCGCGGCGCGCGAGGCGCGGCGGCGAAAACCGCGGCACCCGGCGCTCGAGGAACTCGGCCAGAAGGTATGTCTGCTGCGCGAGCCGCTTCGCGATTTCGTCGCCGGGAAAGAGGTTGCCCAGTTCGTCGCGGAACACCGCGGCGCAGGCGGGCTCGAGCACGACGAACGGCACGCCGGCGTCGATCTCCTTCGCGAAGCGATCGAGAATGCGTCGCAGGTACCGCTGCGCCCGGCGCAGCATGCCGGAGTCGTAAAGCGGACGGCCGCAGCAGACCGGAAACGCCGGCACGCTCACCGCGAACCCCGCGGTTTCGAGCACGTCAACCGCCGCCATCGCGGTTTCCGGATGAAAGTGATTGTTGAACGTGTCCGGCCACAGCATCACGGGGGAGCCGCCGCGCGTTTGCGCCGTACGGCGCGCAAAGCGGCGCTGGAACGTCTCGTCGGCAAAACGCGGCAATCGGCGCGATGCCGCCACGCCGGCGATGCGCTTGGCGAGCGCGCCCGACCACGACGCCTGCATCAGGCCGTTGACGACGCGCGGCGCGTACGCCGCGACGCGCGCCCAGCGGTCGATGAGGCCGAACGCATACGCCGAGCGCGGGCGCAGGCGTCCCTCGTAGTAATGCGACAGGAACTCGGCCTTGTACGTCGCCATGTCGACGTGGACCGGACAGTCGCCGCGGCAGCCCTTGCAGGCGAGGCAGAGATCGAGCGATTCCCGGACGTTCTCGTCACGCCAGCCGCCGGTGAGCGTGTCGCCGCGCAGCATCTCGAAGAGCATCCGTGCGCGGCCGCGCGTCGAGTGTCTTTCCTCCATCGTCACCCGATAGCTCGGGCACATCGTCTGACGATGGTGCTGGCGGCAATTGCCGACACCCACGCAGCGCAGGGCCGCGCGATTGAACACGCCGGAATCTTCCGGATATTTGAAATACGTGACCGGCTGCGGCGGATTGAACGTTTCGCCGATGCGCAGGTTCTGCGTGGGCAAATACGGATCGACCACCTTGCCGGGATTCATCTTTCCCTGCGGATCGAAGATCGACTTGAATTCGCGAAACGCCTGCACGAGATCGTCGCCGAACATTTTCGGCAGGAATTCGGCCTTCGATTGCCCATCGCCGTGCTCGCCGGAGAGCGACCCGCCGTAGCGCACGACGAGATCGGACGCGTCGCTCAAAAACCGGTGGAATTTCGCGATGCCGTCGTGCGTTTCGAGATCGAAGTCGATGCGCGTGTGCACGCAGCCCTGCCCGAAATGGCCGTAGAGGTCCCCCGCATAATCGTACCGGTCGAGGAGCGCGCGAAAATCGCGCAGGTAATCGCCGAGGCGCGCGGGCGGCACGGCTGCGTCTTCCCATCCCTCCCAGGTGATCGTCTTGTTCGGCACGTGCGCGGTGGCGCCAAGTCCCGCCTCGCGCACGGTCCAGATCATCTTTTCCTGCGCCGGATCGTCGAAGAGCTTCGTCGTCGGCGGATGTTCGGCCTTCGCAATCGCGTCCCTGCACGCGCGGGCCTTCGCATCGGATTCGCGACGGTCGGCGCCCCCGAACTCTACGAGGAGCCACCCGCCGCCTTTGGGCAGCAACTCGACGTCCCCGGGGTGCAGGCCGACGGCTTTCATGTCGCTGACCAGCTTGTCGTCGATGCCTTCGAGGCCGATCGGACCGTATCGCAGGATATCGGTCACGTGGTCGCCGGCGCTGAAGACATCGGGATAGCCGAGCACGAGCAGTGACCGGCCCGGCGGACTGTCGACGAGGCGCAGCGTCGCCCCGAGCACGATGACGCACGTGCCCTCGGTGCCGACGAGCGCGCGCGCGAGATTGAATCCGTTTTCCGGCAGCAACTGGTCGAGCGCGTAGCCGGATACGCAGCGCGGTATCTTCGGAAAGCGCGCGCGAATCCGGTCGGCGTAACGATCGCGCAGCGAATTGAGGCGCCGGTGGATGGCGGCGAGCGGGCCGCCGTCGGCCAGGATGCGCTGCTGTTCACGATCGTCGACCTGCTTCGCCGTGAAGCGCAGTCCTTCGTACGTCAGCACGTCGAGCTCGATGACGTTGTCGTCGGTCTTGCCGCCCATCACCGAATGCACACCGCAGGAATTGTTGCCGATCATCCCGCCGAGCGTGTTGTGGCTGTGCGTCGACGGATCGGGCGCGAACGTCAGGTGATGCTGTTCGGCGGCGTCGCGCAGCGTGTCAAGCACGCAGCCGGGCTCGACGCGCGCGGTCTTGCGCACCGGGTCGAGCGCGACGATGCGATCGACGTACTTCGAGAAATCGAGCACGACGGCGACGTTGCAGCACTGCCCGCAAAGACTCGTCCCGCCGCCGCGCGGCAGCACCGGGGTGCCGTGCTTGCGGCACGCCGCCACCGCGGCGACGACGGCATCGACCGATCGCGGCACGACGACGCCGATCGGCACCTGCCGGTAGTTCGACCCGTCGGTCGCATAGAGCGCGCGGCTGCCGATGTCGAAGCGCACCTCGCCATCGACGGTGGCGACGAGGTCGCGTTCGAGCGCGGCGTAGTCTTGCCCCATCACACCGCGTATTGCCGAGCGTCGGGGGCCTTGAACGTCAGGCCGAAGCCCGGGCGATCGTGCGCCGGGTGAAGCGCGCCTTGCACCGGCTCGAGCGCCCCGTCGAAGAGCATGCGCTCGATGCGCACGTGATCGTGGAAATACTCGAGATGCCGCGCCCCCGTGGCGCAGCACGCATGCGCATGGATCGATGGCGCGCAATGGCTCGACAGCGGCAGATGGTACGAGTCGGCGACCGCCGCAGCGCGCAGGAATCCGGTGACACCCGCGCAGCGCGTCGCGTCGGCCTGCAGCACGTCGACGGCACCCGCCTCGCACATCCGCCGGAAGTACACGACGTCGTAGCCGTATTCGCCGGCGGCAATGTCCATCGGCGCGGGCGCGCGATCGCGGATGAGCCGCAGGCCCTCGAGATCGTCGCTGACGACCGGCTCCTCGAACCACGTCACGCCGAGCTCGGCATACGCAGCGGCGAACCCGAGCGACTGCTTGCGGCTGTATGCGCCGTTCGCGTCGACGAAGAGCGCCGTGTCCGGGCCGATCGCCTCGCGCGCCACGCGCACGCGCGCAACGTCCGCCGCGGGATCGCGTCCGACCTTCATCTTGACCATGCCGATGCCCGATCGCGCCCAGCCACCGAGTTGCTCGGCGAGCCGCGCATTCGAGTACGACGTGAATCCGCCGCTGCCGTAGACCGGAATCGCATCGTGCGCCGCGCCGAGCAGATGCACCAGCGGCTCATCGAACAGGCGCGCCTTCAGGTCCCACAGCGCGTTGTCGACGGCGGCGATTGCCATCGACGAAATGCCGGGGCGACCGAGATTGCGGATGGCCGCCACCATCGCGCGCCACGCGCCGGCGACGTCGAGCGCATCGCGGCCTTCGACAAGCTTGGCAAGCGTATCGACGATCAGCACGCAAGTGGCGCGATTCGCGTAGCTGTAGCCGATGCCGCGCGTGCCGGCCGCCCGCGCTTCCACCAGCACGAGCGTCGTCGAGTTCCACTCCAGCGTGCCGTCGGACTCGGGTGCGTCGGTCGGGATCGTGTACGCGGAAGCGCTGATCGCGTCGATCGGTGCGGCAACGCTTTTCATGTCCGGATCGCTCGTCGCGGCCTCGTATGCTCCTCCGCGCTTACGCGAAAAGCTCCTTGACCGATGCACGGATGACGCCCGCGCGATCCGGATCACCCTTCATCAGCGACTCGGCGAACTCGCGCGCCTGCCTGAACGAGACGTGCGGCGGCAGCGGCGGCACGTCGGGATCGGTGTAGATGTCGAGGATCGTCGGTCGATCGCTCGCGAGCGCCTCGTCCCACGCGCGGCCGACGTCCTCCGGCCGATCGACGCGGATGCCGCGCAGGCCGATCGCTTCAGCGTATCGCGCATACGGAAAATCGGGAATCTCCTGCGATGCCTCGTACTTGGGATCGCCCTCCATCACGCGCTGCTCCCAGGTCACCTGGTTGAGATCCCGGTTGTTGAGCACCAGGATGACGAGCGTCGGGTTCGACCAGCGGCGCCAGTACTTGCCGATCGTGATCACTTCGTTCATGCCGTTCATCTGGAACGCGCCGTCGCCGACCATCGCGATCACCGGACGGTCGGGGTGCGCGAATTTCGCACCGATCGCGTACGGCACACCGGGACCCATCGTCGCGAGTCCGCCGGACAGCGACGCCATCATGCCTTCGCGGACCTTGAGATCGCGCGCATACCAGTTGGCAGACGAGCCGGAATCGCAAGTGAGGATGACCCGCTCGGGCAACCGCGGCGACAGCTCCCGGAAGACGCGTTGCGGATTGATCGGATGCGCTTCGACCATCGCGCGCTCCTCGAGCGTCTTCCACCACTGCCCGACGTCCTTTTCGATTTTTTCGCGCCAGCCGCGGTCCTGCTTGCGCTTGAGCAACGGACGCAACAGCCGCAGCGTCGTCGCGCTGTCGCCGACGAGATTGACTTCCATCGGATAGCGGATCGACAGCATCCGCGCGTCGATGTCGATCTGCACGCCGCGCGCCTGGCCTTCCGGCGGCAGGAATTCCGAATAGGGAAAGCTCGAGCCCACCATCAGCAGCGTGTCGCACTCCATCATCATCCGGTACGACGGCTTCGTGCCGAGCAGGCCGATCGAGCCGGTCACGAAAGGCAGCGCGTCGGGAACCGCTGCCTTGCCAAGGAGCGCCTTCGCGATGCCGGCGCCGAGCGCGTCGGCGACTTCGAGCACTTCGGCCGTCGCGTTCAGCGCACCGGCGCCGACGAGCATGGCGACCTTATCGCCGGCATTGAGCGCGTTCGCTGCGCGCTGCAGCTCGTGCTCGTCTGGAATCGGACGCGCGATCGCGTAGCCGATTCCGGAGTGAATCGTGGAATGCTTGCGGTCCGGCGCATGCGCCGGCAGCTCCTGCACGTCGCTGGGGATGATCACGCACGTCGGCGCCCGCTGCGCGCGCGCGATCCGCAGTGCGCGGTCGATCACATGGCGCATCTGCTGCGGCGTCACGACCATCTCGACGTACTCGCTCGCGACATCCTTGAACAGGGTCGTGAGGTCCACTTCCTGCTGGAAGCTGCCTCCCAGCGCGGCGCGCGCCGACTGGCCGACGATCGCGACCACCGGCTGATGGTCGAGCTTCGCGTCGTAGAGTCCGTTCAGCAGGTGGATGGCGCCCGGGCCGGAAGTCGCCAGGCAGACGCCCACCTGCCCGGTGAATTTTGCATGCGCGCACGCCATGAACGCCGCCATCTCCTCGTGGCGGACCTGGATGAAATCGAACGCGTCGCCGGCGCGGTTCAATGCGCCGAGGATGCCGTTGATGCCATCGCCCGGGTACCCGTAGATCCGCTTGATGCCCCATTCACCGAGGCGCTGCAACAGGAAGTCGCTGACCGTCGTGCGCATTGTGTTGTCGCCGCGAGATGACCGGAACGCGCTGCCACGTCCGCAATCCAGTTGGATGGGGAAGCGATCGGACAGTTCAACGGCGCACGATGTTGCAAGACTTACAAGCGCTGGCGTTTGAGCCGGTTCGTCAATTGCGTAAGATGCAGGTTGTCGGTCCCTTGCGACGGCGGCGCCGGCTTCCTGCGGAATCCGGGCCCGGCGTCGACATCGAATGAAACGCCCGCCTTACAGACACCTGCACACGCGCGCCGGGGGACTGGTCGAGGACGACCAGGAGCCCCTCTGGGCGGAGCTCTTCAGTCCCGAGCGCCTCGAGCAGCATGCGCGCTCGCTCGCCGCTGAACAGATCGTCAGCGATCGGGCGCCGCGCTGGCGCGCATTCGCCAATCGCAACGCCGACAACGCGCGCGTGCTGCGCGCCGCATACGAAGCAATCCACGAAGCGGTCAAGGCGAAGCGGTTGATCACCCCCGCGGCCGACTGGCTCGTCAACAATTTCCACGTCATCGAGGATCAGCTTCGCGACATTCGCACGCTGCTGCCGCGGCGCTTTTTCGCGCGCCTGCCGCGGCTCGACGCCGGCCACCTCGCCGGGCTGCCGCGCGTGTACGGCATCGCCTGGGCGTTCGTCGCGCACACCGACAGCCGCTTCGATCCCGAGCTGCTGCTGCGCTTCGCGCATGCGTATCAGGACGTGCAACCGCTCGAGCTCGCCGAGCTGTGGGCGTTACCGACGGTGCTGCGCATCGTGATGGTGGAAAACGCGCGCCGGCTCGCGGCGCGGATCGTCGCGTCGATGGGCGGGCGCGAACAGGCGGATCGCCATGCCGACGCGCTGCTCGGCCTCGCGACCGATGTTGTCGACGATGCATCGCCGCTGCCGGCCGGCACCAGCACCGGCTGGACGCGGGCATTCACCGTCCAGCTATTCCAGCGCCTGCGACACGGCGACGCGGCGGCGGCGGTCGCATTGCACGAATTGTCGCAGCGCCTCGCAATGGAAGGAACGAGCGCCGAAGCGATCGTGCAGGACGAGATCGGACGCCAGGCGGCGGCCGATCTTTCCGTGCGCAACGTGATCACCAGCATGCGCCTTGTCACCGCCTACGAGTGGTCCGACTTCGTCGAGGCGGCGAGCCTCGTGCATCAGGCGCTTTGCCGCAACGCGGCGTTTGCCGCGATGGACTTCATCACGCGCGATCGTTACCGCGGCGCCGTCGAGGACCTTGCGCGCCGCTCGGCGCATTCGGAGCTCGATGTCGCGCACGCCGCGGTGGCGAAGGCATCGGCGCCACATCCCGGCGACGATCCGCGACCGGGCGATCTCGGCTACTGGCTCATCAGCCACGGACGGCCACTGTTCGAGCGCGAGCTCGGTTACCGGCCGTCGCTCGCGCGGCGCCTCCTGTCGCGGCATGCCGATCGCGCATTGCCGGTGTATCTCGGCATGATGTTCGTCGCGACCGCGGGCTTGCTCGCACTCTGCCTCACGCCGGCGGGCGACGCCGGCGTCCGTGCGCCGATGCTGTGGACGTATGCGCTGCTCGCGATCATCCCCTGCTGGGAAGTCGCGCTCACGCTCGTCAATCGGCTCGTCACCGGTTTCGTGGCACCGCGGCACATGCCGCGCTTCGAATTGCCCCAGGGGCTCACCGCATCCGCGCGCACGTTCGTCGTCGTGCCGACGATGCTCGTGCGCGAAGCGCTGATCGCCGATCAGGTGCGCATGCTCGAGACGCACTACCTGTCGAACGGGGTCAGGGCGGGCGAGATGTACTTCGCGCTGCTCACCGATTGGCTGGATGCGCCGGCCGAGCATGCGCAGAACGACGAGCGCCTGCTGCGGGTGGCGGCCGACGCGATCGACGCGCTGAACGTCCGCTACGGCGCCGCGGGTACCGGCGATCGGATCTTCTATCTGTTCCATCGGCGCCGACTGTGGAATCCGGCGCAGGACGCCTGGATGGGATGGGAGCGCAAGCGCGGCAAGCTGCACGAATTCAACCGGCTGCTGCGCGACGCGACCGATACGTCGTTCATGACCGACGTGCCGCACCACGCGCCGCCACCATCCGGCGTTCGCTTCGTGCTGACCCTCGACGCCGACACGATCCTGCCGTTTGGCGCCGCGACCGAGCTCGTCGGGACGCTGTTGCATCCGCTCAATCGGCCGCGCATCGACGCTGCGACGGGGGTCATCACCGACGGCTACAGCATCCTGCAGCCGCGCGTGACGCCGACGCTGCCCGCACCGGGCTCGAGCAGCTGGTTCCAGCACTGGTTCTCGGGCCACGCCGGCGTCGATCCGTACACGTTCCAGGTTTCCGACGTGTATCAGGACCTGTTCGGACGCGCGTCGTTTACCGGCAAGGGCATGTACGAGGTCGATGCGCTGGAGAGCGCGCTGCACGGGCGGATGCCGTCCGACACGATCCTCTCGCACGACCTGCTCGAAGGCAGCTACGCGCGCTGCGGCTTCGTGAGCGACATCGAGCTGTTCGAGCAATATCCGCCGCATACCGAAGTTGCCGCGGCGCGCGATCATCGGTGGGCGCGCGGCGACTGGCAACTGCTGCCCTGGGTTTTCGGCCGGCGCGGACACGATCTCGCGGCGGTCGCGAAATGGAAGATGCTCGACAATCTGCGCCGCACGCTGATGGCGCCCTGCCTGTTCCTGCTGCTCGCAGCCGGCTGGATCGTCGAAGACGCGGCGTCGTGGCGCTTCGCCGTACTGGCATTGACGGTGTTCCTGCTGCCGACGTTGCTGGGACTGGTCGATCGGCTGCGCCCGCAACCGCAAACCGATCTCGGCAACTGGCTGCAGCTGCTCCTCGATGACACGCTGCTCGGCATCGGTCGCACGTTGTTCGAGCTGGCCACGCTGCCGCGCGACGCGGTTCTGATGGGCGACGCGATCCTGCGCACGCTCGGGCGCCTCGCCGTTCGCCAGCGACTCCTCGAGTGGAGCTCTGCCGCGCAGGTGCAGGCGAGCGCGGAAATGTCGCTCGGCAGCTTCGTGCGCAACCAGTACGCGGCACTCTCCGCCACCGCAGCGCTGATGTTCGCGTTGCTGCTCGCGAATCCGCCGGGATTGATCGCCGCGATGCCGTTTCTCGTGCTCTGGTACGCGTCGCCGTTTCTCGCGTGGTGCGCGAGCCGTCCGCTTGCCGAGGAGGAAGTGCAGGCGCCCACCGCGGCCGAAGCGATGCAGTTGCGGCTGATCGCGCGGGAGACCTGGCAATTCTTCGCGGCGCTGGCGGGTGCCGCCGATCATTACCTGCCGCCAGACAACGTGCAGGACGATCCGCAGCCGATCGTCGCGCACCGGACGTCGCCGACGAACATCGGCATGTATCTCGTCTCGACGGTCGCCGCGCGCGATTTCGGATGGATCGCGCTGCCCGAATGGTGCGAGCGCGTCGAACGAACGCTGCGCGCGCTTGCCGAGGCGCCGCGTTATCGCGGGCACTTCGTGAACTGGATCGACACGACGACGCTGCAGGCGATGCTTCCACGGTATGTCTCGACGGTCGACAGCGGCAACCTCGCGGGCTGCCTGATCGCCCTTTCCCGCGCCGCGCGCGCAGCGCTCGATCGGCCGGCCGCCGGGCCCGCGCTCGTCGGCGGCCTGCGCGACGACGTCGCGCTGCTTCGGCGCTCGATCGAGCGCGCCGATCGCAAGCGGCCGTCGACGAGCGTCAACCTCGCGCAATTGCACGAGGCGCTCGCAACGATCGAACGGCTCGTCGCGGAATGCGAGCCGGCGGCGCCCTTCCGGTGGCTCGATGCCGCGCGCCTTG